>Ga0182030_10000423_pt1 | contig 77750 bp, 70 predicted proteins | sample 812S3MmetaG_FD_121299 | JGI IMG/M metagenome (GOLD analysis project Ga0182030, IMG submission 121299) | Permafrost microbial communities from Stordalen Mire, Sweden - 812S3M metaG (Illumina Assembly) | ecosystem: Environmental > Terrestrial > Soil > Wetlands > Permafrost | place: Sweden... | reverse complement strand
GTATCGCGATGTTCTGGCGCACTACGGCGTGGTCGCCCTGCCCTGCCGGGTAAGAGATCCAGATCGCAAGGGTAAGGTCGAAGCCGGAGTCGGACATGCCAAAAAGACGCCGCTGAAGGGCCAACGTTTCGAGAGCTTGGAAGAGGCCCAAGCGTATCTGGATCACTGGGAAGAACGCTGGGCCGACACTCGCATCCACGGCACTACCAAACGGCAAGTAGCGGCGATGTTCGCCGAAGAGAAACCCTGCTTGCAAGCGCTGCCGCTGGAGCCGTTCCGCTACTACCAGTACGGCGATCGCACCGTTCACGTGGACGGCTGTGTCGAGGTGGATGCGGCTTATTACGGAGCGCCTCCGGGATGGATCGGGCGCCAGGTGCAGGTGCAGTGGGACGCTCTGTTCGTGCGCCTGCTCGATCCGCGGACCGGACAGTTGCTACGTGAGCATCTGCGGCAGAAGCGCGGCGCACACCGCATCCGGGATGAAGACCGTCCGCGGCGTACCCCACTTCACCTCCAACAACTGCTGGCGCGGGCGCACAAGGCTGGAGCCAGCATCGGTGCTGTCTGCGATCTCATCCACCAGCGCCAGGCCGAACTCGGAGTGCGGCGCATTCTGGGCGTGCTCTCGCTGGTCAAGAAATACGGCTGCGCGGCCGCCGACGAGGCCTGCGCCATGGCCTTGGAGCTGGGCGTGTCCGAGTACCGCTTCGTGCGACGCATCCTGGAGCGCAGCCCGCAAGCGCCCCTGAGTCTGCGCCAGGTCGATCCTCTCATCCGCGAACTGGTGCAGTATCGCGACCTGATCCAACAACGAATCCAATCGGAGGAATCCCCATCATGAACCTGATCGAACTCAACGGCGCTCTACGCCAACTGCGCCTGAGCGGCATAGCCGGAGTCCTGGAAACGCGCCTGCTGCAAGCCCAGAGCGAAGCCATGGCTCCCATCGACCTGATCTCCATCCTGGTGTCGGACGAGCTGAGCTGCCGCAGCCAGCGCCTGCTGGAGCGGCGGCGCAAGCAGGCCCGTTTCCGCGATGCCAACAAGACTCTGGACAACTTCGACTTCCAGTTCAACCCCAAGATGAACCGCGCCCTCGTCTTCGACATGGCGACCGCCGCCTTCATCGGCCGACGCGAGGACGGACTTTTTATAGGCCCACCCGGAAGCGGCAAAAGTCATCTTGCCCAAGCCATCGGACACGCCGTCATCCTGCAAGGCTACCGCGTGCTCTATCGGGAAGCGCACGCCCTGCTGGAAGATCTGGCCGACGCTACCTTGGACGGCACTCGCAAAGAGCACATGGAACTGTTGTCCGCCGTGCCCCTGCTGATCATCGACGATCTCGGAATGCGCAAACTGCCACTGACCGCCGCCGAAGAACTGCTGGAGATCATCATGCGCCGCTACGAGCGCGCCAGCACACTGTTGACCTCGAATCGTCCGGTTGAGGACTGGGGTAAGCTGCTCGGCGACAGCGCCGCCGTCACCGCTATGCTCGACCGCTTGCTGCACCACGGACACGTCCTCAAGTGCGGCCCACGCAGCTGGCGAACCAAATCCGGAAACCGCGGAGAAGCCCAATGACAAAAGCAACAACAATAAGGACGCCGGGCAAAAGCAGCCCGGCATCGTCGCGTTCCGTAATCCAAGGACCTCCACAACGGAGCTTCACCAAAAGAATAGGGACAGAAACACAAGACCCTTCGCAGAGTCAGCCATCACGGCCCACCTGCAAAGGGTCTCAATCGCCGATTCCTTCGGAGCCAGCCCCGCGTTCTCGGCCTTGGATGTTTCCGCCAGGCGCGACCCCGGCGGCAACAGCATTAACTTAACAGGCAGTGGTGCCGTTAACGGCACCACTACCAACTTAACACGTAACTGCGCGACCGAATCCGGCCTTGCCAAACTCACTTCGGCAAGGTAAAACAACACCTGTCTTAGGCCACTCCACATGGCCGGTTTTCAGACGTCCACGCATGGCCGGTTTTGCGGTGACCATCGAGGAATTCTCAGGCTCGGACTGCCCCCGCTGGAGACAACGATTGCATGCGATACCATTCGACTGTTCTCCTCAGGCCATCTTCGAAATCGACGGATGGTCGATATCCTAAGCACTGCTCCGCTAAGCGGATGTCGGCCAGCGAGTGCTTGATATCGCCTGGGCGTTCCGGTGCGTAGAGCGCGGGCTCGGAGTAGCCCAGTAATTTCTGTAGCAGCAAGTAGGTCTCGTTGACGGTGATTCGCCGACCCCCGGCGATATTAAAGTATCGTCCCGCCACCTGGTCGGCGGGAGCATGGCAAGCCAGCAAATTCGCGTCGACGACATTATCTATATAGGTAAAGTCGCGGCTCTGCTCGCCGTCGCCATATATCGTGGCCCGCTCCTGGCGCAACATCTTAGGAATGAGAATGGCCATCACGCCCGTATACATCGAACCTGGATCCTGGTAAGGCCCAAAGACATTGAAATAACGAAGCGAGACCGTCGCCACTCCGTATACTGCATGGAACGACCTCATGTAATATTCACCGGCGAGTTTTGATACGGCATACGGGGAAATCGGATTCGGCGTCATATCTTCGCTCTTGAGCGGACGAGGAGTGTCACCGTAGAGGGAGGATGAGGAAGCGTACACCACCCGTTTTACCCTGGCATCCCGAGCCGCCACCAGCAAATGCAAGGTTCCGTTGACATTCGAGTCGTTGCAAGATATCGGATCGACAATCGAGCGCGGCACCGAGGGAAGTGCAGCCTGATGGATGACGTAATCAATTCCTGCGCATGCCTGGATGACACCTTGCATATCGAGGAGATCCACTTCTCTGAAGTCGATCACGCTGCTGATTGAAGCCAGGTTCTCTGGCTTGCCGGTACTGAAGTTATCGATCCCGCGGATCCTCTCTCCCCGCCGAGCCAATTCTCTTGCAATCGACGAGCCGATAAATCCGGCGATTCCAGTAATCAGATAGGTAGACATGGGAATGTGAGTATTTATCCTTGTTCAATGTACATCGCCACCACTCGGTTATGAACGGGAGGCTGTGTAGTCACGAATCGCCGAGCAAGACCTATCCAGACTGCCTTAGAGGCCTCGCAGTCGGAATGCTATCCGGAATCTTCGGAGGGTACCTCAGACCGCTGCAGGAGAAATCCGGAGCAGGATCCTGGTGACAGCGTAGATCCTGTCAGGCGGATGTTCTTTGGGGTTGTTTCCCTTCCAGGGCCTGAGAGCACGCGCGAAGTCGCGTTCGAACGCCAGAATCCATTATTCCCTCCCATTTTAGGCGACACGTAAGGACGCAGCGCCGAACACCGGCTTACTCCACAGTCACTGACTTGGCAAGATTACGCGGCTGGTCCACGTCGCAACCGCGGCGCATTGCGATGTGGTACGCCAGCAGCTGGCATGGGACTACCTCCAGGATCGGCGAAAGCAGTTCCGGCGCTTCCGGCACGAAGAGCACGTGGTCGGCGGCTTCGCGGATTTCCTCGTCGCCATCGGTTGCAATCGCTATGACTTTGCCCGATCGCGCTTTCACTTCCTTCAGGTTGGACAGCGTCTTCTCGTAGCGCAACACCGAGCCCGAATCGGTCCGGTCGCGGGTAGCAAGAATCACGACCGGCAAGTTTTCATCAATCAGCGCGTTAGGGCCGTGTTTCATCTCACCCGCAGGATAGCCTTCGGCGTGGATGTAGGAAATTTCCTTCAGCTTTAGGGCGCCTTCCAGGGCGATCGGATAATGCACGCCACGTCCCAGGAAAAGAAAGTCGCCCGCGCGGTAATACTCCTTGGCCACGTCTTCGATCTCCTCGTCGCGGGTGAGCACCGCCTCGAGCTTAGCGGGAATCCGCGTCAACTCATCGAGCAGCCGTTTCAAGTCTTTGGCACCAATGGTGCCGCGGACCTGCCCGAGATACAACGCGAAAAGGAACAGCGCAGTCAATTGCGCCGTAAAGGCTTTCGTGGAGGCCACGCCGATCTCCGGACCGGAGTGTGTGTAGATAACGCCATTCGCCTCGCGCGCGATCATGGAGCCGATGACATTGCAGATGCCAAGCGTCTTCGCTCCCTTCGCACGCGCCTCACGCATGGCGGCAATGGTGTCGGCGGTCTCGCCCGACTGCGTGATGAGAATCGTCAGGTCGTCAGGCCTGGTTAGAGGGTCGCGATAGCGGAATTCGCTGGCATAGTCCACCTCGACCACGACTCTGGCCAGGCGCTCGATCATGAACTTGCCGGCGAGCGCGGCATGCCAACTAGTACCGCACGCCGCGATGTAGATCTTCTGCAATCCGCGGAAGTCCTGGTCGGTGATATCCATCTCGTCGAGGATGACGTTGCTGTTATCGGGCGAGATGCGTCCCAGCGCGGTGTCGCGTACAGCGCGCGGCTGCTCGTAGATCTCCTTGAGCATGAAATGTTTGAAGCTACCCTTCTCCGCCATGATCGGGTCCCAGGTGATGTGCTGTACCTGGCGCGTAATGGGCCGACCCTGAAAGTCGCTCAGCTGCACGCCCGCCAGCGTGATCGTGGCGAGGTCGCCATCGCCGAGGAAGAACAGGTCGCGTGTGTGGTAGAGAATTGCCGGCACGTCGCTGGCCACGAAGAATTCGTCTTTGCCCAGTCCGATAACGGCAGGCGGCCCGTTGCGCGCGGCAACAATTTTATTGGGCTCGTCGGATGAAATCACCGCGATGGCAAATACCCCGGTGAGCAACTTCACGGTCTTGCGGACCGCTTCTTCCAGCGAAGTCTTACACCCGTTGTGGCTGGCCAAACTCCTTTCCACTAAGTGCGCGATGACTTCAGTATCAGTTTCCGTGCGGAACTTGTGGCCTTCCTCAACCAGCTCTCTTTTCAGGCAGAGATAGTTTTCGACGATACCATTGTGGACAATGACCACCTTGCCGGTGCAGTCGCGGTGCGGGTGTGCGTTTTTCTCGGTCGGGCGTCCGTGAGTGGCCCAGCGAGTGTGGCCGATGCCGTAAGTGCCGTCGAGCGGCTTCAGTCGAATCGCTTCTTCCAGGTTGCGCAGCTTGCCCTCTGCCCGGCGCACCTGCAGGCCTTCGCCATTTCCCGCTACGGCGATTCCTGCGGAGTCATATCCGCGATACTCCAGCCGCCTCAGGCCGTCGAGAATGACCGGCACAACCCGCTTGTTTCCCACGTATCCAACGATGCCGCACATAGTCTTAGCTCCAGATTCACGTGCTCCGTCCGTTCGGCGGATCTTAAGAGCTTGTCAAAGGTCCCGCGTTAACCGATTCGTCCAGGGAGATCTTCGGAGCAGCTAAGTTCCGACTGCGAGATCGTAGGACTCGAGACGCTGGCGCGTCGACTCATACTCCGGAATCGCCTTATCCCAGCCAGTAGCATCGGCATTGGTAATGGCGTAATCAGTGACAAGTTTGGCTTGAGCGAACCACGCACGAGGCCGCGTCTCGATCCCCGGCGTCGCTTTGACAACGACTCTGCTGTACTACTCCCGCGACTACTGACCCCGATGCCAGCACTGAGACAAATTTTCGCTTCATTGAATTCCGAGAGTGATTTTGGGAAGCCACGCGGAGTTCATTTGGATGATATCCATCGGGTCAACCAGCTGGTGCGTCTCTTGGCATCGATTCAGACCGCTACGCAAAGAAACGATAACCGCCGCCGCCACTCTTCTTGGCCTCGTACATGGCCATATCTGCGCTGTGGACGAGACCGTCCGCATCCTGACCATGGTCAGGGTAGACGCTGATTCCGATGCTGGCTGTCACCTGCACTTCGCGCCCGCCCACGACGTGCGGCGGTACCAGCGCGGCGAGGATTCTTTCTGCCACCAGAGCAGCGCCCTTTGTGGTGCCCGTCTCGGGAAGCAGTATTACGAACTCATCCCCTCCCTGGCGGCTCACACTGTCCTCGCGGCGCAAACTCTTCCGCAGACATTTTGCGATTGACTGAAGCACGGCGTCTCCAATCGTGTGTCCCAGCGAATCGTTGATGGTCTTGAACTTGTCCAGATCAACAAACAGCACCGCGAGCTTCCTATGGCGCCGCTCGGCTATCGCAATTGCCTGGGCGAGTCGATCATTCAGCAGCATTCGGTTTGGCAACCCGGTGAGCACGTCGTGTTGCGCCACGTAAGCCATCTTGCGGGCCAGGGCTTGCGCCTCCCCGACCGTGCGAAAGACAATCACGGCTCCCACTACCCGTCCTTCACGGTCGCGGATGGGAGCGGCAGAATCTTCGATGGCTGTTTCCAATCCGTCGCGCCGGACGAGCATGCTGTCAGTGGTGAGGCCAACGGTCCGGTCTTGCTGAAGCGCGAGCTGCAAGGGATCGCGGGCGGCTTCGCCGGTGTCTTTGTTGATGATCCGAAATACCTCGCTCAGCAGTCTGCCGTGCGCCTCCTCGCGTCCCCAGCCCGTCATCCGTTCCGCCACCGTATTGAGATACGTGATCCTCCCCTCGATGTCAGTGCTCAGTACACCGTCACCAATCGAATTGAGAGTGGCCTCGGCCCGATCCCGGGCGCCGACTAACACGTCGGCGGCAATCACGGTAGGAACGGCCGGGGGAAGCGAGTAACTATCCCAGCGATTCTTGGGAAGATAATCCTGTCCGCTCCGCGGCACCGTCGGAGAGCCGACCAACCTAGTTCCGGGCCCCTTCCGTTGGCTGGTTTTGAAGTGATAACCGTTAGCCACTTTTTAGGTGATTACCGAGGGCAGCAGCAGGTGCTGGCTTCCGCAAAGACTCGTTGCATATGATCATCGGGTTGACGGAATAGGGTAGAGACTGGACATCGAGAACAACGTAGAGTCTATTCACTTCAAGATCCTGCGTTAGGACGCATCCAGCACGACGGCTGCGGAGGGAAGAACGGTAGTTCAGAGTCAGAGAACAATCCCGCCGGGACCAACCCTGGACGGTGAAACATAATTCATCGGCTCGGCCTGGATGGCAAACTGGTTGCCACTTGCACTAGCGGCGTTTTCCACAAGTGACTGGCGCCCTCTGACGACCCACTACTATGCCAGACATATAAAAAGGCCGCAATGACAATTACGATAAAGAACAAAATAGCAAGCCGCTGCACAACCTTCTTGGTATGCTGGCGCCGAGACGGGTGACGCCTGCCGCTGCGATGATGTCTGTGGTGATGATGCTCGTGCGAAATCTGTGGTGCTGAATTTTCCATGTTGCGCTCGCTCAAGTGAGATGAGTCAAGGACAATTACCCCTTGATTGCAATGACCCGACGGTCAGGCCTGGCGACTCAAAGGCGGCACTTTAAGGGGTCGGCTGTCATACTCTCCCTCAGTCATTTGCCGCCGTTGTCGCGATGATACGGAGGGTCGATTCTGGTCCGGGACGTCGGTCTGCGACGGGGAGGTTGACAGGCACTTCCTCAAAATAGGCGTATTCCGGAACGATCTCCTTCAGCTTCTTGCGAATCATTGAATCGGTTCCCGAATAGACCAGTCCATCCAAGTCGCGAAGGTGACCCTGCAAGACCGGCCAACTCATCAGCTTGCCCGAGGAGCGCATGACTTTGTCGCATTCCGTCTTGAACGCACTTTCGCTCGCATAGAAGAGCTCCTCATGCAGTTTCTCTCCTTTGCGCAGGCCGGTGTACACGATCTCTACATCATCTTCCCTTTTGCCACACAAGCGAATCAGGGTGCGAGCCAGATCCACAATGCGTATCGGGTTCCCCATTTCGAGGACCAGAATCTCCCCATGTTTCCCCACCGCGAAAGCCTGCAACACCAACGACACGGCTTCAGGAATTGTCATGAAGAAGCGAGTGATATCGGGATGGGTCACCGTGACCAACTGTTGTTTCTTGATCTGTTCTTGCAACACCGGGATAACACTGCCCTGCGATCCCAGAACATTGCCGAAGCGAACCGAGACTCGCCGCATCCGCGAACTAGGTTTGGCCGCCAAGATCAACTCGCAGACCCGTTTCGTGCAGCCCATGACGTTGGTGGGATTTACCGCCTTATCCGACGAGATCATCAGAAAGTCGCCGCATCCGCATTGCTCAGCCACTTCTATCAGCGCCATCAGTCCAACAATATTGTTGCGGACTGCTTCGCTCGTGTTTGTCTCCATCATCGGTACGTGCTTGTACGCAGCCGCGTGAAAAATACAATCGACCGAAGCAGTCGCTATAAGGCTCCTCATGCGCTGGCGGTCAGCAACGTCCGCGACGCAATAATCTGACTTCACTTGCTCGGCGCTATGACTCATTCTCTGTTCGAGGAAGAACAAGGCACTCTCGTCCTGATCCACGCACAGTAACCTTCTTGGTTTGTAGTGAACCAGTTGTGTGCAAAGCTCGGATCCGATCGATCCCGCCGCACCCGTCACCAGCACAACCTTGTCCGTCAGTTGCTGGCGAACGTGCTCGAGATTGAGATGGATCGGTTCCCTTCCCAGCAAGTCGTCGATATTCACGTCTCGCAACTGTTCGATGGTGACGGTACCGTTGATCAGGTCAGCCATCCCAGGAATCGTGCGGAAGCGTACGCTCGCCTGCTCGCACAGTTCCGTGATTCGGTGCATTTGGCGGCCTGTTGCGGAGGGGATAGCAATCAACACCTCATCGACCGCGAACATTCGAACCAATTTGGGCAGATCGTCGGTTTTACCAAGCACGGGAACACCGTGGATTCTTGCGCCAATTTTGTCCCGGTCGTCATCAACGAGGCCCACAGCAAGATATCCGCTCTGCGATAACTCCTTCAGCAGCATGGCCGCAGCGTCACCAGCTCCTACGACAATTACCGATTTCCGCGACCGCCCCTTACTACTACCGGAAATAGCCTGCACCAGCATTCGTGAGAACAGCCGCACTCCACACAAAGCCGCCACTGTAAGAAGCGCCTCAAGGCAATATATCGTGATAGGAAACGACTTAATACCCATAATCCATCGCTCCGCAACCAGGAACCCCACTGAACCCAAGGCGGTGGCCTGGACGATGTCCTTAATGTCACTGATGCCGGTGTAGCGCCAATAGCCATGCAGGAGCCTAAAGCGGGACATGGCCGCGAGCCGTATCATGACAAGGAGCGGCAGAGCAGCAAACAAGACCCGGCGGTGCGGCAGAGTGAACTCGAAACGCAGCAGCCAGGCTCCTATGAGAGAAGCACATACGAGAACAATATTGAGGGCGAGGATAAGCCAGAACCGAAGTCGCAGCAGCATGGCCAGATTCCTATTCTTAACGTGGCGTGGTGAAGATGTACCGTCAGCCGTGGTTGTTGACCGAAATAAAGAAGAACAGCTTCGAGAAGCCCTTGACTAGGTTTTCCGGCGAGCCGCCGTTTCCATGACTTTCTTGACTGTCGAGCGGGTTGCGCGGAGGGCTTCGTCGGTTAGTGTGGGATGGACAAGGAAAGTTAGACTGGTTTCTCCCAATTCGCGCGCAACCGGTAAGGGATTCTCTGGCTGCCAGCCTGCCGGAAATGCCTTTTCAAGATAGATCTCGCTGCAGCTGCCGGTAAAGCATGGCACTCCCTCCGAGTTAATAGCACCCACAATTCGGTCGCGACTCCAGCCGTGTTGTAACTCTTCGGGACGTACAAAAGCATAATATTTGTAATAGGAATGGTCGACGTGCGCGGGTGGGCGGGTCACACGCAGGCCCGGCAAGAGCGCAAACCAGTCGCTCAGTTCCCGTGCATGCTTGCGCCTGACGCTCAGCCAGCGGCCAACCTTCCGGAGCACAACCCGCCCGATCGCCGACTGCACCTCGGTCATTCGCCAATTTGTGCCAAACGATTCATGCAACCAGCGATATCCGGGAGCATGCTGTTTGCGGTAAACGGCGTCGTAGCTCTTGCCGTGATCTTTGTAGGCCCACATCTTGTCCCAAAGATCTTCCGAGTTGGTGGTGACCATTCCGCCTTCGCCGGCGGTGGTCATGATCTTGTCCTGGCAAAAGGAAAACGCTGCAACATCGCCCATGGACCCCACCGGTCGCCCCTTGTAGGTTGCCCCGTGCGCTTGGGCACAGTCCTCGACAACCTTAAGACCGTGCTCAGCGGCCAGTTCAAGGATCGGATCCATTTCGCAAGGCCAGCCCGCCAGGTGCACGGCAACGATGGCCTTGGTGCGGGGGGAAAGAACTGCCCGAATGCTGTCTGCGGTGATGTTCTGGCTCTCCCGATGGACATCCGCTATCACGGGTCGAGCGCCGACCGCTACCGCACAACTCGCCGAGGCTATAAAGGTGCGACTAGTGGTCACGACCTCGTCGCCCGCACCGACACCGAGCGCTCGTAAAGCTCCTTCCAGGGCAACCGTGCCGTTGGCGAGCGCAATGGCATACTTGCAGCCGGTGAACTCCGCAAACTCAAGTTCGAACAGCCTGCCCTCTTCCCCGGTCCAATAATTGACGTTGCCGCTCCGCAACACCGCTGCGGCAGCTTCGATCTCGTCGGGGGCGAAATACGGCCAGGGAGCAAAGAGTATTGCGGCAGAAGCGGCGGAGGCCATGGCGTTGTCGCTATTCATCGGAAGCCTTCGCCGATAAGCTCCTCGCAGGCGCGGGTGAACGATATGCCGGAAAGTAACCGTCGTCCGGGTCGGCTCCGTGGTACGCGCACCAGTCTGACTGTAAGGCGTCGTAGTGATCGACGAGGTGGATACGTCGGAACGTGTAGAACGGGGCACGAAGATGCGAAAAGCTTGCTTTGAAACGAAATATCCCGTCGTCGGGCTGATAACCACCGCCCAGGACCAGCCTCTGCTTCCCACTGCGTCTTGCCCACGCAATAGCGCAGTTTACAATTGCGTTCGTCGGCCGTACATGTTGGTACTCGTAATCTGCCCCACCGAGATAAGAATAAACACTGACGTGATCGTGCATGTAGAGTGTCGCAGCTATGATATGCCCCTTATACTCAGCCAACACGAAGCGGGCGTTCGCAGCCATATGCTCAAATATTGAGATGACAAACTCCACTGGGAAGTAATACGAGCTGAGGGCCCGATTGCGGTCCATAGTTCTGCTATAAATTTTATGGAACGTCCGAACTTCGTCTAAGGTCGTTGCCTCGAATACTCGAACATTTTCATTCGCAGCACGCTTCAGGTTCTTGCGGCAAGCATGGGAGAAGTGGTTTTGCCACAAGTCACCTTCTGATAGAGTCGTATCGACCCAAACAACTTCGCGGTTAAGACGTAGCTCGCCGCCGCTAAGCATGTGGCCGGCATCAATCCACGGATTCAGGTGCATGAATTCGGTGACCACGCCGAGCTCGCAGAAGCGCTGATGCACAGCCTCGCAGAATTTGGCAGCACTCGCTCCCGAAAGATTACTGGGGCCGGTGAATTCAGGGGTTGCGGCGTCCCAATTAGCTCCAGCAATACGGTTGAATGGCAGCTCGGCTAGGGACCGCAGAAAAAAGGGGTAGACGGCTTTGCTACCGGCGTCTTCGAATACAAACAGATTTGCGACACGCCGACTATATTCTTCCTGTATGCGGGCGAATTCGTAACTGCCAAAAACACTTTGGCCAGCAGGCAGGAGGTCGCGCCACTCGTCCTCGTTCCCCAAGCTGATTAACTTTTGATAGGTACTCATCTCAGCGCTTGAGCAACTGTGTCAAGCACTCCACAAGATTCCCTAAAGCCTGCTTATCTGTGTCTTGATGCACCGGCAGATTCATCATGTGTCGCGAGAGGTAATGCGCCTCCGGGAACTCTTCAGAACGGATCGGGGCGATCAATGTGTGATAAAGGCTTACTACTCCATAACCAAGGGCATTCATCTGAAAGTACAAGTCGTCTCGTGATTCTCCGTTGACGAGAACCGGCAGACTCTGGGGAACGACCCCCTCAGGAATACGGCTGTAGAGTGGTTCCAAGGGTAGGCCGGTATCCAGGAGCGATTGGAGAAGAAAGCTAGCGTTTTCGCGTCGGCGCCATGCTATTCGGCAGAGGTCATAGTCATGGAAGGATTGCGCAGAATCCTCACCCATAGACTGCCCCAACATCTCCATCGTTTCCTCGTGGTTGTTTGTGTTCAGGACTAGCAGCCCTCCCCGGGTAAACGGCAGCAGTTTGTGCAAAGAGTAAATCGCGGCGTCGCCCGACCGGCCGCAAATGCCACCGACCTGGTCTGACAACATCGCGTGCGCTTCATCTTCAAGGACGAGAACATTATTATCGCGAGCGAACCTGCACAAGACGTCAGCATTAGGATCGGGAAATCCGAAATAATGAATCAGGACCAGTAGCCGAGGATGGTTAGCTTGTATCTTTGCTTTGACATCGTCGACGTCCACCTGCAGTTTCTGTGAGACTCGATAAAGGGAGTATTGGACCCCCAATTGCTCGATGGGGTCGAAAACGCCGGAGCCCTCGCGACTACTCCATCCGATGTAGGACGGCAACAGTACTTCATCGTCTTGCGAAAGCCCAATGGCCTGCATGTATGCCTTGAACGCACACCTGGCACTCTCGAAGGCAAAGGTCCGACGCTGAAAGTTACAGCGTCTCTCCGGTGATTTGGCGATGGCGGTCATCACGAAATCAAGCGATGGGCTTCACCAAGCGAAGCACGATTTCGGAGCTCATAATTGTGCGCTCAGTCTTAATCGGCTCCGGCGATGAGACGATGACTATGTTCCGCTGATTGCTCAAGCTTGACGCGAGAATGTTCACAGCCTGCGCAACTGTGATGCCCTCAAGGTCGAGTAGTTTACAATGCCGGCCGCCGATGAACCCAAGACAAACCCATCCGCCGTCGCACGGCCACTTGGCTTTGCTGAAGCCCCAGTCGCGCTCTTCGGCTAGAGCTCTGTCAATCTCTTCCTTGTCAATTATCAATCCGATACCGTTGTCTTTCGGGACGCCTTGAAGAGCAATTCGGGCGAGATACGTTACACTCTCCTCTCGAAAACCGGAATTTCGATACCAAGCAACGGCACGTGTGTTGCTTTGGAATACATCAAGTGCGAGCTGCCGGCACCCTGAGTTGGACCCCATCATCTCGAAATCCCGTAACAGCAGCTTCCCAAAACCCTGGCCAGAGACCGACGGCTCGGTGGCGATGTAGTTGAGAAAACATGTATCTTCTCGAACCAGTGCTTCGTAGTAGCCGACAAATCGCGGGCCGCGTTTCACCATAACAAAGCGGTGGCTGGCGTCGCATGCTGTTATCAGCCTTTCTACATACCTGAGTGACTGAGGCGCCTGGTAGACCGTGTAAAGGAATTGCTTGTCGCCAAATACCCGGGTTGCTAGGGCGAATATCTTTGAGGCATCGGAGGGTTCGGCGATGCGTAGCTGTACGCTCCCTGCCTTAGTTGTTGGCGGCATGGCAAGTGGGGACACTATTCGCGGCCCTATCTTTCCGTTCCTCGTCAAAATCCAGCATGACAGCACCCGGATCAATCTGCACACCATCTCTCTGGAACACACGCCACAAGGTGAGAAACAGAATCCTAATGTCGAGCGCGAATGAGCAACTCCCCACGTAGTCGAGGTCGAGACCAATACGATAGTCCCAAGAAAGGTCATTACGGCCACTGACCTGTGCCAGCCCTGTGATTCCGGGCCGCACAAAGAACCTCACTTTTTCCGGTTCCGTGAAGAATCGGTAGTAGCGCATCAGGAGAGGGCGTGGACCGACCAGACTCATGTCACCGCACAGCACATTCCACAGCTCAGGGAGTTCGTCCAAGCTGGTGCGGCGCAGAAACTTGCCAAACCTGGTCAATCGCACGCTGTCCGGCAGCAACTCCCCCTTAGCGTCGCGCTCGTTGGTCATGGTTCGCATCTTACAAATGTTGAATGGCACGCCGAAGCGCCCGGGCCGCTGTTGCCGGAACAACACCGGCGAACCCAGCTTCACCCTTACGAGTACCCATAACAGTGCCAGTAAAGGCGAGAGAATCACGAGCATCAGGCCGCTCACCGCTACATCCAGAGCTCGCTTGGGCATGCCCGTATAGATTCGTTTCATCGCTTCACAATATCAGCGGACTCAGTCAGGCGTGACGCAGCCGGTACTCCAATGACCGTCGTTGCTGCGAGCGCATCTCTAGCGCAGCACCTAACCGTGTGCGACGGCTTTGGCTCATCCGAAATGTCATTTCCTTTCTGCAAGCGGTTTGGCGGGAATACCAACCACTGTAGTACCGGGTTCGACGTTCTTGGTCACCACCGCACCTGCACCGACCGTTGCACCTGGTCCGACGCTGACATACTGCAAAACCTGCGCTCCCGTCCCGAGAAGCACGCCTTCACCGATCACAACACCGCCCGAGATGTTGACGGTGGGCATCAATGCTGCGCACCTACCAATCCGAGATTCATGGCCAATTGTGCACAACAGATTAACCATCGAGAACTCACCGAATTCAAGGTTGACCGTGCCAATACTACCCGCACAGAGTACAACGCCCCGCTCGACGTTCGCTGTGGAGCGATCGAACTGTACACTCGGATGAATCAGTGCCGGCCACTCCAACTTGGGAAACCGAGACGTCAACTCTGCGACCAGCTTTATCTTGCTCGTAGGCGATCCTATGCCGAGGGCGAGTGCTTCCACTTGGTTGTTTCCGTCAAGCCAGTTGAAATCACCCAGGGTTAATTCCTTGCTGTCGTGTTCTGCAGGACGAGACGCGTCTGACACAAGATAGCCGAGGAAGTCGAATTGTGGAGCGTCACGGTTGATATCGCGAATCAGCCAAGTGACTTCGCGTGCAAACCCGCCCGCACCGATAATAGCGATCTTCTTCATACAGTTTGCTCCCCTTGTCTATAGGACATTCGTGGCCACCGCGGGCGACCTCGCTTCCAGACCCGAGGCGAGACGCCGAGTGTATGCTTGCGAATCAAAGTCCCAAGGACGGACGGCCCCACTCAAAATGTGCAGGTAAACTTCATAGATTTCGGTGCCCGTGCGGTTCGCATCGAACATGTGCTTCACCAGGGTCCGACCGGTGAGGGCTATTTGGCGATGATGATCGAGATCGGCGAGTACTTCCAGAACAACGCGGGCGAGGGCCTTCGGAGAATGCACTGGAATCAGTCTGCCGGTAACGCCTTCAATTACGACCTCGGGAATGCCGCCCACCGAGCTGGCTACCACCGGAACCCCTGCTAAGAGCGGTTCAACAACGCCACCGCAGTTTTCGGACAAAGGCACATGGACAGCGCAGTCAAAATCGGGCCAGATCTGCGCGACTTCAGGCTGACTAAATAAACCTGGAAGGAGTATGTTCCCACCAGCCACCTTACGCGCACGCTGCTGCAGCCGCTCTTCGTACCATCGTCCCAGTCCGTACGAATCGCCGATCAATACTCCCCTGACGTTTGGCGAGGCTCTGATTATCATACCTAGCGCATCAATCACGTCCTCGTGGCACTTCAGCCCGATTTTCTGGCCGAGCAGGTATTTCGGTGGATACATAATATTAACGTTGCCTACCAGGCTGGTGTGCGCATCGATGCCCATCCGTCTATGAAGATAGAACTTGCGCTCCACAGCAAGGGCCTCCATGCGTAAGCCATAGTAACTGAGGAACAACCGCGATTTCGGTACACCGGCATGGCTATAGTGTTCATTGACGCATCGGCTGGAACCAACCCAGTAGTCTGGTGGCCCCGCCGTAAGCAGATCCATGCGAAGAGAGTGCCAGTGTTCTAGGTGCAATGGGCCGGCCACCTGAAACACGCGCGGAACCTTGTGGCGTCTTCCCAGGGCCAAACGCAACGTGAGGGTCGTCGTCACAAAGTGGCTATGGATGAGATCCGGGTGTACTTCATCCACGAGCCGTTTGGCATTGCGAGCAACAGTAGCGAATTGTCCAGGGTGCCGCACGGGAAGCGACAAATCGACGATATGAATCGTCGTGCCGGCCTGCCGCCACGCCTCGACGGTGCGACCTTCGGCCCGTGGCAGCGCCACGTGAACTTCGACACCTGAGCTCACCAGGACTGCTGCCTGGTTGGCCGCCCAGCTTGCACCATCGGATGTTTTGACCACGTGGAGAACGCGCATTGCTTGCTCAGACTGCCACTTGGCCGCGCGACGAGAGCCAGGCCTTGGTCACGTCGCGCAGGAAGGTATAGAACTCAGTGCGCTTCTTCTCCAACGCCTCGGGACGGAATTCCTGTGCCTTTTCCAAGTTGCGCGCCGACATCTGGCTGAGCCTTGAGGGATCCCGGATGGCCTCTTGAATCTTGTCGGCAAGTGCCTGTGGGTTGTTGGGCGGCACTAAGTCGTCAGGATGCAAGAGCTCAGGAATGCCACCAACGCTGGTTGCAATGCAAGGCAACCCACGCGCCATCGCTTCCACCACGACTCGCGGAAGTCCTTCCGTCCGCGATGGAAGGACCATCAAGGTGGCATTGTCGAGTTCCGACCGGACGGCAATCCCGGCTGGCAGCTCACCGAGAAACTTAACGGCGCCATTAAGCGATAATGATCGAGCCAGCCTTTCCAACTCCGACCGGTGCCTCCCATCGCCAATCATCCGTAGTTCGACAGGAAACGCGCGCCGGCATAGGAGACTGATCGCACGAATGAGAATATCTTGCCCCTTATACATCTGTTCCAGCGACCCGACGAATACAAGGCACGGGCGTATCGGACTTGTATATTCCTTCGGCCGGGGCGCGTAATCCTCCAGGGTAAGATCAGTGCTGGAATAATTCGTAGTAAACACCCGCGAAACCGTGCTGAAGGAAGTCAACTGGAGGTCTGCGTCAGAAACCGCCACCGCAAATCCGTTCTGACTCGCTGGATAGTTGCGTTGCAAGGCGCGTTCAGTCACGTAGCTAATGGCCACGGCGCGCACACATTGCTTTTTTAAAGTACGTGTAGACAGGTACCTAAACAACGGGCGCAATGGATGTTTAATGGCGCCTGGCGCGAAGGCTTCGTACGGGTCGCCCACAACTTCCAGACCATACGGACGGTCATGCCGCCACAGCAAAGGTAGCAGGTCCGTCGCAACCCGAGAGCCAACTCGGCACAACACTGCATCGTCCGAAGCCAAAGCCGAACGCACGACTGAGCGCACCCGGCTCCGAACCTTCACGTACTGCCAGGGGCCGACGTAGTACGGTACCTCAACGAATTCCACTCCCGGACCGATGACTGGGCGATAGCGATGATCAACTGCTACCTTTCGCTCGGCTCGCGCAACAACCTTCACGCCGTCGAAGACCTTTAAATATCTCTCCCAAAAAGGCAGACCATAAGTTGTGCGAGTCCATATCTGCCCATCAGCGGCCCTAGTAAAGCGGAAATCGAGGGCGAGAAGAAGTTTCATGCTTTACCGGGGACTGGTCCAGCTTGTGCCGTTATAAAACCAGTTCGTTCCGCTGGCAGCGTCAGAAATAAGACTACCGGGCGCGACTCCGATCCTAGGCAACATAGAGCTCTTCAGGGGAGGGGTAAGCTGCACGCCATGGACAGCGGTCGCGCACTTGCCGGCGCTTGTGTGGATGTATTGCAGATATCCCGACTTCGGCCCCTCGCTTGCCGATACTGAGTTGCCATCGGCCAACACGCAGGAATCCCCCAGTACCTCGATGCCGTACGCCATACCTCCAACCGCAGAGTTGGCGATGATGTTGTTGCGAAGAACAGCGATGTGTGAAATTGCGCTTGCCGCACTGACCATCACTGCCGAACGGAAGGACGAAATCAGACCAGGGTTCGCCGCCGATCCTGCATTAACAATCATGTTGTCGCTTATTTCTATGTTGTCGCCCCCCCCGGGCGCCCACCGAATGGCCGACGCGGGCGCATTGATTACGACGTTGCCATCAATTCTTACATTGAATGCCCCATTCGAATTCGTTGAGTCCCAATAGCCGATACCCATTTCGGACGCTCCACTAAAAGAGGCCGTTGATAACAACTCCAAGTCGTATTCGATCGTATTGCCCGCAATCAGAAGTGTTTTAATTGGCAGGTTTGCAGTTGGATTGATCGTGATTCCGCTCGCATTTCCGATGGTCGGCGCCCCCGTGACGGCATTCGTCGTCCACGCCGTCTGCACCAGTCGAATTACGTTTCCACTTATCGTGGCATTCGTGATTCCGTACCCTCCGGTGTGGGAACGATAATTGTTGGACCAGATGGTAATCCCATAGTAGCCGTTAATAACGCTGTTGCTATTGACAACAATGCCCTCCGAGTCGCTCGCGGCCACTCCCGTCACGTTCATCCCAACGAGATAGCCATCGATTATGTTTCCGGTAATTATCTGCCTTCCGCCATGTGTTTCGATAGCCGTCACCGCACCGGGAGCATTGATGCCCCCCACGAACACGTTATTCACAATCATCACATGTTCTGAGGCCATGTAAATCGTGCTATGGTCGTGATAAATGGTCCCGCTTGTGTTTAACTCGAATCGGCAATTTGTGACTTGGCTGTACTGGCTACCGGAATAAATTACGTTAATCGATGCTATGTCGCGTACCACAACGTGATCCCATGTCATGGCACGACTGTTCGAGCCTGTGCCGACCGCCAATCGCCCGTGACCGAGCGCTGCGGCAGGGTTGTTGGTCGTGTTGTAGTCGATTGTGAAATCCCTAAACTCTAGATTGTCGTTGGTTGCGCCAAAGCTCCCAAAGATAACCGTAAAATTTCCTGCGTGATTCCTTACCTTCAGCACTGAAAGCTCCATGCCCTCTCCCTCTACATGCAACTTCGGACCGATCTTAAATATGTATCCAGCACCGGGAGGAGAGATAATGCATGTTCCAGCTGGTAGTAGCAGCCTGGCGCCTGATGCCACCGCAGCATTAATTGCACGCTGAATGCTCTGGGTGTCGTCGCTGGTACCGTCACATTTTGCTCCATACTCGTGAATATTAATTCCCCGCGAGCTCCCCGGTGCCTCCTGCGCCATCAGTGCCAAAGACAACGTCACAGCCACCAGCACAGCCGTAATGAGGCACCTACAACAAGTGACACTCGCCACAGTTATCTCTTTGACCACCGTACTGTACTCCTAAATCAGTCGACGCACTGATATTAGCGCTCGCAGGTGCCTGGCACAACGTACCCCAACAGTTTAACTAGCAGAGATGCGATGACCACACTGGCAGTGAAATAGACAACAATGCAATAGACATTTCGAAAGTCCATTCGATTAGCGTCAATCGCTTCTGGAAGGAGGACTGCAAAGATGAGAGTGCCGCCAGGCGGGTACGCTTTGAGTGCACTCAGAGCGTAAAAGGCGATCGTCCATAGTACAAATGTGAACACTATACCTACCGTGCCAAAGTTCACATAAGCCTCCGCAACCGGATTGAAGCCCCAGCCCGAGACCGGCCCCTTACCGCGGTGGATTGTCTGCGCGAAGAGTTCGGACAGATAGATTGGCTTAGTGCCCGGATACAACGCCTTTGGCAATACAGACATCACAGCGTTGGCATATGAGTTGCCCTGCAAGATATCCCCTTGTGAGTCGGTCACAATCTGAAGAAGCGACAGATAAGGGCCTGCCAGCTCGGTATTCTCAGGCTTGATCTGATCTAATAGATTCTCGCTACCGATGAAGTGTTCTACGTCAGCATTAGTCATCTCGCCACTTACCCGCGGTGCAATCGCCACTCTGGCATACCCGAAAAAAGCAGCGGCACAGTAGGCCAGGAGCAAGAGCGCACACAGGCCGAGGCCGACCCTTAACTTGCGGCCCCGGATTACAAACGAAACCGCCGCCACCGCGAGGATTGCTTGAATGACGAGTAACCGCTCTCCTTGAGGCAGTAGGAGAGCGCACCAGATCAGAAGCGCTGTGCGGGCTATCCATTTCTTGACCTTTGTCGGTGACCGCTCAGCCGCGTACCACACTGCGGCAAGCCCCGGTAATACAAACGCTAAATAAGGCCAACTGAGACCTGCGTCGTGAAATGCGCTAAAGCGGTTTCCCCGTCCACTTTCAAGGCCCGCTAGGTAGCCTCCTATTTGTTGGTACTCTAGAAAATACATGCCAATACCAATTGCATATATGATCATTCCAGCGTGTAGCCATGCTTGTGGGGCTCCTTGTGGATCTCCCAAATTGATATGCCTTGAAGGTTCTTTTGTCGGATAAAGGCGTTCCATGAAGTTCGCTGTGAACAGGATCGTTAAGGCTGCAATGGCACCGAGAGCTCCGGCGTCGCCGTAGGCATCTTGTGTGAACGGCCATGGATAGCTCGTTCCCGTCGGGTCTTTCATGCTCGCGAGCCTCAGCAAGAGAACGCCATTGTAGGCTGCGAAAGCGAAGGCAAATATACCGAGGGGATCCAAAACACCGTGATCTCGAAAACGGCGAACCGCAACAGCTCCGCAGGCCGTTATCGTCACAATAGACCATGCAATTGCAGGCTGACGATCAAACCAGAAATAGCATGTTAGGAACGCAAAGATCGCCCCAACCGCGATGATGGGAAGCAGCGCATTTAACAACGGTGGTACGCGTCCATATTCTGCAGCTGGGCTGGAGTCGTTAAGCATCGGCAGCAAAATCTCCATTTGGAGCGACACGTGCAATCGGGTGCGGCGTGAGGTGTTGCCAGTTCTCAAGATATTTGTTCGACAATTGGGCGCTAGTTACGTTGGATCGGTGATCTAATCGAGCGACACGAATACAGTTCCTGAGAGCTTTCTAGGGCGTATTTCATGCTGAATGGGCTAATCGAGAACACGTCCTCCGTGCAGATGCCCGGATCTCGGTAGGACCGGAAGCTAAGTGCCGCTGCCGCCCACTCTTCATCCGGAAGCTCCAGAGACATGGTACGAACTCCGGGGAGATGACGCGCGATCTCATTTATTCCAGGGAGGTCGCTAGCCAGTACTGGGAGTCCCGCGGCGACAGCTTCCAAGACGGCACCAGGAAGGCCTTCCCATAGGGACGGAAAAATCATGAGGTCCGATGCATTCAGAAGACGTGGAACGTCGGCTCGAACTCCTGCGAAGGCCACCCGATCACTGATCCCACTATGCTCGACAAACCGTCGTACTGAGGACTCGATTGGGTCGTGGACCGCCCCGATGAGTAGCAGGTAGGCGCTGGGGACTACGCGAACAAATTGTTCGAATATGCGGAGCAAGCGATCATGGTTCTTTGGTGGGTCCATACGGCCCACATGGGCCACCACGAATGCATCTTGCGGAAATCCAAATTCTGATCGAAGGCCGGGGCGATCGCTCCGAATCCGAAACCGGGAAAAATCTATTCCCCTGTAGATAACTCTACAACGCGAATCGTCCGACCACTCAGGTCCTAAGTTAGCGCTGAGGGCTCCTTCGCTTACCCCCACTATGTCGGTCGCATGGACTTCCACCCACCGTTTGAATATGCGGTTACGCAGCCGTCGAAGGGGATGCGCCCGCTTACCGTCCGAAGTACTGGCGAATTGACAAATACGCTGCGGCACCCCCGCCTGTGCGGCAAACCGCAGTATGAGACCCGACGACCAGTGCACATGCGAATGAACAGCATGGAAACCGCTATGTGTCAATAACTTGCGAAACCTGCTGGGGAAGAGAATGTTGAGCCGTATCAAGTGCACGACTCCTCCGAGCGACCGAATCTCGCCATCCAATTCTCCAGGGAGCCCAGAAAGGCAACAGAATTCAAACCTATACCGGTCCCGGTCTAAGTTCCGCATGAGCTCTAACGTCCGCATCTCCGCGCCTCCCCGATTCATGCGGCCAAGGACGTGGAGCACCTTTATAGCTTTGCCGGACTTCATACTCTCATCGAGCACTATATTTTCTGGCCTGAACTCACAACGGGGGCTTTCATCACAAGTTACAAATAACTGACTATAAGCAGCTCTCATAGGGACATGTCGAGCACATGCCGTTCGAGCTCAAAACCCTTGCCGAGTTTCTCGACCACTCGAACGCGGCCCTGACTCTTCTGAAATATTGAAACATCATTGCGAGCACCTTCCATCTCGATGGTCTTCCCAGCGATGAATATGCCACCGTCAACAATGCTGTCGAGAGCAGCGCGAATGCCTTGCAGTATCTTCGCGGAAGTAAATATAGCTGTCTGATATAAGTTCATAGCTCGGATTACGTGACATTGTGAGGGCAAAGGATAAAATGCGTTAGCCTCCACAACACGAAAACGCCCGTTGCAAGCGAATGAGAGAACAGCAGGATGCACTAGAGGAATTTGACGAAACCGCCAGCCACGGCTGGTGATCACCGTGCTATCGGGCACGCCTCGCCAGGAGACAGATTCATTGCATAGCCTCAGTTTCCTTAACCGCCAACTCGCCCAACCTCGCACCAGCGCGTTCAGTAGATATGCCGGATGTTCACGCCTAGGAAGCGATACCACAAAAGGAGCCTTCGCATACTGAATCGGAGTTCCGTCAGGTTCCAAAATGTATGTCTCGCCAGATCTCACCCAAACCGCCTCAGTAAAGTACAGGCTGATATCGGACGCTGTCATTCGCGCCAGGGGAAATGCAGCAAATACCCGCTCTGCCCATTGCATCGACAGGACGCCATCTGATGCACCTATGTCATGGATGTCAAAACATTGGTCTGCAGAAAACGTGCGTTGCAAGACGCGTTGCGTGATAGCGTCCAGATCATCGAACCGCGACCAGTAGGTTGTCCGCGATACTCCTGACGAGATTGCGGTACTGCGAATAACTCTTTCGAATCTCGCGATGTCGGCCGCGCTCGCCGGATATGACGTTCTCAACAGTGAAAATGCAACCTGACGTTGTTTCCCAAGTAGAGTTGTCGTGCGATCAAGATCTCCAGACGTGCACACCCCTAATTTATACATGGTTAAGTATGGGAAGCTAGTGTGGTGTCCTAGAAGTTAGCGAAATGATTTCCGAATATCGTAACAATGCTAACGAAGATGCCTCTGTAGGCGTTCGTTGACTCGCATAGCACGTCTGAGCGTTAATGCATTAACTTGCGGGACAGCACACTAGCTACGTTCCGGTGCAAACATGCCCTGAACCTGATATAGTCGTCATCGCTCCGAATGTGCCGACTGATTGCAAAGCACTTACTGGACAGAATTCATCAGTAAGGCAACGGGAAGTGGAGTTGTGCACCGAGAAGTAGCTAGAGCTATAGCACCGTCTCTAGTTACCGGAGATGTTGTGCTCTTACTCTTCACTGTATTCCGCCGCTGTGCCAAACAGAGCGACCGCCTCGCGCTCCTCAAGCTGCACATCGGCATCGGTGACTGTGTTTCCAGGGCCGGAATGCTGAATGGCCCTGCGTAGCACTATGAGACTGGCGATGACCTGTGCAGACATGGCAATCAGGATCGCGAAGCCGGCTCCCATCAACCCCCAGGTTGGAGTTAGGGCAACAGCAAATCCTGCACAGGTTATGACCGTTACCGTGATGATCGGAACCTGTGCCCGGAACTGCCGTGCTGCTGTCATCCCGAATCCTAAGAATGCCGCGACTGCGGTGATCCCTGATGTCGCAATGAGCAGAATCAAAAGGGAAAGATGAGTCGCGTACACTGGACCGTAAACCAGCCGCAAGATCGCGCGGCCAAACGTGGTCGCCACTATCACACCTCCGCCGGCAATCCCCAGACCCGCAAGAGACATCTGCGTCAGCAATCTTGCGAACTCGCGCATACGGCCATCGGCAAAACTTCTCGACAAGCGAACCACTGCTGACTGTCCCAATGCGCTTGCGATGAGACCGACTACGACCACTAAGTAGGCAAGGGCGGCAAAAATTCCTAACTCGCTTGCACCACGATACCGCTGCAAGACGTACCGTGGAATATTCGCGTTAAGGGAGTTGAGCGCCATTACGACGCCCAGCGGTGCAGCCAATGTAGTCAACCGCCATAGAGTTTCGCGGTTCAGCGCGATAAATGCCCCTTTATGTTTTAATAGACGACGTGCCAGTTGTAGGTCGTAAGCCAGGAATACCGCCAACCACGTCAGGCAGAGGGATGCAGACGCAGCCAGCACGCTGTGCCAAGTTGCATATGCCGCTGTGAACAAGATGACTGAAAAGCCACCTTTCAGCATCATGCCGATTGCTATCTGATCGAGGCGCTCGTACTTCTGTAGAAGTCCGGCAATGACATCCGTAAACGACTCGACCGCTTTGGCCACCGCTACAAGCATGACAACAAAACAGTTAGGTCGACCATACCTAGAGACAATAAGGATAAGGACCACTACGATCAGTCCGATGCCAGTACTTGCCACCCGAAGAGTAAAGTAGTCTCCGAAATCGAAGCTAGACCGTGCATCCGTGGCCTGGATTCCGCGCAACTGAAGGTTCGTCAACATGAACACAGGCGCGGTAATCGCCAATGCCAGTGCAAACTGACCTACCGCAGCCGTCGTGCCCAGGCGAGCCAGGGCGGAAATCATTCCCCACTGGCAGAGCGCATATACGACATTGCCCACCAGCGTCCACGTAAATGTGATTCGTAGTGACGGTGCGGCAACTGGCATTCCAGCCGTTGCCGGGCACGAGATTTCAGAAGATGCCATGGGTCGATTTAGAGGCGTCCGAATCGTATTCTGGGCAGGGTGGCGAGGGCAGCGACAAAACTAAACCACGCCGCGTTGGCTGGTATGTGGAGGTTGAACTCGGAAATGCTGTGCACGAGGAGTCCGCAGACGCCGACCGCCGCGCCAAACTGCAGCCAGCCACTCCGCTCGTGAAGCCGTGCTCGCAAGCGGCTAAACGAGAGCACAACGAACATAGAAATTGCAATCGGCGCTAGTAGCCATCCCCAAATGCCGGTTTCCGCGAAGAACTGAATGTAGTCGTTGTGCGCGTAGTCGATTGTTAGGTCAGTGATAATCGTCTGATACGGCGTGTAAGCGACCTCGAATGCGCCCAGGCCAACCCCGTGCGCCCAATAGTCGCGGGACATTCGAAAGGCATCTTCCGCTATCTTCTGCCGGTTCCCCAGCGCCAGTTCAGGCTGGCTGGCCATCTGCTTCCAGCGTCCCCAGACGTCCCCTGGATCTAACCAATAGAAGAACCCGACCGCCAGTGCGGCGACCAGTATCCCTGCGACCAGAACTTGCTTGCGCTCGTTGCCGGCGAACAGTATGACCAGCCCGAGAATCAAGAACTCAACCGCCAGAGATATGAGGCCGCCCCGCGATCCGGACAGGAATACCGAAACCAGGGCGGTGAACACGGCGAAGGCGAGGAACGGTTTGGCCGGATGTTTCCACCCAAGACTACAGGCGAGTGTCACCGCGATCGGGATCAACATTTCCATTAACCCTGCGTAATTGCCACGATTCACATAGGATCCAAAGACACTGTCGTAGTCTGTGCGCATCACGCCGTAAAGCAATCCTGGACTGGCAAAGAACTGAACAATGGCGAATACAGCCATAAGGAACATGTAGACGGCTATGGCCGCCCCGGTTTGTTGCCAAGCCCGGGGCGAAGCTGAAAGATACAACTGCTGCCCAACGAAGAAAATGATCGCGTATCCGATCAGTTTAATCAGCGCCTCGCGGGTACCGACATGGTCCATCGAAAAGCCAAACCACAACTGCACGCCACCGAGTACAAGCACTCCCAGCAACGGCACATACAGTGGAGACAAAGTAAGAATTACGCTGCCCGCCCGAATGCAAGCCAGACCCCAAAGCAACAGCAGACAGGCGGCCGCTACGGTGATTGCGCCCCAGGCCCACGGTTGCACGGCGCCAAAGAACATCGGTCCCAACATCAAAACGCTGAGGAGCAACACGCGGGGAAGAACAAGAGAGCCGCTCTTGGGTCCCTCTGCTCTGCGTGGAAGAATCAGGACACGTGATTGACCGATCTTGTCACTCGGCCTAGCGTCGTGCACGCGCAGGATGGATTCGGAGATTTCCATGGCTATGGCTGTTGGGCAGGCGTGGAAACGGAAACCGGGCGTAAGGAGACGTCGTCGAACCAGACCTGGCCACCGATCTCCATCGGGTAGGAACGGCCCCGTGGACGCCAAATCGATAGCCGAATCATGTCAGTTGCAGGCCCGGTTGTGAACTCGGTCGCGACTTGATGCCATTCTGTTGTGCCTGAAGTTCCTTCCGTCGCGATGTCCAGACAGGCGTTGCACTTGGGATCCAGTACCCGCAAACGTGGACCGCTATCGGACGTAATCGCTTGCGACTTGACGTAGGCACTCAACTCGTACGCTTGCCCCGGGCTAACGGGAACAAACTGATAGGCTAGCTCATACTCAGAGTTCTGCGGCACCGTGAAGTCGGCTCGAAAGGCACGCGCTCCACTGTGCGGTGTGCGGTCGGCAACATCCACGGTGAGATAGGGTTGCTGCCAGAAGCGCCAGTCCAACCCGGCGCTCAGAGGATCCTGTTCGAATCCTCCGTTAAAGACTAGGTTCCGTTCGCCGATAACCTTCTTATTGGGTGGCTCGGTTTCTGCTACTGCGTATCTCCATGCCCGCGCCGCTTCTCGATAACTTCCGCTAATCAGTAGCGTGTCAACATAAGGGCCTACAGCGGAAAGCGGAACCACCGCCTTTTCCGCGGTCAGCTGTGTCCAGTATGTGGCAGCCGACTCGGAGTGGTTATTAGTAGCCAGGTAGTCCAGAAAGTGGATCTTTGAAGCAATATCGGCAGAAGGGCCGAGCAAGTCGCGCCACACCATGTTCGGGTCGCTGAAACCGCGCAGGAGTAGCTGGAAGGTCTGGTCCAAACCTTCAGGCTGCAATCGTACAAATGTCCTGAGCTGCTCAACGGCCGCCTTTGGTTGATTTGAAACCACATCGTTGACAGCAGCCTCCCAAGCAAACTGCGACTTCGTGGGTGCTAGTTGCTGCGCTCGACGGAAGGCAGCGTTGGCGCATGGCTGATTGCCGGACAAATAACAAGCCCTGCCCAGACCGGACCAGTATGCCGCCGAATGAGGACTCATGTTTGTAGCTTCCCGAGCTTCTTGCTCTGCCGCCGCTAGGGCGTTCGGCTGAGCATTCAGAAGCATGATCCTGCCCAGTGCGAAGTGAAGCTCCGGGTTGGCCGGATCTAGAGCGATCGCACGTTGAATCGTTGCAGCGTCAAGGGAATCGCCACGACTTTGAGCAAGGACAATCCGCGTGGTTTGAAGAACCAGCAAGCAGATCGGTACAGCGAGCACAAACAAGAAGATCAAAGAATACACTCGCGAGCGTAGTGGTACCTCATACGTAGAACGCCACGGGTTGTGCCCTGCCGTCGCTGTCATATCGAGATCACAGCCCCTTCATTCCTTTGGTGGGATAGGCCGTGAGGTCACACTCGGACTTTGCGAATATCGCCATAACAATAAAGAGTTGCCTTCGGGAGCGACCAAGAACGAATGGTCGCAATGGACCTTACCATGCGCAGTCGTCTTCATTCTGATGCTGCCCTACCATAGGGGTATTTTCCGTAACGGGAATAATAATAGTACCCATATCCGTATCCGTAGTATCCCTCCCGGCGGAAGTCAAGCTTGTTCACCACTACGCCGAGAATATGCGCCCCAGCGTTCTCCAAGATCGCGCGTGTGCGCATCAAACCAGCGCGATGGGTTTTACCGCTCTCCGCGATGAGTACTACGCCATCGGCTAAACCAGCCATGACAGTTGCATCCGTGACTACCAAGACAGGAGGTGAATCGATAATCACGTGTTCGAATCGTCCCGCCAATTCCTTGCACAACTCCGCCATGCTTTCGGAGCCGACTAGTTCGGCAGGATTCGGCGGAACCGGACCTGAGGGAAGCACCCATAGATTCGGCTGTAGCTCAGACAACTGAAGCGCATCCGCTAGTTTGTCGCTTCCTGTCAGCACCGTGCTGACTCCTTTCTTGTTCTCAAGGCCTAGCGCCCTGGCAATGCCTCCTTTGCGGAGATCGCCATCCACAATGACCACCTCCCCTTTCCGTTGTGCCAAGGACTGAGCCAAGTTGAGCGCGGTAACCGTCTTGCCCTCGCCTGCCTGTGTGCTAGTAATGAGGATCAACTTGGGCGGATTCGACGCCAAGGAGAGCAAGATCGAGGTACGGAGCGTCCGGTAAGCTTCCGCCAGAGTAGATTGCGGGCTTTGGCTGATGGCGAGAGCGACAGTCCCGGTTCCTGTCAAACGCGAGCCTCCAGTCTCACGCGTTTTCAATGTCCGCTTTGATCCCGCGAGCGCCCATTTTGCTGAGTTAGTGCCGCGCTGCAGCGGCACCACGGCCAGGGCCGGCATCATCAGCAACGACTCCACCTCTTCCGCGGTTTTTATCGAATGATCCAGACCTTCCTGCGCGAACGCACCCATAACTCCGAGCACAACTCCCGCCAGAAACCCGAGGGCTATGTTAAGCGCCTTTTGGGGACGAACCGCTTCCGCCGGGGGCAAGGCAGCATCGACGAGGTGTATGTTGGTAGATTGCAAACCGGCCGAAACGGTCGCGTTCTTCAACCTCTGCATCAAACTTTGGTAAAGCTGCTGGTTGCCCTCGAATTCGCGTTGCAGAATGTTGTGTTGAACCAGCAGTTGGTTCTGCGCCCCTACAGCTTCCTTTTGTGCGGCGACTGCGGCAGCGGCCAGCTTCTCACGCCCCATGGAGCCTTCATAGTCTTTTCGAATGCGGGCAATCACACGGTCCTGTTCGGTTTTGACTTGAGCGTGGAGGCCATCGATCTCCTCTTTCAGGCGAATAGCCTTGGGAAACTGCGGCCCATATTGAGATACAGCCTCTGTGTACTGGTCCTGTAAGTCCGCCGACTTCTCCTCCAACTTCTGTAAGAGATCGTTGTGCATCAATGCAGCCAGCTGCGCCCGGTTACCTTCCACTTCGCGATAAAGCGATTCCTTTTGCAGGCGGTCGCTCTCCGCGGTAGTCAGATCATGGCTGAGGTCTGAGAGCATCTGTTCTTGCACGCTCCCCTTCTCACTGGTATTGACAATCTGATACTGCCGCTCATACTCGACCAGCGCTTGTTGTGAACTCTCCACCTTGGCTTTTAACTCATCCAGCTGCTGTTCCATCCAAGCTGAGGCTTGGCGGGTGGCATCGTATTTCTGGCGGAAGCTGTACTCGATATAGTTGTTGACCAGACTGGTGGCAACCTGTGCGGCTAACTGCGGGTTGGGATCTTCGTAATTCACCGACAGCATGCGGGTCTTCGGCGTCAGCTCAACTGTTAGCTTCTTCTTGAAGGCGTCAATCAGCCGGTACTTGCGCTTCTCTGGAGAAATCTTCGCCATTTTCTTCGGCTTGATGAGACTGTCCGTTAGCTTCAACTCCTCAATCGTGCGCCAAGCCAGGTTCTCGCTCTTCAAGACCTGAATTTGCGTCTGAACAAAGCTATCGTCGGCATTGCCTTTCTCAAACATCTCCTCCAGCGACTGAATCAACGGTGTCTCGGATTCCACCTGAACTCGGGCCGTCGCCTTAAAGATAGGCTGCATCTTGAAGGAGACAATGCCCACAATGGTCGTGACAACGATCGCGACAGTCGCAATTGACCAACGCCGCTTCAACAGCGTGTGCCAATATGTCGCCAGAGAAACGTAATCTTGGGCGCTAGCTACACTGGCTTCTACCGCTGGGAGAGCCCACGCAGGCGAAAGAGCGGTGTCGACCCCCCTTGCCGGAAGGGCGCGGCGCTCGGGGTCTGAAGTAAGTTCATTCGGTTTCATGGGGATGCCTTTATGGACGTGCGTAGATTGCTAGATAAGTTGCCGCTTGCACTGCGGCCTCAGCCCCGCGTCGCCATGCTTTCTTGGCCGTACTGTCAGGAATGAACAGAATGTCATTCGCCAGCAAGAGCTGATCCCGTTGCTTGCCTGCCAAAATTAAGTTGATGTTTATCGGCACTTGCTCATGGCCGTCGGGGGCCTTCGGATCAGGCCTGATGATCATGGATTTGTTCTTGATCGCGCTGAATTTTGCGTCCTCTGCCATGGCAAGGGCTTGTAACACCGTCATCCCCTTGTCCGGCGCCCGGATTACGAAGCCTCCAGGCTTGTTGACAGCGCCAACTACGTACACCACTCCTGCATGGGGCACGGTCACCTTGTCCCCGGGGAAGATCTCGAGGTTGTACTTAGGATCGCCGGTCTCCATCAACTTCTTGATGTCGACCATCTGGACTCGTTCGGTGGAATTTGTGGCTTGAGCCCCGATATCTCCCCTGGTGATTACCGCAACATTGCTGGCATCATCGCTGAGCCCTTGTGACTGCGACAACACATCCAGCAGCGTGGTACGTCCGAAAACGGGATAGATTTGCGGCATTTTGACAGCCCCTGTGATCGATACCGCCTTTATGCGTGAGCTGACGATCGTAACCACAATATGGGGATTCGTTACCAGGCCGCGTTCGCGCAGTTGCAGTGCGATCGCGTCAGAAAGCTGGCTCGGGGTCAGGCCTGCGGCGGCAAGCGGTTTCGGCAGCAGCGGCAGGTCCACATTGCCTGCTGGGCTGACGCGATACTGGCGGGAAAGCTCCGCTACATCCATCACATACACTTCCAGAACGTCGTCGGGGCTGATGATGCTGTCGCTGTATTTCTCGGAAGAGCCTCCTATAACGATGGGCGCAGCCGTGGACGGCGGTTTGGACGGAGCAGTCGCAACAGGAGTTAACTGCCCATTCGCGCCGGTACAGATGGCGAGAACCGCACCTGCCGCCGACAATTTCAGCAAGAAGCAACCTCTAATACGCCAACGGAAAAACATCATTGTCTCCCCAAAGTTCTGCTGCGTGGGTTTGTTGCTAAGAAGAGAGGGTTCAGCTACGGTACCGACCCAAGAAAGGCGGTTCTGGATGGCAAGTGAAGCCACTCCATGTTTCAGACAACTTCAAGGTCATACGCCATTAGGTCGATCGCAACGGAGCGCTGCATGGGCTCGATTGAGATGACCAATTTCCGGCCGTGCTCGGCAACAAAAATGCCCTCCAACCCATCCAGCGATCCCCCGCAAATTCGGACCCTCTGCCCGCTCTTGAGAAAAGGATACGGAGAGCATGAAGTATTCTGACTCTCGATTCGCTGCAGGTCTTTGATCTGCTGGTCTGGGATAGAAGCTATGACACTATTGAAAGTAACGAACGCGTAGGCCCCGCTCGTCTGCAGGACGGTCAAGCGAGCCGCCGGATCGGAGAAGGCGCGCACGAAGACATACCCGGGGAACAGCGGCACTTCAATCGTCTGACAGCGGTCCGTCCAACGACGCCGGTCCCGAGTAATCGGGACGTACGCCTCCAAATGCTTCCCTTGCACTTGCTGGCAGATCTTCCTTTCAAAACGCACGCGAGTTTGCAATGCGTACCAGTCATGGTTCTCCGCAAACGGAACCTCTTCGTGCCCATTCATAGGCGACCCCGGTTGTCTGCTGGACATAGCTCCGCCAATTGAGTCCCATCGGTTCTTTTCGGCGGTTCCCACCAACAAGGCTTCTCGTGACAATTTCGCCGATCGCAGCCTCTAACTCTTCAGGTACTTGGACGGCATGTCGCGCAAGGTTTGTTCAAAATCGCGCAGAAGAAAAGCGAGCCAGTTCCATACATTAGTGGTATATGCGAACTTAAGTAGTCGTCATTTTAGTGGTCGCATTTAATAGCACTAAACTATCACAAAGATACACATTTACAAGGCCTATTAGTGCTATTTTTATAAGCCTTTTGTATCCAGCTAGTTAGGGGATTATTCTTGCGAGCAAAACGTCATTCGACCCGCTCATACGGAGCAAGCCCTTGGTGCCGCACATGACGAAATCACGAGGGACATAGGACACTCTTAAAGCAGTTAATCAGCAGGATGGAGAGGAAATCGCCCTTGGTCTGGACATTGCTTGGTCTCAGCCAATATGCTTTGGACTGAAGCTTGCTTTTCCTACAATTTGTCACCCAGTTGCAGCACGCGTGATACTCTCCCGGGCCAAAACTTCAGTAAGGAGCGCTCCGTTGAAAGTGAACCCAACCGGCCGTGTCCGCTCAGACAATCGCAGCGATACTTCTACCCCCGTGGCATATACTCCTGAGCCATGGCACATTTTGGAGGGCACGTCCAAGAATGCCTGGGTTATCGTTGGCGAGTCTCCGGCGAGGGGCCGATGCCAGATTGCCCGTGCGGCGGACGCCTCATCCGTCGAGGAATGCCGTGCAAACGCTAGCCTGATTGCCCAAGCTCCAGCCATGCACCGGGCCGGGGTGAAGCTGCTGTGCGCCTGGGGAACCGAGGACGCTCCGCAGGCAATGGAGGAACTAGCGGTGATCCTGAGTCGGGCTGTAGGAAGATAGCTTGATGTGAGCGTAAAGCGCTGACAATCGTCCGCGGTCCGGGCGGCTGATGCCCGATTGTGGCCTACGGCAAGTGAGAATCTGAAGTATCTTCCAAGATCGCCCTAAGCGGGAGCTTCATTCCTGTGAGGTTGTATCGATTGGCTTCCTTCAGGGTCTCCGGCCAACGGAGAGTTATTCGCGCCTTTTCACCTTCCGACGTCGGCGCTCGATTGTCTCGGCTAAGATGGCAAAATGATTATTGCAAACTCGAGTTGGAGCGGCCACTGCGAAGACATCTCAATCCGAAGACCGAGTCTTGGCGAGTGGAGGAAGCGCGCAGCCACATGAAGGATCAAGCCTGATACCTGTGTCCGGCCGTTGATTTCCCGGGGCGCCACCAGCGGATTCTTGCTGTGAGCGTTGCCTGACGTTGAGAGTGCGGCTGTTTCTCAGGGCTTGGCGATCGGTCCCATCCCCGACCTTCAACCATCAGCGCTGATCCGGCATCGATTTAAGGAGCTTTGCGGTCCCCGAGGCTACTTCTTCCTGTTCCTCTTCCTCTTGCTTGAACCGCTCCACTTGTTCTTCCGCGGTGATGTCATGGCAACCCGATCGTATGCGTAGGCCATCATGCGCTCGAAACGTGCGCCGAGATTCTTCGACACCGCGAATAATTACTGCCAGCCCTGGCTCTGTGAGAATCAAGCTGCCGCTGCGCGCGTCCCCGCCGTCGCACATGAGACCGTAATTCCCCACATCCGCCTGCTTCAACGCGAGAGCATCGTTAACCCCGTCGCCTGTCATTCCCACGATGTGCCCCAGCTCTTGCGCCCATCCGCCCCTGTCGTCGGCGCGCGCACCAGCCAGCGTGCGGTATCCCTTCGCGGCACGCGCCTGGGCTTCAGCGGACGTGAAGCCCTTTCCCGCATTCACGCACAGATTCTTGAACACATCGTCGACAGGATTGAGAGAAGCTACGGCAGAGGCGGCAGCAACCATACACCCTGCCTTTCTCAAGCCGGAGATTGAGCGGAGGAACTGAGTCCTGGCAGAAAGTGACTTAAGGTGCCTCAGGGGCCGGGTTCGTTGCTCATCGTGCGGATGGCGTAGCGAAACCCGTCGGGCGCCACCCTCACCGGTCCTTGATAGGGCCGGTCGATGTCGGCGATGGCAACCAGCACTAGCGAGATCAGGAAACTCAGCACCAACACCTCCAGGAGGTGAAAGCGAAACTGGGGCACGCCGAAGAAGCAGGAAGCCGCAACCGTAATGACGCCGCCGGCGATCAGCACGGCCCATAAGATTCCAGGAAGCCCCTCGCGGCCTTGCATGGCACGCAAGCGCCGGTGTTCAGTCAGGCCTCGCAACTCCTCCATCATCTGGTTAAGAGCGATCGAGTCGTTCTCCGAACGGACTTTGCTCTGCTCCAGGAGTCTCCAGAGTTGGTTAATCATCTGACTGCCTTCCACGCTCATCTGCCCCCGCTCCTCCAAGGCAGGAAACTCACGATTGACTACATTTTGCGCGTAACTCCGGCAGATCTCCTGGATCTGATCAGCTTCTGGGGTTTTGATTTGTGCGGCGATGCGATAGATGTTGATTGCTGCGCTGGCTTCCTGCTCCACATTGGCTTCAGCCTCCCGGAACATGCTCCATACGCCGCCCAGCATAAAGGCGAGCAGCACGGCATAGGTCGTACCGATAACCGCCACGACGGCGCCGGTGAATTCATTGGATTTCTCGCGCGAGGGCTCCGCCGTCGTGCGCTTCACCAGATACAGAAAGGCCACTGCTGAGCTGACACAAGCGGTGATGATACAAACGTTGTTCAGCACAATCGTTCCTGCGCGATAGACGCCACGGAAATTTAGATCGCCTCGGGGGTAGCACTAATTCCAGAAGCGAGTTTGCTTGACGACCAGGGTCGTCCTGATGGCTAAGTTTCTACAGTAGGTACGCTCTTGCGCAGTGACCCACATCTCATGACACTGTGACAGTGCGGGATATGACTGTCATCGGAATAGAAGCCGAAGAAGAAGGGGCGGGGAATGAGTCTCGGGGGGGATGGATAGAATTGCGGATATCACCTTCGACGTCCCTTCGTGAGGTCGCTCGGACCTCATCAGTGCATCCGACTCCACCAAAGTATGTCGATGGGGATCACCACAATCACGGACTGAGCGCGGGCCTGGCCACGTCTTTTCTTGCCGACATCAGCGGAATACGTTTGGTCGGGTCGCTCGCTTTGGGTATGAATGAGCTCATAAGCGCCGTGCCTAACCAGCCCCAGACTTCGGACAAGTAATACTTGACGTTGCGCAACGTAACGACCACCTCCGATGACGCTCAGCACTTCACCAGGGCCCTGGTACATGGCGCCGTGGAATTCTTGCCCGCCACGGCCGTCTGGATAAAGTACAGTTTCTGCCGCACCTTGCCGTCTTGGCTGCGCAACATGACGTAGGTGGGGGCGATGAGGTCAAGCGAGTACGGACCGGCCGTCAGTTTGCTACTCGAGATATCGAAATCAAACGAAACATCAATCGTTGCTCGGTTGGGATGATCCTGGGCGGACAGCAGTCCCGGCTGGACGATAATCAAAATGACAGCGAAGCCAAGACATCTCAACCCACGACTCTGATTTATCTGCCCCTCCTGAATTCTGTCGGACACCGGCAGGCCTTGTCTTAACCGGATTTGCCCTTCAGATCTCGAAAACAGCACCGGAGTAAACGTGTCCCGCCTTTCGCGACCTCGCGAAACGACTTGGTATCTGCAGAGTTGAGCGAAGCGGTACTGACTGGATCCCCGGCGAAAGGCATCCGTTGCCAATCGCAGTTGAGCAGGACTTTGGTGTCGTTCCTCCGAAGTGGCTCCGAATTCCTGGGGCCGTTCTGTTGCCAGGTTCGGCAGGCACTTGGGCGTGGAGGGAGAGGGCCGGCGGCCCGATTGCTCCTGCCTCCACGATTTAGGGCGAGGGCTTCCACTAAGGAGAACAAGGCTGGTTCAATCCCGCACACTGTCCCAGAACCAAACAGTTCTCCTCACTGACGTCAGTGGCGATTCCAACGTTGGGTTCCAACCTATTCATAACAGAGCACCTCGCTTCCCCTCTCCTAGGGTCCTGTGGACAGTCACCTGCTCTACCCATCTCTTTCAGATGTGATCGCCGTTTGCAGAGCCGATGAGACCAATGACGAATCCTGTCCCGCGAACGGTTGCGATGCACTGCTCGACAGATCAGAAAGGCAAGCGAGACGTTCTATGCGAGACACGGCCAGGGGAGCGCCAGCAACCAGTGGCGTTGAGATATTGGGAAACCCACGCGATTCCGAGGCGAACAAGGTCAAGGAACAGAAAATGGATTTCGTCAAAAGCGCGGGTATCGGATTTGGCGCATCGCAGTTGGCTTCCTGCGGAGGCAGCCCGGGTAACCCAAGCGGCCCGCAAGTCGTATCCTGGCCGATCGTAAGCCAGGTTTACACCACCGCCGAACAGCAGGTGCTGCCAGTTGCAATCCCTCTCACCACCCGGCAACTCAATCCGGGAGACGTAGCGCTCTACGCCCAATACGGTTACAGCGCCTGGAACATCGGCAGCCCGTTGAATCATCAGCTGCGGAGGGACATTGCGCCCAACTATAGGGGTGCGCCCAACGTGGCACGCCTGGTGTCCTACTTTTCTGTTTCCGACATTCATATTGCCGACAAAGAATCTCCCGCCCAGCCTATTTACATTGGCTGGAGCGCACGCTACGGTACAGCCTCCAGCGGCTTGTCGTCGGCCTATTCGCCAGTTCTCCTCTCGACGTCACAGGTACTCGACGCCGCCATCCAGACTATCAATGCGCTGCACAGGCTGAGGCCGTTCGATTTCGGCTTATCGCTCGGAGACGCTTGCAATAACACACAATACAACGAACTGCGTTGGTTCATTGATACGATCGACGGCAGGGTCATTACCCCCAGCTCAGGGGCAAATGTCGGGGCTTCCACTATTGATTATCAGAAGCCTTTCCACGCCGCTGGACTCAACCGCGATCTTCCCTGGTACCAGGTCATCGGCAATCACGACCAGTTCTGGATGGGCACCGCCTTTGAAAACGCCAAGACCAGGAACGCCCACATCGCCAGCACCATCCTCAATATGGAAGCTGACCCAACGCCAAATCCCAATTCGGTCAATGCTACCGGCGCCTATATGGGCGTAATCGATGGTACGACGGTTTACGGTGACATCTTCGGAGGCGGGCCGGAGGCGGACTTTCCCACGCCCCCAATTGTGGTTGCGGACGCAAACCGCCGTTCGCTGGCTACTCCTGCGTCGACCACCCTGAGCTGGATGAAGGAATTCTTCACCACTACCTCCAGCCCGGTCGGTCACGGTTTCACCCAGGATAACCTCGATCAGGACTTTGCCTGTTACAGCTTCGTTCCCAAGTCGGGTATACCGATCAAATTCATTGTGCTGGACGATACGGGAAAGGGCCCGCAGCAGGCCAACTATGCCGCCGGCGCTCTCGATGATCAACGATACAACTGGCTGGTCGATGAACTCGAAGCGGGACAAGCAGCAAACCAGCTCATGGTCATCGCGGCGCATGTGCCCATACTGCCGCAATGCAGCTTAACCGACACGACGCCATTTCCTATGTGGCCCGGCCCGCGATATACCGACGAGTATTTGCTGAACACCCTTCACCAGTATCCGAACCTAATCCTGTGGATGTCGGGACATCGTCACGTCAACGTGGTGACGCCGCAGCCGTCTTACAACGACGACCCAAAGCTCGGTTTCTGGGAGGTTGAAACTTGCTCGCTGCGCGACCACCCCCAACAGTTCCGCACCTTCGACATATGTCGCAACAGGGACAACACCATTTCCATCATCATCACCAACGTGGATCCCGCGGTCAGGCCCGGCTCGCCGGCCTACAAGTCCCGGGGGTATGCGCTTGGCGCGTTCCGGATCTTTGGCGCCACGCCCGCAATCATCGCCGATACCACGTCCCATGCTTACAATGCCGAGCTCGTGGTTGAACTGACGCCCGTGATGCAGTCGGTGATTGCGCAAGCAGGATCCGCGATGGAGTAAACGCGGTTCTCGGAGAAGGCTGAGGCAGTTATGAAGATCGTATTTCACTCAACAGGAGGACAACATGGCTTTAAGAACCGCCAAGAAATCCGTGCGAGAAGCTTCGATCTCGGAGAATGGGCCTGGCTGCAAGGCGGTCGTCCACCAGCGGCATGGTGAGTTCTATGAGGGACAAGGAACACCACAACCTCTATCGGGTCTAGGAGGAAGCCGAAGGGTTGCGTGGGCAGTGGGCTTGCAGCAGCCTGAAAACGCTCCGTCTCGTCAGAGTTCTCGGATCGGATTTCCACACTTCGAGGATTTTCTTGCCAATCTCGAGCGAGATATGTCGTTAGTCGAAACCGAGCTATCCGCCCACAACAGAGGGAAACTTGAGGCACGCCTTACAGAAGACCAGAAGCCTTTTGAGCAACTGCGATCCCGTCTCTTGTCCCTCGCAGCTGAGTTGGAGCGCGGCACGATCGTGCATCACCGGACTGTCCGTGTAAGCAAACTGAATCAACTCCGCGAACAGGCTATCAAGAACTTGCGGTCCCAGGCCTCGGAGCAGGTTCCCCAAACTCTGCCCGGACCTGAAGCAAGCCAATGGATCCAATGGGCGTGCGGCTTGCAGGACTCTGAAGATGCGGAAGTCCTTCAGACTCTTCGGAACGGATTCGCACACCTCGATGATTTTGCGGCAAGGCTTGACCCAAACATGTGGAAACCTGCAGAATCCCCAGCTTCGGAGACTCCAACCAAAGCGTAGAGATCTGCAGACAAGACAGGGGCAGGAACAACCAACTCCGGGAACGAACGGCTTGAAGAATTTGTCGTGTCGTCAGGAACCGTAACGGTTGGGCGGATTTGCTGACGGTCTGGACAGGGAGGATTGGTTGGCTGCCGAAGCGTAGGTACCGCATAGCAAGCCGGCCCATCAGTAACGGCAGACAACGCTGCAACCGTATGTCGCGTTGTCAGTGACGCGCATAGGTCGGCCAGTCTCGATGGATGTGCAAGTAGTTCATTCAGCGAACGAGCATTCCAACCCGACGTGTCGGTGCAACTCCGGCACCCGCTCTCCCAAGACAGGGTTGGGACACACGCTGAAATTGCTTACAAAACACAGCCTCCACCCCCTTCGTAGAAAGTAGCTTGGGTCGGTCCACACTTACAGGTCCAGGCGCCCAGCACGAACAATGCATTGCATAACGCTATTCGGACTATCCCGAACTCGATTGACCAAGGCGAACATTCTAGGCTGTTAGAAATTCTCGCCTCCTAGAACGGTTAACCAGCGTTTTGCTGGCAAGCATTACAAAGCGCGAAGGTTGTAACCTGAGAAATCCGCCGAGCTATGCAGAGCCTTGCGCTTCGTAATCAACTTCTTCGCGAAACGTCACAAGAAACAATTGAGCAGGACCGTCGAGCAGGATCAAGCTGAGGACGCAGTCTCTAAATTAGAAAGATTGAGCTTCAACGCGCCACCAAAGTGGGGCCGACGTGGTTACTTTCGTAAGGAAGATTACCTCGTTGTCACTGACACTCGTTCCCTTAAGGAGAGAGGGTATTGCTAAGTTGCGTCGCCGGAATACCGAGGCAGGATACGGTTGTGCTTGTGCCAACTATAGAGGGACAGCGTAGTCGGCAAAGGTACTGTTGGCGAGGTCGTATCGCAATCGCAGCTTAGGGAGCCGCCGCTCGTGGTGTGCGTCTGACGATGACGGGAATGCAGACCGCTCTCTTAAACCGAACTGGCGGATCCGCAGGAAAGTAGGCTTAAGGACCTTCGACGCGCCCCAAGCGTCGATCTCGACATCGACGCCAATAGATCAGGAACAGCGTATGACACTTCAGCCCGACGTGGGCATCTTGCGAAAGCTGGGTCTCATTGTCTTGTTTAGCGGCGTTCTCTCGATAGCCCTTGGTTCATGGGCCTTCGCCAAGTTGTTTCATTTTGAGGCAGTGAACAGCATTTTGCCCGGGCAGATCGTCATAGAGGCGAATGCTGCTATTTGCTTTGTCTTAATCGGGCTTAGTCTGTCCCTAGCGGGAAAGGAACGACCCGCTATTTCTTTGTGGCGACTGGTCGCGAGGATTGCCGCCGCCACTGCCTGCGTCGTGGGCCTGCTTTCCTTGCTAGAGGCTGTCTTCGCTTGGAACCTCGGCATCGATCAGATACTGTTCACCGCGGGACCGGAGCATCTTCCGCGAAGCTTGCGCCCGGCTCTGATGCCTCCCATTGCTGCTTTCGGATTCTTTTGCCTGGGATCTGCGCTAGCACTGCTGGATGTCGAAAGCGGCTTTGGCCGTTGGTTTGGACGCTCCTTGCCTTGTGTGGCGGCGATTGCCTCATTGTTCGCTCTCTTGGACTTCGTTCTGAATCCGACTGATACTCACACGCATATCTCTCCAATTACTCCTTCCGCTCTGTTTCTGCTTTCATTGGTTGCGATGATTGCCCGTCCCGAGTCGGGGCTAGGAGCATTAGTTGCGAGCGAGAGTTCCGGCGGGACGTTGACCCGACGATTATTCCCGGCCGCGATCATCGTTCCTCTCGCCATCGCTTGGTTGCGCCGGAAGGGACAGATTAGCGGCTTCTTTCCGGATTGGGTCGGCTTGGCCCTACTGACCGTATTCACGACCATGCTGTTGACCGGCCTGACAGTGTGGACAGGCTTCGTGACGGAACGCCGCGACTTGTTGCGCCGACAAGAGGAAGAACTCTTCGCCAGTTTGGCGTTGATCTTCCCCGCTTTTGACGACGCCATCATCGCGGAAACCCTCGACGGGGTAGTTACTAGTTGGAACCCCGGGGCGGCATCGATCTACGGCTACTCATCAAGAGAAATGATTGGACAGTCCATTGCTATGACGATCCCGCTCGATCGTCGCGAAGAACTTGCAGCGAACATGCTAAGCATCAGAGAGGGCCACCGCGTCCGACCGTTCGAAACGACGAGGATCCGAAAGGACGGGAAGATCGTCTGCGTCCTTGTTTCAGTCAGCCCCATGAGGAGCCGTGCCGGAAGAATCGTGGGAGCATCCACGATTGCTCGCGATGTCACGGAGCGCAAACGAACCGAAAACGAACTGCGCTTGAGCCGCGAGCGACTCGCCCTGGCCCTACAAGCGGGGCGGTCAGGCACCTTTGATTGGGACATTGGCAGCAATCTCAATATCTGGTCATCCGAGACCGAAGAACTCTACGGGCTTGCTACTGGAACGTTCGGTCGCACGTATGAGGACTGGGAGTCGCTTGTAGCCCCCGAGGATCGAGAATGTTTCAAAACCGCGCTTCAAGAATCTCTAAAAACAGGCCAGTTTGCTTCGGAATGGCGGATTCGGCGCCGCGACGACGGGGCGATCCGCTGGGTGGATGCACGGGCGAAGGTGTTCTTCGATCAATCCGGCCAGCCGAGTCGCATGCTCGGTATCAACGTGGACATCACCGAGCGCAAGCAAGCGGAAAAGGAACTGGCAATGCGAGCGGAGGAACTGGCCCGCTCGAACGCCGACCTGCAGCAGTTCGCCTATGTCGCCTCGCATGACCTGCAGGAACCATTGCGAATGGTGGCCAGCTACACCCAACTCCTGGGGAAGCGGTATCGCGGGAAACTCGACGCGGATGCGGACGACTTTATCGCTTTTGCGGTGGACGGTGCCCATCGCATGCAGGTGCTGATCAACGATCTCCTCGCCTATTCCCGAGTCGGCACGCGCGGCAAAGAGTTCGCGTTTACAAATTGCCAGAGCGTGCTGGAGACAGTGCTGGTCAGCTTGAAAATAGCGATCGAAGAGGCGCACGCGGTCATAAGCCACGATCCTCTGCCTACCATCCCGGTCGACCAAACGCAGATGAGCCAAGTTTTCCAGAACCTGATCGGAAATGCCCTGAAATTCCACGGCCCGGAACCAGTGCGAATTCACGTGTCTGCCCAGCAGGAAGCCGGCGAGTGGCGCTTCTCAGTGCGCGATAACGGCATCGGAATCGACCCACACGATGCCGACCGGATCTTTGTGATCTTTCAGCGCCTGCACGCGGGCCACGAGTACCCAGGCACGGGCATTGGTCTAGCGATCACCAAGAAGATTGTGGAGCGGCATGGAGGCCGGATCTGGGTGGTGTCGGAACCGGGAAAGGGATCCACGTTCACGTTCACTATCCCAATACCAGAGGTGAGTTATGGCGGCTATCGCGGAACACGTATCACTTCAGCCAGCTGAAATCCTGCTGGTGGAAGACAACTCCGGAGACGTGAGGCTGGTGCGGGAGGCGCTGCGGGAATCAAAACTCATTAACCAGTTGCATGCGGTTCCCGACGGAAAGGAGGCGCTGGCCTTCCTGCGCAAACAAGGTACTTACGTCAATGCAACGCGGCCCGATCTGATTTTGCTGGATCTCAACCTACCGGGGAAGGATGGCCGTGAGGTCCTCTCGGAAATCAAAGCCGATCCGGATTTGCTACGAATCCCAGTGGTGATCATCACCAGTTCCAAAGCTGAAGAGGACATCCTGAAGTCATACAACAATCACGCCAATTGCTATATCACGAAGCCCCTGAACTTCGAAAAATTTGTCGAGGTCGTAACGGCGATCCAGGATTTCTGGATCAGCATTGTGAAACTGCCTCCCAAGTAGTGCCAAGAGGTGACGGTTATGACGACACACCTTCTGCTAATTGAAGACAATCCCGGTGATGCCCGGCTGATTCTGGAGATGCTGAAGGAAGCTGATAACCAAGGGTTCACAGTGGATTGCGCCGGGAGTTTGGTGGCTGGCCTTGAAAGACTAGGCCCAAACCCTGCCGATGTTGTGCTTTTGGATCTCTCTCTTCCCGATAGTCGCGGACTCGAGACCTTTGTCCGCTTTCAGTCGAGGTTCCCCAAACTGCCCGTGGTGATATTGACAGGCCTGAACGATGAGGAAACTGCGGTGCAGGCAGCGCATGCTGGAGCGCAAGACTACTTCGTGAAAGGGACGATCTCCGGCCCGGTTCTGGCGCGGGCGCTGAACTACGCGATCGAACGAAAAAAGGCGCAGGAAACCATTCTATTGCAAAGCAATCAATACGATGCTCTCACCTCGACCACCTCGGACGGCTATTGGCATTTTGACAAAGAGGGGAGACTGCTCGACGTGAACGACACTTACTGTCAGATGAGCGGCTATTCGCGCGACGAGCTGTTGCACATGCACATTGACGACTTAGCCGGAGGTGAAGGCAAGGATAATCTGCTCGCCCACATGCGGCGGATAGCGGCAAAAGGGTTTGACCGATTTGAGACCCGGCATCGCAAAAAGAATGGCGAACCATTCGATCTCGAGATCAGCGCCACCTTTCTTCAGGCCACAGGCCATTTTCTCTTGTTCGCTCGTGACATTACTTGGCGCAAGCGCGCGGAGGAAGCGCGAACCCGAGCGGAGGAAAGAATGCGTCTGGCATTCGAGGCCGCCCGCCTTGGATTGTGGGACTGGAACCTTGCGACGGGGGAGATGGTCTGGTCATCGACGACCGGGAGACAGATGGACCTGCCAGATAACACCCCGTCGAGCTTTGAGACATTTATTAAGTCGGTCCATCCCGACGACCGACAGGCGGTTCAACGGTCAATCGAGGACGCAGTTCATGACAACGAGACCCACACCCTTGAGTATCGCAGGTTGTGGCCGGACGGCAGCCTGCACTGGCGGAGCCTGACAGGACGCGCCTTCCATGGCACCGCAGGGACACCCGTGCGAGTCGTCGGGGTAGCAATGGATATCGAGGACCGTAAGGCTGCCGAAGATCGTCTGCAGTTGCAGGGTGCAGCGTTGCAGGCCGCTGCCAACTCCATTGTGATTACCGACAGCAACGGCACGATCCTGTGGGCCAATCACGCTTTTTCACACCTTACCGGGTACGCGTCGGAAGAGGTTTTGGGTAACAATCCAAGGCTGTTGAAGTCGGGCGTGCACGACCGCGCCTTCTACACGAACCTGTGGACAACAATCACGTCAGGGAATGTCTGGCAGGGGGAGGTCGTCAATCGACGTAAAGATGGGACCGTTTACACCGAGGAAATGACGATCACGCCCGTGCACGTAGGAAACGGCGGGATCACCCATTATGTCGCTATCAAACAGGATGTCTCTTTGCGAAAGATTGCCGAAGATAAGTTGCGTCAAGCGGAGGAAAAGTACCGCGCTATCTTTGAAGATGCCGTCATTGGAATCTTCCAAGTCGGTTCCGACGGACGGCCCGTGAGTGTCAATCGGGCGTTGGCACGGATGCACGGCTACGATTCTCCGGAACAGTTTCTGGCGGAAGTTCACAATGTAGACCAGTTAAATGTCAGTCCAAGATCGCTGCTAGAGTTGGCAATCGTACAGAAACCCGACGAAGCGGTGCGCGGTATTGAACTGGAAGTCTATGAAAGGACTGGCAAAACGAAATGGGTGTCAGCTAACGTACGGGCCGTGCGTGCTGCCAATGGAGACGTCGTGCTTTACGAAGGCACGGTCGAGGATATTACAGCGCGCAAAGAGGCAGGGGCCATTCATGAGGAATTGAGAAGGATCATTGCCACTGTTCCAGGTGTTTTTTATTCCCTTCTCGTGCGGCAAGACGGATCCAGCGCTATACCATTTGCCAGTCCACGGCTGCGCGACATTTTTGATGTCCCTCCAGAAGCCGTAAGCCAGGATGCCGCAGCTGCGTGGGCGGTCATTCATCCTGACGATCTCAGCCACATTAAGGCGACCGTTGAGGAGTCATTCCGATCGTTAACGCCATGGCATGAAGAGTTCCGTGTAAACCACCCGAAAAGGGGACTGCTTTGGGTCAAGGGAGATGCGTCACCGGAACGTCAGCAGGATGGCAGCGTACTGTGGCATGGATTTCTATTCGATAATACGGAGAGGAAGCAACTCGAATCCCAGCTTCTCCAGGCGCAGAAAATGGAGGCCGTTGGAAGGTTGGCGGGCGGGGTCTCACACGACTTCAACAACATCATGGGCATTGTGATCGGTTACAGCGACCTGATCGCCGAGACCATGTCGCCCTCAGATGTGAACCTGCCGCGGATCATGAAGGTCAAGGACGCCGCGCACCGGGCAAGCGCGTTGGTCCTCCAGTTGCTGGCCTTCAGCCGTCTGCAGGTATTCTCCCCTATGCTGATGGACCTGAATGTTTGCATTACTCGTCTAAACGAAATGATGCCGCGTCTCCTCGGAGAAGACATCCAAATAACTCTCTCCCTCGACAAGAGCCTGTGGACTGTAAAGGCTGACCCCTCTCAGATTGACCAAGTTCTGATAAACCTCGCGGTCAACGCTCGCGACGCCATGCCCCAAGGGGGCGAGCTGTTGGTTGAGGCAAGAAATGTCCAACTTGACAACTCTTGCGCAACCTTACCTCCAGATGTGCCGCCCGGTGCCTTCGTGATGATCTCCTTTTCCGACACGGGGACGGGTATCAGCCCGGAAGCCATGCCGCACATCTTTGAGCCATTCTTTACAACCAAGGATATGGGAAAAGGAACAGGTTTGGGCCTGTCGACGGTATATGGGATCGTCAGACAGAGTGGAGGTTTCATCTCGGTTGACACGAAAGTACCGGGTGGCACGACTTTCAAAGTGTACCTACCCCGCCAGTGCGGAGTTACCCAAGTGGTACCTCCAAGAAGGCAGAATCCGAGACCAAGGACCGCAGTGTCTAAGACGATTCTGCTTGCCGAAGACGATGCTGCCTTGAGGGAGATTGTGAGCATCCAGCTGGAGGAATTGGGTTACACTGTGCTGGCGGCTGGCAATGGTCGCGAGGCCCTTTGCATGGCTGCAAAACAAGAAGGACCTATCGATCTGCTGCTTACTGACGTCGTTATGCCCGGCATGAGTGGCCGGCAACTGGCCGATAGGCTGAAGCAGAAACTTCCGGTGCTGAAGGTGCTATTTGTTTCTGGGTATAGTGGTAACATGATCTCACGCGAGGGCAGATTGGAATCCGGCACTTATTACGCCCACAAGCCCCTGACAAAAGTGGACTTGGATGAGAAGTTGCGCAGTATCTTCAGAACGTGACCGGAAAGCCTCAACCGGCCCTATCGCTTTCTACCCAAAAAAGGGAAGAAGTAACATCGTCCGCAGATGAAGCCGGGTACACTGGCAGCGGCCCGCATGCCTCATGGTCGTGAAACGCGTATCCGCTTAGCCCGCAGCATGGCGCCCAGAAACCGCACACCGCCAGTGGCGGCTTCCACCAAAACAAAGCAGTCCTGGCTCGCTCCCGCGGAGGCTCCCAGCGGCCGTAATCTGCATCCTGCGCGCCCTTATTGACATCACCATCCAGGACCTTTCCCTTCTTACCTCGCCCCTGACTCTATCCTCCGGGCGTGCGCCTGGAGAACTGAGCATGTACGAATCCCGTACATTATCCCCGGAAGAAACAGGTCCCCTCATCGTGCTCTGTCGCGACTCGAAGTGTGGATGATCCCAACCTATTAATAGCACAACAACTTACTCCTTTTTCCCCCGGCCTCCTTTGGACTTCAACTTGCTCCATCGACATGTTCGCTGTGACCAGTTTTCAGAGCCAGGAGAGGTTCCATGTCGAGCCTGTCGAACCAAGCCCCAGTAGAAGAGACCACAGTCTTTCCGAGTCTCAGCCGCGGCAGTGGTCGCGCGACGATCTTAATTACTCATGTGGACGAACACTACCGGCAATTATATTCCGACCTACTTCGGTCTGAGGGGTTTCAGACGTTCTGCGCAAACGATTGCGACCAAGCCCTGGCAGTGTTACACCGCGAACGCATCGACCTCGCATTGGTTGACATAGTGATGCCGAAAACGGACGGCATGATGCTGTGTCGAGAATTGAAAAATGATCCAGACACGCGGCTGGTGCCCATACTGCTACTCACCGACTGGAAGTCAGAGCAAGGGTTTGTGATGGAGGTTGAGAACGGTGCAGACGCGTACGTGAAACAACCTGTAACGAACGTCGAATTGCTTACCCGCGTGCGGGCGCTGCTCGACAAGAAGCGCTTCACCGATAACCTCGGGGATGCGGAGAAGGTGTTGTTTACTCTGTTGGAGATCGTGGAGGCGAAGAACCCATATACTGCCGGGCATGGCTACCGGGTTAGCCGCGCCGCTGTATCGTTGGCCATCCAGATCGGCTTGTCGTCGGGGGAACGAGAATGGGTTCGTCTTGGAGCGTATTTACACGACATAGGCTACGTGGGAATCCCCGACGACATCCTGATGAAGCTAGGGCCGCTCACTGCAGAAGAAAAGACCGTTCTCAACTCGCACACTTACTTGGGCGAGCGGATCTGCGCTTCCTTATACCCATTCCTTCCCATACTTCAAATCATTCGAGGACATCACGAGCGACTGGACGGGAGCGGATATCCGGACGGCCTGCGTGGGAGCCAGATCTCCACTTTGACCCGTGTTGTGTCACTTGCTGACGTATACGACAGCTTGAAAACGCGTCAGCCATACCGCGGTAGATTCTCCCATGCGCAAGCGATGCATCAGATCCGCCGCGAGGCCGAGCAAGGGTGGTGGGACCTAACACTCTTCGATGCGCTTGCAAGAATCGATAGCCCGGAAAGTGTAACTGGTATACGCGATGCACTGCGTGACGGTGGCTAGTTTAGGCAACGCGCACCGAGGTAACTCGAGATGACTGACTACTATAAGCAATGCGATCTCTATTACGGCTTCACGCCTACAAGGAAGGTGTGTTACGCGAGGGCAAAAGCAAATGACTCCGGTCAAACCTTGGTGGACGTCGCAATCTCATTGTCTGTGTTCTTGCTGTTCGTATTCGGAACCATAGACTTTGGATACCAATTCTGCGCCCAGTTAACCTTGCAGAATGCAGTGCGGCAGGCGGGACGCTATGCCATCACCGGGCAATGCATCACCGGCAGCAGCGGTTGCTCCGAATCGCGCTACAACTCAATCATCCAGGTTCTCGAAGGCGCATCGGACGGCCTCATCAACAGCGGTAACCTTAGCGGCGTCAGCATAACCTGTGCCAATACCGGCGGAGGATGCCCGACCGGCGCTGGTGGGCCGGGTGACCTGATCACCATCACCGTAACCTACCCTTATCATTTCTTGACCGGGCCAATCGGGGCCTTCTTTAAGAGCGGGTACAACATCACGGTAGGTGGGTCGTTTACGAATGAAATGTTCCCACCGGGCCAAAGTTAGGGGGCGTATGACGACAAAGGTGATGCATGGAAAAGAGTCGGGCCAGGCGCTGATTGAATTGTCGTTTGCGCTAGTCATCCTGTGCGTTTTTGTGTGCGGGATCATTGACTTTGGTCGGGCCATCTACGACGTGCAGGTAATGAAAAATCTGGTCGGCGAGGGTTCCAGCATGGCTTCCCGGGGAACCACCCTTGGGAACACGGTGACCACCGTGACTGCAGACGCTGGAAAAGACCTGAGCATGAGCACTGCGGGATGCGTCATGGTCACCGCGATTACCAATATGGGCGGAGGGACTATCCAGGTCACCGGCCAATCCTCCGGCGGGGGGATCTCGTGCACCAGTAAAGTAGGCTGCCTCAAGGGACAAGGGAGTTGCGGCAGCTCGACTGCTACCCTCCCAGCGTTGGCAGTTACCACCCTGACGTCGGAAGTCACAGGTTCGACCATTTACGCGACTGAGATCTTTTACAATTTTCATACCATCACGCCCATAACAGCCCTGCTGGGCAGCAGCGTAATGCCGTCTCAGTTCTATGCCGTCGCGTATTACTAGCTAGAGGTGTAGGTATGCGCAAAGCCAGCATTGCAGCAAATGATCGAGGGCAAGCCATGATTATTTACGCTCTCGTTCTGTCTATCCTGATCCTGTTCGCCGGAATGGCCATCGATTCCGGACTTCTTTATGTCACCAAGGCCAAACTCTCGGCCGCGGTGGATAGCGCAACTCTCACCGGCATGAAGAACCTGCAGTCAGGACAGTCGGCGGCTGCGGCAATGGCTACCGACATTTTTGACGCCAATTACGGCGGCAGTCCGCCAACGCCAGCCGTCACCTTTCCAACAGATAGCAACGGCAACCTGCAAGTCCATGTTACCGGCACAGTTTACGTGCACACCCTTTTCATGCGCTACCTCTCGCAGTGGAGAGAGGTGCCGGTGAGCGATACCGCGGTGGCAACACGGGCCAACCTGATCATGTCCATCGTACTGGACCGCTCAGGCTCAATGTGTGGTGGAACTGTCAGTTGCCCAGAGGGGGTGAGCGGGGATGATGGAGGTGAGGCACTCCTATCTGCTGTTCCGACCTTCGTCGGCAGGTTCGATAACACACTGGATCAAGTTGCGCTGATTAGCTTCTCTGAGAATTCGACGATAAACTTTGCCATCGGCTACAACTTCGCAACTCCGATTACCAATGCCGTGGCAGCCATGCAGTTCGCCGGCGGCACATTCGGCACGGGCGCAGGCACGGGTGCGCTCCTGAGTTCTACAACAGGCGCCCCGTTGTCGCTCGCTGACGAGCAAAACAGCAGCGCCACGGTAACACCAGGAGAGAACGTTATTAAAGTTGTGGTGTATTTCACTGACGGCTTGATGAACACCATTCAGGACAAGTTTCATTGCGGAGGTACAAGCAATAATACTTTAACGCTCCTCAACTATGGGGGCTTTGACTCGGGATCAGATGTCGACATCTTCGACCCTACTAGTGCAACAAATGTATTTGACAGTGATTACGCTGGCGGCTCAGGCGGCTTTAAGTACGATGCCAAAGGCGACATCTGCACGAATGCCTCTGGAGGTAAGGTAACCCAATTTGTCTCTCAGCAATATGGAAACAAGAATTTCAGCCGTGCCAACGTCACCGCCGAAGCCCAGTTCAGGGCCATTCAAACTGCCATTGCCATGCGTACCGAGAGTCCGGTCCCGACATATATCTATACCATCGGGTTGGGCGACAGCGTGACCACATCGACGCAGGATTTTCTGGCACAGCTTGCAAACGACCCCTCCTTTTCAACATTTATTTCAGGCCAGCCGGCGGGGGAGTTTTTCTACATACCGGACTGCCCCTCGTCGCAGTGCACAACTGAAGTGGACACAGTTTTCGAAACCATTGCGGCCAAGGTTCTCTTGCGGTTGACGGAGTAGCCCCCAGCCACAACATGCCTGGCGGAACGAGTGGAACCATGGATACTTGTACAGCAGACATCGGGACAAAATGCACGCCACATCTGTCCTTTGAGGCTGAGCGGCGCGAGACCGCCGGCCGTTCGACGTCATCCACTCCAAGCGAAGTCAGACCCTTAAGAGTGGAGCTGACGGACTGGCTCGATGGAGTTGTGCGGCGGGCAAAGGAAAAGTATCTGGAGCAGCGGGTGCAGGAGGAGAAGTTGATCGAGGAGGAGGCACTGAAAAGCAGGGTCGGCAGCCAATTTTGCCGGGAACTCTTCGAGTGGCTTGAAGGCATCGACGTGAGATTCAATAGTAGATTTGGCGTTCATGTACTTTCGGTAAGTGTGGTCGGAACTGACGGAGACCGCAGCCTCCAAGTCCTCGCCCGTCCGGTCCGCGCCCAAGAGAGAATTGCGATTCTGAACTATCGGAAAGAGACGAAGTCTGTTGTCTTGAATCTGAGTTCCGATGGGAGAGCCACGCCCACAGAAGAAATCAGACTGGTTCTCGGTGCTGACAGCGAGGCACTCGCAGAAATCAGTGGTGACCAGTATACGCCGGAGCAGTTAGGCCGGAAGATAGTCGAGGACCTCCTAGCATAGGCTTGCTGGGCAGGGAATACAGCCAGCCGCTGGTCCGTCTGTTCTCAGTGGTTGCATAACGATCAGGAGTTCGGAATCCCGTCTTCATAGAGCGGGCCCGATTCCGTTGCGAGGCCCAGGCGTTTATCGGCCGCGGCACCGGTCGAGCTTAGGAAGCGATGCCTGCTACTATCCCCTCGGGCGAGCCGCTCTTCTTGTTCATTCCTGCGGAGTCGTGTCGGGCGGAACTTTGCCCGATTGTGGTATCGAGCGTTAGCCCGTGCTCGTACTACGGCGCGAAGTAGCCGGAGATGTCCAGGATCAGGTGCGTCAGCGCATAGGCGTAGGCGTCGATGGAACCGTTGTTCGTCGGCACAATCGCCATGTTCGATGTGATGAAGCCATCATAGGCGTTCAACGTCGAGACTACAGGCTGTTGCTCGCCGTCAGGCCACAAGGTCAGATAAGGCATCGAGCCCGGCGGCACCACCGTCGCGTTGAAGATATAGGCCGCGGCGTTACTGGGAGGAGCGCAGGCGCTGCCCACCACATTCACAGTTTTCTTGCCGCTGAAGGGCTGACCGTTGTTGTTGCGCGTATCCAGCACGCGGCACGGCGCGGTCGGATACATCGATAACCCACCGGTTCCCGGCGCGGCGAAGTAGCCGTCGATGTCGATTAACAGATCGGTGGTGTTGTAGGCGTTGGGTTGCTTTTCCATTCCGAACTCTAAGAAACCATCTCCCCGGGATAACGGGCAAACAGGGACTTACTAGCGCGAGCCTCGGAACGCACAAGAATACGAAGCCGCACTCGACAATGCTCCCCAAGTCTTCTTGGAGGAAGTTTCACTTGGTCGTATAGTCGGCTAGGCGCGGAAGTGAAATGGGCTGGCGCGTTCGCCGCATCACATCCGCGTATGGGGCGCTTTAGGCCCAAGTGGGGCAAAACAGAGATCGGCGGACGCTAGCCGACGTATCGTTCCTAATCCGGGAACATTCCCCAAAGCTCGTCCCTGGAGTGCGCGCAAGGGTTGAAGGGGCTTGGAATTACTACTGGCACTTCCAACGATCCACCGAGCCATTAGGTGGAGGTTCTTGGGAATGAGTTTTCGTAGTCGAGCTGAGAGATCCATGCTAAGAGAGAGCAGGAGGTACCCTGCTCTCTTAACCGCACTACCTTCTATCACTTCTCGGCCCTCGGACGCTCGCGATTGGCACGCCTCTACGAGCCTCACCTTGGGGAATCGCATTGTTTGAGCGTGGAGAGTTGACCGGGTGCAAAGGAATCGGCGAACCTACCTCAAAAAGAACACGAAAGTGCCCACTAAGATGCCATTTGCAGTATTTCCTTTGCCGCGCTAAACTCCCTGAATTCCGGCGGCGATGATTCGCTCTCCGGACGGGCCGCATTTCTCCATCGAGGTTGCGCGTGTTGGCTCTGCTCACCTTCGGTGCGGTTGCATTCCTCGTCGACCAAGCGACTAAGCGAGTGGTACAGACCCGCCTCGCCGGCCCGCTCGGCGGGCGACTTCTCCACCTTCGAGAAGTCCGCCATCGCGAACCCATCTACCGCCAGGCCGCGTTCCGTTTGATGCTGATCGTCATCTGGTGCTCCGCCGCGATTTCAGCCGGGTTGCTACACAACAACGGGCTGTTGTTGCACAGCCGGATGGCACTCGCAGGCGTGGGCTGTGCGCTGGGCGGAGCGGCAGGAAATCTCCTCGACATTCTTCGCCGTCAGCACATCGTGGACTTCATCGATCTCGGCTGGTGGCCGGTCTTCAACCTCGCCGATGTGGCCATCGTCGGCGGCTTGCTGCTCGCATTCTGGGGTATGGTGGCTCGCGCATGAAACGCGTCCTCTTCCGCTGGCGCGGTCTGACGGTCTGGAGTTATCCGGCCATGCTGTATGTCGGCCTAGTCGTCGGCGTAATCGCGGGCAATTACGCCGCGCATACCGCTGGGCTCGATCCACTGCGCGTCTACATCGCGACCGTCGTGCTGATTGTTCCCGCGCTGATCGGCGCGCGCCTCCTGTTCGTCGCCAGCGAATGGAGGTATTACCGCCGCAATCCGCGCCGCATCTGGAACCGCAGCGAAGGCGGCCTTATGATGTACGGCGCGGTGCCGGTAATGCTGTTGTGCTCAGTACCGCTGCTGCGCGCGCTGCACGTCGGTTTCGGCGCCTTCTGGGACGTGAGCACCTTCACCATACTGGTCGGCATGATCTTCACGCGCGTGGGCTGTCTGTTGAACGGATGTTGCGGCGGCCGGCCGACGCGCGGCTGGTTCGGAATTCGACTCCCCAATGCGCGCGGCATTTGGCAGAGGCGCGTGCCTACGCAGGGGCTCGAGGCAGTTTGCGCCGCCGCGCTGCTGGCCGTCGCAATCGTCATGTGGCGGCGCACACCGTTTCCTGGAGCGCTGTTCCTGCTCATTATGTTGAGCTACGCAGGCGCCCGGCTGGTGCTGGAGCCGGCCCGTGAACACACCCGTTCCCGCCGCCAGTTCCGCGTCGCCTACGCCCTATCCGCGATTTTCGTCGTGATGTCCATCTCGGTCCTGGCGTTGAAATGGCGCTAGTAGCTGTGGTTAGCAAGTAAGGAGGTTAGATGGCGAATAGTGTGGTCGGTAACTATGACGTCGTGGTGCAGGTCTCGCTTCCTGCTGTCGACCGTTTTCTGGCCGTGATGCACGAGTGCGAGCGTTTTCTGCACTCCACTTCCGGCTATATCAACGACGTGGCTCCGCCACCGGTGCACTTGCCGCCGCACCCGATACTGCCGCCCATCGTGTTCACCGGCGTCGAGGACGCCTTAGGCAATGCCATCGCCAATCAGCGGCGGATTCCGCGCCAGTCGTTCACGGGCACGGTGGCGGTGAACAATGTCCTCGCTGCCTTACGCCCGCCCATTGTGAATCCAGGCCAGGGCTTGTTCCCGCCGCCGGTGATTATCCCCAGCAATCTCTCGGGCATCGTTCAGCTGCAGACCTTTCCTCCGACCATCGACGTGCCCGATGCCACCGGCCAGAATCTTAGCGTGACGTTGAACGCGATGGTGCGCTATTTCCCCGACCCAAATACCGCGCCGATCGCGCAGTTCCTGCGCGGCAACCTTCAGATCGTCGCTCCCATCAGCCAGATTTCGACACAGGTAGGAAACGTCATCGAGTTTGACTTCAAGGCCGATCAGGTGACGGTCAGCTTCACGCCGACCTATACCAGCAATCCGCTGAGCGCCTCCGATAGCGCGGCCATCAATCTGGCAATTCAGAACGCGCTGAAGACCAGCTTCCAGCCCTCGAGCGCCACCTTGCCCGGCGGCGTCTCGGCGCTGCAATTCAAAACGATGCTCTCCGGCTCGCACAAGGCGGCCGCGTTATTGCTGGACTTGACCAGCCACGCCAGCGATCCCTCTACCGTGCAGCAGATCGCCCTAAACCCAACCGACGATTTCGTGTTCGCGATAAGCCCGTCGTATATCAACTCACTGTTGAAGTCGTCGATCAGTCAGCTCACGGTTTTTCCGCCGATCTCTGTAAGCGAATTGTTCCTCTCGACGACCTATACCATCACGCTGACCAGTCCTGCGCCGGCGCTGAACTTCGTCAGTGGAGCGATTCAGCTCGTCATCAACGCTCACGCGCATCCCGACTCCTTCGGCTGGCCGGCCTTCGACTTCCGGACCGTCGTTTCCTTCACGCTCAAGCTGATTCCGATCGACGCGCAGGGCCGGCTGGGAGCGGCAGAACTGGCGCTGAGCGGCGTCTCACTCGACTTCACCGATTCTGGCATCGGCGGGGCCATCAAAGACGCGATCCTGGGAGCGTTCAAAGGCCCGATCACCAGCAAGATTGCGGCTGCCGTCAACAACATCCTGGACTCCTCGAATCCCAACGGCATTCAGGCCACGGTGCGCAGCCAGACCAACATCGACACGCAGCTGGGCAACCTGGTCAACTCGCTGCTCACCGACCCAACCACCGGTGATCAGCCCGATGCCTCGCTCAAGCTCCAGTTCTCTTACACCGCAGTGGACATCGAGCCCACAGCCGTGCTTCTGCGGGGCTTCGAGGCGGTCCTCGCGTGGGCCGATCCCTATATCGAGTACGACCAGATACCTCCGCAGCCCGCTGGGGGCGGCGGTCATGGCGTCGGCGGCGTGGGCGGCGTGGTTACGCCGAGCGGACCGGACTATACCGCGCTGAACTCGTGGATTCCCGGCGGTACTATCACGCAGTACGTGTGGAGCATCAGCTACAGCAATCAGCTTTACCCCTTCGGCGTGGATCCGGACAAGTTCGTCCTTCTGCATTCCACTACATTGCCCGTAAACGACGCTGCCTCGATGGGCGCTTCGCTTCCGCCGTACACGCCGTTGTGTCTGACGGTGCAGGGCACGCGCATTGGACCTTGGGGAGCTGAACCTGCGGTTGCGGTCAGCGCGACCAATTGCGGCTTCCATATCCTGCCGCTACCCGGGCTCAATCTGGGTGACGTTGCCTCGGGTACGACCATTGCAATGGCGCGGCAAGGAGCGAACGGTCGGATTGTCGTCACGGGGCATGCCGCTCCACAGGCAGCCGGAAACGCCGCGCCCAATCTGCTCGTTCATTTTGCCGACGCGAAATCGGCTGCCGATCTGAAGGCGCTGACGCAAGCTCTGAGTCATACGAAGCGTACTGATGCGCCCACGGCGGTCATGGCTGTGGTCCCGGTCGGACATCTGGAGAAACTGCGTTACACGCCGGGAATCATCTACGCCGAAAACGACGCTGCCTGGGAGCGCGCGTTCGGTCTAGGCAATGCCGCGCGCCCGCTAACCGTTATCCTCGATCCCACTGGTAAGGCAGTTTGGCGTCATGAAGGCGCAATCGAACAGGGAGCACTCGTCGCCGCATTGACAAAGATGCTGGCTCCTACATTCGCATCTTCGCCGAAACTTCAGCGCCTGAATGTCCGGCTCGGCCAACCCGCGCCCAACTTCCTCTTCGAGTATTCAGCTGGCCACGAGCTGATGCTCTCGAAGCTAAAAGGTCGTCGTTTAGAGCTCGTCTTCTGGCACAGCAGTTCTGCGCCCAGCATACAAGCCATCAAAGCAGTGCTGCCGGCGCAGAACGGCGCTCCGCCGCCGCTGGTGTTGGCAATCCATGACGGAGAATCGCCCGAACACGCGCATCGCCTTTTGGCGGAGAAGAAGACCTCGGCCATCGCAGTCGCGGACCCCGGGCGCACGATCGCCACTGCGTACGGGGTGAGTGTGTGGCCGACCATCGTCTCTATCGACGCGTCGGGAATCATCTCCGGTGTACAGCTCGGCTATGCCGAAGCTGCACCCGCATCGGCGCAGCATTCAACGAAGTAATAGCTGTCCGAGCGAGGACAATCGATGCTTGATCCGTTTCTGATCCTCACCCCGGTGCTGCTGTTGGCCATCGTGGCGCTGCTGGGCTTTGTGGGCTGTTATCAGGACGTCTTCGTCCTGCCGCCGCTGCTGCTGCACGTGCAGACGGTGGTCGCGTCGGCGTCAGCCAACACGAAAAGCGTTTCCGCCGGCCCGCTCACGCTCCATGGTGGCGAGCTGATCGTGGTTGCGGTGCAGTGGAGTTCGGCGATCTCCGGTCCCGAAATGCCGGGGCTCAGCGGCGCATCATTCTCGCCGGTGAACGGCGGCGGCCCGTTCGCATGGAACAACATGTCGGTTCAGATATTCTCGGCCTTCAATCCGGCGGGTAACACCCAGCTCACGGTAACCGCATCGCTGGTGCGCAATTCGACCGTGACCTGGAACCTGTGTGTTTCGGCGTACTCGGGCGCGGACGAGAACACGCCGTTGTACAGTCCGCAGACCAGCAAGCTCAATTACGTCGGCAACAATCCGCAGACCCCGCCCCTGAACACTGGGACCAACGATCTTGTCTACGCGGTCGCGTTCGCCGCGAACAGCGACGGCACTTTCCCCGGCAACAGTTCCTTGACCGCGGGCCCGGGCTTCACTGCGGAATTTCCGGCGATCACGAATCCTCTGGTGGAAGACGGTGATGGCAGCAATCCGGTTGTCGCTCAGGCGACGAACACCACCCCCGACCCCAACGCCAAGGGATTCATCTTTGCGATGGGGCTGAAGTCTGCATCGTAGTCGCGGATGTTGGATAGAGAGAGAGAGACTGAAATGATCGATGGGTTTGTAATTCTTACGCCGATTCTACTGTTGGCTATTGTTGCGCTGTTAGCTTTCGTGGGCTGCGACCAACTATTAGGGTTGAATCCAACCTCATTAGGGTCAAATCAGGTCGGCTATGTCAAAACCGCAGTCTATGTCGAGCCTGCTACTCCAGCGAACGGCACGAGTACAACTATCTTGAATGCGATATTGAGCGGTCTGCAAGGCGGCGAACTGATCGTGGTCGCGCTGCAGTGGAAGGGAAATCCGCCGACATTCACGCCAAACTTGATGTACGCTGCCGGACCCTATACGTGGCAAACCAAGGTGGGTGCTTTGCCCCAGACAATATCAGATATCCAGGTCTTCACGGCGATGAACCCGGCCCATAGCGCGCAGTTCACAGTCCAGGTGAAGCTAAACTCGGTTGTGTCCTGGAGCCTCTGCCTATCGGCTTACAACACGGTGGATACAAACGCCCCCACCTACAGCCCCCAAACTGCTCAGGTTTCCGCTAGCGCCAACAACCCTGTGACCACCCTCCAGACGGCTCAGATCGGCCTGAGCGCCGGCGACGCGCTGTATGCGGTTGGCTTTGCCGCGGACGCTGATGGTAGCTTTCCGCCGGGAGCGAACAATCTGGGTCCGGGGCCCGGCTTCACGCTTGATAACTCTGGAAACACAAATCCTCTGGTCGAGCACCTGATCACCAGCAACGAAGGCAGTAACCAATCCCTCTCCGCGGTAGTAATGAACACAACGGGGAACCCAACCGCGAACCTGTTCGTCCTTGGCATGGGCATTAAGGTTGAGCCCCAGTCCTGATGGCGCGGGTCGGCCAACCATCATTGGCCAGAAATCGGCATGCGGGAGGTTACTCCCCGGGAGTCGGCCAGCATCCGGCAACCGAGTGTATTCCGGGATCCACCGGCGTTTTCGAGGACTAATCTATGGCTTGGAGGAGTTTTCTATCCCAGGCCTCAGAATCGAGACCTGGGCCACCCATTTTATCTTCCATAATCAGACCTGGGCCACCCGCCAGTGGGATTTGGGCCACCCCGATACTACTCAGAACTCACAGAGCACCGGGGACATCGATTTGCAGGGTGACGGCCGGCATCCCGGCGATTTGCGCAGTTACGGTGGCTGTCCATGAGGTTGCCTGAAAAGGGAAGAAGACCGTGGTAGCGCCGCTAGTTCCCCCCGCCGGAATGATCAACAGGATCCAACTACCCCCGCCTGCTGGGCCTTGGTTGCCGCTTCCCCCCGTACCGGAGAGGCTCACCGTGGCGCCGGCCGCAGGGGCTGGGCCGCTCAAAGTGACTGTGAGAGTGCTGGCATAGCCCTTGCCTGCGGCGACGGGTGACCGGTGACAAAAGGGAGCAATAACCGGAAGGAAATACAGTCGTTGGCGTAATCAGGCGTGGCTGTTGAAAAACTCTTTTTGGTCGCTTCTTCGGGGGAGATCGGGTGACCAGAAATGTCTCGGAATTCGAGAAGATCGTTTATATGGCATCCCGGCGCGATCTGATTTCTGCTGGTTCGGGCGCGTAGGAGTTTTTCAACAGCCACAGCCATAGCGCAAGTAACCCAGATTTCAGAGCACTGTCCAGCGAGAGCTTGGGGCCTTGCCCAATTACCCCCCGTGAGTCTGCCCCGCTAAGTGCCTGATATTGTGAGAGAACATCTTCTACTACGTGCCCAGCTTCAAATTCGCAGGAGGGAACCTCGGCTTCATGATCGCTCGCTGCAAGAAATTATCGGCCGCTTTGATCCTGTTTCTGGCGATGGCGCTTACTTCTTGCAGCGAGAAGTTCGACTACGACAAAGGCGCGAGCATGACCGGAGGCAATCCCCAGGCCGGTATGGAGAAGATCATCCTGCACGATTGCCACTCCTGCCACGTGATTCCGGGCATTCCCATTAACCGCGACAGCCGCGGCCCGGCGCTCAAGCACTGGGCGAGTCACACAATGATCGCCAAGAAGTGGCCGAACACTCCAGAGAACCTGGAGGATTTTATCGAGCATCCCGAGCGCATGCTGCACGGAACCGGGCTCAAGAGCGAGATGACGATGTCAAACGTAAAGCCTGGCGATGCGAAGGATATTGCCGCCTACCTGTTTTCAATCGAGTGAAGCTACAGTTGTTTCTCGGTTCCACCAGGCTTGCTGAGGCAGGGGCTTCGTCCGACGCCGGACTTTGACGTCTCGCCGTGAGAGCATTTCGCAGACTAACGCAAGCGCTTTCGGCAGGGCGCGGCCCACATCCGGACCGAGTTCGGTGCCGACGTCGAAGTTGGACCCCACCACGCCGACGAGCCAGACTTCCTTCAACCCAACGCTTGCAGTCTCCGCAGCGAAGAGCGTCTCTTCGAGACAAGGCTGGTGCGCGCTGAGACGCATACCTGCCACATGCTGCCGTAGCTGCGCCTGATCGTAGACCAGGACCTCGCCGGGTTCTCCTCCGCAGGAGAGAGCGTCGAGCAGAATCACCAGCTCGCGATCGACCAGATAGTCAATAAAGTCGAGCGCCGGCGTGCCCAGGTCGAGCAACTCGACGTCACTCTCGAATTCATATTCCGACTCGAGACGCGCGATGGTCTGCGGGCCGAAGCCGTCATCCTGCAGCAGGATATTGCCGATGCCTGCGATCAAAACCGGCGGCACTCGTGGCTGGGAGATCACAACACCTTCACCGTCGCAATCGGCTTGCCCGAAGGATCGTAGGTGTGACAAGCGCATGCCATGCACGGATCGAAGGAGTGCACCGTCCGCAGTACTTCCAGAGGCCGCTCCGCGTCGATCACCGGATTGCCCAGCAACGAAGTTTCGTATGGGCCGGGAACTCCTCTTTCGTCACGCGGGCTGGCGTTCCAGGTTGTCGGCACCACCGCCTGGTAATTGCTGAGCCGTCCATTGCGCAAGACCACCCAATGCGACAACGTTCCACGCGGCGCTTCATGTGTGCCCACGCCTTCCACTTCGCCATCGGGAAACTTCGGAGGATTGAACACGGCGGTATCGCCGCTGCTGATGTTGGTAACCAGATATTCCCAGTGTTTCTGGGCCAACTCCGACAGCATGGCGCAACGGATCGCGCGCGCTACATGCCGCCCCATAGTGGATTGCAGATCGTTGACCGTGACCTTGCGTTTGCCCACCGCGGAGATTTTATCGAGCGCGGCATCCGTCCACTTCTTCGTCAGCGGATGTCCCTGCGCGTAGCCGACGAGCACCTGCGCCAGCGGACCAACCTGCATGGGCCGCCCGTCGTATCGCGGGGCCTTCACCCACGAGTACTTGCCGTTCTCTTCGAAATCGGTGTAGTGCGGCTGGGTCTCGCCCTTCCAGGGATGCTGCGGCTCGTTGCCCTTGTACCAGGCGTGAGTCAGGTCCTCGGCGACGGAGTGGCGGAATTCCGTGTCCGCTGCGGTGTACAGCGTCTTGGGGTTGGATATGTTTCCCTCGAGGATGACGCCGCCAGGCAGATCGAAGTTGGAAGCCTGCGCATTGACCGGCAGATCAGGGACGGCCAGATAGTTTCTCACCCCAGCGCCGTAACTCATCCACTCCGGATACAGCGCCGCAAGCGTGCACGCGTCGGTGAAATACACCTGCTGCACAAAGGGAATGACCGAATCCATCAGGAACTTGATCTGATAGAGCCGGTCCATGTTCAGCGTGCCGAGACTGTCAAGATTGATGGCATTCTGCACCCCGCCCACGGCCAGGTTCTGGATATGCGGAGTCTTGCCGCCCAGCATGCCGACCACCTGCAATGCGTAACGTTGATACTGTAACGCCTGCAAATAGTGCGTGAACGCGATCAGGTTGACCTCCGGGGGCAACTTCATGGCGGGATGTCCCCAGTAGCCGGTGGCAAACATTCCCAGCTGTCCGCTGGACGCGAACGCCTTCACCCTGTCCTGCGCCGCCTTGAGTTCCTTCACCGAGTTGTCGGTCCATTCTGACAGGCCCTGGGCCAGCGATGCGGCCTTGGCAGGATCGGCGCGCGGGATGGTCATGATGTCGACCCAATCGAGCGCGGAGAGTTGATAGAAGTGCACGATGTGATCGTGCAGGGCGTGATTGATCAGGATCAGGTTCCGGATGAACTGCGCGTTGGGAGGAATCTGCAGCCGGAGCGCGTCTTCAACCGCGCGAACGCTCGCCATGGCGTGAACGGTTGTGCAGACGCCGCAGAACCGCTGGGTAAACAGCCAGGCTTCGCGAGGATCGCGCCCCAGCACGATGTTCTCGATGCCGCGCCACATGGTGCAGCTCGCCCACGCTTTCGAGACGCTGCCGCCTTCCACCTCCACGTCAATGCGAAGGTGTCCTTCAATCCGCGTAACTGGGTCTATGTTGATCCTGGTTGCCATATCCACTCATTTGTATGTAAGGGTAGAAGTTCCGGTAATAGCTTTCCGAGTCGTACCACTGCTGCAACGGTGCCGGCAGTATCGGCAGCCGCTTGACCGCAATCAGAAAAAGGCAAATGCATGTACAGATGAAACTCAACGAGATCGCAATCTCGATGACCGACGGCGTGTAGTAAGCGATGATCCCCAGCCGCCATGGGCGATAGGCCAGCGTGGTAGGGTCGAAGCGATAAGCCATGCCCCCGACCACGATGAAGAAACAATTCCTAAAGAGCGTGTAGGCGTTGTCCCGGTATTTCGCCTTCCGCAGATAGAACGCCGGCACGAAGATCAAGAGCATTTCGGCCCAGAACAAGCAGCTCAGGAAGCCGGAGTTGAACATCATGGTGAATCGCCCGCGCACCATGATGTCCAGCAATCGCACGGCAATCCAGGGGAAGATAAGCCAGTTCAGCAGAGTCACCAGTTCGTCCATGATGGACTGATCGATGGCGCGCTTCCACGTCAGGCAGCACAACAGCACCGAAGCGATGGTGGTGGCCACTCCGATAAAGGCCGCGGCCCAGACGTAAAGCAGCGGCAACAGCGGTGTTTGCCAGAGCGGAAAGACCTGGTTGCCGGTGAGAAGCATAAGCGCTCCCAGCGCCGATTGATGCAGGATCGGCAGCGTGTAAGCGAGGGCCACAATGTAGGGGTATGTCTTGCGGATGATGGGAACCAGCCAAACCACCAGGCCGCGCCCGGGCGGAAAGAAGTAATACCATTGCTCCAGGATGGGAGGCGTGTTCTCCAGAAACAGCGGGAACAGACAGTACAGCGGCATACACCACAGCACTTCCCACATGGGCGAGATGGTGTTCCAGCGATACACGGAGAGCAGGTTGTAAACGTTCCAGGGCCGCGAAACGTCCACGGCAATTGCCAGCAAGCCGGTGAAGTAGACGAGGAAGCTGATGAGCAACGTCACGCGCATCACGGCGTGCAGTTTGCGCTTGCGAAAGATCCAGGCGGCGATCCCAATCGGAAAACTGCCCGAACCGAGCGCGGTGAGCGTCATGACGTTGAAGGTCTTCCAGATGCCCCAGGGAAATCCATCGCTCAGGCCGCTGGCTGCACCCAATCCGAAGACCTCACGGTAGATGACGAACACAAATCCCGTCAGGGCAATTGCAGCCAGAAAAATGAAGTTCTTGGTGACGACGGGGACCCCGAACACCGGCACTCCTCGCTGCCATCGGACAACTGTTAAATCGCTGTGAGTTTGGCCGTTCATAGCTGAGGCATCAACCCCGTCTTCTTGTGTTCTTCGTCGACCTCCGCCTCGTGCTCGCGGAAGTTCTGCTTCAGAAAGGCAACCATCACGCCGTAAATGCTGACCGGCAGCAGGAAGTACTTCAGGACGCGTTCCTGCCAGCGCAGCCAGTTACTGGGGTGCTCCGTCGGGCTCAGATGCGGTAACCCAAGCAGGTCGAAATTCACTGCCGCGAGATACAAGACCTGCGTGCCCCCAGCCTCTTTTTCCCCGTAAACGCGGTCTTCGAAGTATTTACCGGGATGGTTTTCGATACGGCGATGGGCCTCGCGCAGCAAGACATCGCGCCGTCCGAAGATGACCGCCTTGGGCGGGCACACATAGGTGCAGGCCGGTTCCTTGCCGGCGGCCAGGCGCTCCTTGCAGAATTCGCACTTAACGATCTTGGCGTTGAAGGCGTCCCAGTCGAACTTAGGAATCTGGTATGGGCAGGCGAGTTGGCAGTAGCGGCACCCAATGCATTTGTCGGCCGTCCATGAGACCACTCCGGTCACTTTGTTTTTTTCGAGGGCATGAAAAGGACAGGCGGCCACGCAAAATGGATCGACGCAGTGCATGCACTGGCGCTTCACGAAGGCAAACGTGCCGGACTCACCGTACTTCGGCTTGTACAGCTTGATGATGTTCTTGGTGAAGGAATTCAGGTCGTTCGGGGCCTGGTGCAGTGAGTCCACGCGGGTGTCGGGTTGCAACCCGTTGGCGTCGGCGCAAGCCACGACGCACGACTTGCAGCCAATACACTTGGTGGAGTCGTACAACATCCCGACGGCGTCGCGCAGGGGAGTGGGGACGGGTTCCTGCGCCGGACTGGCCACCGCGCCGCCTACGGCCGCAGCGGCTCCCGCCATCGTGCCTATCTTTAGAAGGTCGCGCCGTGTCAGGGACATGGTTATGCTCCAGCACCGCGATCTTTGCGGTGCTCGTCAGGTCCCCCACCGCCGGCCGGCTTTAGCTCTTTGGGAAGGTCTGCCGGCCTCTCCGCCGCCGCTTCCTGGCTGCTCTTGAAGCGCTGCGCCGCCGCCCAGGCGGCACCGACTGCGGCCCCCACGATGACTCCGGCCGCTCCTGTCGCCAGATTGGCCGGGCGCCCTTGCGACAGGTTCACCGGAGGATAGGTGTCGGGCGGCGTAATGTTATGTACGGTCGCCTGCTCGAAGATCGGCACGTTGAAGGCAATTCCTTTTTCCGTGCAGCCGACACAGGGCGCGCCGATACCGATCGGCCAAACATCGGGTATCTCGTTGAACATGCGCACGGAACATCCGGCATGAGTGTCCGGCCCTTTGCAACCCAGCTTGTACAAACACCAGCCGTGGCGGTGGCCGTCGTCGCCGAACTGCTGCGCAAAACGTCCGGAATCGAAGTGGGCCCGTCGCGGGCATTGGATGTGAATCACGCGGTCATACGCGAACTTGGGCCGCAGATCGGAGTCCAGTTCCGGAGGATTGCCGGTGCGGAGAATTTCCAGAATAGTCCCGATGAGGTTGTAGGGATTGGGCGGGCAGCCGGGAAGGTTGACGGTCGGCACGCCACGGAGCAGGTCGGAAACCCCGACCGCCCCCGTTGGATTCTCGCCTGCCGACGGGATGCCGCCCCAGGAAGCGCAAGAACCGATCGCGATGACCGCTTTCGCCTTCGAGCCAATCTGCTCCAGCATCTCCGTGGCTGGCCGGCCCGCCAGCTTCATGTAAATGCCCTGTTCTTTTGTCGGGATGGAGCCTTCGACGACCAGAAAGTACTTGCCCGCATTTCCTTCGACGGCGTTACGCAGCGCTTGTTCCGCCTGCTTTCCGGAACCCGGCATCAGCGTCTCGTGGTAGTCGAGCGAGATGATGTTGAAGATCAGCTCGTCCACTCCAGGCCGCGAGGTTCGCAGCAGGGTTTCGGTGCACCCGGTGCAGTCCTGGAAATGGAGCCACACCACGGAAGGACGTCTCAGGCCGGCGATCTCCTGCGCCACTTCCCCGGCCCAGGACTTGTTCGTAAGCGCCAGCCCCACCGGAGCAACGATCATCAGCTCGGTGCAAAACTTCAGGAAGTCCCGGCGGGGAATGCCGGCTCGTTTCAGTTGTTCGCCTATCGTCAGGCCTTTGTTCTGGCCATCGCTGGTGACCATTGGTGCATTTCTCCGATTCGGCATGCCGCGGGGACGAGGACTGCGAAGATACGGCACCGCGGAGTGATTGGCAGTACTCATGACTTTCTTATGCGCACGCCCTTATCCCGAAGGACAAAAAGCACTGAGCCCTGTGACTGGTATCACACGGGGAAGTGCGCGCTCTCAGGTTCTTAAGAACGCCTCACCGGCTCGTGTGATGGCGGTTAACTTGTAGGGAGTGTTTCGGGACGAGGTTCTTCTGTTCGAGGAAGAACCGTTAGCGGAGGGCAGGCAATGGATTCAGCCCTGCGGAGCAACCCCAAAAGAGGCAGCTGCAGCTTATCTGGCTCTGGCTGGCCCCAAACCAAATGTGCGGGCGATAGCAGCCCTGGCCCTGGCCCGCGCGGGCGAAACGGCCAAAGCAGGGAATCTTGCGGCAGAACTGGACAGGACACATCCGCTGGACACCCTAGTCCAAAGATATGGCTCCCGACCATCCCGCGCGGCGATAGCCTTGGAGCGCAAAGACGCGAATCGGGCAATCGAACTGCTGAAGGTTGCCACCCTCATAGATCTGCCCCAACCCACCCCGGCCACTGTTTACTTGTGCCCGGAATAGATGTTCGAGCACCGCATGTTGCGTCTCGAACGCGAGGCCGACCGTCACTGCTCGACGCGTGCCTTGAGCTACTCAAGACAGGGAAATGCAGAATTCCGCGCCGCACTCGTACTCGCTTTGGTTAGGGACACCGGGCGTGGCGAGACGATCGCCGCCGAGTTGGCAAAACGCTATCCCCTGGATACATGTGTCGCGATCTACGGAGTTCCCTCCGTCCGTGCGGCCATTGAGCTAAGCCGCAATAATCCAGCCAAAGCTGTGCAGGCGCTGGAGTCAAGATGGACAGGAACTCCTCTTCTTAGCGGGAGATCAAATCATGTCGGTCCGTGTCAATAAAGTGGGTCCCGGTCTAGAAATGGGTCAGCCCCATCTCTTGTTCCGCCTGAACTTGGTCGGCGAGAACTCGTCTCGCTACTCGGTTACCCGCGATGGTAAGCGGTTCGTGGCAATTGTCTCCGGGCAGGACAGTTCCCCGCCGCTGGTTCTGGTGCAGAACTGGACCATGAAACTGAAACAATAGAATTTCGTTCCAGTGCAGCGCCATGCTTTGGAATAAGCGCACCACTTGGCGAGTGACGGGCCACTCGGAAGTAATCCACCTGGATGAAAAACGCCCTACGCGCGGATGTGGCGCACCGAAAGCGCGGGTCCGCCACACTTCCACGCGTAGCCGACTAACCGTGAAGTGGATTCCCGGACACTGGGGCGTTTATCGTTGCCTATGCGGTGAGACTTCCCACGAGCGGACTTCTCGGCCGAAGCGCACATCTTCCCTGGGGCCTGTGCCGGGACTCCCATGAAATGAGGAAATGGTCGCGAGCAATTGCAGCGCTGCGTTTTAGCTCCGAAGTTATCTCGATTGGGATCCCTAACGAAGCCCATTCACTACGAACAGGTCGCTCAGCAAGCGATGGGCGGAGCAAACGTGGGCCTTGCCATCCGCGCTGGCGCGGCAGTAGGTAAAGCTGACAATCCCGCTGCTGTCGGGCGGGATAGTGGAGTACATCGGGATGCGCTTGCCGGTGGCGATTTCCAGGCGATCGAGCCGGGGCACACCCGAATAATTCCATATGAAGAGCGATTTGCCGTCTGCCGACCAGCGATCAATGGCCTCCCGTGCGTCCAGTTGCGGGAGCTTAGCGCTGCTTTCTCCCACTTGAGCAACCGTTGCAACCACCTCGCCCTTCAGGTTGTAAGTCTTCCTTATATCGCCGTCGCTGCCCAGCAGCAGCTTGCCATCGGGTGAGGGCAAGCCGCCGCGAATGCCCTCCGGCAGCACAGGCTGCATCTGCTTGCTCTTGACGTCGATCAGGTAGACGCGTGGCTTGTGTCCTGGCTGTACGGCACTCACCACGAGCGCGCTGCTGTCCGGCATCCAATGCATGCTTCGCGTGTATTCCCAGCCATTCGAGGTAAGCTGCACCGGCTTGCCCACGCCTGTCGGCAAGAGGACGACATTAGGCGGGACGTTAAGGTCCAGCGTCGCCACCCAGTCGCCATCGGGCGAAATCGCCGTCGCCAATCCTGGTCCCAAAGCCAGGGCGGGGCTGTTGCGGTCGAGCTTGCGCACAAATGCAACCCCCTTGCCGCCAACCGCCGGCCCGCTTTCGCCGAACAGGACCGTTGACCCGTCATCGGAGATGCCCGCCGCCAGCGACCAACCCAGCCACGTGAGATCTTTATCCGGCGAACCAGCCATTCCGCCCATCAGCAAGAGGTGACTGTTGTCGCCGGTGAGCAGCACGCGGCCATCGGCAGCGATGTCGTAGAGGGTCAAATCTTCCGGCGCGCGGTAAACGTCGCGGACTTGGCCGCGCAGATTCATGGCCCGCACGCTGCGACTATCGGCGCCCGGGCTGGCTGTAAACCAAACCTCCTCATTCGACGACCACGCGAGACTGTTGATGGAGTCGTAGTGGGGCGATTCGGCAATCTTCTTTCCCGTGCGGTCGAGAATTATCAGCTTGCCATCATCCCCGCTGGGAATATGCTCCTGAATGGCAAGGTACTTTCCGTCGGGCGAGAAACGCACGTGGCTGAGCCAGCCGCGCGGCGGGGTGTAGATGGTGGTGTCAATGGGGAACTGCAACAGGTTGCTGCTTATCGAGACATTCGGGGTAGCTCGAATCACCGCGAGTTCGGAGCCATCGGGCGTCCAATCGGCGTAGTTCACATGCTGCACTAGGGGGCGCGCAGCGCCGCCTTCCAGCGGGAGCACGGCCAGCGTGCCGTCCGCCAACGAGACACTGCCGGCGGCGGACAGTCGCGGCTCAAGCAAGACCGCGAGTTGATTCTTGGAGGAGACGGCCGCGAGCAACGTCTTCGGCGCTACCGTGCGCGACTCTACGCTGTCGGCGCGGGAGGTGAACAGTTCGACCGGGCTGTCCTCCCAAGCTGCCGAGTAAAGCACCGAGTTCCCGTCGGTCGTAAATCGTGCCTCGTAAACCGTTCCGGTGCGATGTGTCAGTTGATGAAATACCGGCATCGACGCAGCGCGGCGCGAGTGTCCCAGAAAGAACGCGGCGCCGGCGAGGGCCAGCAGCAGAACGACGACCACCGGCCAGAGCCACACGCGAGTTTTCGGTGCCGGCGGCAGCGGCAGTTCCTTCGAGCTCCGGCTGATGCTGCTGAGGGTCTCGAGATCGAAGGCCAGATCGTGCGCCGACTGGAAGCGTTCAGCGGGATTCTTCTCCAGGCAGTGCCGCACGATGCGATCCAGCGCCGGCGAGACGCTGGTGTTGATGTCGACAAGGTCTTGCGGCTCCTCTTTGAGAATGGCGCTGAGGATGTCGGCGGACGAGTCGCCTTTGAAAGCGCGCAGGCCGGAAGCCATCTCGTACAGCACCGCGCCGAAGCTGAACAAATCGGCGCGCGCGTCGGCGTCCTTGCCGCGCACCTGTTCGGGAGACATGTAACCGACCGTGCCCAGCACCATGCCGGGCTCGCTGTGTACGGTTCGCGTCCTGTCGTCGACCTCGGTGTCGCTTCGGGTCAACTTCGCCAGGCCGAAGTCCAGAATTTTTGCCCGTCCGTCGTTCGTGATGAACACGTTGTCGGGCTTGAGGTCGCGATGCACGATACCGCGATCGTGAGCCGCCGCCAGTCCGCGCGCGATCTGTAGCGCGTAGTCGACCACTTTCCGCATCGGCAGCGGACCTTCGCGCAGGCGATCGCAAAGCGTCGAGCCCTCGAGCAATTCGCTGACGATATACGGGCTGCCCTCATGCGTTCCGATGTCGTATACGGCGAGGATGTTGGGATGACTCAACGCCGCGGCAGCTCGGGCCTCCTGCTCGAAGCGGTGCACGCGGCCGGCGTCCTGGGCGAATGAGGCCGAAATAATCTTGACCGCTACATCGCGGCCCAGCCGCGCATCATGCGCGCGATACACCTCGCCCATTCCGCCCGCACCGATGGAGGCGGCAAGTTCGTAGGGGCCAAGTTTGAGTCCCGACGCCAGAGCCACAAATGACCTCGTAAGAAATGGACCTTCATTGTACCTATAAGAGGGTTAAAGACAACTCAACAGCATCCAGTCCGAAGATATTTACCGCAAGACAGCGAGATCCTGCGACGAGGGTCCCGAACACGGCGGTTCCGCTTGCTTGCCGGGTAGCCTTCACGAAAGACGAATCCCCTTAGGCAAAGGCTGAAGATGACACTCGGGAGGCTTTCATGACGAAAGCAAATAGCGCGACAATCAGGTGAAGCTGGATGCGCTGGGACGCGACCCCAAACAAGCAGGTTCGGACAGCGCTGACTGGCCTCCACAGTTCGCGGTGGGAACGGTTCAAAATAACTTCCTATGATGAGCAAAACGGAACAGATTAGCGATTACGTCGATGCAATGCTTTCATCGGTACCACTAAACAAGTCGATTTTCGATTCCTTGCCTCAGCAATTTGCAGTTTTCAGTCAGTGCGTACGAGAGAGCACGGATCGACTCTGGCTTCTAAGTAGATGTTCGCAGGCTTGTGAGAGAGATGAGCGAACAGGCGTGTGAGAGTTTGCTGGGACCGATGCCTAGCTCCTGGCAAATCGGCATACATCACGATCGGCGTGTCATTCTGGAAGGTTGCTTTCTTGCATTTTGTGTAGCGGTCTTGTCGGTCGGCAAGTTCGAATTGCGATTCGGAATTGAAGCGTTGGGGACGCTTTCTGCAGTCGCCATCGTACACGGCAGTCAAGCCACAATCTATGCCCTGCGGGCGCCGCCGCCCTCTCTGGGGATTGCGTCCGACCTCGTGGCTTGTAGCCTCCTTGATTGCCGAGCTTCTTATCATCTCAACCTGGCTTTTCGCGGGATTGCAATGGCACCACTTCCCCTAGCAGTCCTGGCCGTTGAGTTTGTAGCGGCGGTCGCTTTCGGACTGATTATGGATTATGGACGGGGTTAAGGCCCGGTTCTTGCTCGCCTTGGCATCACTTAAGCAGATGAGATTCGCTTAAGGAAGGGGGCGTGTCCCTCGGCCCGGACCATTTTCGGCAAGAGGATGTGCCGGCAGACGGAAGAGGCCGACCGTAAAGAATCTCCGTCTCCCAAGCCGGGAGCCAAGGGCGGGAAGGTGTATGTCAGACGGTCACCCGAATCGGTTCCTCTGCCGCATCCCCCTTAGATTCGCTCATGCGACGGTGTATTGCTGTGGGGGTTGCAGTTGGACACTTACCTGTACGCCAGACAACCAGGTTGCGGCTAAAATCGATTTTGGTAAGCATCGCTGCGGGGACTTTCCGCGACACCAGCAACCAGCAACGCAAGTTTAGGACATTAACTGGACGTTTCGCGTAGCCTGGGCGTTCCCAGCTTAAGCTAAGCCAACACCGACCTGCGTGATCTACGCAACGAACTGTTTTGAAGAGCTCTGACCTAGCGTAACCCAGTCCTGGGCCGAATTCACTTGGGAGAAACTGCTGCAGGGGCTACCGGTGTCGTCGCCAAATCTTTTGGTGGCGCTCGCCGGGGAACCCGTCATCTTCCGCGCCGAGCATCCTTCCCTGTGCAGCATCATCCACAAACCGTCGCATTCCAGCCACCAAGCGTAATGGTGAGTGGGTTGCTGCTCTGCGTGTGGCGTTCGAGGGTCAGCAGCACGGCCATTGCGAGTTCGTGAAAAGGGCATGATCGAACCCTTTGGGGACTACAGAGCCGACACTCGGCTGGTTCGGGTGGGGATGCGGACGGCCATGCGCAAGGAAATTACATCTTGCGGAACGTTGCTGAGCGCGGCGACAACCTGTACAACCGCTCCTGAGAGAGCGAACGTCGCACCAACGCCAAGTGTGACGTTCGCGATGATATCGCCCAGCCTGGGTTCCGGCACCGGAGGCCGCCGCCATCGATCTCTCGTAAACCCTGGGCAACCATATGCTCACCAAACGGCATAAGAAGCCTTTAGCGAAAGCCGTCAAGGAAGAAACCGGCCACTATGTTCAATGGCGGAACTGGGATGAAATCAAGCCTAAGTGATACGATGGCCGCGTGACGGACGGGAACGTGATGAGGAATCCCATGCAAGTTGGGCTAGATAGCCTGACAGCCGACGCACGCGTCGCTTGGAAAGACTCGCAACGACAATACCCTGGAACCAAGGGGAAGCATGCCGACTTGCCTGGATTGACCTACAGAGTCGGCACCAGCAGCTTCAGGGGTTCTCTGACGTCACCTAACGTCGGGCCATCGCCAAATCGAAAGGACAGACATGGACATTGAAAGTGTAGTGGCACACCTTAGACAAGAGGTTAGCCGCATCGAACAGGCAATTGCAGCTCTTACTGGGGCAGGGTTGCAACCCGCACGCCGCGGTCGCCCGGTTAAGAAAAACCAAGTCGTACAGGCGCCTGGACGGAAACGGCGGCACATGAGTGCAGCAGCGAGGGCCAGAATCGCTGCCGCAAAGAAGGCCTGGTGGGCAAAGCAAAGGGGTGCATCGGCCCCAAAGAAAGTCGCACCGCCTCCAAGGAAGCCTGTACCAGCCCACAAAGGAGCCTCTGCTCGCAAGCCAATGAGTCCCTCTACGAGGAAAAAACTGTCAGCGATGATGAAAGCGAGGTGGGCGGCGAGGAAGAAGGGGTAGGGCGAGTTCTTTCACTGGCCTTGCCGACGCTCTCGCAATCAATTGCGACCGCTGCCCGTGACGACGTTCCCTGACATAGACTTGCGCCTGCGTGATACTTAGTGTCACCAGCAACTTTTCTCTTGCCTGCGGCGGGTTGTCAGAGGGATGCAGCTCATCCGAGCCAAACCCTGACGTCCCCGCAGGCTTCTCATCCCTTTTAGGCGGTCTTCAGCGCTGCCTGTTTGCGACAGTAACCCAGCCCGGCTGAGGACGCTGGACACTTGCGGCTGCGTGCCCGAGTTGGTGAAAAGATGTGAATCGGCCTTGGAAATTTCTCCGCCGAACTCAACGTTCCCTTTTGGATTCTGCAACCTAGCTGAAAGGATTCGCACATCAAAATAAGTCGTGTTTGCACCAACCTTGGGCGTTGACAATTTTCATTCGTACGATAGGATCACACACGTCGACGGCAGAAAAGGGCGGGCAACAAATCGTAGCCAACCCGAAGTACGCTGAGTGATTGGTTCTGCGGGGCGACCCGCGGGAACCGCCAGACCCGAAAAAACCGACTGCGCTGCGAGGTGTCAGCCGGGGTTTGGAACTGCGAAAGCGGTGATCGCGTCAAAGGCTGTGACGGTGCATGCATCCACGCTGGTAACTCCCTCGCAGGAGTTGGCGGCTAGAGCATAACCAAAGTCACAGCCTTTTTCTTTCGAGCAGGGTCGCAGATCGCTTGTTCGATTTCTCCCCCAGGCGCAGGAGTAGCTACAGCTTTACAGATTTGGCAAGTCCACCGCGAATGCCACCCCTCTTGATGACGCGCTTACTTCACGATTCTCGACAAACACCTCTTGGTCTGCGTCGGATTAATAACGTAGCAGGACCCTCAGCGTGTCGAAGCAGACTCGCTGCGGCAAGAAGCAAAGCACTTCCCTCTCTGACTCCCCTGCTTTACTTGCTGGTGTTGGTCGCGATTTGTCCCAAGAGGTCAATCAGTTTATTCGTCTTGCGAATATAGATCGTAGGGATATAGATCGCCAGTACTGTGATGATTACAAGACACGTACCAGCGACGAACATCGGCCAGAAGTACATGGTTGCCTCCAATCAGAAGTATGCATAGCCGTCGTCTTACAACCCACCGAATATCACAAGGCTTACGATGGTTGTCTGTGACGACGATCGCGGGAGGGGCACGAAGGTAACCTGGAAAGGTATTACCGCAAATCGCTGGCGGCTGTGGTTCCGCAAGAAACTGCATCGGTCAACAGCTGGCACCTTTGCACGCTCGAATCGATGCGTCGTCATAGATCACCGTCCGTTCAGAGCAGAGCCAAACCGGCATCGTGAATGGGAGCGCCTGAGTGCAACAAACAAAGGCGGTATGAGCCAGGCTGCTTACGCTATCTCACAATCGATGGCTTCCGGTTTCCGGAATCGTTATAAGCTGCAGCGTTGGCTGCACCGCGCAAAGCGCACGAGAGCGGTGTTACTTCAGTCTTAGTATGCCAGCGTAACCGCTAGATTGGCGCTGTACGTGCCCGAGCTCCCACCCTTTTGGCCCGCAGGAATTCTCCCGAATATCGGATATGTATGTGTGATTCGTGAAGTTGTCATCATGAAGCTGTCGCTGACGACACTGGAACCGCCACCGCCGTCCCCCCACACTTGCGTATGCCAGCTGTCAGTATAAACAACGTAATACAATTTGCCCTCACCGTTAGTCATGACCCGGTAGCCTCCATTCTGGCCCAAAGTATCCAGCGATATAGAGTAGCTGACCTTGTCACCGACCGATCCTGTGCAGGTGACGGTGATGCTTCCTATAGTGTCGCGGCGAGCAGGCGCGAGCGCGTCGTAGGTCCCGAACGACACATTAGCGCTGGCTATCTCACAGTAAGTTGCTCCTCCCGCCGAAATGGGCACCGTGGCCACTAAGCAGCATAGCAGCGGCATTAGTTTCAAAGCGATCTTCATTTTGTCGCCTTGCATACGAGAGGACCTATGCGCGGTACGGCTTCATTGTCCGGGGCGGCAGGTACATCCACTTTGCATTGCTGATCTTTCCAACGAACCGTCACTCGTCCGGGAAGCTCAATGTCCTGGACAAAGGCCTCGCCATGCAGCGCGACCATATCTTCGTGCGTGCTTCCTTCTGCCACAACCTCTGCCCCTAATGGAACCGGCTTGCCGTCCTCGGTCGTAAGGACAAGCAGCGCTCCCTGTGCCTTCTCAGCCGAAAATTTTACATACACCCCGGTCCGCGGCATCGGCACGATCTGTTTTTCCGTGAGATTTATCTGTAGGTCGATGGGAACACCCTCATCGTCTATACGGATCGAGTTTGGAACGTATGGAGTCAGAACGGGCAGCACGACTAAGCCTCGGCGGCCAGTGCTGGCGATGTATTGATTGTTTGACAAGACCTTGATTCCGCTTTCCGGGACTTCGACCACGCCAAAGCTATCGGCGAGCCAGCGCGTTATGATGAGTTTGTTATGAAACCACACCAGGCTGCCGGTTTCCCCAACGCGCCAGCTGCTAAGGCCCTGCCTCTGAGCCACCTCTATTAGATAGTTGCCGTAGTTGCTTTGCGCATATAGTCCTGCGTCCACTCCCCGATTGTCGGCGGCATCGGCTCGAACCCGGTATCCATAACCGTTTCCCGCCGGCTGCTGGTGGCTGTAGTCGATCGTGGCGGTCTGCGTGCTCTTGTCGATCTGGCTGGATGCCATCATTAAGTCGCGAGGTCCCAGCGGTATGATCAAGCTGAGGCTCGCCATGGTTCTGGTCTGTGAACCGGGCGCATAGTTGATCGCGGAAACCAGGGTAGCGCGCCTCGTCAGCCGTACGTTCAGTGATGAGTTGATCCCGCTGAAATCTACTAACGTGGGATCGTTGACAATTCCGATGTGAGAGCGGCCTTCTCGGCGCAGGTAGCCTCCCGACAGCGATATTCGGCTGCTGAAAGAGTAGCTAGCCTGCGCCAGAGCCGTCAGGCGGGCGGCGCGCTCGGATGCGAGCAGGCCGAGCTGGCGGAAGTTACTGCTGGCCGCCACGATATTCGCCGAAAACCCGAAGGCCCGCGTCTGCCGCTGAAATTGCCCATAGCCCAGGACGCCGTCGCCTTCAACATTGTGGCTGAAAGCTGCGTCCCCGCTCACCACTCCCACGTGAGCGAGAGCATAATCGACGCCTCCTCCAAAGGTCTGATTGCTTGGCTGGATCTCAACGCGACCGTTCAGCGTTAACGTATTGCTCAACCCGTAGCGTTGTGTGCCGGCAGCGAAAGCAGATGTATAACCGGAGTCCCGCAATCCATAACCGTAGCGCAGGCTTCCTGCCTCATAGACATACTCGGTAACTCCCTTTCGTAAGAGTATCTGCGCACGATTAAATGTTGTAGTCACAATTTGTTGCCGGCCCGTGGCATCCGTGACGACCATTTGTACGTTCCCCTGCCCGGTCATTACTGGAATGTTCTGAATGGCGAACGGTCCCGGATCTACCTGCTGTTGCGAAATCTTCATGCCGTTGATGTAAAGATCGACGGTAGATGGAACCGTTACCTCTCCCGCCACGCTCGGGAGAGCGAATGGAATAAAGGCCGGCTGAGTGGAAAACTTACTCGCATAACGAACCCCGCCGTAGTACACCTGTTCAGCCCAGGGATTACCGGCTGAAACCGAATCGCCAATGGTGAGCGTGGACATGCGACTGGGAAAGTCACGGAAGAACTGCGTATCCAGGCGGATCGGCCGCACCGCCTGCACGAAATCGCGGCTGACGAAACGCGAGGTAAAGACCCCCAGACTGCTGAATGCGCCGGCTTCGACCAGCCCACTGACGCCTGCGCTGCCGCCACCGCCCGCGCCAGTGCCTTCGATATCGTGGTTGAGAAACACGCCCGGCTCTACTTTGTTGATCTGCGGCGACTTCTCATTGGTAGCCTGCAAGATGGAACTGTCAAAATCTGCAGCTGGAACTTTGAGATACAGGATCTGCAATGCGGGATCCAGATGGCTTGTAAGCCCAGTGAGGGCGTCGAGGGGATAGTAGTCGTCGCCATTCTTGGTCAGGGGAGCAACGGATGGCCTTAACAGGCGCCATTCTCTAAGTTCGTGGGCGGTAGCATAATAACGCTCTCCGTCCTGCAGCAAGACTGCGAACTCGCTCGCCTGTTGGCCGTTGATGTGTACCGCGACCATCAGTTCTCGTATTTGGGCAGAGGCCGCCGATGATTGCGCTTTGGCCGTACCCGCCCCCGAACTTTGGCCGTAGCAATACAACGCCCCCAACAGCATGCCGCCTGCGATCCACCTATTGAGTTGTAGGAACGAGGGATGCACTGAAGTTCCCTTCGTCAGTTCCAGCCGTGAGAGACAACTTCCGGGCGCTCCGGATTTGTGCTTCTTCGAAAACCCATTCGTGTGACTGACCGGGCAGCAGATAGTCCAGCACGATCTTGCTGGAGGGGGTCGCAGTACTGCCTTCCGGTAACAGGTCAAGATGCTTAATCTGCACGTGCACGTTCCCGTTATTGACAGCCGTGATCCTCACGCCAACCGGAGTAGCTTCCGCCTTCCAGTCCACTTGTTTCTTGGCGGCGCCTTGCTGTTCCACGAAGATCGGGATACTGATACGCAATACCGTTCGAAGCGATAATCCGGGTTTCGGAGGCGCAGGCACTTCCTCCACGAGCAGTCGATAGGCAATCTCATTTCCGTCCGCTCGCGGATGACGTAGCCCCAGCCGCATCAGTTGCGGCCGGTCGGGCTGCAGGGTGAAGATGGGCGGATTCAGCAACACCTCATCGCTTTCCTGGTAAACATCTTTGTTATCTTTTAGCGACCATGAAACCACGCGCGCTTGCACCGTCACAGGGTCGTCGCCGGTATTAAGAAGGCGCACCGTAACCGCCTGGTGCTTTCTCGATAGAGGTATGCGGGTCGGAGTGACGGAGAAAGAACTTGCGTAGGCGCAGACGCCTGTAAGGAAGCACAGCAAACCGGTCACACTCTTTAGCACTCGGGTCGTATTCTTGCTCGACATGGACGTCAACTCCAGAGGGTCGCGAGCGGCGTTTACGCCGCCCGCGAGGTGAGGCGAATCAGCGTGGAAAGGTATACAGGCGAAACGTTCTAATAGAGGACCGTGGCGACGACGGTGTCGGCATAGCTTTCGGCCTCTCCCATCTGGCCGTGCGGGACCACTCCGTATACGGTGTAGTTATGGGGCAGGTTGTCCGCAGTTACGGTCTCGGTATTGTTCTGACCATCGCCCCACACCTGCTGGTGATTTGCATCCTGATACAGGAAGTACGCTAAGAAGCTTCCATCCAGGTCGGTGCATTGCATCTGGCGCTGTGGGGTATCGTGACTGGATCCCGATTTTGGGTACAGGCCCTGATCGAGCGATACTGAAGCGGTCATCTCATCGACGCACTGCACAGTAATCGTTGTCGTCTGCGCGAGGTCTGTGGTCGAGTTGACGCCTAGCTCATCGTAATTCCCGAACGCCAGCGTGTTGGCGCTGATCAAGCAATTGGGACTAATATTCGCCGTAACGGAAATATTCGCTTTGGGCTGTACGGCAAACATGGTTGTAGCCGCCAGCATTACGGCCAGGGTGATGAGGAATGCTTTTGCGAATCGGTTCATTGCAAAACTCTCCTTTTTTCCCACTTCGTTTTTTGTAGTGCAATTAACCCACTTCTGGGTCGGCATTTATGCGAGCATGCTAATGTCCACAGCACCCTTAAAAGGGGGGAGGAGGGCTGCTTGTTATCAGCGACATAGCACAGGCAGAACGAATCAGAGAAGCGTCTAGTCGTTGTAAGTGCGTCTTCCAAGGAAACTGTGTGGGATTGATGCAGTTGGTTGCGAGGCTATACGCGGCCGGGAACGATACTTTGGACGCTAGAATTCTGTACTCATGTCCAAGGGTCGTAATTTGATTGGCAACCGCAAACTGTACAGCACATCGCATTTGCGGATCGGACAGCCCACCTTGAACACGCTCCCCTGAATCATGGCAATACCCGCTCCCGACATTAGCCCGCGCCGACTTCGTCAGGGGTATGACGGCTTGTCGCACGATTGTCCTTGCCGTCCAGCGCAGACTCTGGCGAGGATTTGGTGGATACTCTTACTGCTTCTTGCCCTCGGAGCCTGCTGGCGGCATTCCTGGTCCCAGCTTCTCCTCCTCCAGCCGTTCTTTCCGACGAAGTTCCTCAATCTATGCTGCTTTCGCCTTGCGGAGCTCAAGTATTCTTTTCTTCCTTCCACATTCCGCGCCGCTGGAAGAATGAGGCTCGCGCGGCTTGGGTCCTGGTCTTCTCCTTTTCGGACCGCTCGGCGGCCTTCTCTTTTTTCAGGACATCCCATTCATCTTTCCGCATGTTCATTCGCAACTGGGTTTCCCGTTCGCGCTCGTCCTCCAGTTGTTCGATGAGTAAACCGTGGCTTCTGACCACGTCCACGAGCGTACTGGTCGTCCAAGCGAAGGTGAATAGGCCCGAGATCGCGATGACGGGACCGATGTTTCGCCATTGCTGTTCCCGTGCGACGGTCCCATAGCCGAGGGTAGTGTAGGCATTCGCGCAGAAGTAAATTGCGTCGTGAACGCGCGCGATCAGCCCGAGACGGTTCAGCTAGAACACCCACATCAGGATCTCGGCGATATGCAGCAAAAGCATGAGGAAGATCGCCCAGCCGAATAGAAAGCCGGCCCTGGCTAGATGAGGCGGCCCGGTAAGCAGACGACACTCGCCTCTCGGCTGATTCGAAGAATGTGGTGGAGGCCAGCGCCGTGAGATAGCACCAAGCAGACCAGGATGAGAGCCCCGATGCCGAGCCACGCCAGCGGGTTGAGTTCATTCGGAATCTTGGCCAAAAGCGCCTGCGGATGACCCCCGGTCAACCTGAGGATTCGGCAACTGCACTGCCGACGTTGTCGCTACTTCACCGCCAGCGGCGTTGCCCCGCTCGTGATGTCTGCCGGGGTGAAGGCATTGTCCAGTGCGATCTGGCGGAAGCCCGGTTGGCCGAAGTCAATCTTCTTAAGGTCCACCATC
>Ga0182030_10000422_pt1 | contig 77874 bp, 71 predicted proteins | sample 812S3MmetaG_FD_121299 | JGI IMG/M metagenome (GOLD analysis project Ga0182030, IMG submission 121299) | Permafrost microbial communities from Stordalen Mire, Sweden - 812S3M metaG (Illumina Assembly) | ecosystem: Environmental > Terrestrial > Soil > Wetlands > Permafrost | place: Sweden... | reverse complement strand
GGCCGCTGAGCCGGCGCGCGGCCGTCGAGCTGGCGCGAGGGCGTCGAGCTGGCGCGAGGGCGTCGAGCTGGCGCGAGGGCGTCGACAGGGGCACTTCGTGCCTGCGCCGGGCTTGCCGGCGCCCGCCCTAAGCCGTAGCATCGCGCGCTTCCCGGGATCTGATTAGAACGTATGCGCACTCATTATTGCGGCCAGGTCGGTGAATCATCGATCGGCCAAACGGTCACGGTTGCCGGTTGGGCGCATCGCCGCCGCGACCACGGTGGCGTCATTTTCGTCGATCTGCGCGACCGCGAGGGACTGCTGCAGATCGTATTCAACCCGGATACCGCCGAGGTCTTCGCCAAGGCGGAGCGTGTGCGCAACGAGTATGTGCTCGAGGTCACCGGCATGGTGCGGGCGCGTCCGCCGGGCACCGTGAATCCGAATCTCAAGTCCGGCCAGGTTGAGCTCGTGTGCCGCTCGCTCGAGATCTTGAACCGCTCCGACCCGCTGCCGTTTCAACTGGATGAGCATGTCAGCGAGGAGGTGCGCCTGCGCTTCCGCTACATCGATCTGCGGCCCGAGGAGATGCGCGAGCGCTTGATGCTCCGCCACCGCATCACCCGCGCCATGCGCCGGTATCTGGACGATGCAGGGTTTGTCGACATCGAGACCCCGATGCTCTCCAAAGCCACTCCGGAAGGCGCGCGCGATTATCTGGTGCCGAGCCGCACGCACGCGGGCAAGTTCTTCGCGCTGCCGCAATCGCCGCAAATTTACAAGCAGCTGCTGATGATCGCCGGGTTCGATCGCTATTATCAGATCGTGAGGTGTTTTCGCGATGAGGATTTGAGGGCCGATCGGCAACCGGAGTTCACCCAGCTCGACATCGAGACCTCGTTTCTCGACCAGGCAGAGATCCAGCACATCATGGAAGGCCTGATGCGCCATCTGTTCAGGGAAGTGCTCGCGGTGGAGCTTCCCGATCCGCTGCCGCGCATGACCTACGCCGAAGCCATGCGCCGATATGGATCCGACAAGCCCGATCTGCGCGTGCCGCTCGAGCTGGTCGATGTTGCGGATCTCGTGCGTGGCTGCGAGTTCAAGGTTTTTGCTGGCCCCGCCGCCGACCCCAATGGCCGCGTGAGCGCGCTTCGCGTGCCGCAAGGCGGCCGGCTGTCGCGCAAGGAAATCGACGATTACACGGCGTATGTGGGGCGCTTCGGCGCCAAGGGCTTGGCGTACGTCAAGGTCAACGAGGCCGCCAAAGGGCGCGACGGCCTGCAGGCGCCCATCCTGAAATTCCTGAGCGATGCGGCCATTGCCGGCATTCTCGAGCGCACCGGGGCCGTAGACGGCGATTTGATCTTCTTCGGCGCCGACTCCGCCAAAGTGGTGAGCGATGCGCTCGGCGCATTGCGATTGAAGGTGGCCGAAGACCTGAAGCTCGTCGAGCCGGGCTGGCGCCCGCTGTGGGTGGTCGACTTCCCCATGTTCGAGTGGGATCCTGAAGCCAGGCGCTGGGCAGCCATGCACCATCCGTTCACCAGTCCGGTAAACCTGGACTATGCGGCGCTCGCGGCAGCGCCGGGTGAGGCGATCGCCAAGGCCTACGACATGGTGCTGAATGGCTCCGAGATCGGCGGCGGCTCGGTGCGTATTCATGCCCAGGAGCTGCAATCGACGGTTTTCGACCTCCTCGGGATCTCCGCGGAGGAGGCCAGGACCAAGTTCGGCTTTCTGCTCGATGCGCTGAAGTTCGGCGCACCGCCCCACGGCGGCATCGCGTTCGGCCTGGATCGCCTGGCGATGCTCATGGCCGGCGCCGGCAGCATTCGCGACGTGATCGCTTTCCCAAAGACCCAGACGGCCGCGGACCCGTTGATGGATGCGCCGACCGAGGTGAGCGAGATGCAGCTTCGCGAGCTGCACATCCGGGTCAGGGTTGCGCCCAAAGTCGAGTAGCCTTGCAGCCGTTCCGACGCCCGGAATCCGTATTGATCGTCATTTACACCGCCGCTGGGGAATTTCTCCTGCTGGAGCGGCGTAAACCGCCAGGGTTCTGGCAATCGGTCACCGGAAGCCTCGAGTGGGGTGAAACCGCGGATTGCGCTGCGCGCCGGGAGCTCGCTGAAGAGACCGGCATCACTCAGGGCCGGCTGTGCAATCTGCAATGGACCCAGGTCTATGAGGTACTGCCCTCGTTCGGCAAGAAATATGCGCCCGGTGTCACCCGCAACCTCGAGCATGCCTTCGCCTTGAAGCTTCAGGAGCGCGTGCCGGTGGTGTTGAGCGAACACGAGCATGCCCGCTATCTTTGGCTGAGTGCTGCGGAGGCGATCGCCACCGTGTCCTCGGACAGCAACCGGGCGGTCATCCGCGAGCTTCGGCACTGACCGCTGCCCCGCCGATGATCACCCGGCTGCTCTACGTGCATGGTCTTTGGCTGAATGGGTGGGAGGCTGTGGTGCTGCGCCGCCGTTTGGAGCGCGAGCTTGGATGCGAGAGCGCGGCGTTTTCCTACCCGTCCGTGAGCGCCGGCATCGCCGCCAATGCACGGGCGTTGGGCGAATGCTTGGAGAATGTGGCGGCCGAAGCGCTGCACCTGGTGGGCCACAGTCTCGGAGGGCTGGTGCTGCTCGAGCTGTTCGAGAGCGTTCTGTCGGCTGATGGCAAACTTCCGAGCGGCAAGCGCCTACCGCCCGGGCGAGTCGTGCTGTTGGGGTCACCGGTGCAGGGCAGCAGCGCTGCGCAGCAGCTCGCACGCCTGCCGCTCGGCAGATCCATCATGGGGCTTACCGCCAATGAAGTGCTGGTGGTGCCGCGCACACGGCGCTGGAACGGTGCGCGCGATCTCGGGGTGATCGCCGGCAGCCTGCCGATGGGCTTGGGGCGTTTGGTGGCGTCCCTGAATGGGCCGAATGACGGCACCGTGCTGGTCGAGGAGACGCGGCTGCCCGGAGCCACGCAGCACCTGACGCTCAACACCAGCCACAGTGCTCTGGTGTACTCCGCCGAGGTGGCGCGGCAGGCGGCCGCGTTCCTGCGCGCCGGGCGCTTCGAGACCCCGCAAGATTGATCACGAGGGCTTTGGCCCGAGCTTGCGGTAGAAGAACGTCGTGTCGCAAACGCCGCCCTCGGGCCATAGCGCGAACCCGGGGGCGACACCCACCCGTACCCATCCTGCGCGCGCATACAGTCGCTCGGCCTCCGCGCTCGCGGTGTCGAGCACCAGCAGCCACTTGCCGTGATCGCGGGCCAGATCCTCCGCGGCACGCAACAAAGCCTCCCCGACTCCGCGCCGCCGCGCGCGGCGGTGCACCAGCATCTTCGACAGATCGGCGCGATGCGGCTGGTTCTCCGGAAGATCGAACACCAACTGCACGGTACCGACTACGCCCTGCGCGTCCTCGGCAACCAGAAGTCCCCGACGTCCATCGGTGAGTTGCGACGCAATGCCGCGCCAAAACGCGACCGCCTTGTCGAGCGAGAGCGGACTCATGAAGCTGACGGAGGCACCGCCCAATACGCAGTCGATCAGAACCGCCGCGAGCCCATGGAGTTCCCCGTCGGTCGGCGCCGTCAAACGCCGGATCCGGACCTCATCCTTCATCGACCGCCCCGTTCGGCGCGTGCGGCGTCGCGCAGCTTGAACACGAGGTCCAAGGCCTCTCGGGAGCTGAGTTCTTCCGGATCCAGGGCGCACAGCGCTTCGAGCACCGCGGATGGCGCCGCGGAGAACAGCGACAGCTGGGGCTGCGGCGGCGAGAGGTGGCCGCGCAGCGTGTCGCGCTCGCGCTCCAGTTCCGTCAAGTAGCGGCGGGCCTCGGCAGTGACCGATTTCGGAATGCCCGCGAGTGCCGCCACCTGCAGGCCGTAGCTTTGATTCGCAGGACCGTCCTTGACGCTGTGCAGGAACACCAGCGTATCTGCATGCTCGACGGCTTCCACATGCACGTTCGCGACCCCGGGCGCCTCCCCGGCGAGGCCGGTGAGCTCGAAATAATGGGTGGCAAAGAGCGTAAAGGCGCGGATCTGCCGGGCGATGAACGCTGCGCAGGCCCAGGCGAGCGACAGGCCGTCGAATGTCGAGGTGCCGCGGCCGACCTCATCCATCAACACCAGGCTGCGGTCGGTGGCATGGTGCAGGATGTTCGCGGTCTCCGTCATCTCCAGCATGAAGGTGGAGCGGCCTCCGGCGAGATCGTCGGAGGCTCCGATACGCGTGAAGATCCGATCCAACGGCCCGAGCACCGCGCGCTTCGCCGGCACGAAGCAGCCAATGTGCGCCAGGATCACGATCAGCGCCGTTTGCCGCATGTAGGTGCTCTTGCCGCCCATGTTCGGCCCGGTGATGATCAACATGCGTCGTCCGTCGTCGAACCGGAGGTCGTTGGGAACGAACGGCTCGCGGCTTGCCCGTTCGACCACGGGATGCCGGCCGCCCTCGATGCAAAGCACGGGGTCTTCGACGAGTTCCGGCTGCGCGCAGTCGAGCGTCATCGCCCGCTCGGCGAAGCACGCGAGCACATCGAGCTCTGCAACGGCCGAAGTCGTGGCCTGCAGGACCGGCAAACGGTCCGTCAGCCGGTCGAGCAGTTGGTCATACAGTTCCTTTTCGCGCGCGAGTGCCCGATCGCGTGCGCCGAGCACCTTGTCCTCGAACGCCTTGAGTTCAGGGGTGATGAACCGCTCGGCGGATTTGACGGTTTGGCGGCGCAGGTACTCCTTGGGTGCACGATCCGCTTGGGAGCGACTGATTTCGATGAAGAAACCCTGCACGCGATTGAAGCCGAGCTTCAGGCTGGAGAGCCCGGTGCGCTCGCGCTCGCGAAGCTCGAGCTCCAACAGAAACTGCTCGGTGTTGCTGCCGAGGAGGCGAAGCTCGTCCAGCTCGGCGTCGTGGCCCGCGGCGATCACGCCTCCGTCGCGCAAAAAATGCGGCGGCGTTTCGGCCACTGCGCGCGTCAGCAGCGCAAATTCCTCGCTATGCTCGCCGAACTCTTCGGTGAGACGCTGCAAGAGCGGCGAAGGCGTGCCCGCTTGCAGTGCAGTAAGCGTACTCCGGAGCGGGAGCAACGCCCCGAGGGCGGTGCGCAGCTGCGCGAGATCGCGCGGACGCGCCGAGCGCAGCGCGACCCGGGCGAGGATTCGCTCCACGTCGCCGATCGAGCGCAGCGACTGTGCGATCTCGGTGTAGCGCGAGGTTTCGATGAGCGTCGCGACCGCGTGGTAGCGCGCCTTCAGCGTGGCGCGGTCACGCAACGGCCGATGAAGCCAGCGTCGCAACATGCGCGCGCCCATTGGCGTCGCGGTTCGATCGAAGACTCCCGCGAGCGTGAGCTCGGGCTTTCCGACCAGGCTTTCGTCCAGCTCCAGATTGCGGCGAGTCGGCGGATCCATGATAAGCGCGCCGTCATGTTCCTCCGTGGACAAGCTGCGCAGATGCGGCAGTGCCGCCTTTTGCGTCTCGCGCAGGTAAGCAAGAAGCGCGCCGGCTGCAGCGATCGCCAACGATTTGCCCGCGCAACCGAATCCGGACAAGTCGCGGGTGCCGAATTGCTCGTTGAGAGCGCGCGTAGCCGAGTCGGTGTCGAAGTGCCAGGGTGGCCGACTGCGCCAAGGACCCTCCCCGAAACGCTTTCCGAGGGGCGGGGGGCCGTCGGGAATCAGCATCTCCGCGGGCCGCAGCCGCTCGATCTCGGCCTCGAGGGCATCCGCTGCGTCGAGCTCCATCACAGTAAAGCGCCCCGCCGACAGATCCACCCAGGCAAGGCCGGCTCTCCCCTTCATAACGCATACGCTCGCCAGCACGTTGTCGCGCCTCTCCTCGAGCAAGGCTTCGTCGGTGATGGTGCCCGGCGTGACAATGCGCACGACCTCCCGCTCCATCGGGCCCTTGGTCTTGCCGGGGTCGCCGCGCTGTTCGCAGATCGCCACCGATTCGCCCTTGCGGACCAGTCGCGCGAGGTACGCTTCGACCGTGACGGCCGGCACGCCTGCCATCGGGATGGGGGCGCCAGCGGATGCGCCGCGTTGCGTGAGCGCAATATCGAGCAACTGCGAGGCGCGCCGTGCATCGTCGTAGAACATTTCGTAGAAATCGCCCATGCGATAGAACAGGAGCACGTTCGGATGCTGCGCCTTGATGCGCAGGTACTGCTGCATCATGGGGGTATGGTCCTGCAGCTCGGTGCCTAGGCCAGGGTCTCGAACGGTCGGCTCGGTGCTCATCTCAGCCATTTTCCACATCGGGAGCACCGACCGCACGTGGAATCGCGTGGCAGGGGGCGCAATTGACTGTCGCTTGCTTTCTTGCTATCCGCGCTATTGCGGATGCTCGCACATTTGAAGGATGACGATGGCGACGACAGATCGGGTCTTGTTCGGTCTCGCAAGCCGGGTTGGGCGGCGGTTGCTCGGCAATGGGTGGCGGGTTACGACTGCCGAATCGTGCACGGGCGGATGGATCGCCAAGGCGCTCACCGATGTCCCGGGAAGCTCGCAATGGTTCGGCGAAGGCTTCGTCACTTACAGCAACGAGGCGAAATCGCGCAGCCTCGAGGTCGCCCGCTCGACTCTCGAGCGGCACGGGGCGGTCAGCAAAGCCGTGGCCAGCGCCATGGCCGAAGGGGCGCTGCGTCGAGCCGACGCGGACTGGGCGGTCGCCGTCACGGGCATCGCGGGACCCGATGGTGCGGTGCCCGGCAAGGCCGTGGGAACGGTCTGGTTCGGCTGGGCGCAGCGACGCGGCGGCCGCATCCGCGTCACGGCGGAACGCAGGAACTTTCGCGGCGATCGCGAGGCGGTGCGGCGCAAGACCGTCGAGGCAGCGCTTCGCGGCTTGCTGCGCCGCTAGGGGTTAGCATGCGCTTGTTTTTTGCCGCGTTCCCCGACCCGGGGACGTGCCGCACGGTGGCGGCGGCCGCGCTCGCGCTCGAACTTCCCGGAAGGCCCAGATATCTACCACCCGAGAACTATCACGTGACGATCCTATTCCTCGGCGAGGTTTCCGACTCCCAGATTGAATCGATTCTCGAAATCGGCGAGGCTCAACGAGTCGGGTGCAGCGTGCTGCGATTTGATCGCTGGGAATACTGGGAGGACGCACGCGCGGTTGTCGCAACGAGCGCCGATCGTCCGCAATCGCTGTTGAGTTTGCGCTCGATGCTTGCAGCCGGGCTGGCACAGCGAGGCATCGGCTTCGATGACAAACCGCGGCCGCGACAGCTGAACCCGCCGCTGCGCGCGCCACTGAAGCGACCGCTGCGCCCGCAGCGCGCGCAGCTGAACCCGCCGCTGCGCCCGCATATAACTGTTGCGAGAAAGATCGCGCAAGCCCCTGTGTTGCAAGCATTGTCCGAATTTAGCTGTGAGGTGCGCGCCTTCAGCCTGGTCGCGTCGGTTACGGCGTCGGGCGGATCGGTTTATACAGTGGTCGGAACTTGGCCGCTACTGGATACCGCCTCGCGCGATTGAAAATAGTTGCCGGTGGTTAGCGAAACTCACCGGTTTCGGTGCATATGAGATGAGCGCGCGGCGTCGAATGTGAAATAATGACGCCACACGTTGTCGAGGAATCCCTATGGAAGAGAATCGCAAGAAGGCTCTGGCGGCTGCGCTGAGCCAGATCGAAAAACAATTTGGAAAAGGGTCCGTCATGCGCCTCGGCGAGGCGGGTGCCACGTACGAAGTGGACTCGATCCCGACGGGATCGCTGGGCCTCGACATCGCCCTCGGAGTGGGCGGCATTCCCAAGGGGCGGGTGATAGAAATCTTCGGGCCCGAGTCCTCGGGCAAGACGACGCTTACGCTCTCGATCATTGCCTCGGCTCAACGCCACGGCGGCACGGCGGCGTTCGTGGACGCGGAGCATGCGCTCGACCCGGTGTACGCGGAGAAGCTCGGCGTCAAGGTCAACGATCTTCTGGTGTCCCAGCCCGATACGGGTGAACAGGCGCTCGAGATCACCGACATGCTGGTGCGTTCGGGAGCGGTAGACGTGGTGGTGGTCGATTCGGTGGCGGCGCTCACGCCCAAGGCCGAGATCGAAGGCGAAATGGGCGATCAGCACATGGGTTTGCAGGCCCGTCTTATGTCACAGGCACTGCGCAAGCTGACCGGCAACATCAAGCGCTCCAATACCATCGTGATCTTCATCAACCAGATCCGCATGAAGATCGGTGTCATGTTCGGTAACCCGGAGACAACCACCGGCGGCAATGCGCTCAAGTTCTACTCCTCCGTGCGCATGGACATCCGGCGCATCGGTGCCATCAAAAGCGGCGAGGAAGTCGTCGGCTCGTTGACGCGTGTCAAGGTCGTGAAGAACAAGGTGGCGCCCCCGTTTCGCGAGACCGAGTTCGAGATCATGTACGGCACCGGCATCTCGAGGGAAGGCGAGATCATCGAGCTTGGCGTGTTGCACAATCTGGTGGAGAAATCCGGTTCCTGGTACAGCTACAAGGGCGAGCGCATCGGCCAGGGCAAGGACAACGCCCGCACCTTCCTGCAGCAACATCCGGAAGTTGCCAAGGATGTCGAGGATCAGATTCGCGCCAAGTTGATTCCGGAGAAGGCGACCATGAATCGCGGTGGCGACGCCAAAGAGGCCTGACATCCTCGGCCGCCCCGCGGTCGACCCGCTCGATGCGCGCGCCGCACGGGTCGCGGCGCTGGACGCGTTGGCCCGACGCGACCACGCTTCCCCCGAATTGCGCCAAAAGCTGAGCGACAAGGGGTACGATCAGCTCATAGTCGATGAGCTCATCGAGCGTCTCGCTGTCGAGAAATTGCTCGACGATCAGCGCTATTTGCAGAACTTCGTGGCTTATCACGCCGCCCGCGGCCAGGGGCCCAATCGCGTGCGCGCCGATTTGCGCAAGCGCGGGCTCGCCACGCCGGATGCGCAGGCGGCGCTGGAAGCCTACCCGGACTGGACCACGCACCTTAAGCGGGCGCGGCAAAAGAAGTTTGGAACTTCGCTGCCGACCCTTTACGCTGATCGACAACGCCAGGCGAGATTCCTGGCGTACCGGGGCTTCACCGGCGCGCAGATCCGGGCGGCATTGGGATTCGACACCGATTTGGATGTAGACACGACAGAAGGGCCATGAAACGCGACAAGTTGAGGATGATGACCAGCACGGAGATCCGTGGGAGCTTTTTGGAATTCTTTCGCAAGAACGGACACGCGGTGGTGCCGTCGAGTTCGCTCGTGCCCGGCAATGACCCGACCTTGCTGTTCACGAATGCGGGCATGGTGCAATTCAAAGACCTGTTTCTGGGCAAGGAAACCCGCGACTATTCACGCGCCGCCAGCTCCCAACGCTGCGTGCGTGCGGGCGGCAAGCACAACGACCTCGAGAACGTCGGCTATACGTCGCGCCATCACACGTTCTTCGAGATGCTCGGCAATTTCAGCTTCGGCGACTACTTCAAGCGTGAGGCGATTCATTTTGCCTGGAATTTCGTCACGGGAACGCTCGGCATTCCGAAGGATCGCCTGTGGGTGACTGTCTATACCGAGGATGATGAGGCCGCGCGCATCTGGACTGAGGAGATCGGCATCGGCCCCAGCCGCTGCACGCGCATGGGCGAGAAGTCGAATTTTTGGTCCATGGGTGAAACAGGGCCGTGCGGCCCCTGCACCGAGATCTTCTACGATCACGGCCCGGAGATTGCCGGGGGTCCGCCAGGGTCGCCGGACGAGGATGGCGATCGCTACGTGGAGATCTGGAATTTGGTGTTCATGCAGTACGACCGCTCGCCGGAAGGGATCCTGACGCCGCTTCCGAAGCCCTCCGTCGACACGGGGATGGGCCTGGAGCGCGTGGCCGCGGTGATGCAAGGCGTGCACAGCAATTACGACATCGATCTGTTTCGCTCGCTTATTCGCGCCGCGGCCGAAGTCACCGGCGCAACCGATCTGGAATCCTCGAGCTTGCGCGTGATCGCCGACCACATCCGCGCGTGCGCGTTCCTGATCATCGACGGGGTCGTGCCCTCGAACGAAGGCCGCGGCTATGTACTGCGACGCATCATCCGCCGTGCCATCCGCCATGGCTACAAGCTGGGCCAGACTCAACCCTTTTTCCACAAGCTCGTGCCCGCGTTGGTGCGCGAGATGGGCGCTTTTTATTCGGAGCTGGTGAGCGGCGAGGAACAAGCGATCAAAGTTCTGGCACAGGAGGAAACGCGTTTCGCCGAGACCTTGGAAACTGGCATGGCGCTTCTCGATGCGGCCACCGCCGAGCTCAGCTCGTCGGTCATCCCGGGAGAGACGGTTTTTCGCCTGTACGACACCTACGGTTTTCCGCTCGATCTCACGGCCGATGTCGCGCGGGAGCGCGGCCTCAGCATCGATCAGGCAGGCTTCGATGCGGCGATGGCCGCGCAGCGCGGTCGCGCCCGCGCTGCAAGCAAGTTCGGGTCGGACCTGCGTGAATCGGTCAAACTTTCCGGCAAGACCGATTTCTCGGGATACGACCGAGTGGCCGCTCCTGGACGCGTCACGGCACTGGTGTTCGACGGTGCGCTGGTGGATGTGATGAAAGTCGGTCAGGAAGGGCAGGTGGTGCTGGACCACACGCCGTTCTACGCGGAAAGCGGCGGTCAGATCGGGGATACGGGCATGCTCTGCGGCCCCTCCTCGCGATTCCGCGTCCGCGATACCCAAAAGCTCGGCGCTTCTTTCGGGCACCTCGGCGTGTTGGAGGCGGGGGAGCTTCGGGTCGGCGATGAAGTCGAGGCGCACGTCGATGCGGAGCGCCGCACGGCGATCGCGCTCAATCATTCCGCCACACACTTGCTGCACGCGGCGCTGCGACGGGTGCTCGGCAAACATGTGCAGCAAAAGGGCTCGCTCGTCGCCGCGGATCGGTTGCGTTTCGATTTCTCGCATTCGGGGCCGGTGACAGCCGATGAGCAATTGCGCATCGAAACGCTGGTGAATGCCGAGATCCGCCGCAATGCGCCCGCCGACACCCGCATCATGGCGCTGGACGATGCGGTGGCCTCCGGAGCGATGTCGTTGTTCGGAGAGAAGTACGAAAGCGACGTGCGCGTGCTTACGTTCGGCGATTTCTCGATGGAACTCTGCGGCGGAACTCACGTCCAACGAACCGGAGATATCGGGCTCTTCAAGATTGTCGGCGAATCGGGTGTGGCGGCCGGCGTGCGCCGAATCGAGGCGGTGACGGGCCAGGCTGCGTACGACTGGCTGGTCCGAGTGGACCGCGTGCTGCGGGATATTGCCGGTCTGGTGCGGGGCAGCCGCGAAGATGCGGACGAAAAGGTCCGCGAGCTCGTCGAGCGCTCGAAGCGGCTGGAAAAGGAGGTTCAGCAGCTTAAGTCAAAGCTTGCCACCGGCCAGGGCGGCGACATATCCGCCAAGGCAATGGCGGTCGGCGGGGTCAAGGTTTTGGCTGCACAAATTGAAGGCGCCGATGCCAGGGCATTGCGGGATTCCATCGACCAGCTCAAGCAGAAGCTCGGCTCCTCGGTGATCGTGCTCGCGACCGTCCAGGACGGCAAGGTGGTGCTCGTGGCGGGCGTTTCCACGGATTTGGTGGCGCAGTTAAAGGCCGGCGACATTGTCGGCGCAGTGGCCGCCCAGATCGGCGGGCGTGGCGGCGGCCGGGCGGATTTTGCGCAGGCCGGCGGCACTCAGCCCGAGAATCTCGCCGCGGCGCTCGCGAGCGTCGAGTCGCTTGTGAGGAATCGGCTGGCTAATTGAACAGTTCGTTAATTCGGGTGGCAAGAACCGGGCATAGCGTTTAGGATTGCCCACTTACCCGCGGCGGAATTTGCCGCTTGGATATCGGCACTGGGCGTTCGAATCGCTGTATGCCTGGCCGCGAATCGGTTCCGACTCCGGTCCATCGCGCTTGAGGTTGCCCAAGGATATGAGGAGCACGCTTTTATGTTGATATTGACGCGACGCGTCGGCGAGACGGTGATGATTGGGAACGACGTAACAGTCACGGTGCTGGGAGTCAAAGGCAATCAGGTGCGCATTGGGGTCAATGCCCCGAAAGATGTAGCCGTTCACCGCGAGGAGATTTACGAGCGCATCAAACGGGAGGAGGACCAGGACGGTTCCACCCCCAGCATGGACGCGAAGGTCGTCGACGACGCCTGAAAAACAAGCGGTTGGCGTTTCACGGCTTTACCTGGACTGCTCGACGCGGGTATCATCCGCCGCTCCTTGGGTAATGGGCTCGCGCCACTATCCGGAGAGGTGGCCGAGTGGTCGAAGGCGCGCCCCTGCTAAGGGCGTATGGGTCAAAAGCCCATCGAGGGTTCGAATCCCTCCCTCTCCGCCAGGATATGTCGTTTCTTGATCAAAGCGCCCGTAGCTCAGTTGGATAGAGCGCCTGGCTACGAACCAGGAGGCCGGGAGTTCGAATCTCTCCGGGCGCACCAGCCTCCGAAGGTCGGGACGATCCAGGTTGAGCCGCTAGAGCTGCGTTCCCTTCTCGCCCAGGACATCGATCAGCGCTGAGTTCCCGATCCTTTTGGCAATCTGCAGCCCCGTTGCACCCCGATACTTGAGCTTCGAGTAATCGACCCCGTTCTGCTGCATCAAGCGCACGGCATCGACATCGCCACTCAGCAATGGCAGCAGCGCCACCGGCATCGAGGACTCGCCGATGGGAACGTCCGGCCGAGCGCCGAGGGCCAACAGGCGACGGGCGGCGGTCAAATCCTGACTCTGTAGCGCGTAGGCGAGCGCGGTCAGCTTGTCGTTGTCCTGCTGGTCGATCGGTTCACCGAGGCTGATCAATTTTTTCGCGGCCGGCGTGGTTAGCTCGCTACTCGCCAGCAAGTAAATCGGCTTCGGACCTGCAGGCAGATAGACTCGCGCCTGGTTCAGCGATTCCGCGCTGGGAGCACCGCTCGTCGAGGCCCACTTCACGTATTCAGCAAGTCCCAGGATTTCGCGCGATTCGGTGTCATCGCAGCTTTGGTGCAGAGCTCCGGTCGCCAGATTGATCGCTCCCTGTGTATCCCCACGAACATCGAGCAGGAATCTCGCGTAACCGGCAGTAAAGCAGCTGCCTGGGCCAAACTCGGCATATCTTTGCTTGTATAGTGCTTCCATTCCGTTGTAGTCCTTGCGGCCTTTGAGCACATTTAGAAGCTCGTCATAGGCAGTTAGGCGAGCCCGGTCATAGGTATCGTGCGTCATCGGGCTCGAAATCGTCTGGCGGTATTTGAGTACGGCCTCATCGGTCTTGCCTTCTGCTGCAAGCATCTCACCCCAATTCGCCCAGAGCCAGAGATTGTTGCTCTTGGCGGCCGCCGCCTCCGTGAACAACGCTTCTGCCTTCGCATACTGCTTCTCGTGCGAGTAGACGTACCCCAGGAGAATCTTCGCGTTGATGTTGTCAGGCTGGATCTGCAGGGCCGACTGCAGCAAGGTTTCCGCTTGATGCAATCCCTCCGGTCCCCAGTTCGTCTTCATCGCGACTCGGGCGAGCTCAACGTATCCCGCATCGAACTTGGGATTCTCGGCGATCAGCCCTTCTAGGATCGATCGGGCCTCCATCAACTGCGGCCCTCCCTCTGTGTCGATCAACGCAACCGCCCGGTTGAGGTTTTGTTCCGGCGTGGCCATGGCAAGCTGCTGGTTGCGGACATAGGTCGTAAACTCCGGCCAATCGATAACTTTGTCGATGCTTTGGTTTGCAACCACAACCGGGCTGAACATCTCCTTGCGCATCGTCACGGCCACCTTCAGCGTTCTTTGCTGTCCGCCCGGATAGCGGATCTTCACGCTGGCGTGATGCGCTCCGCGCTCGGGCTGCTGCAGGAAGGTCTGGTACTGTTCTGTGCCGCTGGGTCCCAGTGGCGCACCGGGTTGCGGAGTCAGCTCGACGGCGAGCGAGGCGAAAGGCGGCTGCCCTGTAAAAAAATAATCGAAATCCGCCATCCAGACACCGCCCCTCGCCTGGATGATTTGCAGACTGGACACTGAATTGCTTCCGGCCAGTGGTGGGGCCGTGGGCAAGGCGCTCGGCGGCTGTGCGCTATCCTGGGCGTACAGCGAGCCAACAACGAACACGCCGGCCAAGAGGAGGAACGCCATTCCTACAGCGCTCGCGGGTTGTCGCACTGACATAGTTGCCTCCTCAGCGGTTTGTCCATCTGGGTAGGTGGAAATTGTCGCTTGGAAATAATCCGCGCCGGGCTGCTGGTGTTCACATAATCCGGATGTCGTGCGGCGAGCGGCGCCTGGTCGTCACGACACTCACAGGGCCCAAGCGGGCGCGCGCCTCCTCCGGCTAGGGCACAATCGGAATTAGCACGCTGCTGGCAGTGGCTGCGCCACGATAGATGCTTTCAGTGACGGCCCGGTAGTCACCCGGTTGAGCATTGAAGATATTCTCTACATAAGTTTGCGGATTTCGGTCGTAGAGTGGGAAGAGACTTGACTGGACTTGGACCATGATCCTGTGGCCGGGCAGAAACATGTGATCCACATTGGGTAAGCCGAACCGGTATTCCTCGATCTTGCCGGCCGTTAGAGCCTTCGGCTTGTCGAAGCCATGCACATAGCGTCCTCTAAAAATCTCGATTCCAATCGGCAGCTCGAAACCCGCCATGCTGGGCATGCCGCCCTGATCCACTTCTGGGGATGTATTCGGATATACATCGACGATCTTGACCACCCAATCGCTGTCGGTGCCTGAGGTAGCGGCGAACAGATCGACCTGCGGCGCACCCATTATGTGCACGGGTTTCTCGAGCACCGCAGTCTGATAGACCAGCACGTCGGGACGGTCCGAGACAAAACGCTGATCGTGCACCAGCCACGGTTTCCATTGCTTGGCATCATTCATGTCGATCGGCCGAGGAATAAAGGGTACGGGCTTGGAGGGTTCGGAGACGTAGTCGTCATGGGCGCTGACGGTAGGTTTGGTGAAATTGGCCGTAAATCCATCGCCCAAGTAAAGCGGTGTCGGTGTCCCCCTAGGCCAAGCCGGCGATGATTCCCAGTGATTGAGGCCGGTCGCGTAGGTGAGAACGCGCGGGGTGTGCGGATCCGGACCGTCTTTGAGATAGTGATCTAGAAAGGGCTTCAAGTACTTGACGCGGAATTCGTCCGCAGTGTCTCCGGTGAAGGTCAGCGATCCCAGCTCGTAGCCGTAATGATTGACGCCAGAATGGCGCCACGGCCCAATCACCAGCGACAAAGTGTCGTGGTGGCTGTCCTTGGTTCTAAGCGCTTTGTAGACCGCCGGCGCACCATAGGAGTCCTCCTGATCCCATTGCCCGACCACCAGCACCGTCGGTATCGTGAGTGGTCGCGCCATCATCCATTTGTCGACTGCCTGCAATGACCAGAAATCCGTATAGGCTGGATTCTGCATAACCTTTTGCATGAACGGATAGGCGTCAATGCCCCATTTGCGCACGTAATCGCCGGTCGAACCAGCCTCGAGAAATCTTGTGTAATCGTCTCCAACGCCCACGGACAATCCGCCTCCCGCGTCCTTATCGCCCTTGGCAGTCTCCTGCTCGACGAAATAGGCAATACTCGGATTGCGGAAAGCGCCGTTATGAAACCAGTCATCGCCCATCCAGCCGTCGACCATCGGGCTCTGCGGCACGGCGGCCTTCAGGGCCGGGTGAGGATTGATTTCAGCCATCAAGGTAGTGAAGCCAAGGTAGCTGCTGCCGATGACGCCGACCTTACGATTGCTTTGCGGGACATTTTTGACCAGCCAGTCGATCGTGTCCCAGGCGTCGGTGGATTCGTCGACCAGCGTATTGTTCAGCGGACCGATCAGCGGCCGGTTCATGACGTACTCGCCCTCGGAGTGGTGCATGCCACGGATATCCTGATAGACGCGAATATAGTTGTCGGTCACAAACTCGGTGTCCATGGCGGGAAGAATTTCCGTGATCGACTGGCTCTTGGTCCGTGCCGTTGTATCCTTGGCATCGTAAGGAGTTCGAGAGAGCAGAATGGGTCCGTTGGCCGTTCCTTTCTTCATGACGATGACGGTGTACAACTTCACACCGTCCCGCATAGGAATCATCTCTACGCGCTTGATGTAGTCCGCTTCGGGGCGGATCTCCTTGTAAGTCGTGACGCCATCCGGAGTCATGGGCGTCAGTTCACGCAACGTTGGCTGCGCCATTGCGTGAGTCGCTGAAGCCGAAAGTAGCAGTACCACCAACGACCTACCCCGAATCGAGCTAAGAGAAACTCTCATGGAATTGTTCCTACGTAGCAATACACAACCCAACAAGCAACAGACATTTGTCGTTACTTGATCCATTGACGTGCGCCGTCCTTTTTTTGGACGGTCGCCCGACAATGCTACTGCAAGTTCAACGTCACCTCAGCCGAGTCATTCATCGGCGCGAGATGCCGGTCTTGGGCCGAGAGGCGCCGGTTGCCCGCTCTGCACCTGGCGGGTGTCTCTGATCGGGCCCGAAGGCGCCAGTGGGGAACGGCCGCTATATGGACGTTCAGTGGGCCGTTGACTCGTGGGAATAGATCACTCGCCATCCTTCCGCGCGCCGCTGCCATATGGCCGAGACGGCAAACCGGCCTTCCTTCAGGGCGCCATCCAGTCCGGTCCGGCGAGACGTCATTAAAAGCGTTGTCACCGCTAGGTCTGGTTTCAAAACGCGGATTTCTGGCTTTCCCTGAACGGTATACACGACGTCGGTCGTCCCATTGCTCCACCATTCCCGCTGTTTGGCGCGAATAGTGTCCCAACCCGTGATCTGCTCCCCGTTAAAGATGAGCATCGTGGACTCATCATGGGCATAGAACGCTACATGTCGATCCACGTCGTGCGCATTTGCTGCGGCCCCCATGTTCGCCAGCGCTGCCGCCACTTCAGTTCGAATGGAGTCTGGTGCGCTCGTGGTGGTACATCCCGACAAAAACGACGCCAAGACAGCGCCTAAGAAATGAACTTGGAGATTGCGTAGTCTCATGGGATATGACTCTCTCTGGTCTTGGTGACCTTTTAGGTTCGGCGAGTGTCCAGTCGTGCCGAAAGGCGGCGTCGGGGATCTCGGCATTCGCTGCGCTACGGCTCTTTCCCGCTTGCGGCTCAACTTGTTCCTAACGTGCTTTACAGATTGAATTTCCGCATCTGTCCAATATACGTCCGATAGAGTATTTGAGTCTGACAGAAAGTCTGCCATTGAAAGGCAGTTGTGAGGTACAGATGCTCGGACTGCGTCCAGCAAGAGGTATGATTAGCGGGCGTCCGAGTGGGGGACATGGCTGGAGCGTTCATGAAATTCCATCTAGTTAGCGCCGTATTGATCGGGGCCGCGATCCTCTTGGAACTGTCTGGAGTCGCGGATGGGCGAGGTGGGCTAGGGGCGACATTGTTCACGGGCGGTGTCGCCTGCGAGTTCTGGTTTTGGATGCGTCTGAGCGCCGCCCAAAAGGCGAGGCGCGCCAAGGCAACGTCGAACCAGTCCTGAAGCGTCCGCACGAGCATCGTGGGATCGTCGGCCAATGCTGGCCGCCGCCCCAGGCGGCTTTAACTCGGAAGCGATTGAACTCGGGCTTCAGGGGCGCGGCTTTGCTGCTCTGCGAGACTCACACCGCGGGAATTGAACGGAGCATCTTGCGAGCAGCGTCCGTCCGGGGTGCATCGGTTCCGAGTCCGTTGCCAAAACACCGGATGGCCCGCTCCAACAGCGGCGTCGCCTCCTGTGGACGATGTGCCGCGATTCGAAGCTGCGCAAGCAACATCAGGACTTCGCCGACATCCGCGCTGGACTCCTGTGCCCGCGCCGTCCGTTGTGCAATGTTTAGTGCGTCGTTGGCGTAGGAATCGCCTCGGGCGATATCGCCGAGCGCCAGCATCGCCCGCGCTGCGCTAACCAGCGCCGGCTCGAGGATCAGTTTGGAGCGATCTTGCGAATACCCCATCGAGTTCAAAAACGAGTCGAGCCGGCGTTGCGCAACCTGCGGTTGCCCGATGCCCGTCTCTAGGTCGGCCAGCAATCCTTGCGCTTGGGCAAGCGCGCCGCCACGAGCGTTCGGATTTCTCGACATGAGGTCAACGGCGCGCTCGAGAAGCGGCCGAGCCGAATCCGGGTGTCCCAGCTCAATGAGAATTGCTCCCTCCTGGATGAGCGCGTTCGATGCTACGGCCGGGTTGTCGGCGGCCATCATCTGGTCCGCCACGCCGGCGATGATGTCGCGCGCTTCCTGCAAATGCCCAAGCCGACGCAGGGTGAGCGCCACCAACGGGCGGGCGCCGAGCGGCACCTCAGCCTCCGAAACGCGCCCACGGGTCAGGAAATGGGCGCCTTCAAGTTCGATCAGGGCTGCTTGCGGCTCGCCCATGCGGACCAGAGTTGACGCGACATTCTCGTGAATGATTGAACGGCCAACCGTCCCGCCTCTTCCGCCACGATCGAACGCTGCGCCAACCTCGGCAAGCATTCGATTGGCTTCCAAAAAGCGTCCCTGGTTGAAATAGATCCCACCCAAATCGTTGAGCACCGATGTGTAAGCGAGACCGGCCTGGACGCCGGCGGCCACTTGCAGTGCATGCGCTTCCATGAGCATCAGGATTGCCTGATCCCACTGGCCGGCGTTGGTTGCGCGCGTTGCCCTCGCCACGAGGCATGTGACGCTGACGCGCAAAGGCACCTCGCCGAGCGGCGCGACCAACATGTTAGCCTCGTTTAGCCACGTGTCTACGTCCGGGTGCACCTCCCCCTGCACCTCTTGATGCGCGCCTTCGCACAGGGTCATCGCCAGCAAAGAGGGATCCCCTGCTTGACGGGCGATCGCAATTGCCCGCTTCGTCAGGTCGATCGCCATATCGTTCCGTTCCGCGTCGCCGTATCGGCCGGCCAGCTGAGTGAGCATGTCGGCAACGAACGCGCGGTCGCCACCGTAGCGTGCATCGAGCAGTTGCACGCCGCGGTCCAGCAGTTGCTCGCGCGATAGCAACCGGCCGCCCTGGCCGACTTCCTCAAGCATCAGGCTCGAAAAATCGTTTGCCGCCTCGGCCCGTCGCAATTCCGAACGAGCGACGTTGCTTTGGCGACGCGCATTGGCCATCTGGAACAGCGCGAGCGCGCTCGTCGAGACCAGGCCGATCGCGACCAACGCGCCGACGACTACCCCACCCCGATGGCGCCGCACGAATTTACCGACTCGATAGGGTATCGTGTCGGGCCGGGCGCCTATTGGCTCGTGCGAGAGGAACCGCCGCAAGTCCTCCGCAAATGCGCCGACGGTGGCGTAACGCTCCGCGGGATCTTTTTTAAGGGCCTTTCCGAGAATGGTGTCCAAGTCCCCTTCCAACGACGAACGTCGAATGCACGGCATTCTCGCAACCGACGACGCGCGAGGTGCAGAGTCTGTCATCACCGCTTGCAGCAGCTCTGCCGTCGACCGTGATTCGGCGGCGAACGGATGCGTGCCGGTCAACAGCATGTACAACACCAGACCGAGTGAATAGACATCGGTTGCGGTAGAAATTGCCTGTCCGAGGAGCTGCTCCGGCGCCGCGTACTGTGGCGTCAACGCGATCGAGCTTGATTTCGTGAGTGCGCCCGATCCCGTCGCGTCGTTGAGGAGCTTCGCAATGCCGAAATCGAGCAGCTTGATAACGCCGTCGCGATTGACAAAGATGTTGGCAGGTTTCAAATCGCGGTGCACGATCAAATGACTATGCGCGTGAGCTACCGCGGCGAGAACACTGAGAAACAGCGTGATGCGATCTTCGACGCCGAGGCTGTGCCGGTCGCAATACGTATCGATCGGCTCCCCCTCTACATATTCAATTACGAGGTACGGTTGCGTATCGTCTAAAACGCCGGCGTCAATCAGTCGGGCAATGTTCGGATGATTCAAATGCCCGAGAAGCTTGCCCTCGGTGAGGAATCGTTGCTCCCCGATGCGCCCGATCCACGCAGCGTGAACGAACTTGATAGCGACTATGCCTTCGAATCGCCCATCCGCGCGCCGCGCACGCCACACACCGCCCATGCCGCCTCGCCCCACCTCCGCTTCGATGACATAAGGTCCGACCTGTCGGCCGATCAGGCTGGTGTGCTGGATCGCATCGAAAGGGACCGGCAGGGGGCCTGAAAGAAACTGCGAGAAGCCCTCGTCGGCGCGGTTGGCGAGCAGGCTGGATAACAACTCCGCCACCGCCGGATCGCTTTGTTTCAATGCGGATAGCCACAAGGCCCGTTCCGGCTCCTCCAGTTCAAGCGCTTGATCGAGATAGGCGCTGATTGACCGCCATTGCTCAGCAGTAAGGGGCTTCATCCAATGATTCTCCGTCAGCCTCTCGCCCAAGGAGCCGCCATGCTGCGCACCGCGCGAAAGCCCTGGCTGTAACCCGGATTATCCCGCCGCCCGAGCACCCTATCAACGTCGGATAGTTCCGGGCATTCGAGCACACAGATAATCGCCAGAAAAAGCTTCAGCGAGGATGTCGGCTGCGACGACAGCTGCCGGATAATTTCGATCTCGCGGCAATGCCCACCTAACCGTCGCGCCGAACAGACGCGTCGAATCCGCAACGTCGGTATCGAGCGTCACTTCGACAACCTCGCTTGCCGCGCCTATACCGAGACCACCACACCATGGGGTGCGGACAACAACATCGTGTCTCGAGGTGGTCCATGAAATTCTTGAAATCCATTGCGTGGGCAGCGCCCTGTGCCGCTTGGTCTGCGGCCGTTCTTTGCGGCACAACGGCTGTGGCTCAATCCGTGCCGCCGACACGCGCGATCGACCCGGGTTTGCGACACGCGGCGACCGATAACGGCCCACCTGTGGCGCTGCCGGGGCTGGCACCCGATGAACTTTCGTTCTTCGGGGACGGCATGGCGAGGTTCGATACGGTCGAAGTGGTGAGCGGTGCCACTCAACACCAAGGCAACGGGCTCGGGCCGCGGTTCAACTCGAATCAATGCTCCTCGTGCCATTCACAACCTTACATGGGCGGCAGCAGCCCGGCGAGCAATCCGCTGCTTCGTGTCGCGACCGCTCAAGGCGCGGCCAATGCGATTCCCTGGTTCATCACGGCGGATGGTCCGATTCGCGAGGCGCGCTTCGTGCAGTCAAGCGGAGTGTACGACGGCGGTGTACACAATCTATTCGTGGTCAGCGGCCGGAGTGACGCAGGAGCGTGCGACCTCACACAGCCGACGTTCACGCCTGCAGGCAACCCTGTGACGGGGCGGGGCGGCAATTCGAACATCGTATTCCGCGTCCCCACGCCAGTCCTGGGGGCTGGCCTCATCGAATCGATCCCCGACTCGGCGATTCTCGCCAACATGAAGGCCAATGCGGTGCAGAACAGCCGGTCTGGTATACACGGGCATGCCAACGCGATCCTGGAGGGTAACGTCAATCTGAGCGCGAACGATGGCAGCGTCACACGCTTCGGGTGGAAGGCGCAGAACAAATCGCTGTTGATGTTCGCCGGCGAGGCTTACAACGTGGAGATGGGCATCTCCAACCAGCTGTTCCCGCAGGAGCGGGACGAAACGCCCGCTTGCCGGACCTATAATTATACCCCCGAAGACACCGTCAATTTTTCGCCGCCCGTGAGCGAGTCTGCGACGGCCATACTCTCCGATATCGAAGCTTTCGCCGACTTCATGCGCATGCTTGCGCCGCCGATTCCGGCGGCTCCTACACCCTCGAGCACCAGCGGTCGATCGATATTCATCAGCGTCGGCTGCGCGGCGTGCCACACACCTTCGTTCACGACCGGTGCGGCCATCGCCACCGGGTCGTCGCGCACCCCGAGTCCGGCACTCTCCGGTCAACCGGTCAATTTGTACTCCGATCTGCTGGTGCATCACATGGGCCAAGGACTCGCCGACGGGATCACCCAGGGTTCGGCAGGTCCCGACGAGTTCCGCACCGCGCCGCTCTGGGGCCTGGGTCAGCGCGTCTTCTTCCTGCATGACGGACGAACCAGCGATCTTGTGGCCGCGATTCAAGCGCACGACAGCTCCGGCAGCGAGGCCAACGTGATCGTGCGGCAGTTCAATGCCCTGAGGACGGCGCAGCAGCAGGACGTGCTTAATTTTCTGCGGTCGCTTTAGCGGGTTTTTGGATCCAGAATTGATACATTCCGGCAAAAGTATCCGGAAAATCGGTCTCAAAGGACGCCCAGTTGCGCAGATTGGTGCCGGTTGAATCATCGGGGAAACGTACGCGATAGTTGTGTAGCACGCCGCGATCCATTTCGAAGCCGATAAAATTCACCCCGAGCTCCACAAGCATCGAGTCGACCTGCTGCAGAGTCAAGCGATGCTCCTGCACGTGGAAAAGCAGGTCTCTACAGTCACTGGTCGAAAAGTAATCTGGAAACCGACTCAGGCTTTGCGCGAGTGTCGGGTTGTGCACTGCAAGCTCGCCACGAAACCGCCGAATCTCATCGGGACTAGAGGAATAGGCGTCACGCTCGATGATATCGCGGGCCATGGCCTCGGAACTGCGCGCTATTTCGCTATAGAAGCCTAGAAACATGAATCCCCCCGGCCGCAATCGAGACACAAGCGTGCGCCAGCCAGCGAGCGGGTCAGCGAGATGATGCAGCACTCCCACTGATTCGATGACGTCGAATGTGCGCGTAATGCCGCCGATTTTCAGGATGTCGGCCTGTGCGTACTCGATATTGGTTATACCCATCTCCTGGGTTTTGCGCTTCGCGTAACTGATGCTGCTCAGACTGAGGTCAATCGCCAAAACACGAACGCCGCGAAATCGCCGAGCGGTTAGAATCGAATGACTGCCGGTGCCACATCCCGCGACAAGCGCTTCGGGTGCCTCGTCACTCGCCAATGGCTCAAACCGTGCGAACGGCATGGCGCGGCGCAATTCTTCATTGAAGGGCAGCGCATGTTCCGGGGTCGGCCGTCTCACCCAGCGCGGGTAAGGATTCTGTTCATATTGGCTTCGTACCTCTTGCGAGACCCCGCCAGTGATCGGCGTAAGAAGCGCGATGCCTGCGCGCAGCGACCGCTCTTCGAGCGGTTCGCGTATTTGTTGGCGCAGAACATCGTCGATTGGAACTCCGTGATTCGCATCGAGTAGCCTGCTCGCGTTGGATAAAGTGAACAATGGAAAATACGATGCTACGGCGAGCACGAGCAACGGCGGCGCCCTTGTGTTCGTGTCCAGCAAGGCAAGTAATCTGGAGCGACAGGCATGTGCCGCCAGCTTTTCCTCATCATCGTAACCAAAGATGTATTCATTGACGAAACATTGCCGGGAGAGCGCGGCGTAGAATCGCAGTCCCATGTTTTCCGAAAGATCCTGCCCGCGCGCGCTCGCTGCGGTCTCGAGCAGAGCACGCCGCGCGCACGTGAGGAAACGCTCGAATTCGAGCGTGCTCACGGGCGCGGCCTCGAGAATTGCATGCAGCAGCGGATCTGTCGCAAGAGCGTCAAGCCCCTGCGGACCGAACAGCGACATTTGCGGCAACCGTGCCGGCCACGATGCGTTGGCAAGGCGCACGCAGCGGGCGATTCTGGGATCGAGCATGACGAGACTGAGTGCCGAGCGGCAAAGCTGGTACGGTGCGCCCCATGGTTCGTTTATGGCTGTTTCGAGGGCCGCTCGGATCCGGGGGTCGTCGACCAAAAATCCGGTACGCGCAGCGCAGCTCGCAAATGCCACTTTGATGTTCCACGTGGGAGTGCGCTCGAGTGCCGGAATCAGCAGCGGAAGTGCGTCCGAAGGCTTGCCGCGTGCAAACAGGATCATCGCCAGTTCGTAGAGGATCTCTTCGGATTCGGGTTCGATGGCCAACGCGCTGCGGTGACTTTCCTCCGCCGCCTCCAACTCCTCAAGCCTGCTCAACACGATGCCCATCGTGCGGTGGGCTTGGGCTAAATCAGGCCTGATTTTCAAGGCGCGGCGCAAATTCTTCACTGCCTCCTCATTGCGTCCTTGGTTCATCGCAATCACCCCGAGATTGAAATGAACTTCGGCGTACTCCGGCAGGATGGCCAGTGCGCGTTCGTAGGTCTCAACCGCTTCGGCGGCCCGACCCAGACTGTCAAGCGCGTTTGCCATGGCCACGAACGCATCTACAAAATCGGGTTTGATCCCGACGGCTGCTCGGTAGCTGCGTATCGCAAGGTCGAAATCGCCTAAACGGTAATAAAGATTGCCCAAATTGAAGTGAGCTGCGGCATATTGCGGTTCGCAATCGATGGCTAGTCGATATGCGCTTCGAGCCTCGTCCATTTGGGCGCCGGCCAGCAAAATGTTGCCCCGGTTCAAATGAGCCCGCGCGCACCGAGGGTCGGTCCTTAAAGCAGCGTCGTAGCGCGACAGTGCCTCTGATAACCGGCCCCGTTCCTCCAGAGCATTGCCCTCATCGATCATCTCAACCACAGACGCGGCGTTCGGGTTATTGCGAAACTCTGCACTTGCTTCGTTCAATCTGGCTTGCTCGGGTTCTGGCATCCATTGCCCTCGGGGGTCCGCCGGTGATCCTTCCATTCGGCACGCAATGGCATTTTAACAGAGGCCGGCGCAGCGGCGCCCGGTAGCGGTCAAGGTTCCTCCAGACTCGCCTGAATCCCCGCATTTAAATCCCCGTACTCGAGCGTGACGCCGAGGTCGGCGAGCATGCGGCGGTTGTCGACGCGCCGGGACTCGACAAGAAACGAGCGGGCGGATGCCGACAGTTCCCGCATGGCGACGGCGCGGCTGACGAGAGGCGGCGGCGGCAATCGCGCGATGCATGCCAGGCGCTGGAGAAATTCCGTAGCACTTTCCTCGCTGCCGTCCGTCACGTTGAAGATCCGTCGATCGGCCGCCGGTGCCCGGCCCGCGGCGACGCATGCCGTCACGAGATCGGTCACGTGGATCCGGTTGCCTGGCGCGGCCTCGTGTATCACGATCGCGGGAACCGAGCGACGCAGCCGATCGAGCGGCAACCGGCCGGGTCCATAGATGCCGGGCACTCTGAGCACGCACCAGGACACCCCGCGCGAGTCGGCCCACACGCGCACCGCATTCTCCGCCGTCAGCCGCCGCAAGGCGCGTTCGGTGAGCGGAGCGGGCGCGGTGTCCTCGTCGACCCGGCCGCCGCCATGGTCGCCGTATACGCCGGTGGTGCTCAGATAGACGAGGCGCTTTGGTGTGCCCGCGACCGCGTCCAAAAATCTGGCAAGCCGCGGATCGCCGGGTTGCTGAGCGGGCGGTACCGAGTAGTACACGACCTCCCCACTGAAATCGACCGCGTCGATCGCGACATCCAGATCGAGCGCCAGCGCCTCGGCTCCGGTGGCGGCGATTTGCCGCAGGCTGTCCGGTTGCGTCGCGAATCCGCGCACGCGGGCTCCCAACTGGAGGAATCGCCGGGCCAAACGCCGACCCGTATAGCCGCAGCCGATGATGGACACTGTTTGCACGACGAGCGTCACGTCGAATCGATGCTCGCGCCTCGCCTCATATCCAGCCCTGAAGTTGTTTCTCGGCGATATCGGCCAACATTCGAGCGTGTCCATCGCCGTCGTTCAACGCGGGCACCAGCGTCAGCCGTTCGCCGCCCATCTCCCTGAACTTGTTCCGATATTCCATCGCCACCTCTTCCAGCGTTTCGAGGCAATCAACGGCAAACGACGGGGAAACGACGGATACCTTGCGGACGCCGCGCGCCGACAGCGCCTTGAGCGTGTCTTCCGTGTACGGCTGCAGCCAGACCACGGAGCCGAAACGGGATTGATAGCAGTGCGAATACTCGCCCTCGGCGAGTCCCAATCGGGACACCACCAGCCGGGTGGTTGCTTCGGACTGCGCCTGATAAGGATCGCCTTCGGTAACGTAAACGGCGGGAATACCGTGATAGGAAAACAGCAGATGCGAACTCTCGCCCACCTCGGCCCAATGCTGGCGGATGCTCTCAGTCAGCGCATCGATGTAGCCGGGATCGTCGTGATAGCTGCCCAGGAAGCGCATTTCAGGCTGCCATGTGCTGCGCGACAAGGCGAGGCAGGTGCGGTCGAATACCGAACCGGTCGTCGAGGAGCAATATTGGGGGTACAAAGGCAGAATCAGCAGTCGCTTGACGTTTTGGCGGACCAGAGCCTGGACCGCGTGCGCGAGACTCGGCTTGCCATAGGTCATGCCGAGCCCGACCCGCAGCCGGTCGCCGAAGCGCGCCTGGAGCTCGATCTCGACTTTTTCGGCAAGTCGCTTCGAGTAAACGGCGAGCGGTGAGCCCCCAAACATCCAAACTTTACGATAATTTCTGGCCGTCCTGATGGGGCGAAACGGCAGCACGATGCCGTACAGAACCGGGAGCCACACCAGCCGGGAGGTGTCGATGACCCGCCGATCGCTCAGGAACTCGCGCAGGTAGCGCTGAACGGCAAAATAGGAAGGGGAGGCCGGGGTTCCGAGGTTGACGACCAATACGCCGATCCGCTCCGGCGTTGGCGTCGGCGCCTGTGTCATCGCAACTTCAGAGAGCATTCGCGCAGTATACTGCCTGTCGGCCGGCGCGGTGGGGTCGCAGCTTCTTGGGGGCGCGAGGAATTGGCTCAAGCAGGCTGGTTTGATATAGATTGATGCAGGCGGCGTGGCACACGCGGCCACCGACGACCCCAAACCCATGAGCAATGCGCGCATCGAACCTGACGATCCCTGCCTCAAGGTGAGTGCGGTAGACGCACTGCGTTCGGCGACCTGGCCGGCCCATCAGCAGCTCGAGAAGCGGCTCGACGTGAAGAAGCGCTTCACCGATCCGCACGCGTATCGCTCGCATCTGGAGAAGATGTGGGGATTTTGCGCGGCATTGGAAAGCGGCCTCGGACAGAAGGTGTTTGGCGCTGCGCTTCCCGATTATGATCAGCGCCGCAAGCTGCCGCTGATCACGCGCGACTTGGTTGCGCTCGGTGCCGAGGCCGATTTCATCGCACGCTTGCCCCGCTGCATTGCCGTCCCGGCATCTCGGGAGACGGCTGCGGCGTTTGGCTGCGTTTATGTATTCGAGGGCGCGACTCTCGGCGGCCGCACCCTGCTGCCGCTGGTGCAGCGCCAACTCGGCCTGACCGAGGATCATGGCGCCGCTTTCCTCGCGAGCTACGGGGAGAATGTGACGCCCATGTGGAATGAATTTCGCGCGGGGCTCGATGCCTGGTGTGCGACCCCGGCGCGCTGCGCGCGCGCGACGCAAAGCGCCGTGGACACGTTCAAGTCTCTGGAATCATGGCTCTGCGGCGATCCATGCTGAATCGTTCAGGAGCGCGCTACGGCACCTCGATGATCGCGAGAAGCTTCAAGTTGCGCGGATCCATCACCGCCAATAGTGAGCTGCCTCTGCCGGTGAGCGCGATGCCGTTGGCCTGATCGGTGGGCAGTCCGGCCGCCTGCATGCGCTTCTCGAGCAGCGCCCTTCGCTTCGCAGTAAAGAACCGATTGTCGCTCACCTTTTGCAACTGAGCGCGAAGCTCCGGCGCCCCCTCCTGCCAGCTCTTGTAATACTGCGGATACCCGATGATGTCGTAGCCGCCCTGCATCGCGTCCTGAAAGATTTTGTCCGCCAGTGCCGCATCCTTGGGGAATGGCGCCCATATCCACCTCGGCAGGCTGTACCAATGCGGAGCCAGGCCCAATTCTTGCTCGCGCGCGCTGCGCGCCGCGTTGGGATCGATATCCGATGCCTGCACTACCTGCAGGCAATTGACGGAGAACGCGTAATAAAGAGGACGGCCGTGCCAGAGCGTGGTCGCTCCATAGCCGAGCGCAACCAATTGCACGGCCACGATCATGGAGATGTCCCGGGCGAGCTCGCGACGCGGCTTGCGCGCGTTGGCGATGATCAAGGTGATCAAGGGGCCGATCACCACGTCCACTCCTATCATCACCACGACTACGTGAACCGCATCCGTCAGGTGCCAGCCCGGGAAGTGGTACCAACCGTAATCCAGGGCGCCGAGCACCAACGTGAGCGCGAGCGTGCTCCCCAAAAGATGCGCGCCGAATGCTTTGAGCCTGAACTTCATCTCTCACCCGCGATTGGATTGACTTATTTTTCATGTTCACGGCGCTCGATGGAAGGTATCCCGTCCGCCGGTGCGTAAAACTGCAAACAGGATCACACGGAACCGACCGGGCGCCTAGGTGCAACTCCCGATGCTACTATCCGCCGTCGACATCATCTGCGGCGGTGAGAACGTGATCACAGAGTCAGCTTCCCCGAACGTGCGGCCGCTTCGACGGATATTGGGACTGGGTTTCGGTCTTGCCATGGTGTTCGGTGGAACCGTCGGGGTCGGAATCTTGCGCCTTCCTGGGACTCTCGCCGCCGCCCTCGGCAATTCCCAGGCGATTCTATGGTTCTGGGTGCTGGGCGGTCTCTATGCGCTGCTCGGGGCCGTGTCCGTGTCCGAGCTCGCTTCGATGCTGCCCCAGGCCGGCGGGTTCTATGTGTACGCACGCCGTGCGTTCGGAAACGCAACCGGATTTCTCGTCGGATGGGGCGATTGGTTCAATCAGACGGCCTCGCTCGCGTATGTATCGATGACGGCTTCCGTGTTTCTGGGCACGTTGTGGCCGCCCGCGGCACAATACGCGAAATCGGGAGCCGTGCTGACCATCGCCGGCTTGACTGCGCTGCATTGGGTCGGACTGCGAATCGGCAGTGCGGTCACCCGATTCATCAGCGTCACCATCGGTCTCATGATGCTGGTGCTGATCGTCGCCTGCTTTTATGCGCCGTCCGCTCCCGCGGGTGCGCCGATACCGATGAGCGCCACCGTGCTGCCGCTATTCTCCGCGCCGATGGCAGCCGTGGTGGTGACGGCGCTGCGCGCCGTGCTGGTCACTTATGACGGCTGGTATTCTCCGATCTACCTTGCGGAGGAGAGCACCGATCCAACGCGCACCCTGCCGCGGGCGATCATCGGAGGAACGCTGGTGCTGACGGTGCTTTACGTGCTGATCAATGCCGCGGTTCTGCGCGTATTGCCGCTTTCGGTGCTGGCGGGCTCCTCGCTGCCGGCAGCCGATGCAGCTCGAGTCGTGTTGCCGCGCGGCGGTGCGGAGTTGGTGACGGTCATTGCACTGTTGACGGTGTTGAGCCTGGTCAACGCGGTGTTGCTGATGGCGCCGCGCATTTTGCTCGCCATCGGCCGGGACGGACTTTTCACAGCGAAGGCAGCCGGCGTCAGCGCCGGCGGCACGCCGCGGGTAGCCCTGGCAGTGTCGAGCGCCGCGGCGATTGCATTGATTCTCACCGGCACTTTCGAACAAATCGTCGCTCTCGCGGCGGTCATCTTTCTGCTGACCTACATTGCGGTGTACGCGGCCGTCTTCGTGCTGCGCCGTAGAGAACCCGATTTGCCGAGGCCTTATCGGGCTTTGGGATATCCCTTCACCACCGGGGTCGTGCTATCGGGCTGCGTGATGGTGTTGATCGCGGCGCTGATGGAGGATCCGCGCTCCGGGGTGATCGCCGCGGTGTTGATCGGTGCCTGCGCGTTGGTGCACGGACGGGTCGCCCGCCGCAGCAAGCGCGAGGCGCCGGGCTCGGACACATCAATCGAAATCGGTCGGTAACGCCGGCTCGGCCGCATGACGGACCATGCGCTCAATCTGCTCCGCGGTCGTGCGTCCGGTGGATAGCGGCGGCAGATCGCCTGGCGCAAAAAAGGACGCTGCGGTGGTCTCGACGCTCGGGGCAGCGTTGCCGCCTGTCAGCTCGCAAATGAAGAAAAGCTTGTAGATGGAGTCGAGATGGTGTGGCCGGTTGTGCTTGCGGAAGTCGTATACCGCCGCCAGCTTGATCGCGCGCGCTTCGAAGCCGGACTCCTCGAAGACTTCGCGCTCCACCGCCGCGGCGGGCGACTCATTCACGTCCGCCCAGCCGCCAGGCAGCGCCCAAGAGCCGTCGCTTGCCTCCCGCACCAGGAGCACCCGGCCATCGAGGAAAGCCGCTGCGCGCACGTCGACTTTGGGCGTTGCATAGCCCACCTCCTGCCGCATATAGCCGAGCAGGCCGGGGTCGGACGCGCCGCCACCCCTGGCGAGCACCGTGGCGGCCAGCTCCCGAATGCGCTCATAACGCTGTCGGTCAAAAGGGTCGCGGCAGAACGTGAGACCGATCTGTGCGATGGCTCTGAGCTCGCGCCCCGTGGTCAGCCACCATGGTTCCTCGCTCATGCCGCCTCGCGTGCCGCGGCGCAGCTCGAATCCATCAGCAGCTCCGCGGCACGCTCGGTGCCGGTGAGCAATACGAATCCCGGTCCATCACGGAATTGCCTTCCGGCAACCAGCAGCGTGTAGTCGCCCGGAGAGCGCCGCACATCCGGCAGGTCATGGGCGAGTATTGCGAAGGGGCTTTGCGCGAGCTGTTCGCCCATGAGACGGCGGCCTTCGAAATGCACCCGGCCGATCAGAACCTGCGCCCAGCTGTCGTCCAGGCGATCGGAAAACTCGTCGATCGCGCGAACGGCCTCGGTGCTCAGGCATTCGATGTGGATGTGCAACTGGTCCTGGCTGCGTGAATTCGGCGGATTGACCGCAAGACCCACGACGCCGCGCGGCACGGAGTGTCCGATCACATCGCTCAGATGGTTGCGAGCCGTCCACGCGTACGCGAAATAATTCGGCGCACCCGGCTCAAAGAGCAGCGGGCTTTCCATTCCCGGGATGCTGCGCACGGGAATGAGAAGAAAGTGCGCGCCGCCCTTGCGGTCCGCGAGCACCGCATATCCGGACTGCGCAAGGGTTGGGTCGGGCAGCACCACCTCCACACAAGGAGCCGGGTCGTGCCGGGAGACCCAATCAACCACGCAGTGCTGTTGCACGATCTCTTGCAGGGCGTGCCGGTTTCCCATGCGGGTGGCGAGCAGCGCAACCGCCGCCAAGCAGAGCACCGCCGCTATCCAGTATGACGCCGCGGCAGACCGCACGGTATGTTAAGAGAGCTCTGTCTCGGCGACCGGGCGCAGGCCTCGCGCCAAGGGGATCCGCACATCCAAGATCCCGCCGGCCGGGGTGGTGGACATGTCGAACGTGCCACCCAATGCGCGCACGCGGTGGCGCATGGAGGCCACCACGTGAATGTCGCTCTCGGAACTCGGATCCGATATCCCGCGGCCGTCGTCCGTGATGCGAAATACGACCGCGTCGTCATCGATATCCAGGGTCACGTCCACGTTCTTCGCCGCCGCGAGCTTGATGATGTTCGCGAACGATTCCTGAGCGATGCGAAACAGCGCGATGGCCGCGTCCGCGCTGAGCTTCGGTTCCTCGTCGGGGAAATATTCGTTGCACGCGAGTCCCGCGCGTACGCACGATTCCTTGAGCTGCCAGCGAAGCGCCGCGATGAAACCCACGTTGTCGAGGAGCGTGGGCCGCAGCTCCTCGATGATGCGCCGCTTCAGATCGATGCCGGCGGACAAATTCTGTTGAACCCGGTTGAGCCGATGCTTGAGGTCCAAATCGCCCGGTCCCAGGTGCTGTTCCGCCCAAGAGATATCCATACGCGCTCCGACGAGCAGTCCGCCCAATTCGTCGTGCAGCTCTCGCGCAAGACCGGCCTTTTCCCGCTCGGAGACGCTTTGCAGATGGGTTGAAAGCTCGGCGAGCTCCCGCGTGCGCTCGGCCACCTCGTGCTCGAGCCGTTGCTTCTGGCTGCGCAGCTCCGCCGTCTGCAGCGCCCGCTGGTGCAGATGCCGGTAGATCAGGGCGGCGGCCGCGGCGATGAGTGCGACGTTCAGGACCACCGCGAGCGCGGAGAGAGAAGGGCTCATGTTCGATGCTCGCGCGACAAGGTGGTGGCGGTGTCCATAGGGAAAATACGAGCATTACGAATGCCTTGGATTCAATGTCGACGGAAAAGACAAAAAAAGCAAGTCAGCGGAATCCTACCCTGCACCGCAGGAGGGCCGCGCTTGCGGATCCACGCTGAAGCGGAATTGAGCGTGAGTTTGCCCCCGAAGCCGCTTACCATACGCGACCTCATGCAAATCGTCCGTTTGGATAAAGTCTCGTTGAGTTTCGGCGCCAAGCCGCTCTTGGATCGTGTCGGCATGCAGGTCGCGACGGGTGAACGGGTCTGCGTGCTCGGGCGAAACGGGGAGGGTAAGTCCTCGCTGCTGAAGGTCATTTCCCGCGAGATCGCCCCCGACAGCGGCGAGCTGTGGGTTCGCCCCGGAGCCAGGGTGGCGAGTCTCGCGCAGGAAGTATCGGCGGCGAGCGGCGATACCGTGCGGGATGTGATTGCCCGCGAGGCCGCTCGAGTGAGCCTCGAGGGCGACTGGCACGCTGCCATCAACACCGATCAGATCATCGCGCGGCTCGGGCTCGCGGGCGACGCGCCGCTCGGATCGCTTTCCGGCGGTTGGCGCCGCCGCGCCATGCTCGGCCGCGCGCTCGTGACGGAACCCGATCTTTTGCTGCTCGATGAGCCCACCAATCATCTGGACATCGATGCCATCACGTGGCTCGAGGATTTGATGTCGGCATTCGCAGGTGCACTTCTGTTCGTCAGTCACGATCGTGCTTTCGTGCGTCGGCTCGCGACACGCATCGTGGACTTGGATCGCGGTCAGTTGCGGGAATGGTCGGGAGATTACGACACCTACGTGCTGCAGAAGCGCGCCGCGCTCGATGCGCAGGCCAAGCACGCCGCCTTGTTCGACAAGAAACTCGCGCAGGAGGAGGTCTGGATCAGGCAGGGCGTGGAAGCGCGCCGCACGCGAAACGAAGGCCGCGTGCGCGCGCTCAAGCAATTGAGGATCGAGCGCCGCGAGCGGCGTGAGGTGCTGGGTCAGGTCGACATTCGAGCCGACGCGGCGTCGCCATCCGGAAAGCTGGTGTTCGAGGCGAGCCATGTCCATTGCGCCTTGGGGGGCGCGCCCATCATCGCGGATTTCTCGGCGCGCATCATGCGCGGCGATCGCATCGGCATCATGGGCCCGAACGGCTGTGGCAAGAGCACGCTGCTCAAACTCCTGGTCGGCGAGCTCGAGCCGCAACAGGGCTCGATCTATCGGGGCACCTCGCTCAAGGTCGCCTACTTCGACCAACAGCGCGAGTCGCTGGATCCAGCGGCCACCATCATGGACAACGTCACCTCGGGGAGCGGGGACATGGTCGACATCGGCGGCCGCCCGCGCCACGTATCAGGATACCTGCGCGACTTCCTGTTTCCGCCGGAGCGGCTCCTTGCGCCGGTGTCCATGCTTTCGGGCGGCGAGCGCAATCGTCTGATGCTGGCGAAGCTGTTCGCCAAACCGAGCAATCTGTTGGTGATGGACGAGCCCACCAACGATCTCGACGCCGAGACCCTGGATCTTCTGGAGGAACTGGTTGCCGACTATGCGGGCACGTTGCTGCTGGTCAGCCACGACCGTGCATTCCTGGACAACGTGGTCACCAGCACGCTGGTGTTCGAGGGCGAGGGGCGCATCGGCGAGTATGTCGGGGGATACAGCGACGCCGTCAGGCAGCGGCAGGCGCGCATCCAAGCTGCAATCCCGAAAGTCCCGGCCAAGGGGGCCGCGAGGCCTCCGGACGGCGCAGCCGCTTCGAAGGCGCCCAAGCTTTCCTACAAGGACCAGCGCGAGCTCGACGCGCTGCCCACCGCCATCGAGCGGCTCGAGACGGAGCAGGCCGCGCTGCAGGCGGCCATGAGCAATCCCGAATTCTTTCAGAAAAGTCCCGATGTCGCGCGCGAAACCACCGAGCGCTGGCGCCGAAACGCGGAGCAATTGGAAGCCGCCTATGCGCGTTGGGCTGTTCTGGAATCCAGCGCCGTCAGCGCCGCGGTCTCCCCCGGCCCATGAGGTCGCCCGGTATGGCCCCCCCGGCGGAATCCGGTATCACCAGGGACGAGGCTTGCTCGCGTCGCAGTTCCTGCAGCTCGCGCACCGTCTGCTGGACGGCCAGATCGGCCGCATCGCCGAACTTCGCGATTGCCGCGCTCAAGGTCGTCCCGTCGAGCTCAAAGCTGATCGGCACCGCTCCCATCGGCGTCATGACCTGGGCCTGCCCGACGAACAGGACCGGCCGGCTGGCGTCGTCCGCTCCCTCGGCAGTCACCGGCGTCAAGCGCCGGATAGTGCCGACTCGGCGGTCGGTGAAGGTCTCTTCGCGATAAACCTGATTCGGATCCATGGCGGCTTGACGCCCATCATTCGCGGAACTCATGTGCCCTCACCTTCTTGTGACAAACCCCATGAACATAACCCTATCAGTTTCCGCGTGAAAGTGGGGGCGCCGCACGAACGGCCGGACGCACCTCGCGCACCAAGAGCCCTGATACGATACGGCTCTTGACGCTTCCACACACAATTCGAAAAGTCCCGGCTTGGACGACGCTCCTCGGGGTCGCCCTGTTCGGGATCGCCCTCTGGTGGCTGCATCACGTGATCGGCCAGTATCGGTGGCAGGACATCCTCGCGCACATGCGCGCCATCCGCTCCTCGCAGCTGCTGAGCGCCGTGGCGCTGACCGCGGCGGGCTATGGGGTGCTGACCCTCTACGACGCCTTGGGGCTCAAGTTTGCCGGTGCCCGGCTGCCCTATTCGCGGCTCGCCCTGGTCTCCTTCATGGGTTATGCGATCGGGCACAACGTCGGCGTGAATACCTTGAGCGGCGGCGCGATCCGCTTCCGGGCGTACTCGGTGCTGGGCTTGTCGCCCAAGCAGATTGCAACCGTTGTGGCCTTCGGTACCCTCACGTTTGCGCTCGGCTCCGCGGCGCTCCTCGGCTTGTCATTGCTGTCCGAGGCTGCCCTGTCGGGCTCGGTCCTTCACGTGCACCGCTCGCTCATCGTGCTGGCGGGGTGTCTGCTGCTGTTGGGCGTGACGGCCTATCTGATCCTGGCGTGCAACCGTCACGAGCCGCTGCGATGGCGCAAGATCGTGATTCCCATACCAAGTCCGCGCGTCGCGTTCGCCCAGGTCGGCGTGGCCTCGGGCGACCTGCTGTGCGCGGCAGGGGTCCTTTACTCGCTGCTGCCTGCGCAGGCGCATATTGGATTTCCCGCGTTCGCCGCCATGTTCATCATCGCGATCGCCGCCGGCATCATCAGCAACGTACCGGGCGGTGTCGGCGTGTTCGAGTCCGTCCTGCTGCTCCTGTTCAAGACGGTGCCTGCCGATCAGCTACTGGGCGCACTGCTCGCGTATCGCATCATTTACTACCTGATTCCGTTCGCCGTGGCGCTCACCCTGCTCGGAGCTCACGAGCTTTGGGCGCACCGCGGTCCCATGGTGCGCATTGCCCAGTTGGCGCGCACCTGGCTGAGCACCGTTACCCCGCAAGCGAGCGCGCTGGCGGTATTCGGGGCGGGTGCGGTGCTGTTGTTTTCCGGGTCGGCGCCCGGACTGATGAATCGGCTCGATTGGATGCGGCGCTTCGTTCCGCTTCCCGTCCTCGAGCTCTCCCACTTATTGGGCAGCGTGGTCGGGGTGGGCCTTTTGGTGCTGGCCCACGGGCTCTACCGCCGGCTCGATGCCGCTTGGTATTTGACCATGTGGCTGTTGTGCGCCGGGATACTGCTGTCCTTGCTCAAGGGGTTCGATTACGAAGAGGCCATCATCCTGGGGGCCGTCGCCGTCGGATTGATCTCGGCGCGCTCGCGCTTTCGCCGGCGTGCCTCGCTGATTGAACAGCGGTACTCGTTCTCGTGGGTCATCGCCGTACTCCTGGTGCTCGGCGCGGCGGTGTGGCTCGTGCTCTTCGACTACCGGAACGTCCCCTACAGCCGGGATTTGTGGTGGGAGTTCGCGTTCGACTCGCCGGCGCCGCGGAGCCTGCGGGCGCTGCTGCTCGCGGCCATGTTTGCCGCGGCGTACGCGTTGTGGAGGCTGCTGCGTCCCTCCAAGCCGCCCATCTCAGCCCCAAGTCCGACCGACCTCGAGCGGGCTGCGGTGCTGATCGAGAACGCCCATGATGCTTCGGCGAATCTCGCGCTGCTGGGCGACAAGAACCTGCTGTTCAACCCCGAGCGCACGGCATTCATCATGTACCAGGCTTCCGGCAGCAGCTGGGTGTCCATGGGAGATCCGGTGGGACCGCCCGCGTTCTATGAGTCATTGGTGTGGACGTTCATCGAGAACTGCGACGGCATGGCGGTCGAGCCGGTGTTCTACCAGATCACACCCAACAATCTGCCGCTCTACATCGATCTGGGGCTCACGCTCAGCAAATTGGGCGAGGAGGCCCGGGTGCCGCTCGACAATTTCTCGCTCGAGGGTGCGGCACGCGCGGATCTGCGACATCCGCACCGGCGCGCGCAGAAGGACGGTGCCGTGTTCGAAGTCGTCCCGCGCTCCGCAACGGCGCCGTTGATGCCAGAGCTGCGAGCGGTGTCGGACGCGTGGCTCGGGGCCAAGAACACGGCCGAGAAGCGCTTCTCGCTGGGCTTTTTCGACGAGGCCTATCTGTCGCACTTCAACATCGCGGTGGTGCGCAGGGCCGGGGCCATCGTCGCCTTCGCCAACATCTTGCGCGCCGGGGCGGACACCGAGCTGTCGGTGGATCTCATGCGCTACAACGAGGCCGCCCCCAAGGGTGTGATCGATTTTCTGTTGGTGGAATGCATGCTCTGGGGCAAAGCACAGCACTATCAATGGTTCAGCCTGGGGATGGCGCCGCTCTCCGGGCTCGAAGAGCACGCGCTCGCGCCGGCGTGGCACAAGCTTGGGCGCATGGTTCAGCGCTACGGAGAGACGTTCTATCCTTTCGAGGGGTTGCGCAAGTTCAAGGAGAAGTTTCTGCCGGTCTGGCGGCCCCGCTATCTCGCCGCCCCGGGAGGTCTGGGAATGGCGGGCGCCTTGCTCGATGTCACCTCGCTGATATCCGGCGGCGTGAGCAAAGTGTTGACCAAGTGAGCTGACCGGTTGTTCCGCTGATTTTGTGCCGATCGAGCGCCCATTGTCGGCGAAAAAATCAGATTTCGGGGGGATCTTCGCGATTCTTGATGCTGTTTAGCGCGGCCAGGGCCCGTTTGCGTGCCACTGCGTGATCCACCACGGGATGCGGATAGGTTCGCCCGAGCCTGACCCCGGCCGCCTCGAGCACGGGTGGGGGAGCGCTCCAGGGGCAGTGAAGCCATTCGTTCGGCAAGGCGGCGAGCTCCGGCACCCAGTGGCGGACATAAGCGCCAGCGGGATCGAATTTCGTTCCTTGAGCCGTGGGATTGAAGATTCGGAAGAAGGGGGCGGCGTCGGCCCCGCATCCGGCCACCCACTGCCATCCCAGGGTATTGCTCGCCAGATCGGCATCGACCAATGTGTCCCAAAACCAGCGTGCACCCAGGGTCCAAGGCAGCAGCAAATCCTTGACCAAAAACGAGCCGACGATCATGCGCACGCGATTGTGCATCCAGCCGGTCGACCATAATTGGCGCATGCCGGCATCCACGATCGGGTAGCCGGTGAGGCCCCGTTGCCATGCCTTCAAGGACGCCGCGTCCGATCGCCAGGGAAAGCGCGCATAGAGAGGCCGCAGGGGCTGCTCCGGCGTCTGCGGAAAGTGAAACAACAGGTGGTAGGCGAACTCGCGCCAGCCGATCTCCGTGAGGAATTGCGAGTCTCTCCACGAGTGGTGACGGCCCCGCGCGAGCGCCGAACGCCGCGTGGCATGCCAGATCTCGCGCGGCCCGATCTCCCCGAAATGCAGATGCGGCGACATCCGGGAGGTGCCGTGCACTCCTGGCTGATCGCGGCGATGGCCATAATCGTCGAAACTTCCGGACAGAAACCGGTCGAGATGTTCGTGGGCTGCCTCGCTTCCGGGCGTCCACGCCGCCTCGAGCCCGGCAGTCCAATCGAGCCTCGGCAGCAACTCGAGGCTCTCGAGCGGCTGCGAGCGTGGCCGGCGCGCGGGCGAGCGCAGGGAAGCGGGCGCGGGCTGGGGTTCGGCAGGATCTTCGAGCGATTTGCACGAGCGCCAGAAGGCAGTGAAGACTTGGAATGGTCCGCCTGTCCGGGTATGGATCGTCCAGGGTTCGTGAAGCAGCGCGCTGTTGTAGCTTTCGGTCTCGAGTCCCACCCCGCGCAGACGCGTTTTGATCCTGCGATCGCGCTCGATCGCGGCCGGCTCGTAGCAGCGGTTCCACACGACCCTGCGAGCGCCGCACTCGCGGGCGAGCTCCTCGAGCGTCGCGAGCGGGTCATCGCTCGCGCGAATGCAGAGCGCGGAACCAATGGCCCGTAAATTGCCGTCGAGCCGCGACAGGCTATGGTGCAGCCACCAGCGCGAGGCCCCGCCGGGTGCCCAGCCGGATTCTTCGGACGGTGCGTGGATGTATACCGGAATGACCGGCTCTGCGGCGGCAGCGGCGGCGGCGAGGGCGGGATTGTCCGCGAGCCGCAAATCGCGACGAAACCAGACAACTGTGGACATACGCCGGCCAGATTGCGCAACTGGGGGCGTTTGCGCAATGCCCTCCGCCTCCACCGCAGCCGCCGGCACCGCACGCAGCCGCCGGCGCCGCGTCCTGTCGCCGGCGCCTCGCGCCCTGCCGAGCCGCGTCACGAGGTGCCGCTTCGGGCGTCCATTCGGCTACAATTCGGCGGCGATTTTGCTGCGAAATTTCACAACACTCGGAGAAATGTCCTCATCATGTCGGAATCTTTCGAAGCTCCCGCCGACTCCGTGGAAACGCTGATCATCGGAGCGGGTCCGGTGGGCTTGTTTCAGATATTCGAGCTCGGATTGCTCGGCATACGCGCCGCCATCGTCGATTCGCTCGCTCAGGTAGGCGGACAATGCACCGAGCTCTATCCGGACAAGCCGATTTACGACATTCCGGCGTTGCCGGTGTGCGGGGCTCAGGAGTTGATCGATCGTCTGCTCGAGCAGGTCAAACCCTTCAACGCCTCGTTTCATCTCGGCCAGGAGGTGACCGAGCTGAAAAGCCTGGGCGAGGGCAAGTTTCACGTCGCCACCTCGCTCGGTACACGCTTCACGGCGGGGGCGGTCGTGATCGCGGCCGGCGTCGGCTCTTTCCAACCGCGCCGCCTGGCGCTCGAGGGAGTGGATCGATTCGAAGGCAAGAGCGTTCATTACCGCATCAAATCGGCGGCGCAGTTTCACGGCCGCGACCTCGTGATCTGCGGCGGGGGGGATTCTGCGCTCGACTGGACCGTGGCACTCGCCGAACACGCCCGCTCGCTCACGCTCGTGCACCGACGGGCCGAGTTTCGGGCGGCGCCCGCCACGGTCGCACGCATGCGCGAGCTCGTGGCCGCGGGCAGAATGAACTTCGTCGAAGGACAGGTCGTGGCGCTGCACGGGGAGCGCGATAGGCTCCAAGGCGCGGTGATCAAGTCGAACAACAACCACACGACGCTTCAGGTTCCGGCCGACCACGTCATGGCCTTCTACGGATTGCATCCGAAGCTCGGGCCGGTCGCCGAATGGGGTCTGGAGCTCGAGAAAAAAGCGCTCAAGGTCAATACCGAAAATTTCCAGACAAGCGTGCCGGGGATTTTCGCGATCGGTGACATCAACACCTATCCGGGCAAGAAGAAGCTCATCCTCAGCGGCTTTCACGAGGCTGCGCTGGCGGCGTTCGGGATTCAGCACCATTTGTTCCCCGAAAAGCGGCAATTCCTGCAATACACCACCACCAGCCCCATCATGCAAAAGCGCCTGGGGGTCGCGGTGGATTCACCCGCGGTCGATGCGCATTGATGCGCCGATGAACCAACTCCTGGAGGATCTGATCAAGGTGATGACGCTCGAGCGTCTGGAGGACGATCTTTTTCGGGGAGAAAGCCGCGATATCGGCAGCCCCCAGGTCTTCGGCGGACAGGTGCTCGGACAGGCGCTGATGGCCGCGGTGGCCACGGTCGAAGGACGCAGCGCCCACTCCCTGCACGCCTACTTCCTGCGCCGTGGCGACTTTAATTCCCCGATCGTCTACGAAGTCGACCGCGCGCGCGATGGCAATCATTTTTCCACGCGACGCGTGATCGCGATTCAGCATGGCGCGCAGATCTTCAATCTTTCCGCATCCTTCCAGTCCATGGAAACCGGCTTGGAGCACCAGCTAGCCATGCCCGAAGTGCCGCAACCGGAAGAGCTCGCCGATCTCGACGAGCATTTGCGCGACTTTTTGCCGCACCTGCCCCGAGGGCTGCGCCGGGTCCTCGAGCGCAAGCGCCCGTTCGAGTTCCGCCCCGTGCAGCTGCCAAACCTCCTCGAGCCGCAGAATACGGAGCCGCCCAGATACATCTGGCTTCGCGCGGTCGACCGGTTGCCCGCCGACGAAGCGCTGCATCGATGCCTGCTGGCCTACGTGTCCGATTTCAACCTGCTGGACACGGCGATGATGCCGCACGGCTGGCCCGCGGCCCCCCAGACGCTCGTGATGGCCAGCATCGATCACGCCATGTGGTTTCACCGCAGCGTGCGGGTGGACGAGTGGCTGCTGTATGCTACGGACAGCCCGAGCGCCTCGGGCGCGCGCGGGTTTGCGCGCGGAAGCATATTTTCCGCCGATGGACGGCTCGTGGCGAGCGCGGCGCAGGAAGGGTTGATTCGGATCGTAGGATGAAGGTCTTTGTCATATTGATCATCGTGGCGGCGGTATTCATGGGATTGCTGCTGACGCTGCGCACGAGCCGCAATGCCGGGATGCCGGGCGAGGATGTGATCAAGCGGGCACAGGAGCGCAGCCGGGCGCAGGATGCCGAAGAGAAGGACGATTAGGTCGCCCGCGCCAGGGCTCGCGCTGCAGCCCGACCGGCCTATGCGGGCCTGCGCGACGCTTCCCACACTTCGCGCGGCAGGACGAACAGGTGACAGTCCCACCAGCGGTTCTTGGCCCGCCGGTGTTTGCGAAACACGGCCTCCCAACGCATTCCAATTTTTTCCAGCACCCGGATCGAGGCGCGATTGTTGATGTCGACGGTGGAGATGACGCGCTTTGCACGCAGATCGAAAAATGCCGCATCCAGCAGCGCGAGCGAGATCTCGGTGGCGAATCCCTTGCCCCAATCCGGCGTGCCGAGCATGTAGCCCAAATCGGCCACGTCGCGCTCGATCAGCGACAGATCACACGCGCCGATGACCCGTCCGGAGGCGATCTCCTCCACCGCAAGCTCGAAGCGCGTTCGCGGCACTTCGCGCTGTGAGGCGAGCAGACCCTCCAGATACTCCGAGGTGCTGTCCTCATCGCGGGGTCCGAAGAACAAGAAGCGAGTCACACGCGGATCGGACGAGTAGGCGTGTATGGCGCCGAAGTCGCCGCGCACGAATTCGCGCAGATTGAGCCGAGCCGTGCGGATCGGTAGTTCGAGCGTGCGCATGGACCGGTTCAGCGAATCCCTTGCCTCATGTTCAATACCTTGCCCGGGTTCAAGATGCCCTTCGGATCCAGGGCATGCTTCACGGCGTGCATGACGGACAATTCGGCCGGATCGGTCCGCGCCGCCAACTCCGCCGCTTTCAACCGCCCGATGCCGTGCTCGGCGCTGATGCTGCCGCCCAGACTGTCGACCAGATCATACATGGCCGACTCCAGAGGCTTTGCGCGGGCAAGAAAGGCAGCGTCGGATGAACCAGGCCGCTGGCTGACGTTGAAGTGCAGATTGCCGTCGCCCACGTGTCCGTAGCTCACACTTGCCCTTCTGGTACCAGACGCCGAATCAGTTCCGCGCCGCGCTCGATCAGTTCCGGGATGCGCGAGACGGGAACCGAGATGTCGTGCTTGAGGCTCGCCCCATGCCGACGTTGCGCCTCCGGGACCGACTCGCGCAGCTTCCACATCGCCTGCGATTGCGCGATCGAGGCGGCGATTGCGGCGTCGAGCAACATGCCTTGGGCAGCCGCTTGCTCGAGGCTCTCGCTCAACAACTCGGCGAGGCGCTGCCGCGGATTGGGCGAGGTCAACTCCACGAGCACATACCACTCGGCTCCGAGAGTGAGGGGGTTGGCGACGCCAGGGACGTGCTCGACCGTCAGTTCGACGGCGAAACGCGGCATCAATTCGAACGTGGTGAGCCCATCGCCTGCCGCGCCCTTGAGGTGCGTGAGCAGCTCAAGCGCTCGGCTTGCCGACTCGAGCCCTACGAGCGCCGCTACCGAGTCCCGCGACATCGGGAACAGCTTGAGGCACGCCGCCGTGATGATCCCCAACGTCCCTTCGGCTCCCACGAACAGCGATTTCACGTCATAGCCGGTATTATCCTTGCGAAGGCACTTGAGGCCGCAGAGCACCCGGCCATCCGCGAGCACCACCTCCAGACCGAGAACCAGATCGCGCATCATTCCATAGCGCAGCACGGCGGTGCCCCCGGCATTGGTGGACAGGTTCCCGCCGATCTGCGCAGTCCCCTGCGAGCCCAAAGTCAACGGGAACATCCGATCCCGCGATTGCGCCGCCGCGTGCGCCTCCGCCAGCGTGCAGCCCGCTTCCAAGATCATCGAATCATTGGCCGGGTCGATGTGGCGCACCCGATTGAGCCGTTTCATTGCAAGGACGATCTGCGAATCCGACTCATCGGGCGTCGCGCCTCCGCAATAGCCGGTGTTGCCGCCCTGCGGGACGACGCCCACGCCGTCCCGGTCACAGATCGCCATGATCGTAGCGACCTGCTCGACGCTGCGAGGCAGGAGCACGAGCGGCGTGGCTCCACGGTATAGCCGGCGGAAATCGACGGTGTAGGCGGACAAATCGCTGCTCGAATCGAGCCAGCCGCCCTCTCCAGCGGCCGCCTTCAGCGCAGCGAGCGTCTCCGGCTTAACTGAAGAGCGCATCCTAAGGATGATACTCCGGCATGCCGGCGGGCGGCGGGTACCCGCGAGCCCGTGCCTACAGCCGCTTACCCCCGCCCTCGCGCACCGCGAGCGGCACGGGCTTCAAATCCCAGATCACGCCGACGAAGGACATGAGTTTCAGCAAGTAGTACGTGATGTCGAATTCCCACCAGTAAAACCCCTGGCGCACCGACGCGGGATAGTGGTGGTGATTATTGTGCCAGCCCTCGCCGAGCGTGATGAGCGCGAGCCACGGGTTATTGCGGCTCCCATCGCCGGTCTTGTAGCGCTGCCGCCCGAAGACATGGGAAAGCGAGTTGATCGTGTAAGTGCCGTGATAAACGGCCACCGTCGAGATGAAGAATCCCCACACGAGCATCTGCCAACCCGTCGTATGCAGCCCGGGCGCGACGTGCTTGAGCAATGCGCCGAGCAAAAAGACGCCCGCGCCCAAACAAACCGGCACGACCACGTCGTAGCGATCCAGGAAGCGCAGCTCCGGATATTTCAGCAAGTCCTTCACCCGCGACAAATCGGCGACGAAGTGTTTGTGGGACATGAACCAACCCATGTGGCTCCAGAAAAAGCCGTGCTGAATGGGGGAGTGCACATCCTCGGGTTTGTCCGAATAGATATGGTGGTGACGGTGGTGGGCGGCCCACCAAATCGGTCCGCGCTGTACCGCGGAGGCCCCCAAAAGTCCGAAGATGAACTGGCCCAACCGCGTGGTCTTGAAGGTGCGATGCGAGAAATAGCGATGGTAAAATCCCGTGATCGCGAACATGCGCAGCACATACAGGGCAGCTGCCACGACCAAGGCGACCCAGCTGAAGCCCACCCAGATCACGGCCAGGCAAGCCGCATGCATCAACAGGAAAGGGACGACCCGGGCCCAGTCGGTGTGCCGGGCCGATTCCGGGGCGCCAGCCGGTTCCTCCACCCGGGAGGAAAAATCCCGATGGTCGAACCAACGCGATAATTCCCGGCTCACACGCTCGACGGGCGGCGGCGACAGGACCATTTCGTTTTCCGGTGTCATCAGCGGGTTTCCTCTCTATGGGATATACGTCGGGGAGAGCGGCAAGGATGCGCTCAGGGGCCGGCGGCACGTAGCGCGGCAATTCGTTCATCGAGAGGGGGATGGCTTGCGAACAGGCGCAGGAATTTCCCGCCGTCGCCGGTGTTGATGCCGAACGCCTGCATCTGCGGCGGCATCGGTTCGCCATGACTCGACTTCAGGGCCTCGAGTGCGCCGATCATATTGGCGGCGCCAGCCAGGGTGGCGCCGCCGTGATCCGCTCGAAACTCCCGCCGGCGCGAGTACCCGCTCACGATCAGGCTCGCGAGAATACCGAGAACTACCTGCGCTGCCATCGTGGTGAGAAAAAATCCGATGCCCGACTCCTCGCGATCGTTACGAAAAACCGCGCGGTCGACCAAGCCCCCGATGATCCGCGCCAAAAAGATCACGAAGGTGTTGAGCACGCCCTGCAGCAGCGCGAGGGTCACCATATCGCCGTTCGCCACGTGGCTGATCTCGTGACCGAGCACCGCTTCGGCCTGGGGTGGAGACATGGTGCGCAACAATCCGGTGCTGACCGCCACCAGCGAGGAATCCCGGCGCGCACCCGTCGCGAAGGCGTTCATCTCCTCGGCGTCGAAGACGCCGACCTCCGGCATGCCGATCCGGGCTTGGGCCGCGAGTCGGGCCACGGTGCTCACGAGCCAGCGTTCCAAATCCGACTGCGGCGTGACGATGACGCGCACACCCATCATGCGCTTGGCAGTCCATTTGGAAAGCGCCAGCGAGACCAATGCTCCGCCGAAACCGAATACGGCCGCGAACACCAGCAAACCCCCCAAGCTGCCCTGCGCCAGGCGCACCCCGAAAACGCGCTCGATCACGAAAATAACGACGCTCAGCAGGACGAGCACCGCAATATTGGTCACGATGAACAGGAAAACGCGTTTCATAGGCCCTTTTGTTTCGGCGATGCAACCATATTATGGAATGCCGTGGGAATCATCGTCGGGCCGATGCGAGATAATTTCAAGCATCGCAGTTCGGCTTTTGAGACGCGGGAGCCCTTTCGGGCAGCGGCCGCGCAGCGGGCTCACCGGCGAAGGTTAATATCAGGGGCCTCATAATCCGGGTTTTGGCATGCAATTCAAGGACTACTACGAGACGTTGGGTGTGAACCGGGGTGCCCCCGCCGAGGAGATCAAACGCGCCTACCGCAAGCTCGCGCGGAAATACCATCCGGATGTGAGTAAGGAAAGGAACGCAGAAGCGAAGTTCAAGGACGTGCAGGAGGCTTACGAGGTCCTGAAAGACCCCGAAAAGCGGGCCTCTTACGACCAACTGGGTCGCGATTATCGGCCCGGACAGCAATTTCGACCGCCGCCCGACTGGGAACAGCATTTCGGACGGTCCGGCACCCACCGCTTCTCGGATCTGAACGGCTTCAGCGATTTCTTCTCCAGCCTGTTCGGAGGGGCTGCGGGAGGCCCGGCTGGGAATCCGCATGTTCATGCCGAGCCCGAGCAGGAGGCTGGCACCCTGGAGATCGCCGTGGAAGAGGCGTTTGCGGGCACGCGCCGCCGGGTCACCATCCTGGAGGCGGGCCGCCCCAAGCAAGTGGACGTGCAGGTTCCCGCGGGAATTGCCGACGGTCAGGCACTGCGGATCGGCGGTCCCGGCCGCGCGGCTCTCAAGTTTCGTATCAAGATCCGGCCGCACCCCCTCTACACCGTGAGCGGCAAGGATGTGCAGATCGAGTTGCCGCTGGCACCCTGGGAAGCCGCGCTGGGGACGAAGCTGGCGGTCCCAACCCTCGGCGGGACCGTGGAACTCACCATCCCCGCCGGTGCGCAGAGCGGTCAGAAGTTGAGGCTTCGAGGCCGGGGCATGCCGTCGAGCCCGAGCGGGGATCAGCTCGTCGTCGTCAAGCTGGTGACTCCCTCAGGGGATACGCGCGAGGCGCGGGAGGCCTATGAAAGAATGAAGCGCGATTTCAAGTTCGACGCCCGTGCCGGGTGGCCCCCAGCCTCAGGCTCCCGGGCGGGTGGGGCTTGAATGCCGGGGCGGCAGGCCCCATGGTGCCCCGGTGATTTGCAACTAGCGTAGAGCCATGACCACAGAGCCACAAACAAAAGAATTCCAATCCGAGACCAAACAGGTACTGCGGCTGGTGATTCACTCGCTGTACTCGCACAAGGAGATCTTCCTCCGCGAGCTCATATCGAATGCCTCGGACGCCTGCGAAAAGCTGCGCTTCGAGGCCCTCGCCAATCCGTCGCTCCTCGGGTCCGACACGCTGGCGGTGACGCTGATCCCGGATAGCGCCGCTGGCACGTTGACGGTCAAGGACAACGGCATTGGGATGAACGAGGAAGAGGTGATCGACAATCTCGGCACCATCGCCCGTTCCGGCACCAAGAAGTTCCTCGAGGGGTTGAGCGGCGATGCAGCCAAGGATGCGCAGCTGATCGGCCAGTTCGGAGTCGGATTCTACTCGGCATTCATCGTCGCCGACCGGGTCACGGTACTCTCCAAGCGCGCCGAAGCGGCGGCCCCCGATGCGTCGGGCGGCGTCATGCCCGCCGTGCGCTGGGATTCGGACGGCGAGGGGAGCTATCAGATCCAACCGTCCGACAAGCAGGATCGCGGTACCGAGGTGATCATGCACCTGCGCGAGGAGGACAAGGAGTTTCTCGAGCCGTCGCGCCTCAAGCAGCTGGTACGCAAGTACTCCGACCATTTGAGCGTGCCCATCTTGCTGAAGACCGCCGAGACCGAGGAGACGCTGAACCAGGCCAAGGCATTTTGGACTCGACCCAAATCCGAGCTTACGGAGCAGGATTATCAGGCGTTCTACCAACATCTGACTCACGATCCGGAGCCGGCGCGAGCTTGGGCGCACAACAAGGTCGAGGGCAATCTCGAGTACACCTCGCTTTTGTATTTGCCGAAGCGAGCACCCTTCGATCTGTTCGACCGCGAGCAGCGCGCGGGCATACAGCTCTACGTGCGCCGCGTGTTCATCATGGACAAGGCGGCGGAGCTGCTCCCGCCCTGGCTGCGTTTCATGCGTGGTTTGGTCGATACCGACGATCTGCCGCTGAACGTGTCGCGCGAGCTGTTGCAGAACAATAGGACCGTGGAGAAGATCAAGGCAGCTCTGGTGAGACGCAGCCTGGATCTTCTGGAGGAGCTCGCCGCGGACAAGCCGGGCGAGTACGCCGAGTTTTGGAAGGCGTTCGGCGTGGTGCTGAAAGAGGGTGTGATCGATGATGCCGGCCAGAAGGCGCGCGTCGCGAAACTCTTGCGGTTCCATTCGACCGCCATTGCAGGCGATGCACCCGAGGCGACGCTCAGCGATTACGTTTCGCGGATGAAGTCGGATCAGAAATCGATCTACTACCTCACGGCGGATAGTTTGGCTGCGGCACGCACCAGCCCGCATTTGGAGGGCTTTCGCTCGCGCGGACTCGAAGTTCTACTGCTCACCGACCGAATCGACGAATGGGTCGCCGGGCATCTGCACGAGTTCGAAGGTAAAACCTTGGTGAACGCCGCGAGCGCTGCCGCGGACGTTGCCTCCGCCATCGAGACGCCGGAAAAGGCGGCTGCGGAGTCCGCTTACAAGGAAGCGCTGGAACGGCTCGACAAGGTGCTCGTCGGCAAGATCGCGAGCGCCCGCATCAGCGGCCGACTGACCGAATCCCCGGCCGTGCTGGTGGCCGGAGAATTTGGCGTGAGCCTGCGCATGGGCCGCATCCTGAAGCAGGCCGGGCAGAGCAATCCGTTCGCGACGCTGCCGATTCTCGAGGTGAATCCCAAGCATCCATTGGTCGAGCGCCTGAAGAGCGCCGCCGATGACGCGGCCTTCGCCGACCTCGCCCACGTTCTTTACGACCAAGCGATGCTATCGGAAGGCGGAGAGCTCGAGGATCCGGTGTCGTTCGTGCACCGCGTAAACCGGCTCATCGTCGAGGGGTTGTCGGCGGCTCCCAAAATCATCTTGGGCTGAGCGGCGGACGCGTCGAAGCGGTTGAATTACCGGGTTTAGGCGCGTAAACAGGGGTCATGAGCACGCACGCGCACTCCATTACCTTGGCCGTCCCGCCGCAACCCACCGATCACCTGCTGGGTTCCGAGCATGCGCCGGTCACGCTGATCGAATATGGCGATTTCGAGTGCCCGAGCTGCAAGGTGGCGGTTTCGGCACCGCGACTGTTGCTGGACCGGTTCCCCAACCGGGTGCGGTTCATCTTTAGACACTTCCCGCTGGAGGATGCGCATCCGCATGCGCTGCTGGCAGCGGAGGCGGCGGAGGCCGCCGCCGGGCAGGGAAAATTCTGGGAGATGCACGACCATTTGTTCGCTCACCAGACGCATCTCAAGGCGGCGGATCTGAAGCGCTATGCGGACGAGCTCGGTCTGGACTCGGCTCGGTACGTGGCCGAGATGGACGACCATATCTATCTTCAGCGGGTGCGAGAACACGCTGAAGGGGGGCGGCGCAGCCATTTGCGCGCGACGCCCACCTTTTTCGTCAATGGAGTGGTGCAGGACATCTCATACGGAATGCAGAGCCTGCACGATGCGGTCGCCGCCGCGATTCACCGCGCCGGGCATTGACGGCGGGCGACCCGCTGAGGGCGGGCCGCCCGCTGGACTTCAAGTCGACTTCAGGTCCAGTCGTCTCCGCCGCCACCGCCCAGATCTCCGCCCCCGCCGCCGGCACTGTCGTCCCAAGAGCCGGGATCGTTCACGCCAAAGTCCGAGCCGCCCATGTCGGCGTTCGGGTTGCCGCCCGAGCCCCACGAGCCGTCATCGGCCGGCGGCGGCAAACCTTGGCGCCGATCGCCGTCGAGGAAATGATGGGCCAGCTCTTCGCCGGCGACGATGCCGGCCCCTGCGGCCAGACCGCCTGCAAGTCCACCCGCAATGTTGGAGCCAAGCCCGCCGCCCGCCACGCCGCCCGGGCCTCCATAGCCGGGGCTGGGGCCCGCATAGCCACCGGGCCCATAGGCGCCCGGCGCGCCGCCGGCGGCCGGGTATTGGGTGTAGGTGCTACGGCGACGGAACAACATCCAGAACACGCCCACCACCAGCGCGAGGATCACCACGGTGCCCCACGGAAAATGGGGCGTCGACACCGCGCCCGTCGTCACCCCACCGAAGGAGCTTTCGTTATGTCGAACCAGCCCGAGCTGGGCCTTGAGCTCCTGCACCGAGCGCGGGCTTTCCTTGGTCAAACCCGGATCGAGCTGTTCGGCGCGCGAGAGCTCCGAACGTGCCAAGCCCACGTTGCCTTCGCGAGCGTAGAGCTCGGCTTGCACGTAGTGCGCCTTGGAGCTGCTCGGGTGGTCCCGAAGCACCTGATTCATCATCTGCTGGGCCTGATCGAGGTGGCCGCCCCGAGCAGCGTCGTAGATCTGCTGCACCGACGGGTCGGCGTCTGCCCCGAGGGCAGGCATGCTGGCCACTCCGAGGGACAAGGCCGCAGCGACCAGTGAGCCGGCAACGAGATTTCGCATGTTGAACCCCAAAATGGCCATTCAGGCCGTTGAAAGTTTAGATTAGGGCGGATTTATGAAGTTCAACCCGCTTTGCAGCAAGGGGGGCAGTGGAACGCGCCCAAGCCGCCCGCGGTACTTCTGGATCCTGGTATAACATTTTGCCCAGCATGCGTCAGAGTATCGTCATCGTCGGGGCGGGATTTAGCGGCAGTGTGCTCGCCGCCACCTTATTGCGCAGCCCCCCTGCCATTGCAACGGATATCGTTCTGATCGAGCGCGGCCCGCGCATCGCGCGCGGGGTGGCATACGCCCCACACGAGGTACCGTACGTATTGAACGTGCCGGCCGGCAGGCTCTCGGTCGACCCCAAAGACCCGTTGCAGTTTCTCCATTTCGTGAGACAGGTGTATCCGGAGGCCGATGCCGAGGATTTCGTGCCGCGAGCTCTCTACGGTGACTATCTCCAGGAGGTGCTCGATCAAGCGGAACGCGCGGCGCCCCGGCACGTGACGTTACGTCGAGTGTTCGGCGAGGTCGTCGCGATCGATCGCGCGCCGCTGCGCGCGCCGCTGCTCAACGCCACGGTCAAGCCGCTGATCGCGACGCTGGCGGATCGCAGCTCGATTGCGGCCGATCGCGTGGTGCTAGCCCTGGGAAATCCGGCTTCGCCCGTGCACGCGTGGGCGCGCGGTTTGTCGAATCACCCGGCCTACGTTCACGATCCGTGGCACATGCCGAAATCCTTGCGAGCGCAGCACTCGGTGCTGATCGTCGGCAGCGGTCTTACGATGGTGGACGTAGCGCTCGCGTTGAGCCTCAAGGGCGGAGAAGTCCCGAGAGTGAGGACCATCTCCCGCCACGGTTTGCTGCCGCTCGGCCAGACGATTTTCAGGCCGACCGCCGTTCAGGGAAGCGGCGAGATGCTGCTTTCGAACGCACGGTCGATACGACGCGTGTTCGCCGCCACCCGTGCGCTCGCGCGCGAGGTGGAGCGGATGGGCGGGGACTGGCGCGAGGTGGTGACCTTCGTCCGTCACCTCGCTCCGGAGCTTTGGCAGGCGCTCCCCCCCGCCGAACGGAGCAGGTTTCTGCGTCATGTCCAGTCGTATTGGGACATCCATCGTCACCGGTTGCCGCCGCGCATGGCGCAGCGTATTGATCACATGCGCCGCAGCGGAAGGCTTCACATTCATGCCGGGCGAATCCGGCAGCTCGTGCCCGAAGGAGAGGAACTGCGGGTCGTGTGGCGGCGCCGCGGTCGCAGCGAGGACGAATCGTTCGCCGCTGACGCCGTGATCAACGCCACCGGTCCCGACTATGCGATCAAGCGCTCCTCCGATGTCTTGATTCGATCGCTGCGCGCCGCGGGCTTGGTGTCGGCGGACGATCTCAACCTCGGGCTGCGCACGGGTCCGAATGGTGCGTGCCTGTCCGCGGACGGCGTCCCGAGTCAGGAGCTGTTTTATCTGGGTCCGATGCTGCGCGCCGATCATTGGGAGGCCACGGCCGCGCCCGAGTTGCGTGCGCATGCCGAGCGTCTCGGGCGGCATTTGGCGGGGCTCGGCCAGGTGCGCTAGCTGCGCCCGGCCGACAGCGGGGCTCGGCCGGAAGAGGTGCTCGGCGCGCAGAGATGCTCGATCGCGCTCAGCAGCCGACGCACATCAGAGTCAGTGGTGTACATCGAAATGCCGGTTCTCAACAGGCCGCCGCGCTGCGCGAGTCCCAACACCTCGACCGCGCGCACCGCATAAAAATCTCCGTCCCACACGCAAAGTCCCTGCGAGCCCAGCACGGTTGCGGCCTCGGCCGCGGTATGCTGATCGAGCGTGATCGAGACGGTCGGCGCTCGGGCCGGCGTATCGAAGTCCGTTCCCCAGACGCGCACGCCGGGGATGCGGCGCACGCAATCGTGGTACTCACGGGCCAAGCGGTGCTCATACTCGCCGATGCTGGTCATCGCGTCGACGAGCCGCTGGCGCAGCGTCGAGCCCGTGCCCCAGCCGGCGAGGTACTCGATGGCCGCGTGCACGCCGTGGATGGCGGCATGGTTGAGAGTTCCGGTCTCGATGCGATACGGGGAGGCCGGGTCTTGGACCCTCAACCGATCGGTGGGCAGCCGATCGAGGGCGCCCGGCTTGGAATACAGCACCCCGACGTGAGGCCCATAGAATTTATAGGCCGAGCAGAGCAGAAAATCGGCATCCATGGAGGTCACGTCGACCGGAAAATGCGGTGCGTAGTGCACGGCGTCGATCAGCAGCAGCGCCCCGACTTCGCGCGTCAATCGGCGCGCGAGTGCGATGTCGTTCACGGTGCCCAGCGCGTTGGAGGAGGCACCCAAGGCGAGGAGCTTGGTTCGGGAAGTGATTTTGGCGGCCAGGTCGTCGTAGTCCAGGAGGCCGCTTTCGAGAAGGCGAACCTCTTGGACCCGGATGCCGCGCTCCTTCAGAGCAAGCCAGGGACCGCGGTTGGCTTCATGATCGAGCTCGGTGATCAACACCTCGTCGCCGTCGTCGCCCTTCAGCGTCCGCCCGATCGCATGGCTCAACGAATAATTGAGCGTCGTCATGTTCTGTCCGAACGAGATGCAGTCGGGCGATACCGCGCCCAAGAACGTGGCGACGGCCTCACGTGCCGCCTGCATCCGGCGGTCAACCTCCTGCGAGGGAGGAAAGCTGCCGTGCGTGTTGACGTTACAGGTGGCGTAGAGGTCTGCGATGGCCTCCACTACCGTCGCGGGCACCTGGCTTCCCCCCGGACCGTCGAGGTAGGCAAGCTCGTGCACGCCGTGCCTCTTTTGCAGCGCCGGGAAATCCTTTCTGCTGCGCAAGGCATGCTCGACCGTGAACGGCATGCGGCTCAGAGCAGATCGTAGGTGAAGTCGTACCCGGTCGGCGTGGCGTCGCGCGGATGCAGCTTCATGCTGCCCTTGGCTCCGGCATATTTGCCGGTTCCCCCGGTAACGGACATGAGCGAGTCGCCCTCGTCCATGAACGGCCCTTCGACGGTGATCTGGCCCGCCTTCAGGGTCAGCGTCCAGATGCATTCCCAGCTCTTGCCGACGATGGTGCGAACGCAATATCCCTGATCGGATCCGACCTCGGTCTTGTTGCCCGCGTCATACACCTTGTTCGCGAACACCAGCAGGTCTCCAACCGAGTCACCCTTGGTGCCGAGATCAACAGAGGTCTCGCCCACCGGCCGCTCGACGACGACGATTTTTTCACCGGCCATGGCAGGCAGCACCGCCAGCGCTGCGGTGAATCCAAGCACCACACTCATCGACTTGATCATGGAACATCCCCTTTGTTGTTGCGGCTCATCATAGCAAGGTCGTCGGCCGGCGACGATGAGCCGCACAGCCCCTCAACGACGCCTCAAAGTCTCCAGTTCCTCGAGAGTGCGCGGCCAATCCGGACCCAACAGGCGGGACAGGCCTCGGTCCGCGAGCAGCTTCCCCTCCGTCTGGCATCGGGCGCAGTAATTGGTCTCCTTGTCTGCATAGCGGATGCGCTGCACCGGCTCGCCGCAGGTCGGGCAAGGCTTCCCGAACCGGCCGTGCACCGACATGTCGGTGCGAAAAGCGGTGACTTTCTCCGGAAATCCGGCCTGTGCCTCGGCCTTCAATTGATCGATCCACAGGCGCAGCGTTTGCTGAGCCGCCCGGTACAGCCGCGACCATTGGTGATCATCGAGCTTGTGCGTGAGCAGAAGCGGCGAGAGGCCCGCTGCGTGCAGGATCTCGTCAGAGTAGGCATTGCCGATGCCGCTCAAGATCCGCGGGTCGGTCAACGCGCGCTTCAGGGTGTGGTTCTCCTCGCTGAGCGCACGACGGAATTCCTTCGAATTGCTCGCCAGCACATCGATTCCACCGGCGTCATGCTGTGCCAGTTGCTTACTTCCCTGCAGCACGTACAGCGAAGCGCGGCGTTTGGTCCCAGCCTCGGTCAATACCAGCGATCCGTGCGCGAAGTCGAATGCCGCGAGTTGGTTGCGCCCGGCAAGCGGGCCGCCGGCGGGACGCCAGTGCAGCCGCCCGGCGATCATGAGATGAAGGAGCAGCCATAGATCTGCGTCCAGGCCGATGGCGACGCGCTTACCGATCCGGCGCAGCTCTCGAACCATCCGCCCCTCTGCGAGCTTCAGGGGCGGCTCAGCAGTACGCAGCAAAAAGGGGCTTGCCAGGCGCACGCGCTGCAGCCGCTGACCGACGAGACGCACCTCGAGCGCGGTCAGGTAGGCGCAGATATCGGGCAGCTCGGGCACAGGTCGATGATGCCTGGGTGCGCACGAGCTGCTCAAGCGCGCCGATGCGCCCCCGGCGAAGCCATTTCGACGATGTGGTGGCCGCCACCCGCGGCGCGATAGAATCCCGCCTTTGGTGAAATCGGCCGGCCCTCGGCCGTGCAAAGGTCGGGGCGGATGAAGTATTCGAGTCTGGTCAAGCGCATTGCCGGCGACGGCGCCGATGCGTGGATGACACATTATGCGGCGCGCGCCGCTCTCGATCGGGGCGAGGACGTGATCATCCTGAGCGTCGGCGACCCGGATATGGATACGCCGCCGCCGGTGGTGGAGCGCGCGATCGAATGCCTGCGAAGCGGCGATACCCACTACACGCCGGTGGCGGGTCGCGAAGCGCTACGCGAGGCGATCGCCCGAAGCCATCGTGAACGCACCGGCCAGGCAGTCGAAAGTGGCAATGCCATCTTTCTGGCGGGAGCTCAGAACGCCTTGATGACCGCGGCCCTCTGTCTCGCCGGGCCTGGCGATGAGGTGATCGCGTTCGAGCCGTTGTATCCCACGTATGCCGCGACCATCGAGGCATCCGGTGCGCGGATGGTGCGCGTGCCGGGCCCCGCGTCATCCGATTTTCGACCGGATCTCGCCGCGCTCGAGGCAGCCATCACGTCGCGCTCGCGGGCGATCTTCTTCGCATCGCCGAATAATCCGAGCGGCCACGTGCTGAGCTTCGAGGAACTCGCGGTGATCGGCGGCCTTGCGCGCCGTCATGCGCTTTGGGTCGTGGCGGACGAGGTGTACGCGGGCCTCGCCGCCGGAGGGCGCGTTCCGAGCCTGGCGGCGGAGTTGCCGGACCAGGTGATCACGATCAGCAGTTTGTCCAAGACGCACGCCATGCCCGGATGGCGTGCCGGCTGGCTGGTGGGTCCGAAGCCACTGGTCGCGCACGCCGAGGCACTGGCGCTCGCGATGCTCTACGGGTTACCGGGCTTCATCCAGGAAGCGGCGCTCACAGCGCTTCAAATCGCACCTGCGGCGGAAGCGCGGATGCGCGAGGTTTGCGCGAGCCGGCGCGACCTGGTGCTGAGTGCGCTCACCGGCGCCCCGATGATCCGGTGTTGCGCGCCAGATGCCGGCATGTTCATGTTGATCGACGTACGCGGCTGCGGGATGTCCGGCCACGAATTCATGACCGGCCTGTTTCGTTCTGAAAGGGTCTCGGTGCTCGATGGGGGAGCGTTCGGCGAGGGCACCGCAGGTTTCGTGCGGCTGTTCTTCGGCACCGACGAGAAGAGCTTGCGCGAGGGGTGCCGCAGGATTCGCCGCTTCGTGCAGCACAGCGGTTAGGAGCCTCCGGCACCCAGCGGCAGCGCGGTGGATTCCTTGATGACCGTCACCGCCACCGAGGAATTGACCGAACGCACACAGGGAATGCGCGACAGATAGTCGAGGTAAAACGCCTCATACGCTTTGATGTTGCGGGTGACGATCTTCAGCAGAAAGTCCCACTCGCCGGTCAGGGTGTAGCATTCGAGCACCTCGGCGCGGTCGCGGATCGCCGCTTCGAATTCACCGAGCGCATCGCGCCCGGTGGTCGCGAGCTTCACGTGCGCAAAGATGGTCAGATCGAGGCCGAGGGCGTTGCGGTCGAGCAGCGCGACGCGCGCCTTGATCACCCCGTCGCGCTCGAGTTGCTGGATGCGCCGCCAGCATGTCGTGGTGGAGATGCGAACCTCCGAGGCTACCTCCGCCACGGAGAGCGCACCCCGGCGCTGCAAAATGTCGAGCAAACGCAAATCCAGGCGGTCGATGCTTCGATGAACTGAATTTTGCATCATATCGGGATAAACGGAATGAACATGCCAAATTATCGGATGCATCCCTAATGAATGCAACACAGGGGCCCGGGGGGCGTAACGTGTCTCAATGAATAAGCGCTCGCGCCTGCATCTGCCCAAATCGCCCGCGAGGCCGGGCGAAAAACCCGATTTCAGCTATGTCCAGTTGTCGCCCGCCGGCGCGGTAGCCCGGCCCGAGGTCAGCGCGAAAGTTCGCGACTTGGGCAGCCTCGCGGTCGAGCTGGTCAGGGTGCTGGACGACGACCACGAAGCGGTCGGTCCCTGGCATCCGCATCTCGACCCGGAAGAGCTGCAGGTGGGACTGCGGCACATGCTGCTCACGCGTCTGTACGATGACCGCATGCAACGGACTCAGCGCTCCGGAAAAATCTCCTTCTACATGCGCTCACTGGGAGAGGAAGCAGTGTCCGTCGCGCAATGCATGGCGCTCAAGCCGGGCGATATGCTGTTCCCGTCCTACCGCAACCAAGGTTTGCACATCGTTCGTGGCACCCCGCTGGTCGACATGATGTGTCAGTTGCTGTCGAACACGCGCGACATGTGCAAGGGCCGGCAGCTTCCTGTGATGTACCACTCTCGGCCGGGAAATCTGTTTTCCATCTCGGGCAACCTCGCCACGCAATTCCCCCAGGCCGTCGGCTGGGCGATGGCGGCGGCGCTCAAGGGCGAAGACCATTTGGCTGCGAGCTGGATCGGTGAAGGCTCGAGCGCCGAGGCGGACTTTCACCACGCGCTCCTGTTCGCCTCCGTGTATCAAGCGCCGGTGATCCTGAACGTCGTCAACAATCAATGGGCGATATCCACCTTCCAGGGATACGCGGGCGGCGAGCAGCGCACTTTCGCGGCCCGAGGACCCGGGTACGGCATCGCCGGCATCAGGGTCGACGGTAACGATTTTCTTGCGGTATACGCCGTCACCGAATGGGCGGCACAGCGTGCGCGCACCGGCGGCGGTCCGACCTTGATCGAGCTCGTCACCTACCGAGCGGCCGCGCATTCCACCAGCGACGATCCGGCGCGCTATCGCGCCAAGGACGACCAGGAACACTGGCCCCTGGGCGATCCGATCGAGCGCCTGAAGCGGCACTTGATCAAGCTCGGCGAGTGGTCCGAAGAGCGGCATCGAGCGCTCACCGCAGAACTCGAGGCATTGGTGGTCTCGAGCTGGGCGCAGGCGGTCAAGTACGGCACCATGAGCGAAGGCCCGAGGCTCGATGCAGACCTCATGTTCGAGGATGTGTTCAAGGAAATGCCGCAGCACTTGGTTCGGCAGCGGGCGCTGATGCGGGCGGAGCGCGATGCCGGCCACGCAGAATCGAGCGCCCATGCGAAGTTGAGCGCTGCACCGGACGGCGCGGCTCAGCCAACAGGCGCTTCGTCCGCCGGGGAGCCGTAGATCCATGGCCAACATGAACATGATTCAGGCGCTCAACTCCGCCATGGACATCATGCTCGGGCGCGACCCCTCCGTGGTGCTGATGGGCGAGGACATCGGCTATTTCGGCGGCGTATTTCGAACCACAGAAGGCCTGCAGCGCAAGTACGGCGAGCGTCGCGTGATCGACACGCCGATCGCAGAGGGCGGCATCATCGGCACAGCCATCGGCATGGCGGTGAACGGCCTGCGGCCGGTGGCCGAGATCCAATTCGCGGACTACATTTATCCCGGGTTCGATCAGATCGTGAGCGAGCTCGCGCGACTGCGCTATCGCAGCGCCGGCGATTTCTTTGCGCCGGTGACCATCCGAACGCCGTGCGGCGGCGGTATTCGGGGCGGACAGACCCATTCGCAGAGCCCTGAAGGCATCTTCACCCACGTCAGCGGTGTGAAGGTGCTCATGCCCTCGAATCCCTACGACGCCAAGGGGCTCTTGATCACAGCGATCGAGGACGATGATCCGGTGGTTTTTTTCGAGCCGAAGCGGCTATACAACGGGCCTTTTGACGGCGATCCGGGGAAGCCGGCGGTGCCCTGGAGCGCTCACCCGAAAGGTCAGGTGCCCGAAGGGCATTACACGGTGCCGCTGGGACTGGCCGAGGTGGTGCGCAAGGGCACCCAGGTCACGATCGTGACGTATGGAACCATGGTGTTCGTCGCCCAGGCTGCTGCCGCCGCCCTGGGCGTGGACGCGGAGATCGTGGATCTGCGGTCACTCGTGCCCCTCGACGTCGAGACCCTCGTCGCCTCGGTGAAAAAGACAGGACGCTGCGTGGTGGCACACGAAGCAACACGCTTCTCCGGTTTCGGCGCCGAACTCGTCGCCGTGATCCAGGAGGAATGCTTCTGGCATCTGGAAGCCCCGATTCAGCGGGTTGCCGGTTGGGATACGCCTTACCCCCACGCTTTCGAATGGGAGTACTTTCCCGGGCAGCAACGAGTCGCAACGGCAGTCAAGGCCGCGATGGAGTCGGCATGAGTCAATTCGTGTTCAAGATGCCCGATCTCGGCGAGGGGACGGTCGAGGCCGAGATCATCGCCTGGCACACCTCGCCGGGTGCCACGGTGGCTGAAGACGAGATCATCGTCGAAGTGATGACTGACAAGGCTGCAGTCGAGGTACCGGCACCGGTGAGCGGCAAAGTCGTTTCAATCACCGGCAACCCGGGCGACAAGGTGGCGGTCGGTTCGCCGCTGATCGTGTTCGAGGTGGGCGGGGCCGCCCCGGCGGGCGCCAAGCCGGTCGACGCTCCAAAGAGCGACACGCCGCAAGGTGGTACCCCAAAAGCCGACGCAGCCATGACCGCTGCCCCGCGCGCGGCGCTAGCTACGTCAAGCGCGACGCCAGCTGCGTCAAGCAAAGCCCCGCCTGCTCCCCGCGCGATGCCGGCTGCTCCAAGCGCAGTGCCGGCTGCCCCCGCCATCACCCAGACCACAGGTTCGGCCACGGGACGGATCATGACCTCGCCCGCCAACCGGCGCCGAGCGAGCGAAGCAGGCATCGATTTGAACACCGTGGTGGGTTCGGGCCCGGGTGGGCGCATCGTGCGCGAGGACTTGGCGACGGCCGCTTCGGCTGCGAGCGGCAACGGATCCGCGGAAACCTCCGAGATCAAGGTCATTGGGGTGCGACGCTTGATCGCTGAGCGGATGAGCGAGGCCAAGCGCACCATCCCGCATTTTGCCTACGTGGAAGAAGTCGATGTGACCGAGCTCGAGGCCCTTCGCCAGCACCTCAATTCCAAGGCTGGCCGCGGCGAACCCTCCTTGACCTATCTGCCGCTGGTGATTGCCGCGCTGGTTCGCACCCTGAATTCGTTTCCGCAATGCAACGTCTTGTACGACGCTGCGCGAGGGGTGCTGGTGCGCCATCGCGCGGTGCACGTGGGGGTAGCAACCCAGACGCCGGACGGGCTGAAGGTCCCGGTGGTGCGCCATGCGGAGAAACTCACACTCGCGGCGCTTGCTGCCGAGATCCGCCGGGTTACCGAGCGGGCGCGCGCCAACAAGGCCTCCCGCGACGAACTGGTGGGCTCGACCATCACGGTCACCAGTCTCGGCAAATTGGGAGGGATCGCCTCCACTCCCATCATCAACGCACCGGAGGTCGCCATCATCGGCCTCAACAAGGCGGTGGAACGACCGGTGGTTCACCAAGGCGCGGTGGCGATACGCCGCATCATGAACCTGTCCTCTTCATTCGATCATCGCTTCGTGGACGGCTATGATGCAGCGGCGATGATTCAAGCATTGAAAGAGCTGCTCGAGCATCCGGCAATGATCTTCATTCCAAGGTGATAGTTCCATGACCGCCCAACCCCAACGTGTGACTTCGGAGCCAACAACTCAAACTGCGCGTCCGCCGTTCGGCAGCGTGCTCGCTTCGCATATGGCGGTCGCCACGTACCGCGAGGGGCGCTGGAGCGAGGCCGAGGTCAAACCGGTCGAGGCCGTGCACTTAAGTCCCGCCGCTCACGTGCTGCATTATTCGAGCACCTGTTTCGAAGGCTTCAAGGCGTTCCGGCATGCCGACGGGTCGGTGCACACATTTCGCATGGACCGCCATGTTCAGCGCCTGCGCCAAAGCGCCCGTCAGTTGGTGCTGCCCGAACCTCCCGCCCCCCTGGCGGGCGACATGGTTCGCGCCGTGATCGCGCAGTGCCGCGACGCCGTGCCTGAGGCGCCGGGTGCCCTGTACCTGCGGCCGATCCTGTTCGGCACCACGGCCAACATTGGCGCCGCAGCGACGCCGGCGGCCGAAGCGATGCTGTTGGTGCTCGCGAGCCCGGTGTGGGATTACTTTGCGGGCGGAATGAAGCCGCTGCGCATCCTCATCGACGATGAGCACACGCGATCGGCGGCACAGATGGGCATGGTCAAGACGGGTGGCAATTATGCCGCGGCGATGGGCCCCACCTTGGCCGCCCGCGCCAAGTTTCAAGCCGACCAGGTGCTGTTCTGTCCCGGGGGGGAGGTGCAAGAAACCGGTGCGGCCAATTTTCTGTTGATTCGCGACGGTGAGCTGATGACGCGCGGCCTCGACAGCACTTTCCTGCACGGGGTGACCCGGGACTCGTTGCTCACCCTGGCCCGGGATCGCGGCATGGCCGTGTCCGAGCGCGTGTTCGATGTGAAGGAGATGCTCGACTGGGTCAAGTCCGGCGAGGCTGCCCTATCAGGCACCGCAGCCGTGCTCGCCGGTGTCGGCACGCTGATTTACCGCGGCACGGAACATCGCGTGGCAAGCGGCGAAGTGGGACAGCAGACCCGCACGCTGCGCGCGCAGCTGGTCGCCATTCAGCACGGTGAAGCACCCGACAAGCACGGCTGGCTGCAGCGGATCTGAAGCGCCACGCGGCTCGGGTGCCGCTCAATACTCGTCGCGGTCCTCGTCGTCTTCGTCGTCGAGGTCATCGTCATCGTCGTCATCCTCATCCTCATCCTCATCCTCGTCCCAATCCTCGTCGTCGTCTTCGTCCTCATCCTTTTCAGACTTGGATCCGGACCAACCCTCGGGCTCCTCGGTCAGCTCGAGGTCGAGCTCCGCCCAATCATCGACGTCGAGCTCCTCGATGTCGCCGTCGAGATGCTGAATCTCGACGATTTCCCGGTCCTCGTCGACGCGAAGCACCTGAAAAGTCTCGTCGTTCTCCAGATCTTCATACCACTGACCGACGGTCGGTTCGTACTCTCTACCCACTAAGATTCGTCCTTTTTTCGAGCCGCTCGGCCGATTGGCTCGCGAATGTTGGATTGGCAGTCGAATATTAGGGGAGGCCGGTCCGCTAAGTAAATGGCAAAATCGACTCAGGATGAACGTCGCCGACCGCAAATTGAGTGCTCGCCGCCTGATCGAGGCGCGCCGCGTCGTCGTCAAAGTCGGGTCGGCTCTGCTCGTGGATGGCGAGAAAGGGCGCCTGAACCGCACCTGGCTGGAAAGCTTTGCGGAGGACATCGCGCATCTGCGGCGGCGTGGCCAGGAAGTGATCCTGGTGTCTTCGGGAGCGATCGCTCTCGGGCGCCGTCATTTGGGCCTCAGTGCCGGCCCGCTCAAACTCGAAGAGAGCCAGGCGGCCGCGGCAGTCGGACAGATCCGCCTCGCGCATGCTTACAAAGAGCTTTTGGAAGCGCACGAGATCACGGTGGCGCAAATCTTGCTGACGCTGGGTGATACGGAGCAACGCCGCCGGTATTTGAATGCCCGCGGCACGCTGCAGACGTTGCTGTCGCTCGGAGCGGTCCCGGTGATCAACGAGAATGACACCGTGGCCACGGCAGAAATCCGCTACGGCGACAACGACCGGCTGGCAGCGCGGGTGGCCCAGATGACAGGCGCCGACTGTCTGGTCTTGCTGTCGGACATCGACGGGCTGTATACGGCGAACCCGCACGAACATCCCGGTGCCGAACTCATAACGCGGGTTCTGGACATAACCCCCGCCATCGAAGCCATGGCCGGCGGCAGCAGCGGCGTTTTCGGAACGGGCGGCATGCAGACCAAGATCGCCGCCGCGAAGATTGCCGTGGGAGCGGGGTGTCATCTGTGCATCGCGAAGGGAGCCGCTCAGCATCCCTTGAAGCGCATCGAAGAAGGCGCACGCTGCACCTGGTTCATGCCGTCATCCACGCCGTCCGCCGCGCGCAAGCAATGGATCGCCGGAACCCTCAGGCCCGCCGGTGCAATTAGTGTCGACGAGGGGGCCGTGCGCGCCCTGTTGCAGGGCAAGAGCTTGCTGCCCGCCGGCGTCACTCGCGCGGTCGGCCGCTTCGATCGCGGCGATACCGTCAGCATCGTGGGGCCCGACAGCGTGGAGGTCGCGCGCGGCATCTGCGCGTACTCCGACAGCGATACCGCGCGCATCATGGGAAGAAAGACCACCGAGATCGAGAACCTGTTGGGCTTCAGGGGCCGCGATGAGCTTGTTCATCGCGACGACCTGGTGCTGATGAGGGCAACGTGACCGCGCGACCCCAGGAGCCGGCCAGTGCCGCTCGCCATCAGACAGTGGCCGAGATCATGACGATGATGGGTCGCAGCGCCCGGGAAGCCGCTCCGCTCCTCGAACTGGCCTCGACGGACCAAAAAGACCGGGCATTGCGTGCCGCGGCCGTGGCGCTGCGCCGACGTTGCGGCGAGATTCTGTCCGCCAACGAGCGGGATATGGAGGGTGCCGTGTCCAGCGGGGCCAGCGGCGCCTTGCTCGACCGGTTGAAGCTCGACCCGGGGCGGGTCGAGGCCATGGCCCGCTCGCTCGAGGACATCGCCGATCTTCCCGATCCGATCGGTACGGTGCTCGCCGAGTGGAGCCGGCCCAACGGGCTCAACATTCAGCGCCGCCGAGTGCCGCTCGGCGTGATCGGCATCATTTACGAGAGCCGGCCAAACGTCACCGCGGATGCGGGTGCGTTGTGCCTGAAATCCGGGAATGCGGTGATCCTGCGTGGAGGCTCCGAAAGTGTGCGATCGAGCGCGCTCATTCATGAATGCCTGGTCGAGGGACTGCTCGCCGGCGGCCTGCCGGAGGCTGCCATCCAACGGGTTCCCACCACGGACCGTGAGGCTGTCGGGTTCATGCTTGCCGAAATGGCGCCATACATCGACGTGATCGTGCCGCGCGGCGGCAAGAGCCTCATCGAACGCGTGCAAAAGGAGGCGCGCGTGCCGGTCATCGGGCATCTCGAAGGTGTCTGTCACGTGTTCGTCGAACGCGCGGCGAACCTCGAGATGGCACGCAACATCGTGCTCAACGCCAAGATGCGCCGCACCGGGGTCTGCGGCGCGGCCGAGACGCTATTGGTGGACCGCGGTTGTGCGGCGACCCATCTCAAGCCGCTGATTTCGGCGCTGCTCACGGCGGGATGCGAGGTGCGAGGCGACGATGCAGCGCTGCGAGCCGACCCGCGCGTGAAGCCGGCCACGGAGCGGGATTGGTACACCGAATACCTCGATGCCATCATTGCGGTGCGCGTGGTCGAGGGCCTGGAGGCCGCCATCGAGCATATCCGCCGCTACGGCTCGCAGCACACCGACTCCATTGTCACCGACGATGCGGCGGCGGCGGAGCGCTTCTTGACGCGGGTCGACAGCGCCATCGTGCTGCATAACGCCTCGACCCAGTTCGCTGACGGCGGCGAGTTCGGTATGGGCGCAGAGATCGGCATCAGCACCGCCAAGTTTCATGCGCGCGGTCCGGTCGGCGTCGAGCAACTGACGAGCTACAAATACATCGTGCACGGCTCGGGTCAGCTGCGTGATTGAGAGGGCGGGGGGCGATCGCCGCCCGGCGCCTGGCCGAGCGCGAGGATGGCGGCGAGCCAGCGTCGAACCTCGCGTGGATTCTCGAGATGCCACTGACCGCTCAACCGATCGCCCACCGCGATCGACACTCCGCCCGAGCGCTCGACGAAGCGCAGACCCGGCTCATCCGTGAGGTCGTCACCGACGAATACGGGCGTCCTGCCCGCGAACGGCCGCTCGCTCATGAACGCCTCGGCGGCAGTTGCCTTGGAGAAGCCTTTGGGCTTGATCTCGAACACCTGATTGCCGGCCTGGACCTCATAGCGGGCATCGAGGGGTGCGGCCGCCGCCGCGACCGCACGGCGCACGCTCGCCTCAAATTCAGGGGCGAGCCGATAGTGAACGGCAACCGTACGTCCCTTGTCTTCGAACAAGGTGCCGGGATGCGAGGCGACGAACGCCCGCAGCGACGCTCGAGCGCCTTCCAAAGACTCTTCCCGGGCGCGCCCCGCCGCCCACAAAGCCCCGGAGGCATCGCGACGCTCGGCGCCGTGCTGTCCGGCTGCCGGAAGCTTCAGCGGCGCGAAGAGCTGGTCGATGGTCGCAATGCTCCTCCCGCTCACCAAGGCTAGCGCTCCGTTCAAGCGTTGCGCCACGCCGCTGATCAGCGTATTGAGCGACGGATCAACCACCACGGCCGATGGCGTATCGGCAATCTCCACCAGGGTTCCGTCGACATCCAAGAAAAGGCACCAATGGTCGCAGGGTGCGGGAGCGGCATTTCTCATTTCGCGTGACCTTAGCCCATCCACTGCGCAATCGCCACGCCCCCAGGCTGCGTCCATGTAAATCTTACATGCCGCGGCGTCGCGGGCGGGCGGATGACGCCCCGCAGCAAGTATCCGAGACGGTGGGGGAGATTTTCGGTATTTTGCTCGACAACCGGCGTACTTTGAGCAAGAACGCTCCCAAAGGAGGTGCGGTGTTTCGTTCGGTGATGTTGCGTTTCGTGTTGCCGGTGGCGCTCGCATCGTGCGTGGTGGCATATTTCGGACTGCCGTATATCCAGCGGTTGCTCGCGGAATGGTTCACCGCGGATGTGGAACTGCGAGCGCAGCTCGTGATGCACACCATGGAGGTGCCGCTCACCGAACTCGTGGAACAGGGCAACGAGGCGCGGCTTCGCAGCTATCTTGCGAAATTGACCGCGGACGAGCGCCTGCTCGCGGTGCTCGTGTGCCGGCCCGACGGCACCGTCATCGCTAAAACCGAGCGGCTGCCGCGGGCGGTGGATTGCGAGGCGAGCACCGGTGCCGCCTCCTCGTCCGCACGGATCGTGCAGTTGCCCTCCGGCTCGGTCCAGGTGTCGCGTTTCGACTTCGACTCCGCACAGCCCGTGCCGTTTCGGATCGTGATGCTGTACGACTTGAGTTTCGTCGATCGGCGGCAGCGAACCGCGCGCGATTTCGTTCTGGTGTTCATCGGCATCTCCGTGCTGCTGCTCGCGCTTCTCGTGGTGCTGGTGGCGTGGCTGCAGCTGCGCCGCTGGGTGAACGTGCTGATCGGCGATATCCGAGGGAAGAGATTTCTCGACGACGCGCAGTCGCCCCGGGCGTCGAACCCGATTCTCTCCCAGGTCCGCCAAGTCCTCGCCGAGGCGGAGGAGAAGCAGCGGCTGGAGATCGACTTCCGCGAGAATTGGACGCCGCAGGCACTGCGGCAGGTGGTCAAGGATCACCTGCATTCCTCGCAGGTCATCATCGTTTCGAATCGCGAGCCGTACATTCACAACTACAACGCGGATCACCAGCCCGTCGTGCAGGTGCCCGCGAGCGGCATGGTGACCGCACTCGAGCCGATCATGCGCGCGTGTTCCGGGGTGTGGGTGGCGCATGGCGCCGGGGCCGCGGATCGCGACACGGTGGACCGCTTCGATCATATTGCGGTGCCGCCCGACTCCCCGTCCTATACGTTGCGGCGCGTGTGGCTGACCGACGAGCAGGAACAGGGTTATTACTACGGATTTTCCAACGAGGGACTGTGGCCGCTGTGTCATCTGGCGTATGTGCGTCCGGCATTTCGGCCGAGCGACTGGCGTGCCTACGAGGAGGTGAATGCCAAGTTCGCGGACGTAGTGTCCGCCGAGGCGAGCACGGACAGCCCCGTGGTGTTGATCCAGGATTTTCACTTCGCTCTACTGCCGAAGCTCATCCGTGCGAGGATTCCCAAGGCGACCATCGCGCTGTTCTGGCACATTCCGTGGCCCAATGCAGAAACCTTCGGCGTCTGCCCGTGGAAGCGCGAAATGCTGCTGCACATGCTGGCGGCGGACATTCTCGGTTTCCATACGCGCTATCACTGCCAGAATTTTCTCGATACGGTGGATAGATTCGTGGAGTGCCAGATCGACCGCGAGCATATGACGATCACGCTCCAGGGACGCGTGTGCCGCGTGGCCGCCTATCCGATCTCCATTGAATGGCCGCCCCGCTGGCTGCAGTACCTGCCCGATGCGGCGGCATGCCGTGCGGCCGTCAAGCAGCGGCACCGCATCGGGCCGGACGTGGTCATCGGCCTCGGCGTCGAACGCTGGGACTTCACCAAGGGAATCCTTGAACGCTTCCAGGCGCTTGAGACGCTGCTGGAGAGAAATCCTCGGCACCGCGGCCGGATCACGCTGCTGCAAATCGCTTCGCCGTCCCGCAGCCAGCTGCCGGCGTACCGCGACCTGCAGCAGCAAACCTATCAGGAAGTCGAGCGCATCAACGGCAGGTTCGCCGAAGGTGACTGGCGGCCGATCGTGCTGATCGGCGAGCATCAGGAGCCGCATAGCGTGTTCGAGCTGTACAGGGCCGCGGATTTTTGCCTGGTCAACAGCCTGCACGACGGGATGAACCTGGTCGCGAAGGAATTCGTCGCCTCACGCGATGACGAGGACGGTGTATTGATTTTGAGCACGTTTGCCGGAGCGTCGCGCGAATTGACCGAGGCCGTGTTGATCAATCCCTTCGATGTCAACGAGACGGCGCAAGCGATGGAAATAGCGATGCGCATGGGACGCGAGGAACGCCGCGACCGGATGAGCCTGATGAGGCGCACGGTGAAGGAAAACAATGTGTACCGCTGGGCGGGCCGCATGTTGATGGATGCCGCGCGCATTCGCCAGCGGCAAAGCCTGCCGTCGGTCAGATCGAGACTGGAGCGCTTCGGTACTTAAGACGCGGCGACTTCTCGCAGCTCAAACGCGCGCGGCGAAGGCACGCAGCTGTTGCGCCGCCAAATCGAGGGTTTGGTCCTGCTTCGCGATGCACAGGCGGATCAACGTCATGGAGGGCGGCGAGGCATAGAAGGGCGATAGCGGAATGGTCGCGACCTTGGCCTCGCGGATCAAGCGGTCGGCGAACTCCAAATCCCCCGCTCGGCTGAGCGCGCCGTAATCCACCACGAGAAAATAAGCGCCCGCGGCCGTCAAGGGCTCGAAACCCGAGCCACGCAGCGCGTTTGCCAACCGGTCGCGTTTCGCCTGGAAGAATGCCGCCAAGCCCGTCCAGGCATCGGGTCGCCGGGTGAGATACCGGGCGATGGCGTGCTGCAGGGGTGCCGCGATGCTGAAGGTGTTGAACTGGTGCACCCGCCGAAGCTCTTGCGTCAGCGCGGGCGGCGCCACGCAGTAGCCGGTCCGCCAGCCGGTCGCATGCAGCGCCTTGCCGAAGGAGAACACAGCGAAGCTTCTTTCCCGCAATTCCGGGTGGGCAAGCACCGAATTCGGCCGTCGCCCGTCGAAAATCACGTTCTCATAGACTTCATCGGCCAAAATGGTGACCGCGCGGTCGCGGACCAGCGCGGCGAGGGCATCGAGATCGCCGGTGTCCAATACCGTGCAACTCGGATTTTGCGGGCTATTGATGATGATGAGTCGGGTGCGCTCGCTCAATGCCGCACGCACCTCGTCCCAGTCGACGGCGAAAGCGGGCGGCATCAATGGGATTCGGACGCAGCGGCCGCCGGCCAGCCGGACGGCAGGCTCATAGGCGTCGTAGGCCGGATCGAAGATGATCGCCTCATCGCCCGGTCCCACGACCGCCTGGATTGAGTCATACAGCCCTTCGGTCGCGCCGCAGGTGATGGTGATTTCGGCTTGCGGATCGACCGCCACGTCGTAGCTTGACCTGATCTTGCGGGCAATCAGCTCGCGCAGCGCGATCACTCCCTCCATCGGCGCATATTGGTTATGGCCCTCCGCAACGGATTCCACCAACGATGCCGCGAGATCGGGGTCGATCGGATAATCCGGGAACCCCTGGCCGATGTTGAGTGCCCCTTCTTCGGTCGCACGGCGCGACATCACGGTGAAGATGGTCGTGCCGACATCCGGCAATTTGCTGGGAAAGCGCATGTCGCCGGAATCGCTCACGCGTGCTCGGCGGCGTCGAGCGCCTCGAGGCCGCCCGCCAGCGAGTGTGCGTCGAGACCGCGCTTACGCAGTTCTCGTGCGGCGGCGAGGCTGCGCTTGCCGGATGCACACAGCAGAAGATAGCTCGCGCCGCGCGTCAAGGCGCCGCTGTCAGCGAGCAGCGCGGCCAAGGGGATGTGACGGGCGGGTGTCGGCCTCGCCGAGAACTCCTCGCTGGACCTGACATCGATCAGCTCGAAACGTTTTGCGGCGGCGAGCGAGGGCAGGCTGAGTTCGATGTCCCGCTGCTCGGCCGCCAGATCGCGGATCAAGACACAATCGGGCGCAACGCACTCCGCACGGCGCGGCGCCTTGAGCCGTGTGCTGCCGAAGCTCATGAAGTCCATCAGCAGCAGCTCGCCATCGAGCTGTCCCCCGATGCCGAGCAGGATCTTCAATGCCAGCAACGCTTGCAGGCAGCCGAAGGCGCCCGGCACCGGGCCGAGCACGCCGGCTTCGGTACAATTGCCGACCACGCCGTCCACGATCGCATCGGGCCACAGACAGCGCAGGCATGCATGCGTGGGCGCAGGTCGGTAGACCTGGATTTGTCCCTCGTACTGATACACGCTCGCGAACACCGCCGGGCGGCGGGCGAGCACCGCCGCGTCGTTGATCAGGAATTTGGCGCGGAAGTTGTCGCTGCAGTCCACCGCGATGTCGTGAGCGCGCACCAGGGGCAGGGCATTATCGGCATCGAACTTGTCTTCGTGCGACTCGACTCGAACGCTGGGATTGATTTTCTCGACGGCAGCGGCGGCGAGCGCCGCCTTCGGCCGGTCGACCTCGGCACGGGCGTAAATCGGCTGGCGGTGCAGATTACTCGCATGCAGCGTGTCCGCGTCGATGATGCCGAGGAAGCCGACACCGGCGCCCGCGAGGTATTGAAGGACCGGGCTGCCCAATCCGCCGGCACCCACCACCAACACCCGGCTTGCCGCGAGCTTCGCCTGACCCGCCGCGCCGACTTCCTTGAGCAGGATCTGGCGCGAATAGTCAGGCTGCATCGTGATCGTGGGCCTTGGCGGGCCGATGACGGTGCTCGGGTGGCGCCGCGCAGCGCTCACAGTTCACCCATCCGGAATCTCCATTCTGGTAATACTCTTTCTTCCAGATAGGCACCCGGTGTTTGACCTCATCGATGATGAAGCGGCAGGCGTCGAACGCCTCGCCGCGATGCACGGCACTCACGCCCACCCAGACCGCCATTTCGGACAAGCTCAGGCGGCCCACCCGGTGGATGCAGAGCGCGTGTTTGATCGGAAAGCGGGCGGTGGCCTCGGCAAGAATGCGCTCGCCCTCCTTCAGTGCGAGTTCCTGAAACGCTTCGTACTCCAAGCGGGTGACCTGCTGACCCTCGTTGAGGTCACGAACCCACCCCTCGAAGCTTGCGTAGCCGCCCGCGCCAGGATCGAGGAGCTCGCCCCTCGCAGCGGCCGTGTCGATCCTCAAGTCGGTGAAGCGAAAGCGCATCAGCCGCCGGCCACGGGAGGGATGAACACCACGGCATCGCCGGCAGCGAGCGGGCGCGACCAGGGGGCAAACTCGGAGTTGACGGCCACCTTGAGTTGTTCGCGCGGCAATGTGAAGCCGTAGCGGGCCTTGAGCTCGGCGTAGAGGTCCGCCGGCGTCGACGCCAGCGTCTCCACGGTCTCCTCGGAGCGGCCGGATTGCTCGCGCATCAGGGCGAAATACTGGATTTTGAGTTGCATGGCATGTGGGGTCGGCGCCGGGGAACTGGAGGCAGGGGTCATGAGGTCCGAGGCGCGAACGTACTCCTCCGGCGTGTTGACGTTGTCGAGCGCACGCAGATCTTCGGGTTCGAGGAGGTGCACCGCGTGATTCATCAGGAATTTACGCGGGCAGTCCTTGCCCTTGACGAGGAAGGCATCGATTTCCCCGGCCGCTTTCGGCTCCCAAATGGCGCACAGCGGCTCGGGCAATCCATCATGCACGCTGATGAAGGCGGTGGCGCCCGCCGCGGGGTCGCGATTTGCAACCAATTGGCGGAGCGCGTGCTCGCTGAGGAACGGCAAATCGCAAGCCAAGACCAGCCATGCGCAACCCGGATGGGCGGCGAGCGCCGAGCGAATACCGACGATGGGTCCGTGGCCCGCCGCCGTATCCACGATCAACGGAAAGCGCGCACGGGCGGCGTCCCCGATTTGCGAGGCGCGCACCGAGACGAAGACCCGCTCGACGTGCCGCGCCAAGAGTTCCACCGCCCGATCCAGTTGGCTCCTGCCGTGGTAAATAAGCTTCGCCTTGTCGCGCTTCATACGCTCGCTGCCGCCGCCGGCAAGCACGAGTCCGTGAAGGGGCGGGGGCACGCTCAACGCGAGTCCTCGCGAGCGTAACGACTTTTGCCGCCTTCCTTCGCGATCAGGCGCAGATCGGAGATGACGATGTCATGCGACAACGCCTTGCACATGTCATACACCGTGAGCGCCGCGATGCTCGCTCCGGTGAGCGCTTCCATCTCGACGCCCGTTTTGTGGTGCACGCTCACCGTGCAGCGGATCAGTGCCGCGTCTCCCTCGAGGTCGATGCCGATCCGGCAATTCTCGATCCCCAGCGGATGGCAGAACGGAATCAATTCATGGGTGCGTTTGGCGGCCATGACGCCGGCAATGATGGCGGTATCGAAAATCGGTCCCTTGGACGAGCGCAATCCCTGCTCGCGCAGTGCTGCAGCCACTGCGGACGGAAACAACACCCGCACCTCGGCCACCGCGCTGCGTTGCGTGGCGGATTTGTCGCTCACGTCAACCATGGTCGGGTGTCGCCCGGCATCCAGATGGGTAAAGGTCATGGATTCATCCGCCGATGTAGTACATCTCGATCTTCTTCTCGCCGGAGCCGGTCCGCCCCTGCTGGATCTGGCGCAGCTCGCTGTATCGATCCGTACGGCTGCGCCAGGTGCCGCGTATCAGCTCCAGAATTTGCGGGTCGGAGGCGCCGCCGCGCATCGCGGCCCGCAGATCGAGTCCCTGGGTGGCGAACAAGCAGGTGAAGAACTTCCCCTCGGATGAGAGCCGTGCGCGCGTGCAGTTTCCGCAGAACGGCTGGGTCACCGAAGAGATGAAGCCGATCTCCCCCGCGCCGTCGTCGAAAAACCAGCGCTCGGCAACTTCACCGCGATAATTTTCCGAGACCGGATGCATCGGCCATCGTGCGGCAATGCGCTCCGCCAGCTCGCGCGAGGGCACCACCCTGTCGGAACGCCAGTCGTTGCGATTGCCCACGTCCATGAACCCGATGAAGCGCACGATCACCGGTCGCCCGCGGAATTGTTCGACGAGGTCGAGCACAGTGTGATCGTTTACGCCGCGCTCCACGACGCTGTTGATCTTGATGGGCGACAGGCCCGCAGCGATCGCCGCGTCGATGCCTTGCAAGACCTGGTCGACGGCCGCAAAACCGCCGCTCATGCGAGAAAAGATTTCCCGGTCGAGCGTATCGAGGCTCACCGTCACGCGATTCAAACCGTTTGCGTGCAAATCGACAGCCTGTCGCGCGAGCAGTACGCCGTTGGTGGTGAGAGCGATGTCCTCGATCTCGGGAATCGCGGACAAATCGCCCACCAGATCCGCGAGGTTGGTCCGCAGCAAGGGCTCCCCGCCGGTGAGGCGCAGCTTGCGCACGCCGAGTTCGGCAAACAGCCGGGCGATGCGCACGATTTCATCGAAAGACAGGCGTTCCTGCGATTTCAGGAATTGATAGTGCTCGTGGAATTTTTCCTTCGGCATGCAATACGGGCAGCGGAAATTGCAGCGATCCATCACCGAGATTCGAAGGTCGTGCAGCGGCCGCCCCAGCCGGTCGAGCGGATTGCCGACTCCGTGTATGTCATGAACGTTGGAAATGGCCATGAAAACCGTTACCAGCGATACATGCCGGTGACAAATCCCTTCGCATAGGTGTTCGGTCCCGGCGGCAACTCGACGAAACCGTCGGTTCCCGCAAGTCCCAGGAAGTCTCCGGGACCTTTGGTCTGCCGCGGCGATGCCCAAGGTCGCCCCCAGTCGTCGTGCTCTACGGCAACGGGAAGAAAGTAGGCCACGGACGGGTTGACAACGACCGCCTCCGCCAGCGCGATGCGCTCGGGAGGCTGCCGCCGCGTCCCCATCGCCTCGGCAATTGCCGGAATCACGTAGCGGATCAGGCACATGAGCGTGGACACGGGGTTTCCCGGCAAACCGAACACGGACTGACCTTGGGGGCCGATTCCGAACCACATCGGCCTGCCCGGCCGCTGCGCGATATTGTGAAACACTTGATGCACACCGAGACTCTCGAGCACTTTGGGTACCAGGTCGAACTTACCCATGGAGACTCCCCCGCTCAAAATCAAGACCTCGTGCGTGGTCAGGTGCAGCGCCAATCGATCGCGCAGTCGGACCTCATCGTCCGCCACGTGATCGTCACCGACTCGGGCGAATCCTCTGCGGCGCAAGGTCGCAGCGACCGCGTAGGCGTTCGACCTGCGAACCTGGTGATCCGCGATCGGATCCCCGGGCTCGATCAACTCGTCACCGGTGGATACAATCATGAGGGCGGGTTGGCTGCTGACCCGCACGCGGGCCATCCCAGCCGAGGCGGCCACCGCAATTTCCGGCGCACGCAGCAATGTTCCGCTCTGCAGCAGCAGCGTTCCCTGCCGCGTGTCGCTGCCACGACGATGAACGTTGTGGTACGGGGCGGTTGCGGCCGCATGCTTCAGCACCACGAAGCCGTCGACCACATCGTACTGTTCCAGCGCGATGACGCAGTCGCTGCTGTGCGGCAGAATGGCGCCCGTCATCACCTCGATGGCTTCGTCGCGCTCGAGCTTCAATGGCGGTACGCCGGCCGCCTGCGTGGCCTGGATGCGAAAACGGCGCACGCCCCGGCGCAGCGAACCGCTGTCCACCGCGACACCGTCCATGGTCACGCGGTCGAAGGGCGGTTGATCGCGCTCCGCGTAGATATTTTCGCGCAAGGTCCCACCGACACACTGCGTGAGCGGCAGTGATTCGATCGGCAGACACGTCAGCCGAGAGTGGATCGCCTCTTCGGCCAGACGCGGAGTGATGGGCGTACTAGCCTGCATAGTCAAAGATGGCGGCGGAGCGCATCCGCCGCCCTCGGGTTCAAGATGCCGCGTGCTTGGCCTTGTAGGCCTTCAGTTGATCGTTGAATTTGCCGACCACCGCCTGCAGTTCGTCCACCGCCGCGTTGTTCTTCTGCGTGAGCATCTTTTGCTGCTCATCCGCCTTGGCCTTCTCGTCCTTGGAAAGCTTGGACGGATCCTTCGGAGTGGCCGCGTCGATCTCGAGCTTGATGCAGTCCAAGTAGGCGTTCATCTCGGTGTTGTAGCGGCTCACCTCGTTCTTTCCGGCGATCATTTCTTCCTTCGATGCGGTGTTACCGTCGGGAATATGATCCGGCGCCCGGGGATAGGTACAGGTCGCCTGCGCGTGAGCGGCAGAACCCAGTGCAAAAGCCAGCATGAGCGGTATCCAAGCCTTCATCGGGAATCCTCTATTTTTCGGTGCGAATGTTTATCGGACCACTACGATCTTACGGCCAATACCAGGAACGCCGCCAGCGGCACTCGGAACTCGCGTAAGTAGCTGATTATTGTCCCATTTGAGCGGCTCATCAGGGGTTTGGTTCCCGCTCGGGCTGGGAATCGACGGCAGAACGCGGCGGGAAGCGGGCGGGGATATGCATGGCGTTTCCAATCCAGGGTGGTGAATCCCGACGCGCGTTACCCTGGGGGAGCGCACCGGCTCTGGCGCGGCATCGGTCCCGGCGGATCAAGATTCGGCTAAACTCGGGACGATGCGCCCGTAGCTCAGCTGGATAGAGTACTTGGCTTCGAACCAAGTGGTCGGGAGTTCGAATCTCTCCGGGCGCGCCACCAAATTCAATAACTTGCCCTCGCGACGGCGCTGCCTCTTTCGGCCCCTGCTACCAAAATGCTACCGCTCGCCGTGAGGAGCACCGCGGCAACTTTCTCGCCGGCCTCCTCGAGCTGCTGCGGCACTGCGTCCGCGTACTGATCGAGCGTGAACGCGGCGGAGTGGTGGCCCGCGAGCGTCTGCGCGACCTTCGCGTTGACACCGCTCGAGATGAGCGCGGTCACGAAGAAGTGGCGCAGCATGTGGAACGTCCCCTCGATCGCGATCCGCTTCGGGTGCTCCTCGTCGGGCCCCGTCTTCGCGAGCAAGGGGCGCCATACCCGGTTCTGCCAGTTGTGGTAGTCGATCGGCTTGTCGCCCGCTGGACCCGGGAACACGAGCGGGCCGGGCGTGCGCAGTCGATGGAGCCGCAACGCCTTGGCCAACTCCTTGGCGACCGGAATCCGCCGCCGGCTGTTCACCGTCTTCAAGTCCGCCCAGGCGCCATGCGTGAATTGCTTTCGCACTCGGATCGCGGCCGCCTCGAGGTCGACGCATTCCCAGTCGAGGCCCGCGAGCTCGCCGAACCGAAGGCCTGTGCTCGCGGCCGTGCGGATGAGTAGCGCCGTCGCGGTGTCGGCCTTCTCGACCAGGAGCGCGACCTCGGCCGCGGTGAAGGCTCGCACCTTGACCTTGTACTTGGGCTTTCGCACATCCTCGCAAGGGTTGGTCGGGATCCACTTGAAGCGCCGCGCGTGCTTGAACACGGAGGAGAGGAGCTGCACCGCGTTCAAGACCGTCTTCGGGCCGTGCTTCGCCGCCAGGAGCTCCTGCTGCCACCGGGCGATCTCCTCGGCGCCCACCGAGAGGAGCTTCCTCGCTGCCCACGTGGGCTCGACGTGCGTGCGCCAGGTGCCGAGGTAGAGCGCCTTCGTCGTGGGGCGTAGCGCCGTCCCTGCGCGGTTATCGGTGCCCTCGACCGAAAGCTCGAGCCAGCTGTCGTAGGCGTCCTTGACGGTGCGCTTGTCGTTCGCCGGCGTGTAGCGCCCATCCTTGATCGCGGTCACGTGCTTCGCGAGCTCCTGCTCGGCGGCCTTTCGGGTGTCGAAGGTCTCCCAGTGCCGGACGCCGACCGGGTCTCGATAGTCGCAGACCCACTTCCCGCGCCGCTTTCTCACGCATGCCATAGATACCTCACTTGCGCTTGATCTTCGCTCGTAACTTCGCCATTCGCTTCGCACTCGAGGTCTGCCCAGCCTCCATGTGCTCCTGCGAGCAGAATCGATACCGGCGGCGGCCGCGCGCGGCGGGACTGTCGACCAAATCGCTCGCCAGGAAGAATCTGCCGCATCCGGGCAGCCGACACTGCTTCACGTCCGCTCGAGCGGCCTGGTCGCCGTAGATCGACAGCAACACGTCGGCCAGCAGCGGCGACAAGTCCTTGACGAAGTGCCGCTCCTTGCGCACGAGCGCGCCCCGATTAATCGCGTAGCTGCGCACCATCACGTGTCGTGCCTGCCGGCGCAGCCTCGCCACCGCCGGACCCGAGAGTTCCCCCTTCACGATTGCGGTGAGGTCTGCGCACAGATCCGCCTGCTGCGATTCATGTTCGGGCGTGATCACCAGGAAGGTCTGCCCCCCTTGGATCAGCTCACGTGCGCCGGGCAGCCCTTTGGGCTTGCCAGTATTCGCGAATTCCAGCACCCGGCGGACGAGTTCCTTTGCCTCGAAGGTTGCGGCCTCGGTTGTGCTGTCCACCTCGAGGAGCACCTCTTGAGCTTTTTCTACTTCGGTGGGTGTCGGAATCATGTGACAATTAAATCCCATTGCGTTACGTATGTTGTGACATTTACTCTGTGCCCCATTGCTTGTCAAGCGCAATGCGCAGGAGATGGGAATATGTCGCAGCTCGTAGGTCGCAAAGGCCTGGCCCGGATCTTGGACGTCGCGGAAGCAACCACCCGTAACCTCGAGGCGGCAGGCGAGATTGCACCGGCCATGATCGTCGACGGCCGATCGCTGTTCACCGTGGAGGACGCCAACGCGCTGAAAGCGCGGCGCGACGCTCGCCGGCAATCGCGCCCGATGAGTGAGCCGAAGGCCGCGGCGTAAGAGCCGGGACCTTTTCGCTCGTGACCGCTAAGATCCTTCCGTTTCGGCCGCGCCTCGCCGTGCGAATCTGCATCGGGTGCGACGGCTATTTCTCCCCGTGCAAGCCGCATCACATGATCTGCTGCAGCTGCTACCGGTGGAGCAGGACACTTCGCGCTCAACGCGCTGCAGCTAAAGCGCAAGCCGAGCTGCGCTCGTGCGGTTGTCGATGAGCACCACAGATTCCAAGCGGTGGAGTAAGAGCCTGCGGCTACCGCTGCCGGCCTACGGTCGCGAGCTCGCCGAAGCGCGCCGACATGGCCGGAAGCCCAACGTCTTCATTCATGCGGGCGCTCGGGCGTGGGAACGCGCGAAGCTTCGCACGCCGCCGGAGGTGCTCTGCTGTCCGCCGGATGCCGACTATCGGCAATATGACTGGAGCCTGTGCCGAGGCCTGTCGGTGACGCTGGTCGCTTGGGGGATGGAGTCGCAGGCGATCGATGACTTCGCCCAGCACCTGGTCCGCTCCGGGGCGGAGCTCGTCTGCGCGCTCAACGCGTTCGAGGGCGAGGGCGGTGAGGTGCAGAGCATGTTCTACCGGGCGAGGCCGCGATGAAGCAGTCAGTCCCGAAGTCCCCACCGCCCCTGAAGTTCGTCGATCCGGACGCCTCCCTTCCGCCGCTCGCGCTCCTCTGGTTCGCGACGCTCCACGAGGTCGTACGCCAAGAGCATCTTGTGACCGATCTCCTCCTTGCCGGCACCCTTTTCGTCGTCTTCGGCGAGTCGAACTCCGGCAAGACCTTCTGGCTCTTAGACCTCTGCCTCGCTGTCGCTGCAGGGCGCAGCTGGCGCGGCCGCGAAACGCAGCGCGGCCTTGTGATCTATGTCGCGGGCGAGGGCTCGGCATCGGTTCGCACCCGCGTTGCCGCCTATCGCGCGGCCTACCCTGAAGCGAGCGCGGGCCTCCCGTTCGCGATCTTGCCGCAGGCCGTGGACTTCCTGAGCTTTGAGTCGGTGAGCCGGCTCATCGATTGCATCCGCGCAGCCGAGTCCGAATGCGGGGAGAAGGCGGTGCTCATCGTCATCGACACCTTTGCCCGCTCGATCCCTGGCGGAAACGAGAACGACGCCCAGGACGTGGGCGTTGCCGTTGCGAGTGGCGATCGCATCCGATCCGAGACCGGCGCCGCGGTCGGCTTCGTGCACCACGCCGGCAAAGACCCGACGAAGGGCGCACGGGGAAGCTCAGCGCTTCGGGCGGCGACAGACACCGAGATATTGATCGAGGGCCAAGATGGGCCGCGCACCGCGACCGTCACGAAGCAGCGCGACCTCGAACCCGGCAAGCCGATGCCCTTCGAACTTCTGCCGGTGCATGTCGTCGCTCCCTCCGATGAAGGCCCAGGCGTCACGAGCTGCGTCATCAAGCACCTCGAGGCCGAGGAGCGACCCACAACCCAGGCCGTTACGCAGCTTCGAGGGAAGGCGCAGCGGCAACTTGTCTCAGCCCTGCGCGCCCGATCTGACGTCGAGCCCTCGCTTACCTGGACGCTGGTCGACCTTCGCCAGATCGGCCGCGAACTCGGCATGTCGAAATCCACCGCTCGAAGTGTCGTCGACGCCATCGCGGTCACGACCTACCTGCAACCGACCATCGGCGGGTATCGATTCACGGATGGGAGGGCTCAGGGTTGAAAGGGTTGAAAAGGGTTGAAATGTCCCATCTCGTCCCGGTGCATGGGGTTGAAAGGGTCGAAATGTCTAACGAAGTGACATTCGTCCCTCAACCGCACCCGACCCAGGGTCGAAACCAATGTGGCGAACGTGATCGCCTCGTCGAGGTAGGGGAATGACCGATCGCATCATCATCCCGCTGCCCGGCATCGGCACCCTCGAGCTGACTCGCGAAGCCTATGAGGCGGCGCTGCGGCCGCTCCACGCAGCTGCGTCGGTGGCCGCGGACGCGACCGCAGCGAAGCTCGTGAACGCCCAGGCGATCGCGGAGCTCCTGAGCCTGCCGGTGTCATGCGTCTACGAATACGCGAAGGCGGGGCGCATTCCCTGCGTCCGGGCGGGCAAACACGTGCGGTTTGACGCCGCCGCGGTGCGTGCCGCACTTGGTGCTGTAACAGTGGGTCGTTCAAATGTCTCGTAAATCACTGGCTCGGATTAGGCCTGCTACCGCGCTGCTACCGCGCCAAACTCTCGGGGGGATGCGCTGATGGCTCGCGGCAAGTCGGTGAAGCTTCTCGCGTCCATCCCGCTCAAGTACCGGGCCGACTTCATCGAGCGCCTGGACAAGCGCACCGTGCTTGGCCGGGCGGTCTACGATCGCTACCACGCGGTGATCTCGGATATGGGCGGGGAGGAGGCCTTGAGCACCATCAAACGCAGCCACGTGCGGCGCCTGGTGACGCTGGAGTGCATGATCGAGGGC
>Ga0182030_10000421_pt1 | contig 77951 bp, 76 predicted proteins | sample 812S3MmetaG_FD_121299 | JGI IMG/M metagenome (GOLD analysis project Ga0182030, IMG submission 121299) | Permafrost microbial communities from Stordalen Mire, Sweden - 812S3M metaG (Illumina Assembly) | ecosystem: Environmental > Terrestrial > Soil > Wetlands > Permafrost | place: Sweden... | reverse complement strand
ATTCATGAACCAGCAAGATTCTTGCTGTTTATCCGTGAAACAACAAGGCGCAGCATGAGTCATACATCACGAACCACGACGATTTGGAGGAAACCATGAGAACGCGTCAATTGGGTCAGCAGGGGCTGAAGGTCTCGGAACTGGGTTTGGGCTGCATGGGGCTGTCCGATTTTTATTCGAGCAGCAGTGCCACGGAGGCGCAGGGTATCGAACTCATCCATCGCGCGTTGGCGCTGGGCGTGACTTTTCTGGACACGGCCGATGTCTACGGCCCGCACACCAACGAAGTCACGGTGGGCAAGGCATTACGGGGCAAGCGTGAGTCCGTGGTGTTGGCGACCAAGCTCGGCATCGTGCGCGAGCCGGGATCCAACGCGCGTGGCGTCAGCGGCAAACCTGAGTACGTGCGCGCGTGTTGCGAGGCATCGCTGCGCCGCTTGGGCGTCGATGTCATCGATTTGTACTATCAACATCGCGTCGATCCGCAGGTGCCGATCGAGGACACTGTGGGAGCCATGGCTGAACTCGTTCGCCAGGGTAAGGTGCGCTATCTCGGTATGTCGGAAGCCGCCCCGAGCACTTTGCGTCGTGCCCACGAGGTGCATCCCATCAGCGCTCTACAGACTGAATACTCCTTATGGAGCCGCGATCCGGAGGACGAGATCCTGCCGACGGTGCGCCAGTTGGGTATTGGCTTCGTGCCTTACAGCCCGCTGGGACGCGGCTTTCTCGCCGGACGTTTTCGCAAGCTGGAGGATCTTGCCGCGGATGATTGGCGGCGCGAATCACCGCGCTTTCAAGGCGAGAATTTTGCCAAGAATCTGTCTGTTCTAGAGCAGATCAATCAGTTGGCGGAGCAGAAGCGCTGCGCGCCGTCGCAATTGGCCTTGGCGTGGCTTTTGGCGCAGGGCGATGACATCGTGCCCATCCCTGGCACCACCAGTCTGGCGCGGCTCGAAGAAAATGTTCGAGCGCCGGGTGTCGCGCTCAGTGCCGCCGACTTACAGCGCATAGACAGCGTGGCTCCGCGCGGAGTCGCGGTGGGGACTCGCTATCATCCGAACATGATGCGTCTGCTGAACGGTTGACGCGAAGTCTAATGGGCTGCGGGCGTAGGCGCGGGGGCAGGGATTGCGGCAGGCGGCGCCAACTCCACGGCGTAGCCGGCCGCGAGCCACGCCTCCAAGCCGCCGAAAAGCGGGCGCACGCGCGTGAAGCCGTGATTCATGAGCATGCGCGCCATGCGCGCCGCTGAGGCCTCGCTGGGGCAGGTGCAATACAAAATGATGTCGCGATCGCGGGGCAGATCATGCAGGTGCCGCGCCACGTCATCGAGCGGTACATGAACCGCCCCGGGTATCCAGCGCGGCTCCAGGCTGCGTGCGGTGTGTGAGCGCACGTCCACCACAACCGGCGCTGCACCGCTCTGCATGAGTCGGTACAGGTCGGCGACGCTGATGCGTGCCATGCGCAGCATCCTGTAGAAGCGCGCGCGTTCCCACCACTTGTAGGCGATGTAGCATCCCAGCAGCATGGCCGCGGCCAACCCGGCAAGACTGCCGATGCGATCCAGGTTGATCAGCAGGGCTTCGACCTGGGTTCTGAACAGCATTCCAGCGACCAGCCCTGTGCCAACCCACAGGATCGCGGACAGCGTGCTCAAGAAAATGAATCTCGTCCATCCGATGCGCAACGCGCCCGCCAGCGGCGGGGCAATGATGGCCAAACCTGGCACGAATTTGGCGATGATGAGCGAATTGACGCCCCAACGCTCGAAGCGGTTCTGCGTATTGCTGACGCAGGAATCCGGTTCCAAGGAGATCCTGCATAGGGTTTTCAATACTCGAATGCCGAAAATCTGACCGAGTACATACCAACAACAGTCCGCGGCCAGGCACGCGAGCACCGCTCCCAGGAACACCCCGCTGAGCGAGAGTTGGCCATTTGCGGCGACAGCGCCGGCGACGATCAGCGTTGGAACAGCCGGTACCGGCAGCCCGAGCTGATCGACCAAAACGTTGATGATGACGATGCTCAAGCCAAAGTGGTTGAGCGCAAGCAGGAGTTGTTGACTCAACGGCCGGACGTCCGCGCCTTGATTCGAAGATTCGGCAAAAATGCCGCGGCCACGCCGAGCAACGGCAGGTAGGCGCACAGGCGGTAAACGAAGTCGATACCGCGAACATCCGCCACCGCGCCCAGCACGGCCGCGCCGATGCCACCGATGCCGAATGCGAATCCGAAGAACAGACCCGACACGGCACCAACCTTACCCGGTATCAATTCCTGAGCGAACACCAGAATCGCAGAAAACGCCGAGGACAGCACCAGACCAATGATGAAGGTCAGGATGCCGGTCCAGTACAAGTCCGCGTATGGCAGCAGCAGGGTGAAGGGCGCGACGCCCAACACCGACACCCAGATGACGCTCTTGCGGCCGACACGATCGCCGATGGCGCCGCCGAACAGCGTACCGATGGCAGCCGCAGCTAAAAACATGAACAAGTGGATCTGCGCCGAGCCGACCGTGACGTGAAATTTCTCGATCAGATAAAAACTGTAGAAGCTGGTGATGCTGGCGATGTAGAAGTATTTCGAGAACAACAGCAGCACGAGTATGCCCATGGACCAGGCAATCCGCCGCGACGAGACCGGACCTTGTGAAGCAGCATCATGCGAAGCCGCAGCCTTGGGCTGCAAATGCTGGCGCTTGTACCACGTGCCGACGCGCGTCAATATCGCGATCGCGAGCAATGCCGCGAACGCGAACCAGGCGATGCTCGTCTGACCCAGCGGCAGAATGATCAGCGCCGCCACCAGCGGACCGGCCGCGCTGCCGCTGTTGCCGCCGACCTGAAAAATCGACTGGGCCAAGCCATGGCGGCCACCGGAGGCGAGGCGCGCGATGCGCGATGACTCGGGATGGAATATCGAGGAGCCTGCGCCTATAAGCGCAGCGGCGGCCAGCACGCTGAGGTAATTCGGCGCAAAGGCCAAGACCAGAAGTCCGGCCAGGGTAAAACCCATGCCGATGCTCAGCGAGTACGGCTGCGGATGCTTGTCGGTGTATCGGCCGATGAAAGGCTGCAACAGCGATGCGCAAATCTGGTAGGTCAGCGTGATCGCGCCGATCTGCGCGAAACTGAGGTGAAACTCGCCCTTGAGCAGGGGATAGAGCGCGACGATCAACGACTGCAACATGTCGTTGAGAAAATGCGAGAAGCTCAAGGCCAGCAGCACATTGAATCGTGTCTGCAGCGCTTGTCCCATGCTTTGTGATGCCGCGGCGAAACTTTTGGCCATGACGTGTTTGCTAAACCTCTTACCCTACTAGCTACTTCGTTGTCTGTCCTGCGAGAATGCGGCCATGAATCGATTCGAACCCTACGTTTTCCTGCGCGGACTCGCATCGCGCTGGGACGTATTGGCGTTCATCGTGGTCATCGGGCTCATCGTGTTCTTGGGTGAAACCTCGCGCGGCCTGTTCGCGCCCCTGGCACAGCTGCAGCAAACGCCGTTGTCGTTGGATCCGGCACATTTGCCGGAATATGCCGCCAGAACCACTTTTCGCATGTTGGCGGCGTTGTTTCTGTCCTTGGTGTTCACGCTGACGTATGCGACGTGGGCCGCCAAGAGTGAGCGCGCCGGGAAGCTGCTGGTGCCCATACTCGATATTCTACAGTCGGTACCGATCTTAGGTTTCATTTCCATTACGGTCGTGTTTTTCATGTCGCTGGCACCAGGGCGGGTGCTTGGCGCGGAATTCGCCGCCATCTTTGCCATATTCACCAGCCAAGCTTGGAACATGGCGTTCAGCTTCTATCAGTCGCTGCGCACCATACCCGTCGAACTCACCGAGGCGGCCGAATCGTTCCGCTTGTCGCCGTGGATGCGCTTCTGGCAGCTGGAGGTGCCATTCGGTATGCCGGCGTTGATTTGGAACATGATGATGTCGATGTCGGGGGGCTGGTTCTTCGTGGTCGCTTCGGAGGCCATCAGTGTCGGGCATACAACCGTGGCGCTGCCCGGCGTGGGCTCCTACATTGCAATGGCTATCGCGGACAAAAATCTCACTGCGATCGGCTGGGCGATTGCCACCATGCTGATCGTGATCCTGCTCTACGATCAGCTGCTGTTCCGCCCGCTGGTCGCGTGGGTGGACAGATTCCGAGTCGAACAGGAGCCGGGGGTGCGCGTGCCACAATCGTGGGCGCTCACCATGATGCGCCGATCGCGTTTGATTCAGGCGGCGACCGTCGCGTTCCACTCGGCCGTTTTGTGGACCAGCCGCGCGGTGAAGCGTGTCGATGCCCCGAGCGCCGAGGTGGCGCGGCCCAAGCGACGCAGCCTGGACTTATTATGGGTGTCGCTGGTCGTAGCTGCGTTGGTGCTTTCGCTCTGGCACATCGTCGTGGTGCTGATCAGGCAGACTCCCTCTGCTGAGGCGCTGCACGTCTGCGGCCTCGCGTGCTTGACCATGCTGCGGGTGTTCGTGCTGATTACGCTGGCGAGCGCCGTGTGGGTTCCCATCGGCGTGTGGGTGGGCATGCGTCCGCGGGCCGCGCAAATCGTGCAGCCGATCGCGCAATTCATGGCCGCCTTTCCCGCGAATCTTTTGTTTCCCATTGCGGTGTACGGCATCGTCACGTGGAAACTGAACCCGGATATTTTCTTGAGCCCGCTGATGATTCTAGGAACGCAGTGGTACATTTTGTTCAATGTGATCGCCGGAGCGTCGATGATCCCGGCGGAGATGCGCTACGCCGCGGCGAACTTCCGCGTCACGGGCTGGCTGTGGTGGCGCCGGGTGGCGCTCCCCGCGGTGCTGCCGTTCTATGTTACCGGAGCGATTACCGCATCCGGCGGCTCGTGGAACGCGGCGATCGTTGCTGAAATCGCCACCTGGGGCGACTCCCAGGTTCAAGCCAAGGGCTTGGGCGCTTACATTGCCGAAGCGACCACCGCCGGGGACTTCCACCGCATCGTATTGGGCATAGGCACCATGAGCCTGTTCGTGGTGATCATCAATAGGATTTTCTGGCGGCCCTTGTATTACTACGCCGAGCGCAAATACAGAATGACTTAAGTGGGGTATCGATATGGAACACATGCCGCTACTGCAATGCTCGGAGGTGCGCAAGGCATTCCCCAAGCCCGACGGCGCCGAATTGCTGGTGCTCGAGGGCATGAATCTCGAGTTGCGCGAAGGGCAGATCGTCGGGCTGCTGGGCCGCTCCGGCTCGGGCAAGTCGACCTTGCTGCGCTTGATAGCGGGGTTGGCCGAGCCGAGTGCCGGAACGGTCAACTATCTGGGCAAGCCCATCGTGGGTCCGGCGCCGGGCATCGCCATGGTGTTTCAGAGCTTCGCGCTGTTTCCCTGGCTGACCGTGTTCGAAAACGTCGCGTTGGGCCTGGAGGCGCAGCGCATGTCGCGCCCGGAAATCAGGACGCGATCGCTGGCGGCCATCGACTTGATCGGCTTGGACGGATTCGAATCGGCGTATCCGCGCGAGCTTTCCGGCGGCATGCGCCAGCGCGTCGGCTTCGCGCGCGCGCTGGTGGTACATCCGAATATACTGCTGATGGACGAGCCTTTCTCCGCGCTCGATGTGCTGACGGCGGAGACGCTGCGCACCGATTTCCTGGACTTGTGGTCTGAAGGCAGAATGCCGATAAAGGGCGTCATCTTGGTGACGCACAACATCGAGGAAGCGGTGCTGATGTGCGACCGCATTTTGGTTTTCGGCAGCAACCCAGGCAGGATTTTGAGCGAGCTGAAGGTGACGCTGCCGCAGCCGCGCAATCGCCTCGATCCGAGTTTCCGCGAGCTGGTGGAAAAGATTTACGTGGAGATGACCGCGCGTCCCAAAGGCTCGGCCCCGGGGCGTCAGGAGCGCTTCCCCGGCTTAGGCATAGGTACGGTATTGCCCCAGGTGTCCACGAATCTGCTGGCGGGTTTGATGGAAGCGGTAGCGGCGTCGCCTTTCAACGGCGTAGCCGATTTGCCGAAAATCGCGTCGGACTTGCAGATGGAAATCGATGAGCTGTTTCCGGTAGGCGAAACCTTACAAATGCTGCGGTTCGCGGAGCTGGAGGGCGGCGACATCAAGTTGATGGATGACGGTCTGGCATTCGCGCACGCGGCACTCGATGAGCGCAAGCGGATCTTCATGCGCCACCTACTGACTTATGTCCCCTTGGCGGCGCATATTCGCCGGGTTCTGGACGAGCGCGCGTCGCATTCGGCAAGAAAAAGCCGCTTTATCGACGAGTTGGAAGACTTCATGAGCGAGGAGGATGCTGACCGAACCTTGCGAGCCGTGGTGCGCTGGGGCAGGTATGCGGAGGCCTTTGCTTATGATGACGAGAATGCCATGTTCAGTCTCGAGAATCCGACATAAAATGTACCGATCATGGATTGCTCACCGAACTTGAATCTGCATGTTCCGCCCGACGAAATGGTGAAATACATCCAAGATCTGATGACGCTGCCGCATGGCGAAATTGCGGCAAGTTCCGCCATGACATTGGCGCAGCGTCACTGGGGCGGCGATACGCCGCTGGCGCGCGCGGCGTTGTTGCGCTGGAGCGCCTTGAATCTGGCTTTCCAGGACAAGCGTCTGGAAACGTGGACCGTCGCCCGCGAACACGATCGCATCCAGGTGCCGGCGGCTCTGGTGGCCGCCGCGGGCGTTGCTCCCTTGGTGCTCGACAACGAGCGGGCTGTATTCGATATTCCTGCGCTGCTCGATGCCACCTTGGATTTTCAACCTCCGGCAGGTCAGGCTTAGCAATGAAACCGGGTGACAGTGCTGCGCCTGAACCGCGCTTTGGCGTGCTGCGCCTGATAGCGCTTTACAAGATCGTCAAAGTGTTGCTGCTGCTGCTCGTGGCTTACGGCGAATTGCGGCTGCGGGATGCCTCCCTGGTAGCGAAGCTGCTTTCCTGGGCATCGGCGCGGCCCTATGGTCTCGAGCATCGCGTCGTATCGCGCTTGGTCGAATGGTTCAGTGGCTTGAGCTCGACGCGGGCGGAAGCGCTGCGCTTGGTGACACTGGGGTACGCGGCGGTTTTCGCGATCGAGGGCATCGGCCTGTGGATGCGGAAGCGTTGGGCTGAATGGCTGACCGTGGTCATTACCGCGTCTCTGGTGCCGCTCGAGACGTGGGAAATGTTCTTCCGGCCTACCTGGGGCAAACTGGCGATTCTGCTCGGCAACATCGGCATCGTCGTCTATTTAATTTGGCACGTGCGAACACACGCCAATCCGGCGGAACGGGCGCCGCTGGTCGCGGAAGTGAACAAATTATGACGGCGATCCATACGTGAAATGATCTTCATGTAGGACGAAACTGACAGAGACCGAGTATCGTTCCGCACGCTCGAAAATTTCACTGTTTGGAGATTGTATGATGAAGTCCGGATCCCTTATTAGTGCTGCAGTATTGGTGTTTGGGCTCAGCGCCGGCTCCATGGCCGTCGCCATGCCGGCATCGGCTGCACCGACCGCCGATGCCGGCGCCGCCGCATCGGACGCCCCCAAGGCTACGCACAAGCACAAGTCGTCCCACAAGGCCTCGCATAGCAAGAAGAGCAAGAAGACTGCCGTAGCGGCCAAGTGATACGCTGACTGCCATGAAGCCCCGACTGCTTTGCAGTGGCCGGGGTTTTTTAGTGAGCCCTAAATGGTTGCTGTTGCTGTTGCTGTTGGGCACGGCGCGGGCGCAATCGCAAGCACCTGTTTATCAGTTGGGCCACATCCAGGTGAGCCGGCTTCGTGCGCCGCCGACACCACCAACGGGCGGCGTCGCGGCGGTATACCTGTGGATCACCAATAGCGGCAAAGCCGACACCTTGGTGGCCGTCAGCAGCCCGATTGCCGCCAAAGCCGAGATGCACTCGACCACCATGGTGCAGGGCCTCATGCAGATGCGGCCGGTCGAGGCTGTGGACATTCCGCCGGGTGCCACGATCAAGATCGAACCGGGTGCGCTGCACATCATGCTGCAGGGCTTGAAGCAGCCCCTGGAGCCAGGCACCGCCTTCTCGCTGACTCTCGAATTCCGCGATGCGGGTATGCTTCTGGTGCAAGTCCCCGTCAAGGCACTCGAATGAACGGAGTCATGGATTGAACAGCGTCACGGTGCAAAGCATCGACATTGCGCACCTGATTCAGGTGGCGCTGACACCGATTTTCCTGATCTCGGCGATCGGCGTGACGCTCAATGTGCTGACCAGCCGACTGGCGCGCATCGTGGATCGCGCACGAGCCATGGAGAAGGAGGCGCTGCGCCCGGATTACACCAACCCTGGCAGAGATGTGCACGCAGCGCTGCGCGTACTGGAACGGCGCGCCCGCTATATCAACGCTGCGATCACGCTCATCACGATTTCCGCACTATTCATCGCGTTGGTGGTGGTGATGCTGTTCGTCAACGCGTTTCTGCGCTGGGATCTAGCAGCCTTCATCGCTTGCATGTTCATATTGTCCATGCTGGCGTTGGCCGCGGCGTTGCTGTCTTTCTTGATCGAGGTGCGCATTGCCACCAATACGCTGCGCATCGGCATCGAGGCGGCCGCGCGTCAGGGGGAGTGAAGCGGGTGTTCGCGCACCGGAATGGGCACGTTGCAAAGATCGATGTGGCCCGCGGGTGTTACGAAGAATTCCTCGGGGCGATTACGCCGCGACTCGATCACTGCAGCGAAAGCTGCTGAATCGGTGCGCATGATATCGAGATTCACGCGCTCGGCAGCCGGCACATCGGCGGCAATGCGAATGGACTTGATCGGCAAAGGCGTCTCATTTTTCGAATAGAAGCCCATTTCGGCGCTGCCGCGCGCGAGCCCTGAAAGTAATTCCACGCCTCTTACCACCCGGCCCACCAGGGCGACATTGCGGTCCAAGTGCCGTGGTGCGTGGCCGATGACCACGTACATTTCAGCGCCGCTGCCGGATTCGACGTCCAGATCCCGCCCCACGCCCACCATGGCGTAGCAGTGCGCCAGCCACGTGCGGCGCAGCGCTGCCGAGCGCGCCACCGGAAATCCGTTGGAAAAGCCGACTTCCGGAGCATAGATATCGCCGTCCGCCAGACGCGTGAAAATCATGTGCGCAGGCAAGGGCGAATCGAATTCGGGTGCCGTCTTGCCCACGCCTGCTGGAATGGGATGTCGATTATCCGGATCGCCCCATTGCGCGACGTAGTTGTCCTGTTCGCGGATCACCGCCAGGCCGTCGTAGTAGCCGGCTCTGGCCAGGGTCTTGATGTTGCGCACGTGCAAGGGAGCGTAAGTCGGCGCCAACTCGATGATCACGCGCCCGCTGGGCAGATCGACGTAAAGCGTATTGTCAGGGTCCAGGGACCGCCAGTCCTGCGGCGTGGAAGCCGCCAGAACCTCGCCCATGCTGGGCGGTTTGGCCGCCAATGCATTCAGCGACAAAAAGCTCAGCGCGCAAAGTATTAAATACTTAAAATCCCGCCCCATGCCTTCAGTATTGCACAATCGTTCGATTCTCGAGGAGAGCCAAAGATGCACCGGATCATCGCGTTAATTGCGCTGCTTGCCATCGGTACACCGTCGGGAATGGTGTTGGCTCAGGGCTATCCGGGAGGCGCGGGTCAGATGGGTCCGTCGCAAATCGGCGGCGCCGGCGGAAGAGGAGCGTCGCACCAAGAAGAACTCACTTCGACCTCGTCGCCGGAAAAACCGGATAAGGCGGCGGCCAAAGCCTATGCCTCCGGCATGAAATCTCTGAACAAAGCGCATGAACTGGAGGATGTGATCGCCAAATCGACGGATCCCGACAAGAGGGCCAAAGCCGCAGACAAATTGGGTGACGCCTATGGCGCGGCTTTGGATCATTTCACGGAAGTTCTGCGCAATAAGGGCGACATGTATGATGCCTGGAACGAAGTCGGATTCGTCCACCTACGTTTGGGCGCGTATCGCGAATCCATTGACGACTACAATCACGCGCTCACGCTCAAACCCGATTTGCCGGCGGCCGTCGCCAATCGCGCCCTGGCGTATCTGATGACCGACCGGCTCGAAGAGGCCAAATCCGCGTACATGGATCTGTTCTTTCATGAACGCCCGCTGGCCGACGATCTGATGGTGCATATGCAGGATTGGGTGCAGCGCCATCGCGCAGCTGCCGACGGCGTGCGGCCCGCGGATCTTGATTCCTTCGACAAGTGGGTCACCGAGCGTGGCGGCATCGCCAAAACTGCCGCCGCCGGCGCCAACTAGTGGGGTGAGAGGCAGCGGGGACGGCAACGAAAAACAACAGTTGCCGTCCCGCTGCCTCTCACCCGTAGCCGTGGTACAGCCGCCCAATACCACGTACCTAGGCGTTGCCTGAGTCCGGCGGCGAGCGTTTCAGTTCGTCGAGTTCCGTGCGCAGCTGCTGCACCAGTTCTTCGAGCGCCAGCACACGTTCGTTCAAGCTGGATTTCGAATTCGTCGCGGCTGCGTCGTCTTCGAGCGGCGACTCATCGCCGGCAAGCGTGTCCGGAGTACCGGAGAACAGATGCGTATAACGCGCCTCGCGTTCTCCCGATGAACGGCGCAGTCGTGCGATGAACGGGCCGTCTTCGCGCTCCGTTAGGCTCTTCAGCGCCGCCTCCACCTCGCCGCTATCGGCGAACTCGCACAGGCGATTGGTGCGCGAACGTAGTTCTCCCGGCGTCTGCGCGCCGCGCAGCAGCATTACGCAAAGGATGCCCAGCTCCTGCTTCGAAAATTTCAGTGAGCCGAATTCGGTATTGCAGAATCGGTGTTTGTACTTGGTGACGCGGCCGCCGTAGCCGGCGGATCGGTCGCTCACCAGATACTTCTTCATCAGGGCATCGACCGATTGCTGCACCTGAACCTCAGTCAGTTCCAGCACGGGTTCGCGATTGGTTTTCTGATTGCAGGCATTGGTGAGCGCGTTGAGCGACAGCGGATATTGATCGGGGGTGGTGATCTCCTTTTCAATCAGGCAGCCGATGATGCGTGCCTCGATCGGGGTAAGTTCGATATTCATGTCTTCCAACTCTGGGCTGCTTGCATTAGGGTAGCGCCTCAATTGCGCAAAACACAGGACTCTCGTCATGAAAACCCAAGCCGCCGTTGCCGTTGCCGCGGGCAAGCCATTGGAAATCCTGACCGTGGACTTAGCCGGGCCGAAGGCCGGCGAGGTGCTGGTTGAAATCAAGGCCAGCGGGGTTTGTCATACCGATGAGTTTACGCGCTCGGGCGCGGATCCCGAGGGATTGTTTCCCGCGATCCTGGGTCACGAGGGTGCCGGCATCGTCGTAGACGTCGGAGCAGGCGTCACGTCGGTGCGCAAGGGCGATCACGTGATTCCGCTGTACACGCCGGAATGCCGCCAATGCAAATCCTGCACCTCGCACAAAACCAACCTGTGCACCGCGATCCGCGCGACGCAGGGCAAGGGTGTGATGCCCGACGGAACCAGCCGTTTTAGTATGGGCAAGGACCTGGTGCACCACTACATGGGCTGCTCGACATTTTCGAATTTTACCGTGATGCCGGAAATTGCCGTGGCGAAGATAAGGGAAGACGCGCCTTTCGACAAGGTGTGCTACATCGGCTGCGGAGTGACCACGGGTATTGGGGCTGTGATCAACACGGCAAAGGTGGAAGCGGGTGCGAACGTGGTGGTGTTCGGCTTAGGCGGCATCGGCCTGAACGTCATTCAAGGGGCGCGCCTGGTCGGAGCCAACAAAATCATCGGCGTGGATCTGAATCCCGGGCGCAAGCCGCTGGCGGAGAAATTCGGCATGACGCATTTCGTGAATCCCAAGGAAGTGGGCGCTGACCTGGTGGCGCACTTGGTGGCGCTCACAGACGGCGGTGCTGATTACAGCTTCGAGTGCGTCGGCAACGTCGATTTGATGCGTCAGGCTTTGGAGTGTTGTCACCGAGGCTGGGGTGTATCGGTGATCATCGGCGTCGCGGGCTCCGGCAAAGAAATCAGCACCCGGCCGTTTCAGCTGGTGACCGGCCGCGTGTGGAAGGGCACGGCTTTCGGCGGCGCGCGAGGGCGAACCGATGTGCCGAAGATCGTGGATTGGTACATGGACGGCAAGATCAACATCGATGATTTGATCACGCATCGCATGCCTCTCAACGACATCAACACGGCATTCGACCTCATGCATGCCGGCGAATCGATCCGCAGCGTGGTGGTGTATTAGTGAGCGGCTTGGAACTGCTCAGCAAGAATGCTTGCTACGGAGGCGAGCAACGATTCTATCGGCACCAATCGCGCGAAACTCGCGGCCCCATGAAGTTCGCTGCCTATGTGCCGCCGCAGGCCCGCTCAGGCGCCGTGCCCGTGCTGTATTTCCTGGCGGGTTTGACCTGCACCGAGGAGACCTTCTGCATCAAAGCGCATGCACAAATGTTTGCCGCCGAACTCGGGCTGATGCTGATAGCTCCCGACACCAGTCCGCGCGAGCCAAGAATTCCCGGCGATGCCGATGCCTGGGACTTCGGCTATTCCGCGGGTTTTTATCTCGATGCGACACAGGCGCCGTGGGCGCAGAACTATCGCATGTACAGCTACATCACGAGCGAGCTGCCGCAGTTGGTGGCCGCCAACCTCCCGGCGCGAGCCGGCGCCAACGGAATATTCGGCCACTCCATGGGCGGCCACGGTGCGCTGACCTTGGGGTTGCGCAATTCTGAGCTGTATCAGTCGGTATCCGCGTTCGCGCCGATCGCGGCGCCGATGCAATGCCCGTGGGGTAAGAAGGCATTCACCAATTACCTGGGAGGCGATACGGTCAATTGGGCGCAGTACGATGCCAGTGAGTTGGTGGCGAAGCGCCCGCACCCCAATCTCATCCTCATCGATCAGGGCGATGCGGATCAATTTCTCGCCGAGCAATTACAGCCGCAGAAGTTCGCGGCGGCCGCGGCGAGTTCCGGCCAGGCCCTTAACCTGCGTATGCAGCCGGGCTACGATCACAGCTACTATTTCATTCAAACGTTCATCGGCGATCATCTGCGTCATCACGCCGGCATGCTGCGACCATAGCGCGAACAGCGTTTGACCGGCAGGCGATTACGCGTATCATCTTGCCCTCGCGCAAGGTTCCCGCAAGGGATTTAAATCGGAACGCGGTTTGAAACCGCGGCTGCCCCCGCAACTGTAACCGGCGAGCGGACGTCCACACATCCACTGAAGGCATGTCGCTTTGGGAAGGGGGACGCGAGCGATGACCCGGAAGCCAGGACACCCGCCTCGCGCCGTCGTCTAGTTGCCGGCCGGGGTGCGCTGATAACTGCGGGGGAAACCGTCGCGACGACAGTGTTGGAGTCGTCGCCGGGGAGCCTTCGTTGAAAAAAATCGAGTTCAAAGAGACGTTCGCTTGCGCCGACTCCTGGCCCCTCATCAGGAGATCTCCTTGCGCACTTCATCGTTTCTCAAAATCACAATTCTCGGCTTGACCCTGGGCGCCGCCGGCGCGCACGCCGAACTGGAAGACGGACCGGGCACCGTAGTGCCGCGCACCGAAGTACCGGGCTCCGCCGTGCCGGACACCATCGTGGTGACCGCCACCCGCATACCGACGCCCGAAATTCAGGTCGCGAGCAGCATCACAGTGGTTAGCGCCGACGATATTGCCGCCCGGCAATTGAAGTCCCTGCCCGACCTGCTGCAGCAGGTACCGGGGCTCAGCGTGGTGCAGAGCGGCGGCCCCGGCGGCCAGACCTCGGTGTTCATGCGCGGCACCAATTCCAATCACACCAAGGTGCTGGTCGACGGCATCGATGTCAGCGATCCGAGCAACCCGACCGGCGCCTTCGACTTCAGCCAATTCCTGACCCAGGACATCGAACGCGTCGAGGTGCTGCGCGGTCCGCAAAGCGGACTGTACGGCTCCGACGCCATCGGCGGCGTCATCAACGTCATCACCAGGAGTGGCTCGGGGCCGGCGCAATTTAATGCCAGTGCCGAGGCGGGCTCGTTCGACACCTTCAATCAAGCGATCGGCGTGAGCGGCTCGCTCGAGCAATTTCACTACGCCGCCAACATCGATCACTTTCATTCCGGCGAGACGCCGGTGACGCCTTCGTACGTGCTGGCGCCCGGCGAGCGGCGCATCGATGATTACGATGACAATGTGACCGCATCGAGCAAGCTCCGCTACGACCTCACGGATGCGTTGGACTTGGGTCTGGTGGCGCGCTACACGAGCACGCATCTGCGCTTCAGCGGCGATGACTTCGTCGATTTCTATCCGTTGATCTTCCCCGACTCTTCGCAAAGCGAGAACGATGCGCGCCAGATCTACACACGCGCAAGCGGCCATTGGGTGACCTTTGGCGGCGCTTTAGAGCAAGCGCTGGGCTTGGCTTACAGCAACCTGAAATCCTCGGACTTGAGTCCCGACGATCCGCGCAGCGATTTGGCCGGCAGCCGCGTCAAGGCAGATTGGCAGGGCAGCATCCGCATCGCCGCCGATGAAAGGCTGATCATCGGCGCTGAGCATCAGCGCGACGAGATCTCCCTGCCGATCTCCGCGAGCACCATCATCGACTCCGGCTACGCGGAATTGCAGTCCGGTTTAGGCACGAGCTTTTTCAATACAGCCAGCGTGCGCTATGACGACAATGACCGATTCGGCGGTAAGGCGACGTTTCGCGTAGCGCCCGCCTATTTGATTGAACAAGGCGGCACCAAATTCAAGGCCAGCCTCGGCAGCGGCTTCAAGGCGCCCACCTTGGACCAGTTGTTTCAGAGCTTTCCGTCATTCGATTTCTTCGCCAATCCCAATCTGAAACCGGAGAGCAGCTTGGGTTGGGACGCGGGATTCGAACAGGCGCTGGCCGCGCGCCCGGTCAGATTCGGCGTCACCTATTTTCACAACATCATCAAGAACCTGATCACCGATAATGCGGATTTCACCTCTTACACCAATATCGGGCGCGCTGTGACCGACGGTGTGGAGAGTTTCGTCACGTATCAGGCGCTGCCGAATCTTGGCATGAAGCTCGATTACACTTATACCCAGGCCACCGATGAAATTCTGCACGAGGAGCTGTTGCGCAGGCCGAAGCACAAGGCGGTTCTGAATGTCGGCTGGCAGCCCAGCAAGCGGCTCTCCTTGAACGGCACAGTGCTCGGCACCAGCTCGTGGATCGACGGCAATCGGGATTTCACGGTCGCACGGCTGACGGCGTCGGGTTTCGTCACAGTGAATTTGGCGGGCAGTTTCGATCTGACGCAGCACTTTACGGTGTTCGCGCGCATCGACAATTTGCTCAACCATCGCTACCAGGATCCGATCGGATTCCTGCAGCCGACGCTGGGTGCTTATGCGGGCATCAAAACGAAGTTCTGACCCGGCAACGCCTGCTCAGCGCGTCTGCACCAGCGGCTGGGAAGTGATGCGGCCGTCGAAGTCGGTCCATACGTGGCTGGCGAAGTCGTACAGCTTGCAGCGGCGCACCGTGTTCCAGTAGTAGCGCCACGAGAACACTTCGGAGTTGAGCCGCTCATCGAGAGTGGCGGTGAGGCGAGCCTGAGCTTCCTTGAGGCGATACAAAGGAATGCCCATGTTCACGTGGTGCGCGCCGTGCTCGAGGATGTAGTGGATCAAGCCGTCGAGAGGCCGCATCAGCTTGATGTGCACGGTGGTGGTGGCGTAACCGGCGTTGGCGCTCCACTCGTCGCGGCGCTCGTACCAGGCGACGCGCGGGTGGGTGTGCTGCACGTATATCACGAAGCCCATCAAGCAGTTCCAGCAGCAGAAAGGTACGATGAAGCCGAAAATCAGCAACGACCAGATCGACTTGCCGCTATAGATGCCCCACACCACCAAGCCACCCACCCACAGCAGGCCGAAGGCGGCTACCAGCAGGCTGTCCCAGGTATGGCTCAAGCGACGCGTGGTCACGTGCTTACGACCCGGAAAAAACAGCTTCTTCCACCACATCTCGACCATGTAATAAACGCCTTGACCGACGCCGCTGCGATACACGCGCTCGAGGCGCCGACGAATCCAGGACAGCTTGGCAAATTCGTGCGGTGAATATGGGGTCCAGACGTAATCGCGACCCTTCAAATTGGTGAAGCCATGATGCGCCAGGTTATGACCGAGCTCCCACAAGCTGAACGGTGTCAGCGATGGCAGGAAGGCGATGCGGCCAATCCATTTGTTGAGAATTTTATTCGGCGTGTACGAGCCATGACAGGCATCGTGTCCTATGACAAACAGGCGCGCGATCCACAGTGCGGCGACCAAGGAGGCGAACACCTTCACCCAGAGCGCCTCCACCACCAACAGGCTGGCGATGGCCACACCCAATACGACCCAGTCCAGCATGAACCAAATGATCGGCGCAACCACTGCGCGCTCGACGGTAAAGGGCTGCAGCAGTTTCTGAAACGTGAAGCGCGATTTATCGGCGACGGTCGCAGCAGCCACTGGCGATTCAGAGGGAGAGGGTGTTTGCACTAATACCTCCGACCAGCAACAGAACAACAACAGAAATAGGGAAGCGCACATTATACCCCTGCTGCGCTTTATGACACTGAAATAGGTCCCGGATTTGGAAGACAAACGGCGATATCAGCCCGTTAGGAGCGATTTCAGGCCGTTTCTGCGTCCGGCCACAAAAGCACGCCCAAGTGCTCACAGGCTTCAATCAGGGCGGTGGCCGCTTCGCGCGTGCTGGCGTCCAGACGCCGATCATGCGTCAACAGCCAGGTCAGGCGCGCGCGCCGGGAGCGGGCGGAAGGTTCGCTGTCGAACAAGGCGGGGTACAGCCCCAGCGCATCGACGAATTCACGCATGGCGGCCGTCGAGCGGCCATTTGGCGCAGGCGTCAACAGCAGCTTCAGCCAGGTCACGCAGCGTTTCGCGAGCCCGGCTCGTGTAATGCCCACACTGGTGCGGCGCCGCGATTCCCCGTCGGCGAGAGAGTCGGCAAGGTGGCGATAACGCTCCACAGCCGATTCCTCGGCCGGCAACGCCGGACTGGCATCCGACAAAACGGATCGCAGCAAATCGGCCAGCAACAGCGACAATGACTCGGCGAGAAAACGCTGGCATTGATCCGAATCGGGGCGGGACAGCTGGTCCCAGGAGAGGGGTCCACCTATACGTCGGGCATTCGGCGATTTCGACATGGCACCAGTGTAGCGGCTCCGCGAATCCGGGCCAACTATGATGCGACTGACCCACCACGCAGTTATCATTAGCCGCATGCAACTACCCACCGCCCCCGCCGCCAAGGCGGTCAAGCTGCGCGGCGACTATTCAGCGGCCGATGCCGAGTATGTGGTTGAACAGGCTTGGTCATGCTATACGCCCGCGGAACACGCCCTTTGGGGCAGGCTGGTGGACCGACAGATGGCCCTGGTGAAGCGCTACGGGGCCCCCCAAGTGACAACCGGCCTGCAGGCCCTCAACCTGGACCGGCGGATTCCACGATTCGACGAAGCCAGCCGCGTACTGCGCCGGGCCACCGGATGGGAAATAGTGGCCGTGCCGGGGCTGATCCCCGAACGGAATTTCTTCGCGCATCTGGCGCAACGGCATTTCCCTGTCACTGTTTGGCTGCGCGCTCCCGCGGAAATCGATTATTTGTCCGAACCGGACGTGTTCCATGATTTTTTCGGCCACGTACCGTTGCTATGCGACCCGGTGTTCGCCGACTTCATGCAGGCGTACGGCAATGCCGGCACCAAGGCGGAGGCAGAGGGCGGGCTGAAAATGCTGGCGCGCCTGTACTGGTATTGCGTGGAATTCGGCCTTATACGCAGCGGCAAGGAACTGCGTGCCTATGGCGCCGGCATTCTCTCATCGGCGGGCGAGACGGTGTACAGCCTGGAGGATCCCAGTCCGCATCGCGTCGGTTTCGATTTGGAGCGTGTCATTCGCACCGACTACATGATCGATGCATACCAACAAACCTACTTCGTCATGGACAGTTTCGAGCAGCTGTTTCGCAATTCTTACGACCGCGATTTCGCCCCCCTGTATCGTGCCTACCGAGATTTGCCGGGCATCTCCCCGGCCACGCTGCTGCCCTCTGATGAGGTCGTGACGCGCGGCACGCAGGGCGCTACGGTCGATGGTGGACGCTAGGCCGCAATTGAAGCCGGGGGTCAGCGTCGCACTGGGCAAGGCCGTGTGGCGCATCGTGGCGGGGAACGCTGGTCCGATGACCGGACCCGGCACCAACACCTATGTGTTCGGCGGGCGCGACCGCACCGTGCTCGATCCGGGACCGGACGAGGCTGCGCATCTGGAAGCCATATTGGCAGCCGGCGCCAATATCCGGTGGATCCTGGCAACGCACACACATCGCGATCATTCGCCGTTGGTAGCGAAATTGGCGCAGCGCACCGGCGCGACCGTGATCGGGTTGCCGCCGCCGCGCGACGGACGCCAGGACGAAAGTTTCGCGCCCATGCACATGCCGGCAGACGGCGAGCGCTTGGTGCTGGGCGACAGCCCGGTTATCGCCATCCACACCCCGGGCCATGCATCGAATTGCGTGTGTTATCTATTGGAGCGTGAGGGGTTGCTGTTCACCGGCGATCATGTGCTCGAGGGCGTCTCGCCCGTGATCCTGCCCCCGGACGGCGATATGTCGGCATACCTGGCATCCCTCGACAAGCTGCTGCCCATGAAATTCGATCGTATTGCGCCCGGCCACGGCGATGTGATGCAGCTTCCCAAGCGGGTGCTCGCCGCGCTGCGCGCACACCGGATCGCTCGCGAGGACAAAGTGCTGCGTCGGCTCGCGGACATTCCAGAGGCGACCCTCGCGGCTTTGACGCCGCTGGTCTACGACGATGTACCCGTGGACCGACATCAATGGGCGCGCCTGACCTTGGAAGCGCATTTGATCAAGCTCGAGCGCGAAGGGCGGGTAGCCGAGCACGGCGGCCATTGGCGGTCGATTCAAGCATGAGACCGCGATTATCGATTGCGCTGCACGCGGTGAGCGTGCGGCGCGGCAGGCGCTGGGCATTGCGCGAGGTGTCCTGGCAGCTCGAACCGGGCGAACGTTGGGCATTGCTCGGCGATAACGGTGCCGGCAAGACTCAACTTCTAAAACTGTTGAGCGGAGCCGTATGGCCGACGCCCGGCGCGGCGGCCGCTGCCGGCGAACCAGAGGGACGCAGCTATTGGCGCGGCGACGATTCTGTGCCGCTGATCGAGGCGAAAGCGTACATGGCTTACGTCGGCGGCGAACTGCAGGACAAGTACGCGCGCTACGGCTGGAACCTACCCGTGCAAGATCTCATCGCCACCGGCCTGCAGGGCACCGACCTGCTGATGAGTCCAATCACAGCACTTGAGGCCGCGCGGGTTGCCAGGATGTTGCGCGCGTGTGGTTTGCAGCGCTATGCGCGGCGCAAATTCTTGACGTTGTCGTATGGCGAGAAGCGGCTCGCGCTGCTGGCGCGGGCGCTGGTACAAAATCCGGATTGGTTGCTGTTGGACGAGTTCTACAATGGCCTGGACCAAGATTATCGGCGGCGCATCGACGCGGTGCTCGAGGCCGCACGGCGCCGCGGGCAGTCGTGGGTAGCGACGGCGCATCGTGCCGCGGACGTGCCGCGCGGCACGCGGTGGGCACTCGCCCTCGCTGCAGGTAGGGTGCTGTATCGCAAACCCTTGGAGCGGGGGGAGTTGCGCGATTTGGCGCGGCGTGCGGCGGAAGCGCCGCTCGCGGCGAGCTTGCCGGAGGCACGGCCCTCAACTATCCGCTCGCGCGGCGCCCTGCTGGTGGAACTGACCGACGTCGATCTGTACGTGGAATATCGCGCCGTGCTCAAGCAGGTGAACTGGCGATTGCGGCGCGGCGAACATTGGGCGGTGTTCGGCGCCAATGGCGCGGGGAAATCCAGCTTTCTCAAGCTGCTGTACGGCGATCTAGCGCCGGCGCTCGGCGGCAGCATCGAGCGCGCCGGGTGCCCGCCGGGCACGCACATCAACGAATGGAAGCGCCGCGTCGGGCTGGTATCTCCGGAGCTGCAAACGATGTACCTAGTCGATGTGAGCGTGTTGGAATTGGTGGCGAGCGCGCGCTACTCGAGCATCGGACTGGTCGACGCGTTGACGCGCGCGGATGAACGCAATGCGCGCAGGTGGCTGGAGTTCTTCGAACTGCAGCCGTTCGCGCAGCGTCGGCCGCGCGAACTTTCATATGGGCAGATGCGGCGCGCGCTGATTGCGCGCGCCATGGCGACCGATGCCAGCATTCTGCTATTGGATGAGCCGCTCACCGGTCTCGATCCGACGCAAAGAGCCGCCATGAAGCTTCTACTGCAGCGCCTGATGCGGCGGCAGGTGACGGTGATCGCCGCCGTGCATCATCCGGAGGATCTGCCACGCGGCATGACGCACGCGTTGCATTTACATAATCGGCGCGCACAGCAATCCCAATTCCAGACTGCGACGTGAGTGCGCGCGGCGCTGCGCCGCTTCACGCAAGACTAGCGCCGCTACAGTAATTCACGGAGGTCGATTATGTTGCGTGTTCTCGCTGCCGTCGGATTGAGCACGTCTTTGATGGCGTGCAGCGGCGCATTCGCGGTGCGCCCCGTAGCGCGCATCGCCGCCGACAACGTCGGCAAGTCGGTGAGCCATCTGCAAGAAGCGTTCGGCGAGCCGCGCAAGATCGACAGCACTGCCACCCGGCAAATCTATGTCTGGTTCCTGCCGCTGAAGCCGAAGGACGGAGCGCCCAGCGGATTCCACGGCTGCGAGGTGGAGGTCAGCGTGGACCCCAACTCGCAGCAAGTGCTGGGTTACTCGCTGTCGAACGTCGGCTGGGCCAGCTGCAACGAGGTTGAACGCCGCATCCGCGTCGCCTCCAGATAATTCGCTACAATCGGCGACGCGCCGCGCGGCGCTAGCTTAGGAGCACGACGCCGTTGTATGCGTTGCCGATTTTAACGATCCTGATTCAAGCCGCTTTCATCGTCCACGTGATCAAGACGGGACGCAATCAACTGTGGATCTGGGCCATCGCATTGCTGCCAGTGGTTGGTTGGCTGGCATATTTCGTGGTGGAGATCGTCCCGGCACTGTTCGGCGGCCGCGCCGCGCGGCGCGCCAAAGCCGGTGTGCAGCGCATGATCGATCCCGATCGCGATCTGCGCCGTGCGGCGGCCGAGGTGCAAATCTCCGGCAATGTCGATGCGCGTCGGCGGCTTGCCGACGAGCTTTTGGAGCGCGGTCAATACGAGGCAGCCATCGAGATGTACCAGGCGGGCCTGAAAGGCATCTTCGAGCATGACCCGACGCTGCTGCTCGGCCTGGCGCGAGCTCAATTCGCCCAGCGGGACTATGCCGGCGCGCGCGCCTCGCTAGAGCGTCTGACCCTGCAGAACCCGGACTTCAAATCAGCGGACGCACAGCTGCTGTATGCCCGCACACTCGATGCCCAGGACGCGCTCGATGAGGCCGAGCGCCAGTACGCGAGCATCGCGCCGGCATATCCCGGCGCGGAAGCGAAGCTGCGCTACGGCTTGCTGCTGAAGCGCCGCGGCAAGATTCAAGAGGCGCGCCGCGAGCTGAAGGATTTGTTGGACAGCGCGCAATTAGGTCCCGCTCATTATCGCAAGGCGCAAGCCGAATGGCTGGAGCGGGCGCGGCGCGAATTGAGCTAGAATAGCTGATGGAATTCATGCGCCGCCACACCGGATTCGTTTATGCAGCGCTGCTGGCGAGCGCGCTCTCAGCCTGCTCGGGTCAAAAGGACGCCGCGCAAGGTCTCGTCTGGGAAATTGCCGCAACGGTATCCGCCGCTGAACCCGAGGCCGCCAAGTACGTTCCCGAGCAGCTCAACGATGTTCGGGCCAAGTTGACGGATCTGCGGGCGTCGTTCGACAAGCGGGACTACGCCGGGGTCATGGCGGCGGCGCCCGCGGTGCTTGCCGCGGCACAGTCGCTGGCCACCGACGCAGCCGCCAAGAAAGACCAGATATTGAAAGCAAAGAATGATGCTTGGACCAATCTGGCGGTGGTGCTGCCAGATGAGGTAACGGCTCTGCAAAACCGGGTCGATCAGCTCAGCACCAAGAAGCCGGCCAAGAAAGCGGCGAAGGCAACACCGAAAGGAACCCCGTCGGGAACCCCGTCGGGAACCCCGTCGGGTACCCCGTCGGGCGCGGACCTGGCGGCCGTGGGCGCCGCTATGGCGGATATCACTTCGCTCTGGTCGAAGGCGCAGGCGACTTTCGCCGGCGGAAATTTGGACGAAGCGGTCGCCACTGCCAACGAGGTCAAGTCGAAGGCTGACGCACTGGCAGTCACCCTGAAAATGGATCCCGCCCGGGGCGCCGGCGCGACCTGAGGATCGATTCTTAAAGGGCGAGCGTGCCTTCACTGACGATGACAGCGGTGCCGCCGATATGCGCGGCCTCCAGCTCACCGTTTCGTACATCGAGCCGCACCTGCACCTCGCCGGGTCTGCCCATCTGCTGTCCCTGAGCGCCCACGAAGTGCGGCGGTTTGTCATCGAATGCGCCAAGATCCCAGAGGTAGGCGGCGAGCATGGCGTGAGCGTTGCCGCTGACGGGATCCTCGGCAATGCCCAGCGCCGGGCAGAACATGCGCGCCTGCGTCGACAGCACACTGGCCGTATCGTCCAAGGCAAATACGAAAAAGCCTTCGGCGCCCAATTCGGTGCCGAGCGAAAGTAGCGTGTCGAAATTCGGTGCGAGGTCATCCAAATGTCGACGCTGCGCCACCGGCACCAGCAGCCGCGTGCTGCCGCGGCGTGCAACGCGGGCCGGCATGAGCTCGTGCAAATGCGTGGCCGTCAAGCGCAACGCCTCAGCCACGCGCAGCGTGGTTTTCAAGGGCAACGGCGCCTCCAGCTCGGGCGCGGGTTGCCGAAATTCGACTGTAGCCCGCGAATCCTGCATTCGCACCGACACGGCAATCACACCGGTGCCGGAATGCTGGCGCCAAACGCCGATCTGGCGGCGGCCGAGGGCGAGCAGCACCGTATGCGCGGCAATCGTGGCATGGCCGACGAACGGTGCTTCTTTACGCGCGTTGAAAAAACGCAGCCGCACATCATGGTCGGCGGCGCCGGCCGCCATCACGAAAGCGACTTCTGCATGTGAAAATTCGCGCGCCACGGCTTGCAGCGTCGCCTCGCTGAGCGCATCGGCGTCCACGACCACAATGGCAGGATTGCCGGTGAAGCGCGCCGCAGTGAACGTATCGACCTGAAAAATACGCAATTGAATCTCCGCTCTTGCCGTCGCGGAGTTTTGCACGCCTTAGGCTGGCAAGCTACACTTCCGTCAAGCAAATGCGCGCCGCCATCGAAATCAGCATGTATCCCTTGAGCGGCGATTATCGGCCGCGGATTCAAGCTTTCATCGATCGCTTGAACACGCATTCGGAATTGCGCGTGCTGACCAATGCATTGTCGACGCAGATCTGGGGCGACCTCGAGGTCACGCTGGCAATTTTGGCACAGGAAATGAGCCGATCCGCGGGCGAGGGCCCGCAACTCGTCTACGCCATGAAAGTCCTTCCTGGATTGGCGCCGCCCGCCTCGCCGTGATCCGGGAACTGTCGGTGCAGCTCGTCAGTGCCTGGCACGAAACGAGCTGGATCGAACTGACCGCGGCCGCCCTCGCTGTTGCTTATCTATTGCTCGCCATCGGCCAGCACGTATCCTGCTGGATCGCGGCGTTCGTCAGCTCCTGCCTGTACGTGTGGGTGTTCTTCGTGGCGCGGCTGTATATGGACGCCATCCTCAACATCTTTTACGCGATCATGGCGCTATACGGCTTCTGGCAATGGCGCCGCGGCAAGGACGGGGCACAGCTAGCCATCGCGCACTGGCCGGCATCGGTTCACCTTGGTGCGTTGGCGGTCGTGCTGCTGCTGTCATTGGGCACATCCGTGGTGCTGCGCCGCTATACACCCGCAGCGTGGCCGTTTCTAGACTCCATGGTCACCTGGGCGAGCGTATTCACCACCTTCTTGGTGGCGCGAAAGATCTACGAGAACTGGCATTGGTGGCTGGTGATCGATTCGGTTTACGTGGGTCTGTACTTCAACCGCGGGCTGTATGTGACAATGCTGCTGTTCGGCAGCTATCTGGTTCTGATCGTGATAGGCATGCGCGAATGGCGGCGCACGTTGCCGGTAGCCCATGCGGCAGCGTGAGGTCGAGCGCATTGCGCGCCGAGCGGTGCCGGGCAGCGGCGCGCCGCGCGTCACTCTCTTGAGCGAGGGTCTGACGCACGATACCTACCGTGTAGAGCGGGATGCCCGCGCCTTCAGCATGCGATTGGCCACGGCGCCGTCGCGCGCGTCGCGGCGCGCTTCACGGTACGTTTCCATGCAGGATTCGGCATGGGTGCTGCGAGTCTTGCAACTCGCCGCCGATCAAGCTCTGGCGCCGCCCTTGGTGTGCGGCGACGTGCAGCGCGGCGTCACCGTGCATCAATGGGTCGAGGGGTGCGCATGGCCGGCCGCATCGGTCAGGCTGACGCGAAACATCGGGCGAATCGCGGCGTTACTGCGGCGGGTGCATGCACTACCGGTGCCGACACCGGCCCGCACCTCGAGTCCTAGCATGTGGGTGCGGTATTACAGGGCCGCGTTGGCTGCACAGGAGCGCAGCGCACGGCGTGCCGCAAGGCGCATCGTCAAGCGCGCCGCGCTGCCTGCGCTTGCCGCGGCGGCTGCGCTTGCCGCGGCGGCTGATAGGCAACTCAGCCGACTCGAGGCGCTGCCGCACCTTACCGGCGTCGTCTGCCACAGCGATTTGCACCGGCTGAACGTGCTCGAGTACCGGCCGCCACGCGCCCGCGCCAAGGCGCTGTTATTGCTCGATTGGGAATACGCCCACGTTGCGGAACCATTTTGGGATTTGGCCGGATGGAGCGCCAATAATGATTTCCGGGATGAACTGCTGCGACGCTTGCTCGCGGCGTACCTGGGGCGGGCGCCGGATCAGGCTGATTGGATGCGCTGCAAGCTTCTTGGCTGGCTGTACGACTATGTCTGCTTGCTGTGGAGTGAACTTTATTTAAATTCGCGCCACGCCGGCGCCGAATCGGCTGTAGAGCAGCGCGCAGCGGTGCTGCAGGCTCGATTGACTGCACGCCGCATCTGAGGGTCCGCCGCATATAGGCGATTCGGAAAACTTCCGGCACACTACCGCGTCGATTGGTACGTTCAAATCTAAGTGCAACGGAGAGTTAAATGGCGCGGATGTTGGTAGTGGATCGAGACGGCAAGGAGCACGAAGTTGAAGCCAGGCCAGGCCTGAAAATCATGGAGGTCCTGCGCGAACTCGATTACGGTGTCGCAGCCATTTGCGGCGGATTGTGTTCCTGCGCCACCTGCCATATCTACGTCGATCCGGCTTGGGTACCGCGCTTGCCCAAGCCGCAGAGCGACGAACTCGAACTGCTGCGCGAACTAGGCGACTACAAAGAGCCGGTATCCAGGCTATCCTGCCAGGTCGACTTCACCGAGGCGCTGTCGGGCATCAAGGTTGCGATCGCGCCCGATTCTTAAGGCCCGGCGCTTATTTCTTTTCGGTCTGCCGCCGCACCGCATCCTGCGCCGCTGCGATCGCTGCGGGGTCACCGAGAAATCGGCGGTTGACCGGCTGCAGCTGCTCGTCGAGTTCGTAGAGTATTGGTATGCCGGTGGGGATGTTGAATTCCACGATCTCGGCTTCCGACATCATGTCCAGCATCTTGACCAACGCGCGCAGCGAGTTGCCGTGCGCCACGATCAGCACGTTCTTGCCATCCCGCAACTGCGGCACGATGCGCGATTCCCAGTAAGGCAGCACGCGGGACAGGGTGTCCTTCAGCGATTCCGAGGCGGGCAGCCACGCCGGATCGATCCCGGCGTAGCGCGGATCGAAACGCGCTTGACGCGGATCATCCAGCCCAAGCGGCGGCGGCGGCACATCGTAGCTGCGGCGCCATATCTTGACCTGCGCTTCGCCATGCTGGGCGACCGTTTGCGCCTTGTCGAGGCCCTGCAGGGCGCCATAATGGCGTTCGTTCAAGTGCCAGCTGCGCTCGACCGGGAGCCACATCCGATCGGTGGTATCGAGAATGATCCACAGCGTGCGAATGGCACGCTTCAACACCGATGTGAATGCCAGGTCGGGCTTGAGGCCCTCGCGCAACAACTCCTGACCGGCCTGCGCAGCCTCGACGCGACCCAGATCGCTCAGGTCTACGTCGTGCCAGCCGGTAAACAGATTCTGGACGTTCCAAACGCTTTGTCCGTGACGGACCAAAATGAGTTTTCCCGGCACTTCAGCCACTCCTCGGACGCATCGCCGCAGCAAACAAACCCTCGAACAGAGCCGCGACGGCCGTGCCATTGCGCAGCTCGACGCGCAGCTCGATTCGCCCTCGGCCGGCACGCTCCAGCATCTTGCGGAACTTGTCAATGTCCGCCGCCGCGGGTGCCAGCAGGTGTGCGCGCAGTTCGCCATGGACCGGCTGCAGAAATCGCATGTTCGACCCCTGGATTACGGCCTCGGCGGAGATATCGCGTATCGCCAGGTGGCGCGTAACCCACGCCCAGCCTGCGAGCGCCGCCAGGGAATACAGGCTGCCGCCGAAGGCGGTGCCCTTGTGATTGGCGTTCGGTTTGAGTGGCGCACTCAGCACCAGGGTGTGATCGTCTGCCGATTCGACCAACACGCCGATGTGCTTTGCCAGCGCGATGTCGACGTCGATGAGACGCTGCAGAAAGGACGCGCCGAATTCCTCCGTGCGCGGCATCGTCATTCCTGGATCAGGCGCCGCACCGCCTGTAGAGCCACCGAGAGCGTGGCGAAGTCCGGCGGCGAACCGGTGCGCAGATCCACCACCACGCGCCGCAACGACTCGACCACCACCGCGTGGCGCGATATCCACTGCTCGACCCGGGCGGCGGCGTCGCGGCCGCGGCACGCCAGCGCGGCGGAAGTGATTCTGCGCTGCAGGGAGTACAGATTGTCACGCAGCGTGCTGCGGGCCACCGCCTGCCAATGCCCCTCCGCCGACAGGCTCTCGATCTGTTCCTTGATCCAGGTGAGTCCGATGCGCTCGCCCAGGCCGAAGTAGGCGCGCGCTGCATATCCCATATCGACCCGCGCCGCCGTGGCGACCTCCACCAGGTCGAGGGCACACAGCAGCGATTCGAGCGACGCGATGCGCGCAGCCAGCGCCTCGGGCACATGCTGCTCGACCAGCCGCGAACGCAGTGCCGCCAGGCGCGCCTTTTCGGGGATGTCGAGGGCGCCGGGCAACTCCCGAAACAGCTGCGCCACCTTGGGCGCATAGCGCGACACTGCGCGCTTGATGTCAAGATCTTCGCGCCTGTTCTCGAGCAGCCAGTAGCTCATGTGCCCCAGCAGCCGCGTGGTCTGGAACATCGCCGTGTATTGCACGGCGGCGGGAATCTTGTTGTCGAGCGCTTCGATTTGCGACCAGATGTCGCGTACCGCGAATACTTCACGCGCGATGCTGTAGGCGCGCGCGATCGCGGCGGGATCTGCGCCGGTGTCGTCCTGGGCCCGCACCGGGAACACTGGGCCCATGCGGTTGATGAGGCTGTTGGTGATGGCAGTGGCAATGATTTCGCGGCGCAGTCGATGCCGTTTGATGCGCAGCGCGAATCGCTTTTGCACCGGCGCCGGAAAATAGCGGATAAGTTCAGTGGACAGAAAAGGGTCCTCGGGTACATTCGAATGAATCAGCGCGCGGTACAGCCAGATCTTGCCGTAGCTCAAGGTAACGGCGAGTTCAGGACGCGTCAGGCCTTCGCCGGCCTTGCGGCGGTCTGCGATGTCTTCCTCGGTGGGCAGGAATTCGAGCGCACGGTTCAGGTCTCCGGCGCGCTCCAGGGCGCGTATCACGTAGGCGCTCTCGCTCAAGCGTTGCTTGGACTGGAACTCGCTGGTGCTGATGGCCTGACCCTGCAAATAATTATTGCGCAACACCAAGGCCGCGACTTCGTCCGTCATCTGCACCAAGAGGCGATCGCGCGCCGCCAGCGTGAGCTCCTTGGCGCGCACCGCTCCGTTCAATAGAATCTTGAGATTGACCTCGACGTCGGAGCAGTTGACGCCTGCGGAATTGTCGATGAAGTCGGTGTTGAGTCGGCCGCCACGGCGCGCGAATTCGATGCGGCCGAGCTGCGACAATCCCAGATTGCCGCCCTCGCCGATGACCTTGCAGTGCAGTTCGCGTCCGTCGATGCGCACCGCGTCGTTGCTGCGGTCACCGACATCGCTGTGGCTCTCCGTGGAAGCCTTCACGTACGTACCGATGCCGCCGTTCCACAACAGGTCGACGTGCGAGCGCAGAATGGCCTTGATGATCTCGTTCGGCGTCGCCTGCGCAGGCAGCTCGAGCAAGGTTTGCGCTTCGCGCGACAGATTCAGGCTCTTTGCGGCGCGCGAGTATACGCCGCCGCCCTTCGAAATCGCAGCGCGCGAATAGTCCTCCCAGCTGGAGCGCGGCAGCTTGAACAACCGTTCGCGCTCGGCGAACGAACGCGCCGCGTCCGGCGCGGGATCGATGAAGATATGCTGGTGATTGAAGGCGGCAATCAACCGAATATGACGCGATTGCAGCATGCCGTTGCCGAACACATCACCCGCCATATCGCCGATGCCGGCCACCGAGAAGTTCTGGCTCTGGATGTCCGTGCCGATTTCGCGAAAATGCCGCTTGACGCACTCCCAGGCGCCGCGCGCCGTGATGGCCATCTTCTTGTGATCGTAACCGGCCGAGCCGCCGGAAGCGAAGGCGTCGCCCAGCCAGAAGCCATACTGGCGCGAAATGCCGTTGGCGATATCGGAAAATGTCGCCGTACCCTTATCCGCTGCAACCACCAAATAAGCATCGTCGCCGTCGTGGCGGATCACTCGGGCGGGCGCCGCGATCTTGTCGGCGACGATGTTGTCGGTGATGTCGAGCATGCCGCGGATCAGGATCTGATAGCAGGCGATCACCTCGGCGGCTTGCGCCTCGCGCTCCGCGGGCATGCGGCGCACCACGAATCCGCCCTTGGCGCCGACCGGCACGATAACCGTGTTCTTCACTTGCTGCGCCTTCATCAGGCCGAGTATTTCGGTGCGGAAATCCTCGCGCCGATCCGACCAGCGAATGCCGCCGCGGGCCACGTAGCCCATGCGCAGGTGCACGCCTTCCATGCGCGGCGAGAACACGAAGATCTCGAACAAGGGTCTGGGCAGCGGCAGTTCGCGTAGTTGCTGACTCTCGATCTTCAAGGACAAGTAGGACTTGGGCAGGCCCGCGGCGTCGGTCGTGAAGGCGTTGGTGCGTACGGTGGCGGACAGCGTGTTCCACAAGGCGCGCAGGATCCTATCTTCGTCCGAGCGCGTGACATTCTCGAGCGCTTCGAGAATGCGCTTGCCAAGCCGGCTTAAGGATTTCGCACGCAGCGCTGCCGCCAACGATGGATCGAAACGCGCGATGAACAGATCCGCCAGCAGGCGCGAGAGCAGCGGATTGTTGACCAGCACCTGTGCGATGTAGCCCTGGCTGAACGGTATTCCGGTCTGCAGCAGATAGCGGCAGTAGGCCCGCAGCACCGTCACGATGCGCCATGGCACGCCGGCCGATAGCGTCAGCTGATTGAAGCTGTCGTTGTCCATGCGACCGGTCCACACGGCCGTGAAAGCGCTGCTGATCTCCTGATCGAGCGTCTCGAAGGGCACCGCCGCGGGCGACTGCATCAACAATTCGAGATCCTGGATCCAGGCGCGCTTCGCGCCCGGCAATTCCAGCTCGTAGGGACGCTCCGCCATCACCTTGAGTCCCATGTTCTCCAGCATGGGCAGCAGGTCGGAAATGGGAATGGAATCCCGACCGCGGAAGATCTTCAGAAACAATTTATCCTTGCGGCGCGGATCGGGCCGATAGATATCCAAATGCAGCCGCGCCGGCTCCTTCTCCACCGCCTCCAGGAAGGACACATCTTGGGCTGCTGCTTCGCCGCCGAAGTCCTCGGTATATGCGGCGGGAAAGGCCTGTGCGTAGGTCGCGAACAACCGCAACGCATAGGCTTCATCGAAGCGCGACAACAGCGCTGCCTTGAAGGAATCCATCCACGAGCGTACCGCGGCGGCGACGCGATTCTCGAGCGTCTCGGCATCGACCCGGATCTCTTCGGTGGGCTGCGTACGCGCCACGATGTGAATACGCGCCAGATTGGATTCCGCGATTTGAACCTGCGATTCCATGCTGGTTGCGGCAAACGCATCTTGGATCACGCGCTCGATGCGCTCGCGAACCTGAGTGTTGTACTTCTCGCGCGGCACATAGACCAGGCAGGAGTAGAAGCGCCGAAACGGGTCGCGTCGCAACAGCACGCGCACCCGCGGCCTTTCATGCAGGCCAAATATGCCGGTGGCGATGCGCGTCAATTCGGGAATACTGGCCTGGAACAATTCATCGCGCGGAAAGGACTCCAGGATGTGCTGTAGGGCCTTGCCGTCGTGGCTATCGGGCGCGAGTGCAAAATGCTCGATGACCTGCGCCACCTTGTGGCGCAGCAACGGAATCTCACGCGGATTGCTATTGTAGGCTGCGGAGGTCCAGAGGCCGAGGAAACGGCGCTCGCCGATCAGCTGTCCCTTGCTGTCGAAGTGCTTGACGCCGACGTAGTCCAGAAACCCTGGCCGGTGCACCGTGGAGAGCATGTTGGCTTTGGTCACCAGGCTCAGGTCGCGCAAGCGGCTCTGGCGGCGAATATCCGCCGGCAGGATCCGGCTGGTGCTCTCCGGCGGCCTGTGGCCGGGACGCAGGATGCCGAGTCCGGTCGACTTAACCGCTGCCAACCGTTCACGTCCCTTGCGCCCCGCGAGGCGATACTCACGATAGCCGATGAACGTGAAATTCCGATGCTCCATCCATGAGAGCAGCGCGCACGTTTCGCTCAAGTCGTTCGGATCGAAGCGCTCGCCCATGGCCGCGAGATCCTGCGCGGCGAGATGGGCCGCATCGCGCATGCGCGCCCAATCGGCCCATGCCACGCGCACATCGCGCATGCCGCCCTCGATTTGTGCAGCGAGCGACTTCAAAGCCGCGGGATCGACGATGCGGTCGATTTCCAGATGTTGAAACGACTCGAGCCGCTGGCGCTTGCCGGCGCCGTTCTCGAGGCGCCTTTGCAGCGAACGCAGCATGCCCCTTAAGTCGCGCTCGACCGCGAACACGGGATGGGCGAGAAAATGCAAGGTCAAGGAGCGCTCGGTGAGCGCCAGACTTATGGAATCGACCAGAAACGGCATGTCATCGTTGACCACGTCGATGATGGTGTGCGGCGAGACGAAGCCGTCTTCGCGCAGTGTCGGATTGAATACCCTGACGAGCGCGGAACGGCGCCGCCGCATGGCAAACTTCAGGTGCGACAGAGCCGCGCCCGCCAGCTCCTGCGGATCGCGGCCGGCTACGTCTTCGGCATTGACATGTGCCAGATAGATCTGCAGAAAGCGCCGCCAGTCCAGATGCCGCATGTTTTTGGGCGCCCGCACTTTGGCGTGCAGCGCGGCCGCCACGGTTTTACGATGTTGTTCCGAGGAAACGTGATACATGGGTTACTCCCCCGCGTCATTCTGATCGTTCGAGGTCTGCGATCGCCGCCGCCAGAAATCGGCAGGCCTCGCCGCCGGTAATGCAGCGGTGATCAAAGCTCAAGGAAAGGGGCATGCGGCGATGCGCACGCACGGCGCCATCCACTGCCACGGCCTCCTCGCGCACTTTGCCTGCGCCGAGGATTGCCACAGCCGGCGGTACCACCAGCGGAATTCCATAGCGGCCGGCGAGCGTGCCGAAGTTCGACAGCATCAAGGTAAAGCCGCGCAGATCCTGCGGTGTGGTGCGCTTTTCATGCGCGGCCTGCTTCTGCTCGGCCAGCGCCGCACGCAATTCGTCCCGGCTCTTGCTCTCTATGGCGCGTACCACGGGCACGATGAGACCGGCCGGCGTATCGATGGCGACGGCGAGATCGATGTAATCGAGCAAGGTGCGCGACGATGTGTCGGCATGAAACCAGGCGTTCAATGCGGGTTCGGCGCGCCACGCGCACACCAGGGCGCGCATCAAGCGCGTCATGTAATCGCCGCGCTGCTTCCAGGAATGTAGGTCGGCATCGTCGCACACGGTGCTGCCCGATACCTGATCGCGCGAAGCAGACATGCTGTGCGCCATGACGCGGCGCGCGCCGCGCAGCCGTTCGGCGCCGGTAGGTGGTTCCGACGGCGGCGCGGCGCGCGCGTCATTCGGCGCCGCGGCGAGCACATCGTCCAACGTCACCAAGCCGCCGCGGCCGCTGCCCACAAGGGCGGCAATGTCGACGCGCAGCCGTTTGGCGAGCAAGCGTGCCGCCGGCACCGCGCGCGTGTGCGGCGCACCGCCGTCAAAGTGCGGGCGCGCCGCGCCGTTGGCGGCAGGTTCAATGTGCGCCTGCTCAGCAGTCGGCGGCATGGTGCCGACGACGGTGCCCGAATCGAAATCGATGAGCGGCGCACCGGTGGCGATGATGTCGCCTGCAGCGCCGTGCAGGGCGGTGACGATGCCGCTGAAAGGCGCAGGTACTTCGACCACCGCCTTCGCAGTTTCCACCGACACCATGGGCTGATCGACATGCAGCTGATCTCCCACCTTGACGTGCCACTGGAGGATTTCAGCTTCCGCCAACCCCTCGCCCAAATCCGGCAGATTGAATGTGCTCATGAGTGTTCAGTCCGCGAAGGTAAGGCGCACCGCATCGATGATGCGCTGTGGGCTCGGGATGTAATCATGCTCCAAGCGGTACAGCGGCATGACGGCGTCGTAGCCGGTGACGCGCTGAATGGGTGCCAGTAAATCGTACAACCCGCGCTCGGCGACCGACGCGGCAATCTCTGCACCGAGGCCGACATTGCGTGCGGCCTCGTGCACAATGACCAAGCGTCCGGTCTTCGCCACCGACTCGAGAATGGCATCGATGTCGATCGGGCTCAAAGTGGCGAGATCGATGACTTCGGCGCTGATGCCCTGCGTTTCGAGGTCGGCGGCTGCGCGCAACACCTCCAGCGTCATCGCGCCCCAGGTCACCAGCGTCACATCGCTTCCTTCGCGCAAGGTGAAGCACACATCCAGAGGCAAGGCTTTGCCGTCATCGCTCACTTCCTGGCGTATCGCGCGATACAGACGCACGGGTTCCAAAAACATGACCGGATCGGGATCGCGGATCGCGGCCAACAGCAGCCCGTAGGCGCGGGCGGGCGAGGACGGGCAGACGACGCGAATGCCGGGAATGTGGCACAGCATCGTTTCGGTGCTCTCCGAATGGTGCTCGGGCGCCCGGATGCCGCCGCCATGCGGCATGCGCATGACCACCGGACAGGTGAGGCGGCCGCGGGTGCGATTGCGCAGGCGCGACATGTGGTTGGCGACCTGATCCAATGCGGGATAAAGAAACCCCATGAACTGAATTTCTGCCACCGGCTTCAAGCCATGCGCCGCCATACCCACCGACATGCCGGCGATGGCGGCTTCTGCCAGCGGGGTATCTTGAACGCGGTCTTTGCCGAAGCGTTGCTGCAGTCCGGCGGTGGCGCGAAATACGCCGCCGTTCAGGCCGACATCCTGTCCAATGACGACCACCGTCGGATCGTGCTGCATTTCCCAGCCATGCGCGAGGGCGATGGCGTCGATCATAGTTATCTTCGCCAAATCAATGACCGCTTTGCTTGCCAGCGTACTTTCGCGCCATCGAACGCTGCTCCTGCAAATGCGGCGGCGATGCGGCAAACAGGTGATTGAACATGGCATCGGTCGACGGCTTGCTGCCGCCGGCGTATTCGGCCACCGCCGCTTCGACCTGCGCCGCGCAACGGGCCAGCAGCGCCGCTTCTTTGTCGTCGTCCCAGTGTCCGCTGGCGCGCAGGTAGTGACGAAAGCGCAGCAGCGGCTCGAGTTCCCAAGCCTGCTTGACTTCCGCAGCGCCGCGATAGCGGCTGGCATCGTCGGCGGTGGTGTGATCGCTCAACCGATAAGTGAGGGCTTCGATCACCGCCGGGCCACCACCGCTCCTGGCAGTCTCGAGCGCTTCGCCGACCACATCGCGCACCGCGAACACATCATTGCCGTCGACTTGTACGCCGCGAATGCCGGCCGCAACGGCTTTCTGCGCCAACGTCGCCGCCGCGGTCTGTGCAGACACCGGCACGGAAATCGCCCAGCCATTGTTGACGATGACGAATACCACCGGCAGGTGGGCGGCACCGGCCAAATTGATGGCTTCGTAGAAAGCGCCTTCCGAGGTGCCGCCGTCGCCGATGTAGGCGAGCGCGCAGCGCGGCTCCTTCTTGATCTTGAATGCCATGGCCGCGCCGGCCGCGTGCAAGGTCTGCGTGGCAATCGGCACGCACCACGGAAAATCATGGCGCGGCACGGCGAAATCATTGCCGCGCTCATCGCCCCCCCAGTAATGCAATATCTCCACCATGCTCACGCCGCGCCAGATCTGCGTACCGAATTCGCGGTACACCGGCGCCAGCACATCCTCGGGCCGCATGGCCGCGCCAACGCCCACGTGCGCCGCCTCGTGGCCGAGACAGGAGGGATAGGTGCCTAGTTGTCCGGTGCGCTGCAGGTTCACTGCCTTGCCGTCGAACAAGCGCACCAAGGTCATGATCTCATACATGCGCAGCAGGTCTTTTTCGTCGTGCACGAAGGCCGGAGGCGGCGTTTGCAGCAACCCTCGGGCGTCGAGAATCTGCCGGTGGTGAATCTTGAACTCGGCGACCGTTTTCATAGGCGCGGATTATGCCAGGGCGCGGCGGTGCGCGCTTTACGGACGATGCTCGCCGGAAAGGTAACGCTCGGTTTGCATTTCGATCAGCCGGCTTGCGGCGCGCTGGAACTCGAAGCGCAGCCGCTCGCCTTGATACAATTCCGCCGGCGCGGCCGCGGCCGATACCACGATGTTGACGTTGCGGTCGTACAGTTCGTCGATGAGCATGATGAAGCGTCGCGCCGCATTTTCGCTGGCGGTGGTGAAGATGGGAATGTTGGCGATGAAGATGGTGTGATACAGGCGCGCCAATTCGATGTAGTCATTCTGACTGCGCGGACCTTCGCATATGTCATCGAACTCGAACCAAACCATGCCCGGCGCGGTCGCCTGCGCCACCATGGGACGCTCCTCGATGGTGAGAACAGTGCGGCCGGTGCGTGCGGGGCCCGCCAAAGCGGCGAACCGTTCCTTGAACTGCGCGGTCACTGTGGAAGCGCCGGACTTCGCTACGCTCAGATCAAAATAAGTCGGCGCGGACTCGAGCTGTCGCAGCCGGTAATCGATGCCGCCGTCCAAATTCACGACCTCGACATGCCGTTCGATCAAATCGATCGCGGGCAGAAAACGCTGCCTCTGCAGGCCGTCTTTGTACAGCTGTTGCGGGGCCACGTTCGAGGTGGCGACCAAGGTTACCCCGTAGCGGAATAGGCCCTCGAACAAACCGGCGAGGATCATGGCATCGGCGATGTCCGCAACGAACAATTCATCCAGGCATATGACGCGGTCGCGAGCGGCGAAGCGCTGCGCGACCACATCGAGCGGGTCGGTGCGATCGCGTATGTCGCGCAGGTCTGCGTGCACACGGCGCATGAAGCGATAGAAGTGCGTACGTTCGCGCGCCACGGCACCCAAGGACTCGTCGAAAAAATCCATGAGCAGCGTTTTGCCGCGGCCGACGCCGCCCCACAAATACACGCCGCGCGGCGGGTCGGCTGACGGTGGAGGCGGCAACCAGCGGCTGGCCGACCCGGTCAAGTGCGCGCGCAAGCGTTGCGTGATGGAGGGCGACTGCGAGCGCAGCAGCGCGCCCAATCGATCGAGATGCGCGGCGGCCTGTTGCTGGCTGGCGTCTCGACCTAAGCGGCCGGCGGCCACTTCCGCAGTCAGGTGCGCCGCAATCGCATGATCTGCGCCGCCTATGGCCGGCTTTGAGCTCGTCAAAGGCTTTGGTAATTGGGTCCCGAGCCGCCTTCGGGGGTTACCCAAGTGATCTGACCCGCGTACGGCTCCTTGATGTCGCAGGCCTTGCAGTGCACGCAGTTGGAAGAATTGATCTGCAATTTCTTGCCGCCGCTGCCGTCCGGGATCATCTCGTAGACGTTCGCCGGACAGAAGTTGGTGCAGGGATTGCCAAAGTCGGCCACGCAGCGTGTCGCGCACAGCGACGTGTCGGCGACGTGCAGATGAATCGGCTGATTCTCATCGTGCGTGGTCGCGGCGAAGAATACCGAGGCCAGCCGATCACGCGGCGGCAATTCACGCTCGCCCCAATGGCGGTCCGGCGAGACGTAGTCGTCGAGTCGCTTAAGCGCAGTGTCGTCGGCGTGATTGGCGAGTGTCCAGGGCAGTTTGCCCATGGTGACCGTTTCCATACCAAAGTTGACGGTGCCCCACCACAGGCCGCGGCGAAACCCGGGGCGGATGTTGCGCACCTTGTGCAGTTCGCGGCCGCCGGCCGACTCGCGCCAGCGTTTGTCGAAGCCGACGCTGGTGCCAGTCTCGGCGAAATGTGCGGCGGCAGTCATGCCGGAGCGGATCGCCTGATGGATGCCCTTGATCTTGGGCATGTTGACCGTGCCGCCGGCATCGCCCACCAACATCGCGCCGGGCATCTCCAGCGTTGGCATCGATTGATAACCACCCTCGATGATGGTGCGCGCACCGCCGGCGAGAATTTCACCGCCCTGCAACAGGGCCTTGATCTCGGGGTGATTCTTCCATTGCTGAAACGCCTCGAAGGGTTTGAAGAGCGGATCGGCATAGTCCAATCCGACTACGAAGCCGACGTACACGCGGTCGTTGTTGATGTGATAGAGAAAACTGCCGCCGTACACATGGCTATCGAGAGGCCAGCCCGCGCTGTGTTGGATGAGGCCAGGCCGCACGCGGCCCGACGGGACTTGCCACATTTCCTTAAATCCCAATCCATAGGTCTGCGGCGACTTGCCGGCATCGAGCCGGTAGCGCGCGATCAACTGCTTCGAGGTGCTGCCGCGGCATCCCTCGCAGAACATGGTGATTTTGGCGTGTATTTCCGGGCCCAGAGTGAAGTTCGGACCCGGTTCGCCGTTCTTCTCGACCCCCATGTCGCCAATGCGCACCCCCTTGACGGCGCCGGATGCATCGAACACCGCTTCCGCGGCGGCGAATCCCGGAAAAACGTCCACGCCGAGTTTTTCCGCTTCGGCGCCCAAGATCGGCGCGAGTTGCCCGAGCGAAATGATCAAGTTGCCGTGGTTGTTCATTTGCGGCGGCGTGATGGGCGAGCGGTAGCGCTTGCTGCGCGTCATGAAAAAGAAATCATCGTGCATCGCCGGCACGCAGATCTCCGGAGGCGTCGAGCGCCAGCCGGGCAGCAACTCATCCAGAGCGCCCGGCTCCATGACGGCGCCGGACAGGGAATGCGCTCCCAGGGTGGCGGCTTTCTCCAGAACGCATACCGTCAAATCGGGTTTGAGCTGCTTGAGTCGAATGGCGCAGGCCAGGCCCGCGGGGCCCGCCCCGACGATGGCCACCTCATACTCCATGACATCACGTTGGTTTTCGCTCATCTAACTCACATCGCTGCAATCGCCCTGAAAATCGCCGGCTAGTAGATCATAAACCGATGGGTCGAGGGAGACGACCACCAGGCGGACAAGCTGTGCAGGGATTCAGAGGCGAATATCGCCTTTCACTGAGGGGACAACCATGTTGATAGGCCACGGACGCCGCCTTCCAGGATGGCCAAGGGATTTGGGCATGGCTTGGGGCAAGGACGCCCACCCCATTGGATCCGATGAGAAGCTGCATCGGGCCCTACCGCGGTCAGTCGCGACGCCAGGCCGGCTTGCGCTTGGCAAAGAACGCCTCGAAGCCCTCTTGAGCTTCCGGTTGCACGCGCAGTCGCGCCAGGCGTGCCGCCATTTCCTGCGAGGTTTGGGCCCGAGTGCGGGGATCGCCCTGAGCGACGTCGCGTATCAACTTCTTGGCTTCCGCCAGCGCGCAGGGGGCGCCCTTGAGCAGGGCGTCGGTGATGCGGGCGCAGGTTGCGTCGAGCTCCGTGGCCGAAGCCACCTCATGGGCGAGCCCGAGTTCCTTGAGCGTGGCGGCGCCGATGGTCTCCGCGGTCAAAAAATATCGCGACGCCGCGCTCTGGCTCATCTTGGCGAGCGCGAAGGGCGAAATGATGGCCGGAATTATTCCTAAGCGCACCTCGGTGAAAGCGAATTTTGCGTGGTCCGCAACGACGACGATGTCGCAAGCACCGATCAATCCCAGCGCTCCGCCGTAACCATCACCGTTGACCCTGGCCAGGGTGGGCTTCGGCAGGGAGTCCAAGACTCCCAACAGCCGTGACAATTTGCGCGCGTGAGCCAGATTGTCCGCCTCGGTGGCGTGGCGCTGCGCTTGCATCTCGGTGAGATCGAGTCCGGCGCAGAACATCTGACCGGCGCCCGTCAACTGCACCACGCGCACGGCGGCATCAGCCGCGCAGCGCAGCAATTCCTGGGTTAGAGCCTCGATGGTGGCTGCATCGAGGGCGTTGCGCTTGTCGGCGCGATTTAGCGTGACATGGGCGATGCCGCCTGCGACCCGCGCCTCGACGGAACTCACACCAGCTCGACCGCGATTGCCGTCGCTTCGCCGCCGCCGATGCATAGGCTGGCCATGCCGCGCTGCTTGCCGCGGGCTCGCAGTGCATACAGCAGAGTGGTCAGGATGCGCGCGCCGGTGGCGCCGATCGGATGACCCAAGGCGCAGGCGCCGCCATTGACGTTTACCTTGGCGGGATCCAATTCCAAGTCCTTGATGGCCGCCATCGCCACGGTGGCGAAGGCCTCGTTGACCTCGTAGAGGTCGACATCACCCGGGTGCCAACTCAGCTGCGTCAACAGCTTGCGCATGGCGCCCACCGGCGCCAGCGTGAACCACTCAGGCTCGCGCGCGAAACTGGTATAGCCCAAAATGCGCGCCATGGGTTTCAAACCGCTGGCCTTGGCGAAGGATTCGCGCGCCAGCACCAGTGCCGCCGCGCCGTCGGATATCCCGGAAGAACTCGCCGCCGTGACCGTGCCGTCCTTGCCGAAGGCGGGCTTCAAGGTCGGAATCTTGGAGACGTCCAAGGTGAAAGGTGTCTCGTCCCGATCCACCTGTACCTCGCCCTTGCGCGATTTGACGGTCACGGGCGCAATCTCGGCAGAGAATCGGCCGCCGTTGATCGCTGCCAGGGAACGGCGCACCGACTCTGCTGCGAACTCATCCTGCGCCTGGCGCGTGAAAGCGTATTTGGCGGCCGTCGCGTCGGCGAAGCACCCCATCAGCTTGCCGTCCCAGGGACTCTGCAGTCCGTCGAAGAACATGTGGTCCAGTACTTCCTGGTGCCCCATGCGGAAACCGGCGCGAGCCTTGGGCAGTAGGTAGGGGGCATTGGTCATGGACTCGATGCCACCGGCTATCACGACGCGCGCCGAGCCGGCGAGTATCTGATCGGCCCCCGCCATCACCGCGCGCATCGCGGAGCCGCACATCTTGTTGAGCGTGGTAGAGGGGATGCTGGGCGGCAGTCCGGCGCCCAGGGCCGCTTGCCGCGCCGGCGCCTGGCCGATGCCGGCGGACAAGACGCAGCCCATGATCACTTCGTCGATTTGCGCGGCGGTCGCGCCTGAATCGATGAGCGCGGCCTTGATGGCGGCGGCGCCGAGTTGCGGCGCGGATACCGAGGCGAAGGCACCCTGGAAGGCTCCGACCGGAGTGCGGCGGGCGCTCAAAATGACGACGGGATCGGAATTCATCGCGGGTTTCCGTGCACGGGCCGAGTTCGCAAGTATACCTGGGGGCGCGAATCCGCCCAAGAAAGCCCCGGGGCGCGCCGCGCCTTTGGCAGGCTCAGGGTGTTTGCCCCAGCGGTTCCAACGGCTCACCCATGGCCGCGGCGATCAAATGGCGCGATCGCTCGCGCGCGCCTTCGGGCGGCATCACCTCGAGAATTTGGAAGCGGATGGGCACTCGGTGGAAAAACGCCCCGGCGGGCGGAAACATTTCGCGGGTGCCGTGAATGGCCACGGCCACTATGGGCATGGATGAGCGCACCGCGATCGTGAAGGCGCCGCCGAGGAACTTGCCGATCCGGCGCACTTGGCCGAAGGTGCCCTCGGGAAAAAACACCAGCGATTGTCCGGTGGCGGCGAGGCGCAGCACCCTGCGTGCATCCGAGGCGCCCTTGTGACGATCGAAGCGTTCGACGAATTCGGAACCGAGGCGGCGCAGTAAAAATCCCGCGAGCGGTACCTTGACCATTTCCTTCTTGATCACGAAGGCGAAATGCGCCGGCAGCGCCGCGACCGCCACGATGCCGTCGACGTAGCTGGCGTGGTTGGCGACCACCACGCATGGAGTTTGCGGCAGCAGCGCACTGCCCTCAACCGACAATCGCACACCGATGATGCGCAAAAACGCCCGCGCGAACGCACGGGCGACGCGCCGCCGCCGCTGCAGATTCGGTAGAAATGAATTGATCGCCACTACCGTCAACCCCAACACCAAAAATGCCAACATGCAGTAGGCGGTGTACGGGAATTTTGTGATGCGGCGAGCCTTCAAACGCGTCACTTCTGTGATCTGGTTCTCCTTATGTTAATACTTGACTGTACTGTGATTCTGGTCACTCCGACCTGCAATCCCGCCTCGCATACTGACGGTCAATAGCGTGTAGAGCACTATTTCGTGCGCAACCATACGCTGGAGATTATGGCGACGGCTCTCAAACGGACGGTTTATTCACGCACCTCGGGCGCGGCGGCGGCAGTTGCCCGCGAGGCAGCGGATCCTGCACTGCAAAGATTCCTCGATGCGGTGTGGTCTGAGCGTGGCTTGTCGGCGAACACACTGGCGGCCTATCGGGCCGACTTGACTGCCTTGGCACGCTGGCTGGAGGAACGCGACGGCGCGTTGTTGAAGGCCTCGCGCATCGACCTGCTCGGCTTCATCGCCGCGCGCGTCGAGGGCGGTTCGCGCCCACGCTCCACAGCGCGGCAATTATCGAGCTTCCGGCGCTTCTTCCGATTCATGATGCGTGAAGGACTGATCAGCGCCGATCCCACCGCGCAGATCGCGATGCCGAAGATCGGCCGTTCGCTGCCGAAGTCACTGTCGGAAGCTGAGGTGGAATCGCTGCTCGAGGCGCCGGCCGTGGCCGAACCGCTCGGTCACCGCGACCGCACCATGCTGGAGGTTTTGTATGCGACGGGACTACGCGTCTCCGAGCTGGTCAGCCTCAAGCACAACCAAGTGAATTTGAATCAGGGCGTGATGCGCGTAGTCGGCAAGGGCAATCGTGAACGTCTCATTCCGCTCGGCGAAGAAGCGGTGAAGTGGCTGCAGCAATTCATGCAGGGACCGCGCGCCGAAATTTTGCTGGAACGGCAGACCGACTATCTGTTTCCCACGCGCCGCGGCGATCGCATGACCCGTCAGGCGTTCTGGCACATCATCAAGCGCTATTCGAAGAAAGCGGGTGTGGAGAAAGAGTTGTCGCCGCACACCCTGCGGCACGCGTTCGCGACGCACTTGTTAAATCATGGCGCGGATTTGCGCGTGGTGCAGATGCTGCTCGGCCACAGCGACCTGTCGACCACGCAGATCTACACGCACGTCGCCCGCGAGCGCTTGAAGGACATGCACTCCCAGCATCATCCGCGCGGCTGATTTCCCACCAGCCGCTCATGGGCCTCTGTTAAGATGCCCTGAACTTGCGAAGACCTGCAGGGTCGAAGCTGTCAGTGCCGTCGGAGCAGTCCATGTTCAAAGCTTTTTCCCTTCCCGCACTTTGTCTGCTCGCCGTCTGCGGCGGTGCGTCCGTGTTGGCGGATCAGGCGCCGGTTGCGGCTGCACCGACCGTAGCTGCGGCGCCCGCTGCGAACGATCCTCGCGTCGCGCTGCTGAAGTTGTTGCCCGCGGGGGCGAAGATCGAGGATCTGAAACCTTCGCCGATTGCCGGCATCTACGAATTTTCCCAGGACGCCGACGTTAGCTACCTCACGGCCGACGGCAAGTATTTCCTCGATGGCAATTTGTACGACATGCACACGCGGGAGAACCTCACCGAAGATCTGCGCACGCGCGCGCGCGTGTCCATGATCGCAGCGGTGCCGGAATCCGAGATGCTGATCTTCTCGCCGCCCAATCCGAAGTACACGATCACGGTGTTCACCGACGTCGACTGCCAGTACTGCCGTAAGCTGCACAGCGAAATGGCGGAGCTGAATCATCTCGGCGTGCGCGTGCGCTACATGTTTTTCCCGCGCACGGGCCCGAACACGGAGAGTTGGCGCAAGGCTGAAGTGGTGTGGTGCTCCGCGAATCGCAACGATGCGTTGACGCGAGCGAAGTTGGGCGCTGCGCTGGATATGAACAAGACCTGCGGACCTACGCCGGTGGCGCGGGAGTATGCGCTGGGCGAGAGCATCGGCGTGCGCGGCACGCCCGCGATCGTCACCGAAGGCGGCGACTACATCGCCGGCTACATGCCGCCGAAGGAACTGGTGGCGCAGCTCAAGGAACTTCAAGTCGCGAAGCGCTGAGGCGCGAAACGCGGGGAGCGACGTGCGTTAGCGACGCGCGTCAGCGACGCGCCTTACCGCTCGAGCAGCTTGACCTTGTCCTTGACGCCTTCCCATTGCTTGGCGTCGGCGGGCGCGGGTTTCTTCTCGCTGATCACGGGCCACTTCTTGGCGAGGTCGGCATTCAGTTGCTTGAAGTCGCCTTGGCCGTCGGGAATTTCTTCCTCGGAAAAGATAGCCTCGACGGGGCACTCCGGCTCGCACAGCGTGCAATCGATGCATTCATCCGGATCGATCACCAGAAAATTGGGGCCTTCGTGAAAGCAGTCGACGGGACACACCTCCACGCAGTCCATGTATTTGCACTTGATGCAGCTCTCGGTGACCACGAACGCCATACACAAAACCTTCTGTTGAACGACCCAGCCCGCGTAGCGCGGGCGAAAAACCCTCAGATTTCGCGCCGATTGATCAGTTCCGTGAAGTGGTGATCTTCGCGTCCGGCAGCGCGGTCTGCGAAATATTTGCGCAGAGTATATTCGCCGCTGGGGAAAGCCAAGTCGGACCAAGGAATCTCGGATTCCTGGTATAGGCCGACTTCCAAACTTTCCGTTCCCGGCCCGAATTCCGGTGCGAGCATCTTGGCGCGAAACATCACATGTACCTGATTCGCCCGGGTCACATTGACCACCGCCAGAAGCGAAGTGATCTCCACCTTGGCGAGGGCTTCTTCATAGCACTCGCGAGCGGCGGCGGCTTGCATGGTTTCGCCGTTTTCCATGAATCCGGCCGGCACCGTCCAAAACCCTAAACGGGGCTCTATGGCACGTTTGCACAACAGAATCTTGTTTTGCCACTCAGGCACGCAGCCCAAAACCAACAGCGGGTTCTTGTAGTGCACCATATTGCAGCTGGTGCATACGAAACGTGGCAGATGGTCCCCGGGAGGGATCTTGGTTTCGACGGGGGCGCCGCAGTTGCTGCAGAAATTCAAAGGTGGACCATAAACGTGAGCTTAAAGCGCAGCGGCGCCATCGAAGTAATGAGCGGAGTATAGCCCCGAAGGCCCCTCGGGCCAACGCAGTGGCGCGGAGCGCCTCGGCGCGAATCAGTGCCGCCAGGTTCCGGTTCAGCCTTGCAGGGCCTGACCCAAGCGTTTCTGGTGCCCGGAGAGGGAATCGAACCCACACCCTCGCAAAAGGACCGGATTTTGAGTCCGGCGCGTCTACCAGTTCCGCCATCCGGGCACGCTAGGCGGCGCAGTATATGTGATTGCCTCGCCAGGTAGAATCCTCGCGAGCATGCAACGCACGGATTTTCACTTCGACCTCCCGCAGGAACTCATCGCGCAGCGGCCGAGCGCAGCGCGATCCGCGAGCCGACTGCTGGTGCTCAATGGTCTTACCGGCGCCTTCGAGGATAGTCGGTTTAGCGATCTTCCGGCGCTGCTGCGTCCGAACGACCTCCTGGTGCTGAACGACACCCGCGTGATTCCGGCACGCCTATTCGGTACCAAGGACAGTGGCGGCCGCGTGGAGATTCTGCTGGAACGCGCCCTGTCGGCGAATACGGTGCTGGCGCAGGTGCGCGCCAGCAAAGGCCTGCGCGAGGACTATGCGGTACGCTTGGCCGACGGCCACCGGGTGCGCATGATCGGCCGCGAGGCGGATCTATACGTGCTGGAGTTTTCAAGCGCCGCGCTCGCCATATTCGAGAAACACGGGGAAATGCCGCTGCCCCCCTACATCGATCGGACTGCGGACGGCATCGACGCTGAGCGTTATCAGACGGTATATGCGCGCAACTTGGGTGCCGTGGCGGCGCCGACCGCGGGCCTGCACTTCGATACGCCGCTGCTCGAAGCGCTGGCGGCTCGGGGCATCAAGCAGGCCTTCGTGACGCTGCACGTCGGGGCGGGGACCTTTGCGCCGGTGCGCACCGATGACATCGCGCAGCACGTCATGCACGCGGAACATGTCGAAGTGCCGCCCTCGACCTGCGAGGCGATCGCGACGGCACGTGCCTGCGGCGGGCGTATCGTGGCGGTCGGCACCACGGTGGTGAGAAGCCTGGAGACGGCGGCGGCGCAGGAAGCGCCCAAATTGGCGGCCGGCCCCGATTCGATAGCACCGTACAGTGGGCTGACGCGCATCTTCATCACGCCTGGGCATGCGTTCCGCGCGGTCGATGCCATCGTCACCAACTTTCATCTGCCCGAGTCCACGCTGCTAATGCTGTGCGCGGCCTTCGTCGGCCGCGAGGCATTGTTCTCGGCCTACCGCCACGCAGTGCAGGCGCGTTATCGTTTTTTCAGCTACGGTGATGCGATGTTCTTGACCCCCGCCGCACCGGCGCGCATGCACACGTGACGCAGGCAAACCTCGGCCCCATGCGATTTGCGCTCAAGGCGCGGGACGGCGCTGCGCGCCGCGGCCGCTTGGATTTTCCGCGCGGCAGCGTTGAGACACCCGCCTTCATGCCGGTGGGCACGTACGGCACCGTCAAGGCCATGACGCCGGAGGATCTGGAGGGCATCGGTGCGCAGATCATCCTCGGCAATACGTTTCATCTGTTCTTGCGGCCGGGGCTCGAGGTCATCGAAGCGCACGCGGGTCTGCACGAATTCATGCACTGGCGGCGTCCCATCCTGACCGACTCGGGCGGGTTTCAGGTGTTCAGCCTCGCCGAGATGCGCAAACTCACCGAGGAGGGCGTGCGCTTCCGTTCTCCGGTGGACGGTGCGGAGGTGTTCCTGTCGCCCGAGGAGTCGATGCGCATCCAGCGCACGTTGCGTTCCGACATCGCGATGAGCTTCGACGAATGCACCGCGTACCCGGCCACCTTGCCCAAGGCGCGCGAGTCCATGGAACTGTCCATGCGCTGGGCGCTGCGGGGCTTTCGCGAGTATTACCGCAGCGAGTCGCCCGGCACGTTGTTCGGCATCGTGCAGGGCGGGGTGCACCACGAACTGCGCCTGGCCTCTTTGGCAGCGCTCGAGGAGGTGGGTTTCGCCGGACTTGCAGTTGGGGGATTGGCGGTGGGAGAGAGCCAGCAGGAGCGCGAGAAGGTGCTCGAGGGCCTCTTGCCTGAGATGCCTGAGTTAAAGCCGCGCTATCTGATGGGCGTGGGGCGGCCGGAGGACATTCTGGAGTCGGTGCGCCGCGGCATCGACATGTTCGACTGCGTGATGCCGACCCGGCATGCGCGCAACGCGCACTTATTCACCCGCACGGGCGTCATCAACATTCGCAATGCCATGCATCAAAAGGACACCGGCCCCATCGAAGCGGGCTGCGAGTGCTACACCTGCCGTCACTACAGCCGCAGCTATTTGCGGCATCTGGACAAGTGCAACGAGATCCTCGGCGCGCACTTGAACACGATGCACAACCTGTTTTTCTACCAACGGCTGATGCGCGAGATCCGGGCAGCCATCGAAGCGCAGCGCCTCGATGCTTACGCGGCCGAGTTCTATGCACTCAAGGCGGCTGCGGCGCACGCCTAAGTTTGTCGCGAGGTGCTGTATACTACGCCGCTTTGCGCGGCGTCGCCGCCGTATAAAACGAGTATAACGCTATGGATTTCTTCATTAATTCGGCCTACGCGCAGGCCACCGGTGGCGGTGCGCAAAGCATGATCGGCACGCTGTTGTTGCCGGTGCTGCTGTTGGTGGTGTTTTACTTTTTGCTGATCCGGCCGCAGAACAAGCGCGCCAAGGAACAGCGCGACATGCTCTCCAAGGTCGCCGCCGGCGATGAAGTCGCGACCACGGGCGGCATTTTGGGCAAGGTCGTCGAGGTGGGCGATCAGTTCGTGACCCTGGAGATCGCGAATGACGTAAGCATCAAGCTGCAGAAATTTCAAATCGCGCAGGTTCTACCCAAGGGTACGGTCAAGAACGCATGATCGGCTATCCGCGCTGGAAAATAGTGCTGGTCGCGATCGTATTGGTCGTGGGCATCCTATTGGCGCTGCCGAATCTATTTGGCGAGGAAAACGCGCTGCAGTTGGCGCGCGACCGCGCGGCGGTGCTCGATGCCGACCGCGTCGCCGTGTTGCAGCTCCTCAAGGACAAGGGCATCACACCGAGCGGCGCGTTCCTCGATCAGGGGCGCCTCACGCTGCGTTTCAGCAGCAAGCAGGACCAACTGAAAGCGCGCGACGTAATCGGCGACGCGCGTCACGATGACTTCACCATCGCCCTTTCACAGGCCTCGAAGGTTCCCGAGTGGATGCGCAACTTAGGGTTGGGGCCCGTCAAGCTCGGCTTGGATTTGCGCGGCGGCGTGTATCTCGTGTACCAGGTCGATATCCAAGGGGCCGTCAAACAGCTGCTCGATCATGACGAGCAGGACTTTCGCGCCTCGTTGCGCAACGCGCACGTGACCTACCAGGACGTGTTGGTCGACTATCCGTTGAATCGCGTGCGCGTGCTGTTCCGCGACGCCGATGCTTTTGCCAAGGGCAAGGCGGCCATCGTGGCGGACAATCGCAATATGACATTGACGGACACCACGGTGGACGGTGCACCGGCGCTCGATTTCGTGCTGACCCCGGACCTGATCCGCGAGCGTCAGACCTATGCGGTCCAGCAAAATATCGTCATCCTGCGCAACCGCCTCAACAGCCCGGAACTCGCGGTCTCCGAACCGCAAGTGGCGCAGGAAGGGGTGGATCGCATCGCCATTCAACTGCCGGGCCTGCAGAACTCGGCCGAGGTGAAGAAGATCCTCGGCAAGACGGCAACATTGGAATTTCGCATGGTGGACGAGAACAACAATCCACTGGAAGCGGCCGCCACGGGGCGTGTGCCGCTCGGTTCCAAGCTCTACCACACCCGCGCCAAGCAGCCGGTGCTGCTGAAGCGCGACGTCGTGGTCACGGGCGATCAGTTGACCGATGCATCGTTTCAGCCCAACACGCAGGACGGTGCCGCCGTGTCTGTGGGTCTTGACAGCCGCGGCGCCGCGAAGATGCTGAAGAACACTCAGGAGAATCTGGGGCACTTGATGGCCGTGGTGTTCATCGACCGCTCGCGTGAGAAGAACGCTCAGGGCGTGGATGTCGATCGCACTACCGAGGAAGTCATCAACCAGGCGACGATTCGCGGCGTGTTCAGCAACAACTTTCAGATCACCGGCGTCAATCCGATCGAGGGACGCGAGCTGGCGCTGCTGCTGCGTGCGGGCGGCTTGGCGGCGCCGTTGACCCCGGTCGAGGAGCGGGCGATCGGCCCGAGCTTGGGACAGGACAACATCGACAAGGGCATCAATGCCATGGTTTTTGGCATGCTGGCCGCCTTCGTCTTCATGGCGATTTACTACAAAGTGTTCGGCTTGATAGCGGATTTCACGCTGGCGGCGAACGTCGTATTGTTGACGGCGCTGTTATCTCTGGTGGGCGCGGCGCTGACCTTGCCGGGCATCGCGGCCGTGGTGTTGACGGTCGGCATGGCCGTGGATGCCAACATTTTGATCTATGAGCGCATCCGTGAGGAATTGCGCAACGGCGTCTCGCCGCGCGCCGCCATCGCCGCGGGGTTCGACCGGGCCTTCTCGGCGATCGCGGACTCGAACGTGACGGCATTGATTGCCGGCGTGGTGCTGTGGTCGTTCGGCTCAGGCGCTATCCGCGGCTTCGCGGTGGTGCTGGTGCTCGGCATCGCGACCTCCATGTTCACTGCGTTGATGGGCACGCGCGCTCTGGTGCAGGTCATTTACGGCGGCAGACGCAAGGTCGATCGCTTGTCGATATAGGGAATCGTTGCCATGGAATTTTTTCATAAAGTAACCCGCTTCCCGTTCATGAAAACGCGCAAGGTGTGGTATGGCCTCTCGGCCATGCTCATCTTGGGTTCCTTCGTGCTGGTCGCGGTGCGTCATCTGAATCTTGGTGTCGACTTCACGGGCGGCGTGGTGGTCGAGACCAATTTCGCGCAGCCGCCGAACATCGAGAGTCTGCGCGAGGCGCTGAGCAAGGCCGGCGTGGCCGGCGCGCAGGTGCAGGCCTTCGGCAGTTCGCGCGACATCCTGGTGCGCCTGCCGCCAGACCCGAATGCCAGGGGCGAACAGATCGGCGCGCGTATTCAGGAAATTTTCCGCAAGACCGACAGCGACGTGAAGTTGCAACGCACCGAGGTGGTGGGTCCGCAAGTGGGGCAGGAACTGTTCGAGAAGGGCGCGTGGGCGCTGGTGGCGACTTTGGTCCTGATCTTGATCTACGTGCTGTTCCGCTTCACCCCGAAACTGGCGCTCGGTGCGATCTTCGCCGTGCTGCACGATCCGATCTGCGTGGTCGGCTTTTTCGCGCTGACTCAGATCACCTTCGATCTGACGGCGATTTCGGCGATTCTCGCGGTGATCGGTTATTCGCTCAACGATACCGTGATCGTTTTCGACCGGATCCGCGAGCGAGCGCGCGCAGCGCGCCGGATGACCATCTCGCAGGTCATCGACGAATCGATCAACCAAACTTTGTCGCGTACCTTGATGACCAAGCTGGTGACGTTGCTGGTGGTCGTAGCGCTGCTAATTTTCGGCGGCGAGACCCTGCACGGCTTTTCGGCGGCGCTGGTCATCGGCATACTCGCGGGTACGTATTCCTCCATCTACATCTCCTCGGCGCTGGCCCTCGATTTGGGATTGCGCACTGATGATTTGCTGGAGCGCAAGCTCACCAAGCCCGAAGAAGTCGACGGCCTTCCCTAAGACCTGCAGACGGCGGGTTGCGTGGCACTGATCTCCGACCCGCAAGTCTGGCTCTCGTTCCTGACTCTCGCCGTTCTCGAGATCGTACTCGGCATCGACAACATCATCTTCCTCGTGCTGTTGGTGGACCGGCTGCCGACGTCGCAGCGGCGCAGCGCACGACTGGCCGGATTGAGCGTCGCGATGCTGACGCGCATTGCGCTGTTGTTCTCGGTGACCTGGCTGGCGACGCTGACCGCGACGCTTTTCACCATTCTAGGCGACGAAATATCCGCCCGCGATTTGATCCTGTTCGGCGGCGGCGCGTTTCTGGTCGTCAAGAGCATTTTGGAAATCCGCGACATGCTGCGCGGCCGCGTGAAGGCGCGCAAGCCGGCGATCAAAGCTAAATTCTGGGTGATCATTATTCAGATCAGCGTCATCGACGTCGTGTTCTCGCTGGATTCCGTGTTCACGGCGGTGGGATTGGCGAAGCGCATCGAGGTGATGGTGGCGGCGATCGTGACCGCGGTGCTGATAATGATGCTGGTGTCATCCGCGGTGAGCCGCTTCATCGATCGCTACCCGAGCGTCAAGGTCCTAGGGCTGACGTTCCTGGTCCTGGTGGGCGCTGAGCTCATCTCGCAGTCCCTAGATTGGGACCTGCCGCAAGGGTATTTGTATTTCGCCATGGCGTTCGCGGCGGCGGTGGAAGGGATAAACATTGGCCTGCGCCGTCGCCGGCCTTGAGTGGCTGTGTTCGAGGGCCCGTGGAATTTTCATGAACAAGAACGAAATGGGTCTCGATTGCGGGAGCTCACAAGCCCTGCTATGGTCCTTAAGGCACTGCCAACACAGGGGAAATCGACGCATGGTTAGCAAGGGAATAGGGCGCATTTTCTTGCGCAAATCAGTCGATCAAATCCAAGCAGAGCATCAACAGGGGGAACTGAAGCGCTCGCTCGGTGCCCTGAACCTGATGCTACTCGGAATCGGCTGCGTCATTGGCGCAGGCATATTTGTCCTGACGGGTCGCGCAGCGGCTCAGTTCGCCGGTCCCGCGATCATGGTTTCATTTGTGATCACTGGATTGCTTTGTTCTTTCGTTGCTCTTTGCTATGCAGAGCTAGCCTCAGCCCTGCCCGTGTCTGGCTCTGCCTATTCTTACACCTATGCATCCATGGGTGAGGGACCCGCTTGGATCATGGGTCTGCTACTCGTGTTGGAATACGGCCTTGCGGCATCGACCGTTGCAGTGAGCTGGTCGGGGTATTTCGTCAGCCTGTTGCACGACATGGGGATGGCCATCCCTACGGCGCTGACAGCTGCGCCCGGCGTTCCTATTCTGGACGAAGCGGGTCATGTCATCGCTACCGGCCTGATCAATATTCCAGCCATCGCGATAGTCGCATTAGTCACGTTGATCTTGGTGCGCGGCGTTTCAGAATCGGCGGCGGTAAACAACGTTATCGTCGTCATAAAAGTCTCGGTTGTGCTCGCCTTTATTGTCATCGGGTCGCGCTACGTGCACCCAGCCAATTGGACCCCGCTGGTCCCCGCACAAATCCCACCGCCTGCGCCGGGCACGGCCATGGGTTTTTGGCCCCAAATCGGTCGAGCTGTAGTGGCTGTAATCACCGGCGACAATTCCACTAAATATGGGATGGTAGGGGTGATACATGGCGCAGCCGTGATTTTCTTCGCTTATCTTGGCTTCGAGGCGGTCTCGACAGCCGGTGCGGAATCGCGCAACCCAGGCAAGGACATGCCTGTCGGAATCCTAGGCGCCTTGGCGATCTGCACGATCTTATACATCGCAACTTGTGCCGTTCTGGTCGGAGTCGTTCCCTACAATCTATTGGACGTTCCGGCGCCTCTCGCCTTGGCGGCCGACTATATTGGTCTGCGGTGGTTCGCCCTCGTTGTGAAGGTGGGCGCTATTGCCGGACTTACCAGCGTCATGCTCGTGCTGCTCTACGGCCAAACCCGCATTTTCTACACCATGTCCAAGGACGGTCTTTTACCGAAAGCGCTGGCTCAGGTTCACAAAAAATTCCGAACCCCGTGGATCAATACCATCATCGTGGGTGTTGCTGCGATAGGAGCAGCCGGTTTCATGTCGCTGGACACATTAGGCGACCTTGCGAACGTGGGTTCGCTCACCGCCTTCGCGCTTGTGTGTATTACGGTCATTTATTTGCGCATCTCAGAACCTGGCCTGCTGCGCCCATTCAAAACGCCTTTGTACCCTTTCACCCCTGTAATCGGAGCGGCCATGTGCGTGGTGTTGTTGTTGAGCTTGATGGCGACACCCACCACCCGAAACTTTTTCCTGATTTATCTTGCAGTGGGGATAGTGATTTATTTCATCTATGGCATTCGGAAGTCCGAGCTTGGGCGCGGGATTGTCGTCACGGCTGCCGGGCGAAGTTCATAGAGTTTTAGCATCGGGTTCGGGTCGGTGATCGGCGAGCTAGGTGCGCAGATCGCCGGGAGTGAGCGGGCCGAGGGCTTCGAGCAGCCCCTCGTAGACCTTGGGGTTGCCGGCGAAGATGTTGGGTCCGAGCGCATATTCGGCGCCCGTCGGCGTACCGACGCGGCCCCCGGCCTCTTGAATCAGTAGTGTGCCGGCTGCGGTGTCCCAGGGCTGCAGCCCGAATTCCCAAAAACCATCGAGGCGACCCGCGGCTACATAGGCGAGGTCCAACGCCGCTGCGCCCGGCCGGCGCACGCCGGCCGCGGTGCTCATGATGACCTTGAGCATGGCGAGATATTCATCCACGTAGTTGACGCCGGCGCGGAACGGCAGACCGGTGCCGATCAAAGAACCTTCGAGACTGCGTTGTGAGCTGACGCGGATTTTCTTGCCTTCCAGTTGTGCGCCCTCGCCGCGCGAGGCGGTGAAGAATTCCTGTCGCAGCGGATCGTAGACCACGGCGTGCTGCAGTCGGCCGCGGTGCTCCACCGCGATCGACACGGCAAACACGGGGAAGCCATGCAGAAAATTCGTGGTGCCGTCCAGCGGATCGATGATCCAGAGGTAATCGTCCGTGCCGCTTCGGCCGGATTCCTCCGCCAAGATCGCATGCTGCGGATAGCTACGGTGAATGGTGGCGATGATGTCGGCTTCGGACTTTCGGTCGATTTCCGAGACGAAGTCGTTGCGGCCCTTGCTGTCGATTTTCAGCGAATCGAGGCGCGAGAGGCTTTTGACGATCAGATCACCGGCACGGCGCGCCGCCCGCATGCCGATATTAAGCAAGGGTTGCATATGGTGACGTTAGAATAGCAGAACAATGGCCGCGCCCGTTCGCATCGTCCTCATCGACCCAAGTCACCCGGGAAACATCGGCTCGGTGGCTCGCGCCATGAAGAACATGGCGCTATCGGATCTGGTTCTGGTGCGGCCGCGCTGCTTTCCGCATGCGGAGGCCAACGCCCTGGCCGCCGGCGCAGACGATGTCTTGAGCGGCGCGCGCATCGTTGAGACGGTTGCCGAAGCCATCGGCGATTGCGGCTTCATCGCGGGTACTACCTCGCGGCCCCGATCCTACTACTGGGAGTTCACGACGCCGCGCGACGTGGCGACGCGTGTGGTGGCGCTTGCTCCGGAAAACCGCTGCGCACTGTTGTTCGGATCGGAGCGCTACGGGCTCGGCACCGAGGATCTGAATCATTGCAACGTGTTGGTGCGCATTCCCGCGAACCCTGAATATTGTTCGTTGAATCTCGCCATGTCGGTGCAACTCTTGTCGTACGAATTGTTCATGGCTCGCGAGCAGCCTCAGTCGCATATGCAACTGGAGCAGCCGCTGGCGCCTTCAGTCGATGTCGAATATTTTTATACACACCTGCATCAGGTGATGAACGAAATCGATTTCGAGGATCGCACCGGCCACTTGATGGAAAGGTTGCGGCGCCTCTTCAATCGCGCGCAACTCGATCGCAACGAACTGAATATCCTGCGTGGATTCTTGAGCGCTGTGCAGGGCCGCCGGGGCCAATCGGCGCAGCGTTCGGGCAAGTGAGCGACTTGCCGGTGCCCAGCGAGTTGCCGGTGCCCAGCGAGTTGGCGGTGCCCAGCGAGTTGGCGGCGTACCACGAGTTGCCCGTGTATTTGGACAACGCGGCTACCACACCGGTGGATCCGCGTGTGGCTGTGCGCATGGCGCAGGTCTTAAGTTCCGACGCCGAATTCGGCAACCCTGCCTCGAGCAGCCATCGCTACGGCAGTGCGGCAGCGGCGGCGATCGAGACGGCACGGTCGCAGGTGGCCAGCGCCGTGGGCGCAGACCCTGACGAGGTCATATGGACCTCAGGCGCCACCGAGGCGAACAACCTGGCGATATTCGGCATTGCGCGCTATTACCGCGACCACGGGCGTCATATCGTCACCTCGCGCACCGAGCACAAGGCGGTTCTGGATCCTTGCGCTGAACTCGAACGACGCGGCTGGAAGGTCACTTACCTGGTGCCGGAATACGGCGGCATCATCGGTGCTGCGCAACTCGCCGCGGCGCTGCGCCCGGACACGGTATTGGTGTCCATCATGCAGGTCAACAACGAGACTGGTGTGATGCAAGACATCGCACCCATCGCTGAGGTTTGCGCCAAGCAAGGCAATAGTTGGCTTCACGTCGATGCCGCGCAGGCGGTTGGCAAGTGCAGCGTCGACTTCGGCGGATGCGGCGCGCATTTAATGTCGCTGTCGGCACACAAAGTTTATGGGCCGAAAGGCGCCGGCGCCTTGTTGGTGTCGAAGCGCGGCGCGCGCGTGCACGCGGGCGACCGTGCGGGCGTGCATTTGACCGCGCTGCAATTCGGCGGCGGCCAGGAGGGCGGCCTACGTTCGGGCACATTGGCGACCCATCAGATCGTCGGCATGGGATTGGCATTCCAATTGGCGGGCGAGATGTCGAGAGCCGAACTGCGGCGCATCGCCGATTTGCGCGACCGCTTGTGGCGCGGCGTGGCGGCGATCGGCGGCGTGCTGCGCAACGGCGATGCGCAGCGCGTGGTACCGAACCTGTTGAACGTCTCGTTCGAAGGGGTCGAAGGCGAGAGCTTGCTGGCCGCAGTCAGCCCACGGATCGCAGTCTCGACGGGGTCGGCGTGCACCTCGGACACGCAAGAGGCGTCCTATGTGCTGCGCGCCCTGGGCCGCAGCGAACGTTTGAGCGAGAGCAGCCTGCGCTTCAGTCTCGGGCGTTTCACGGTGGAGCGCGACATCGATGCCGCCGTCGCGGTGTTGAGCGAGGCGGTGCCGCGTCTGCGCCGGGTGGCCGGCGCATGAGCTACAGCGAATTGACGCGCCGCTATTTCGAATCCGCGCCGCACGCGGGTGTGTTGTTGCGCGAAGACGTTTCGATGCCCGACGCGACGGCGGCCGACGTATGCACGCCGCGCGTATGCACGCCGCTTGTATTCCGTGGTGCTGCGGGCAATCGAGATCGGGGCACCTGGGTACAATTCGACATCCGGGTCGCGGCGCGGCGGTGCCTCGACGCGCGCTTCCTGGCCTTCGGCTGTCCGCACACCATTGCGGTGGCGGAATGGGTGGCCGAGCAGGCCAGCGGCATTGCGCTGTGCACCCACCTGCCTGAACCTTGCACGGCGCTGGCGTTGCGTTTCGAGGTGCCTACGGAGAAATTGGGCCGATTGCTGATCGTGGAGGATGCTTGGCACGCCGCCGCAACGTCAGCATTGACTCTCTCGGGTGGCGACCCCATGTCTTCGATCTGAAGGAGCTTTAATTCAAAAACATGCCCCAATTCCGTGCGGGCCGCCAGGTGGCGTGTTATGTATGCTCAAGTGTTTAAGCTGAACTGAACGAGGGCGGCGCAGTATGGCGATCATGTTGACGGAATCGGCGGCCAATCGAGTGCGTTCGCATTTGGCGCAGCGCGGTATGGGCGTCGGGCTGCGCGTCGGCATCAAAAAGACCGGATGTTCCGGGTTTGCCTATGTCGTGAATTATGCCGACCAGATCAATCCCGATGATGCTGTTTTCGAAGCCAATGGCGTCAAGGTTGTCGTCGATCCTAGTAGCCTTCCACTCATAGACGGGACCTTGGTGGATTTCGTGAAGCAGGGTCTCAACGAGGCCTTCAAGTTCCAGAATCCCAAGGCGCGGGGCGAATGCGGCTGTGGCGAGAGCTTTAACGTTTAGTCCGGCCCCTAACGTTAGCGCTGCCGCCACAGGTTTAACGCCGCCAGTAACGTTTAGGCTGGCCCGCCGGCGGCCTTAAAGGCGCACGAAAGCTGCGGTTTTTCCAATCAATACAGGCACTTCGGCGGTCATTGAAGATTGCCTGAGGTTCCCCAGTCCAGTACACTGCGCGGTCCTTAAAATCCGACCCGAGGTTGTCCATGTCTATTGAGCGTACCCTGTCGATCGTCAAGCCAGACGGCGTCGGCCGCAATTTGATCGGCGAGGTGTACCGGCGCTTCGAGGCGGTGGGTTTGAAAATCGTGGCGGCGCGCATGATGCAGTTGTCGCAGGCTGAAGCCGAGGGCTTCTACGCGGTTCATCGCGAGCGGCCGTTCTTCAAGGACCTGGTTCGCTTCATGATTTCCGGGCCGGTGATGGTGCAGGTGCTGGAGGGCGAAGATGCGGTCGCAAAGCATCGCGAAGTCATGGGTGCCACCGATCCGAAGAAGGCGGACAAGGGCACCATCCGTGCCGATCTCGCCAAGAGCATCGATGAGAACATCGTCCATGGTTCGGATGCGGCGGAAACTGCGGCGCGCGAGATCGCTTATTTCTTTCGCGAAATCGAGCTGTGCGCGCGCACGCGCTAGCGTAGCGCTGCGCCATCCGACTAAAAGGGGACTTAAAGCCACGTGAGCGGCGAACGCACTAATCTGTTGGGGCTTGCGCGCTCGGAACTCGAGGCATTCGTCGCGGAGCGCCTGGGCGCTAAGCCGTTTCGTGCGCGTCAGTTGATGAAGTGGATATACCGGCGCGGCGCCGCGGATTTCTCGGTGATGAGCGATTTGGCCCAGGATTTTCGCGCGCAGTTGGCGGAGGTCGCGGAAATAACCGTGCCGCAGATCGTCACGCAACAAGTGTCGAACGACGGTACGCGCAAGTGGATGCTGCGCATGGATCAGGCGCAGGGTATCGAAACGGTCTACATCCCGGAACCGGAGCGCGGCACGCTGTGCATTTCCAGCCAGGTCGGTTGCGCCATGGACTGCTCGTTCTGCTCGACCGCGCAGCAGGGTTTCAACCGCAATTTGAGCGTGGCGGAAATCGTCGGGCAGGTATGGCTGGCGCATCGCGAATTGAGGCAGACGCGCACCGACGGCCGCAACATCACCAACGTCGTGTTCATGGGCATGGGCGAGCCGCTGGCGAACTATCGCAACGTCGTGCCTGCGATGAGAATCTTCCTCGATGACCTCGGCTACGATTTGTCGCGCCGGCGGGTTACGCTGAGCACCTCAGGCTTGGTGCCGCAGATTTACAAGCTGGCCGAAGAGTGCAACGTCGCCTTGGCGGTTTCCTTGCATGCGCCGAACGATGAGTTGCGCAACGAGCTGGTGCCCATCAATCGCAAGCATCCGATCGCCGAATTGTTGGCTGCCTGCTGGCATTACATCGATCAGCAGAACGGACGCAGCATCACCTTCGAATACGTCATGTTGGACGGCATGAACGACAAGCCCGAGCATGCCCGGCAGCTGGCGCGCTTGCTGAAGGGCCACCCGGCGAAGGTCAACTTGATTCCGTTCAACATTTTTCCTGGAACGAGCTATCGCCGCTCGCCGGCGGCAGCGATCGTGAAATTCCGCGATATTCTCAACGAGAGCGGCGTGATCGCCACCACGCGCCGCACGCGCGGCGATGATATTGACGCGGCGTGCGGGCAGTTGGCGGGCCGTGTCAATGATCGAACCTTGGTGCGACTCGGCACCAAGATGAGCGCCGTGCGCGACGAGGCGCAGGTCCGATGAAGTCCACGGCGCGCACCGCGATGCTCGTGGCGCTCATGATGCTTGCGGCTTGCGCGCACAACAACTCGGGATTCAAAAAAGCCTCCACGCAGCAGATCGCGCAAAGCAATATGCAGCTGGCCATCGAGTACATGAAACTCAACAAGCTGATGGATTCGCGCCTCTTCATCGAGAAGGCGCTCGGCCAAGATCCGCAAAATGCTTACGTGCAAATGACCGCCGGCCTGGTATACGAGGCCATGCGCGAGACGGCAAAGGCCGAACATGGCTATGCGACCGCGTATCGGCTGGGCAAGAGCGATCCCAACATTGTCAATGCCTATGCCGGATTTCTGTGCCGCACCGGCAAGGCGCAGGCGGGCGAGAAGCTGTTCATCGCGATCGCCGACAGCCCTTTGTACCAGACTCCCGAAGTCGCGATGGTGAACGCCGGAGTGTGCTTGCGTACCACCGGGGATGTATTGGACGCGGAGCGCTACTTCAAGCGCGCTCTGGCGTATCACCCTAATATGCCGGCGGCGCAGTTGCAGCTGGGTGATATCGCCTTCGATCGCGGCGATGCAGCTCAGGCGCTCGACATGGTGCAGCAGTACCTGGCGGCGAATGAAGCCACCCCCGAGGTTCTATGGCTGGGCTTTCGTGCGGCACGCAAATTGGGCGACACCGCAGGGGCCGCCGGCTTCGCGCGCCGCGTGCAGACGGATTTTCCGGATTCCGAACAGGCGAGAAACATGCGTGCCGGCATCGATCGATGAACGATTCGACGCCAACACCCGGGTCGCGCCTCAAAGCTGAGCGCGAGCAGCGCGGCTTGAGCGCGCAGAAAGCGGCCGACGAGATGCACCTGGATGCGTGGGTGATCGACGCGTTGGAGGCGGGCGAATACGCGCGCATCGGACCGACGGTGTACGCGAAGGGTCACCTGAGGAAGTACGCGACGATGCTCGGTTTGCCGATCGCCGAGATCATGTCGGATTTCGAACCGCAGCAGCCGGCGGTGCAGAGTCGCGATGTCTCGAGCGTTCCGGTGGGCTCGCGTCACGGCACCACGCCGTCGCGTGTCGTGTCGCCCGGCCACGCAGCGGCGAGTCTCGCGGTGCTGATTCTGTTGATTGGCGTCATGTGGTGGCAGCCTTGGCATCAGCGCAACCGGGCGCAGGCCGGCGCGCCCACGGCGAGTGCCGTCGTGGAAGTCCCGGAGCGCGACACGGCTGCGGACTTGAATGCGAGCGACGGCCTGGTCGCGGCGCCGATTAGCGCGCAGGACTACGCGTCGCGCCCACTGGCGGCGATGGGAACCGGCGGGGGGGTCATCGGCATGACGGCTGGGGGAATGACGCTCGCGAGCGTGCCGCCCGGTGCTGCGCTGGCTGCCGGTATGCGGGCCACCGGTGTGCCGGCCAGTACTGCTGGGGCGGGCCGGGCGCGTCTGAGATTGAGTTTTAGCTCCGACTCCTGGGTGGAGGTGCGCGATGCGTCGGGAAATCGAGCCTATGCGGGCAATGGTTCTGCCAACACGGTGAAGACCATCGCCGGCAATGCGCCGCTGCACGTGTACCTGCGCTCGGCCAACGGTGTCCAGCTGGAAATCAACGGCCGCGCGGTCGCGATTGGACCGCAATTCTTTTCGGGCGATGTGGCACGTTTCGAAGCGGGCGCCGACGGCGTCTTGCGGCGCGACCCCACCCGCGATGCGTCGCGTGATGCCACGCGGCCCGAGCAAACGCGCGCTCGTCCGCCCGGCTGACCGGAGAGGCGTTTGACCAAGATCATAGAGCCCTTGCGCGGCGTGCATGATGTGTTGCCCACGCAGATCGCGGCGTGGCAGCACCTGGAGGACATCACGCGCGAGGTATTCGCGGCCTACGGCTACGATGAGATCCGCGTTCCGGTGATCGAGCAGACGCAGCTGTTCAAGCGCTCGATCGGCGACTTCACGGACATCGTGGAGAAGGAGATGTTCAGCTTCATCGACCAGGGTGAAGATCACATCACGCTGCGCCCCGAGGCGACCGCCGGGATCGTGCGCGCGGTGATTTCCAATGGTTTGCTGCGGGAAGGGCGCATGCGTCTGTGGTGCATGGGCGCGATGTTCCGGCGGGAACGTCCGCAGGCCGGGCGCTATCGACAATTCCACCAGATCGATGCGGAAGCCTTCGGCTTCGAGGGTCCAGATATCGACGCGGAAATGATCCTCCTGTCGGCGCGATTGCTGCGCCGCCTGGGGCTGTCGCACGTCAAGCTGTTGTTGAACTCGCTGGGAACGCCGGCTTCGCGCGCTGCCTATCGCGAGCAGCTCAGCCGCTATTTTGGCGCATATGAGTCCTCCTTGGATGAGGACAGCCGGCGGCGCCTGCAGGGCAATCCCTTGCGCATCCTCGACAGCAAGAATCCGGACATGCAGCAGCTGATTGCGGGTGCGCCGTTGCTGATCGAGTCGCTGGACGCGGAATCGCGCTGTCACTTCGATGCGTTATGCGCGCAGTTGCGCGCCGTCGGCGTCGAGTACCATGTCGACGCGCATTTGGTTCGTGGGCTCGACTATTACACGCGTACGGTGTTCGAATGGACCACCGATGCCTTGGGCTCGCAAAGCACGGTGTGCGCCGGCGGGCGCTACGATGGCTTGGTGGCGCAGCTGGGAGGCGCGGCCACGCCGGGCATCGGTTGGGCCATGGGCCAAGAGCGCATCGTGATGCTGCTGGAGAAGCAGGGACGATTCGCGGCGCGCCAGCAGCCGCAGGTTTACCTAGTGTTGGTGGGGGAGGGAGCGCAGCAGCCGGGGTGTCTCATGGCCGAGCAGCTGCGTGATGCGTGGCCGCAACTGAAGCTGCAGATCAATTTGGGCGGCGGCAATTTCAAGGCGCAGTTCAAGCGCGCCGACAAGAGCGGCGCGGAGTTTGCCTTGGTACTGGGGGAGGACGAGGTGGCGCGCGGCGTGGTCGCCGTGAAAGCCCTACGGCGCGAGGCGTCGCAGGAGGAATGCCCCCTCGAGAAAATCAATGAACGCCTGGGCCATTTGCTGGGTCTTAAGGCTGGGAACGCGGAGTAGACATGGCGGAAGATCTAACGGATGACGAACAACTCGAGGAAGTTAAGCGCTATGTGCGCGAATACGCGCCGGTGCTCATCGTCGGGGCGCTCCTCGGGGCAGGCGGCTTGTTCGGTTGGCGCTACTATCTGGGCTATCAGAACGAACGCGGCCTCAAGGCGGGCGCGCAGTTCTCGCAGCTGGGCGCCGCCTTGCAATCCGGCGACGTGAACAAACCGCGCCAGATCGCTACCGACCTGATCAAGGACTATCCTTCATCGCCGTACGCGGACCAAGCGAAATTGGTGCTGGCTCGCATGGACGTGGAGGCGGGACACGATGCCGATGCCAATGCGCCGCTCACCGACGTCATGAACGGCTCCAAAGACTCGGAGTTGCGGCAGATCGCGCGTCTGAGGTTGGCGCGGGTGTTGATCGATCAGGGCAAGCCCGATGATGCGATCAAACTGTTGTCGGAAGCGGCGCCGGGCAGCTTCGCGGGCCAATACCATGAAGTGCATGCTGACGCGCTGTACGCCAAAAAGGATGTGCCGGGCGCCATCGCCGAATACAAGGCTGCGCTGGCGGCTGCCGACGCGGGCGGTGTCGACGCCGCCATGGTCGAGATGAAAATGGCCGATTTGGGTGTGGTCGATAAGCCCTTGGAAAAACTGAACATGGTCAAACACTGATGCGTCTTTTACTTACCTTGAGCCTGTCCGCGGCATTACTCTTCGCGGCCGGCTGCAGTAAGGACAAAGACGTCGAGCCGCCGGCAAAGCTGGTGGATTTTCCGCAGACGCTGCCGGTGAAGAAGCTGTGGGGCGAAGGCGTCGGCGGCAATAAGAAGCAGATCAAACTGCGGCTGGGCTTGGGCCCGGCCATCGACAATGGGTTGGTGTTCGCGGCCAGCCACAAGGGCGAGTTGGTCGCGGTATCGCTGGAAAGCGGCAAGCACGTTTGGCTGAAGAAGCTGAAGATGCCGTTGTCCGCCGGACCCGCGGCGAGTAACGGTATGGTGGTGGTGGGTTCGAGCAAGGGCGCCATCGTCGCCTTTGAGGGCGCCACGGGTAAGGAACTGTGGCGCGGGCACGTGAATTCGGAGCTGCTGTCAGCGCCGGCCATCAGTGAGAACGTGGTCGTTTTCCGTTCGGTGGATGGACGACTGCACGGTTTCAACGCGCAGACCGGCAAGGAGCAGTGGTCGGTCGAGCAGCAGGTACCGCGCCTGAGTTTGCGCGGTACGGCCACCCCGATCATCGCCAAGGATGTTGCCATCAGCGGCTTCGACAACGGCAAGGTAATGGCGGTATCGCTCGCGAATGGCGATACCGTGTGGGATACCGCTTTGGCCTCTCCGCATGGTCGTACCGAATTGGATCGCCTTGTGGACATTGACTCGGCCGTACACGTAGTCGGGGACAATGTATTTGCAGCCGGCTACCAAGGCCGCACTGCCATGATTGCGTTGGACTCCGGTCAGATCTGGTGGTCGCACGACATGTCGAGCTATCGCGGTCTGGCGGCGGACGATGAGAATATCTACGTGACGGAGTCAGACGGCACTGTCGTGGCCATGCGCCAGCGGGACGGCTCGGAAGTATGGCGCAACGATAAAGTGAAGCGCCGTGCGGTGAGCGCTCCGGTCGTAACCTTAAGCGCGATAGCAGTCGCCGATTTCAAAGGCTACCTCCATTACTTGGACAAGACCAGCGGCGCGCTGGTCGCGCGGGTGAAGGTTGCCAAGCAACGCGTGTCGAGTGCGCCAGCCGCTTTCGAGGACACAGTGGTGGTGCTAACGGATGGCGGCAACCTGGCGGCGTTCCGAGCCTCCCCGAAGGCACCTATGCAGGCCGCGCCCGCGTCCGCGGAGCCGGCGACGACGCCCGCGCCGGTAGCCGCACCAGCGCCGGCCCCAGCGCCCAGTCCTTAAGCAGACAGGCGCCCCCGTGCTGCCGGTCGTCGCATTGATAGGGCGCCCGAACGTGGGCAAGTCGACCCTGTTCAATGCCATGACCCAGACGCGCGACGCCTTGGTCGCGGACTTGCCGGGTCTGACGCGTGACCGGCAGTACGGATTCGCGCGGCGCACAGAAGTGCCCTGCATCGTGGTCGATACCGGCGGTTTGGTGGAGAACGCGGAAGCCATCGAGGGACTGATGGTGGAACAGACCGAGCGTGCCATCGAGGAGGCGGATCGGCTCATCGTGCTGGTGGACGGCCGTGCCGGCGTCACGCCGCGGGATCAATTCGTCGCGCAGTTGGCGCGGCGCAGTGGCAAGCCCATCGTGCTTGCCGTCAATAAAACCGAGGGCTTCGATCATGACATGGCGGTGGCGGACTTTCACCAACTAGGGTTGGGCGAGCCGGTGCCGATTGCCGCCGTTCATGACCAAGGGGTGATCTCGCTGCTGGAAGCCGCGCTCTCCGGGCTGACGCCGGATCCGCAGGATGGCCCGGAGATGACCGGGATTAAAATTGCCATCATCGGCCGTCCCAATGTCGGCAAGAGCACCCTGATCAATCGCTTGCTGGGTGAGAACCGCATGGTAACCTTCGACGAGCCGGGCACGACTCGCGATGCCGTACTGGTGCCGTTCGAGCGCGACGGTGAGCGCTATACGTTGATCGACACGGCCGGCGTGCGGCGCCGCTCGCGCGTCGAGGCAGCCGTCGAAAAGTTCAGCGTCATCAAAACGCTGCAGGCGATCGAGAGCGCGCACGTGGTGGTCATGGTCATGGATGCCCACGACACGGTGGCGGAGCAGGACGCGAGCCTGCTGGGCACGGTGATCGAGCAGGGCCGCGCGCTGGTGCTGGCGGTCAACAAGTGGGACAACATTCCCATGGAGCAGCGCGATTTGATACGCGGACAACTGCTGCAAAGGCTGCAATTCGCGGACTTTGCACCGCTGCACTTCATCTCCGCGCGCCATGGCAGCGGCGTCGGGGAATTGTTCGCTTCGGTGCGCAATGTGTACGCCGCAGCGATGCGCGACATGAGCACGCCGGAGCTGACACGCGTGCTGGAAGCCGCCATCGAAAGTCATCAGCCCCCCTTAGTCAGCGGGCGGCGAATCAAATTGCGCTACGCTCACCAGGGCGGCCGCAATCCTCCGGTGGTGGTGATCCACGGCAACCAAATCGATCACGTGCCCGATGCCTACCGCCGCTACCTGGTGAATGTATACCGCAAGGCCTTCGACTTGTTGGGCACGCCGGTGCGCGTGATCTTCCGCGGCGAGGACAATCCTTACGCCGGCAAGAAAAACCCGCTCACTCCGCGGCAGGTTCGCAAACGCAAGCGATTGATCCAACGGAATAAGCGCTAGAAATTCCTGCAGCTTATTTTGCTAGACTAGGCGGCAACCGCCGAAGGGGCCTATCAGGACGATCAGCTTGCCACACTTCACGAGGACGAAATCGTTTCGAATTTCCGCGGTTGTCGTGCTGCTGATCGCGCTGTACGCGCTAGCCGGCTTTCTGCTTGCGCCGCGGCTGATCCGCAACGCCCTCATGGCGGATATCCCCAAGACCTTGCCAGGGATCAAGCCGACCGTGGGCGAGATCCACTTCAATCCGTTCCTATTGCAGTTGGAAATCAAGGATTTCTCGCTGGCCGATGCCTCCGGCGAGAAATTGCTGGGTTTCGGCCGTTTTTTCATCGATTTTGAAGTGTCCTCGCTATGGCATCGCGCGTACTCATTCGCGAACATCGATCTGGGAAAACCCTTCGTCAATGCCATCACGGCCAAAGACGGGCAGATCAACCTGGCGCAGCTCAGCCCGAAATCCACGCCGCCGCCAAAGCCCGAGGCGAAGAAGGATGATGCGGTGCCGGCGTTGCGCATCGGCTCCTTCAAGGTCAGCGACGGACTCCTGAGCTACGATGACCGCGCCCATCCCTCCGACTTCACCGCACGTCTGGAACCCATCAACTTCGAATTGCACGATTTCACTACCGGCGTCGATGGCGGGCAATTCACCTTCACCGGATCATCGAAGCTCGGCGAGCGGGTGGAGTGGCATGGCCATGTCTCGGTGCAACCGATCGAATCGGACGGCGAATTTCAGATCGACGGTCTGCAGGCGCACACGATCTGGGAGTATCTCGAGGATAGACTGAATTTTCTGGTCAACACCGGAAGCATCGATGTGCACGCCACGTACAAGTTTGCGTTGCGGGACGCCGTTGACCTCAAGGTGGATGCATCGAAATTCGCGATTTCCAACCTCGCTGTCAGGGCCAAGGATGCCGATGTCGATTGGGTGACGTTGCCGCAGCTGCTGGTGAGCAACACCAACGTGGATCTGGCCAAGCAAAGTGTGCAGGTGGATTCATTGACCTTGAGCGGTCTGAAGCTAGTGACATGGATGGAGGCGGACGGCTCGCTCAATTTGATGAAGCTGGCGGCGGCCCCGGCACCATCGGGCACACCCGACACGAGCGCGACGCCGCCTGCAACGGGCGCGGCGCCCGCTAACACGGCGCCCGCTAACGCGGCGTCCGCTAGCGCGGCGCCCGCTACTCCACCGTGGACCGTAAGTCTGCATGAATTCGCGCTGAGCGATGCCAGCATTTCCGCCGAAGACCGTAGCACCAAGCCCGCCGCCAAAGTGATGCTGGCGCCGTTGTCGATCACGGTCGCCGATGCGAGCTTGGATCTTGGCAAACCCGTGCATCTGAAGCTGGAGACGAGGATCAACGAGTCGGGTTCGTTGAACGTGGAAGGCGAGATCACACCCAAACCGTTGAATGCGGATCTGAGCATCAAGCTTGGCGATATTGAACTGGCCGCTGTGCAACCTTACATCGCTCAACGTACCTCGATGACGCTGCTGAGCGGTGCGTTGAGTGGCGACACCAAGGTGCATTACGGGCCTGGTAAGCCAGCCATCGATTTCAGCGGCAATCTCAGCATTGCGAAGCTGCATACCGTCGATAACGCGTTGCATGATGACTTCGTCAACTGGGATGAACTGAAAGTGCAAGGATTGAAGTATCAGCACGATCCGGATCGGCTCGACATCGATCAGGTGAGCGCCCAAAAGTTGTATGCACGCGTCATGATCGAGCCGGATTCGACGCTCAATGTGACGCGAGTACTGGCGGGTCCCGGTGCCACGGTGGTGGCGCCCGCATCGCCGGGTACTGATCAGGCACCCATCAGCGCCACGGCAGCAGCGGCTGCCGCTCCACCAGCGCCGAAAAAAGGCCGCCGCAATCAGCTCGCCAAGGCGGGAACGAGTACGCCGCCACCAGCCGCCGCTGCGGCGCCGATGCCGATGGCGATCAAGAAAATCACATTCGACGCCGGTGAAGCGGATTTTGCCGATTTGTCGGTCATGCCCAACTTCTCCACGGGAATACAAAAGCTGCACGGCAGCGTGTCGGGACTCTCGTCCAAGGCCAACTCGCGCGCCAAGATTGACTTGCACGGCCAGATCGATGCGTTCTCGCCGGTGGCGATAACCGGCGAAGCGAATGTGCTCGGTACGCCGTTGTACGCCGACCTTTCCTTGAGCTTTCACAATATCGAGTTGACCACCTTCAATCCGTACTCCGGGAAGTTCGCGGGCTATAACATCTCGAAAGGCAAACTGACCACGGATCTGCACTACAAAGTGGATGGACGCAAACTGGATGCGCAACATCATGTCGTGGTGGAACAGCTCGAGTTCGGCGACAAGACCGAGAGCAAGCAGGCCGTATCTCTGCCGATCAAATTGGCCGTGTCGTTGCTGAAGAATCGCGATGGGGTGATCGAGTTGGATATTCCCGTCAATGGCTCGCTGGACGATCCGCAGTTCAAGCTGGCTCCGATCATTTGGAAAGTGTTCGTCAACATCCTGGAGAAGGCCGTTACGGCGCCGTTTGCGCTGCTGGGTTCGCTGTTCGGCGGCGGCCCGGACCTGCAATTCATCGACTTCGAGCCCGGCGCCGCCGATTTGGATTCGGGTGCCACTGCCAAGGCGCAGACCATTCTGAAAGCCCTGAGCGCGCGCCCGCAGTTGAAAATCGATGTCCCGATCGCTGTGGTGGAAACGCTCGATCGCCCTTCGCTGATCGACGCACGTCTCAAGGCACAGCTGCATGACGCGCAGGCCGCGGCAGCCGCCCGCAAGAAGTCGATATCGGCGACGGCACCCTTCGAGCAACTGGACCCGGCGGTGCGGTTGGACATCCTGAGTCAGCTGTACCAGAAGAATCTCGGTGCCGAACCCAAGTATCCCGACGCCATCACCGCGGTGAAGGCAAAGGCCGACCTGACGGCAGCCAAGATCGACTACTTGACCGGCGAGCTGCGCGGCCACATTACCGTCGGCGAGACCGAACTGACGGCCTTGGGCCAGCAGCGTGCCACGAATTTGCAGCAGGTGCTGCTGAACGACAAGCAGATCGATCCAGAGCGCGTGTTCCTGGTCGCGAACGACAAGGCGAAGGCTGAAGGCGGAAAGGTTCGACTGGAGCTGTCGCTAAAATGACTGCGCTTCAAATGAATGCAAGTACGCGGCGAAACTGCTCTCGTTCAGTGCAGAAAAGGTGAGATTCAGGCTGTAATTTCCTCTAACCCGCTGATCACACTCGAATCTTATGCGATGGCACAACGGGTGCTTGCCCTGGGGCCGGCCGCGTCATAACGCTAACAGGGATGGAAGGGATGAAACTCGTCACCGCGATCATTAAGCCGTTCAAACTTGACGACGTGCGCAAGGCCGTCAGCGATGTCGGGGTACAAGGCATCACCGTCACCGAGGTGCGTGGCTTCGGGCGCCAGCGCGGACATACCGAGATCTATCGGGGAGCCGAGTACGCCGTCGAGTTCGTACCGAAGACAAAAATAGAAATTGCGGTTGATAATGCACTGGTCGATCAAGTGATCGAGGCCGTCATGAAGGCGGCTCAAACCGGAAAAGTCGGGGATGGAAAAATCTTCGTGTTCGATCTCACCCAGGTGGTGCGGATTCGGACGGGTGAACGCGACGCCAGCGCTATTTGAAAGGTGAGGGGATTGTAAAAGGTGAGGGGATTGCATGATGAGTAAATTGGCTCGATTGGCGTGTTTCGCTTTGCTGACGGTCGCCGTCACCGGCGCATGGGCCCAAGACCCGCCCGCCGCTGCCGGCGCGGCGGATTCGACGAGCGGTGCGCCGGCCGCGACGACTGCATCCGCCGACACGGCAACGGCTGCCGCGCCGACCGAACCCTTCCTGTTGGCGGTGGATAAGATCAGCGCCGGCGATACCGCTTGGATGCTGACGTCCACCGCATTGGTGTTGATGATGTCGATACCGGGGCTGGCGCTTTTCTACGGCGGCATGGTGCGCAAGAAGAACGTGCTGGCGACGCTGATGCAAACCTTCGCCATCGTGTGCGTGGTGACGCTGCTCTGGTGGCTGATAGGCTACTCGTGGGCTTTCACCCCCGGTAATGCATTTCTCGGGGGCACGAGCCGCGCGCTCTTCAAAGGTATGGTCTTTATGCATGACCCGGTGAATAAGGTGTCGGTATCGCACCTCGCACTCACCATCCCCGAGACCGTATACGCCATGTTTCAACTGACCTTTGCCGCGATCACGCCGGCGCTGATCGCGGGTGCGTTCGCCGAGCGCATGAAGTTCTCGGCCATGTTGGTATTCATGGTGGTTTGGTCGTTGGCGGTGTACTCGCCGATCGCGCACATGGTATGGGAGCCCAGCGGCTGGCTGAACACCGCGGGCGTGCTCGATTACGCCGGCGGCACCGTGGTGCACATCAACGCGGGCATTGCCGGCCTCGCCAGCGCCCTGGTGCTGGGCAAGCGCTTGGGGTATGGCCGCGAAGCGATGGCGCCGCACAATCTGACATTGACCTTGATTGGCGCATCAATGCTCTGGGTTGGCTGGTTCGGATTCAACGCCGGGTCAGCCGGCGCCGCCGACGGGCGCGCAGGCATGGCTATGTTGGTGACACAGCTCGCCACCGCGGCGGCAGCGCTTAGTTGGATGTTTGCCGAGTGGATCACCAAGGGCAAACCCAGCGTGCTCGGAATCGCATCGGGGGCCGTCGCCGGTTTGGTGGCGATCACACCCGCATCGGGTTTCGTCGGATCGACACCGGCCGTAGTCATCGGCGTGATCGCCGGCGTGGTGTGCTTCGTCTCCGCGACCTCGCTGAAACACGCGCTCGGCTATGACGACTCGTTGGACGCGTTCGGCGTGCATGGTATCGGCGGCATCATCGGTGCATTGCTGACCGGCGTGTTCGTCAGCAAGGAAATCAGCGGCGTCGATGGCTCGCTGCTCATTCAGGCCAAGGGTGTTGCCGTGACGCTGATCTATGGATTCGTGGTCAGCTTCGTGATCTTGAAAATTATCGATGTCACGATCGGCCTGCGAGTCAGCGAAGAGCAAGAGCGCGAAGGACTTGACATTTCCCTGCACGGCGAGAGCATCGAGTAGCCGAAAAAAAACGCGCCGCGACGCTTAGGCGTAAAATCCGAGCCAAGGAGGGAGCGAATTTATGCCCATTCTCGAACTCGGCTTGATTGCACTGGTCGTCGTTGTGTTGTCCGGTCTGCGCGTCGCGCAAGAATACGAGCGCGGCGTGATATTCAGGCTGGGACGCTATCTGGGACTGCGCGGCCCAGGCCTGTACTGGATCATCCCGCTCGGTATAGATCGCGCCGTGCGCATCGATATTCGTACCCGTACGGTCTCAGCAGAGCAGCAAGAGACCATTACCCGCGATAGCGTGACGATCAAAGTGAACGCCGTTTTGTGGTATCGCATCGTCGACGCCGCCAAGGCTGTCATCGAGGTGGCTAACGCCGAAGCCGCCGTCTACCAGCTGGCGCTCACGGGCTTGCGCAACATCATCGGGCAGCATGATCTGGATGAACTCCTGCAGGAGCGCAACAAGATCAACCTATTGCTGACCGACAGCATTGCGCGCTCGACGGCTGCTTGGGGCCTCGAGGTACAGCGCTTCGAGATGAAAGATGTCGAATTGCCAAAGGCGATGCAACAGGTTATGGCCATGCAGGCCGAAGCGATACGTGAAAAGCGGGCACGCATCATCAAGGCGGAGGCCGAGCTGGAGGCGTCTGTGAAATTGTCGGCCGCCGCCGCACAGATCACCGCCAATCCGGCAGCGCTGGAATTGCGGCGCATGCAAATGATTTCCGAGGTCGGCGCCGAAAACAACAGCACCACGGTCATCATGATTCCGTCGGACTTCGTGTCATTGGCGCACGGACTCAACGATTATCTGGCACGGTCGCATGGAGCTGCCGGCGCAGCGGATGCTGCCGCCCCCGCCCCCGCCCCCGCCCCCGCCCCCGCCCCCGCCGTGGCTCCGTTGCGCGAATCGTGAACACGGTCGCATTTCTTAAGCGATTATGCCAGGTAGTCTTCGCCTTCAGCCTGAAGTCCACTTACGGAGAAGAGCGACATGAGCAACCCCCACAACAGCGCCAATGATCGCGCCTCCGTTTTGGGTCCAACACTGTATTTCAAGGGAGACTTGAGTGCCGATGAGGACTTGTTGATTCAGGGCCGCGTCGAGGGCTCGATCACCCACACTCAGCGCCTGACCGTCGGTCCGCAAGGCACCGTCAAGGCCAACATCAAAGCGCAGCTCATCATCGTGGAAGGCACGGTGGAGGGTGATCTCACCGCCGATAAATCCATTTTCGTGAAGGAAACCGCCAAGGTCAGCGGCAACATCGCCGCGCCGACGGTCAGCATCCTGGAGGGGGCGTGTTTCACCGGCAACATCGATATGGGCACCAAAAATACCAGCGGCCAGAAAGCGCCCAAGGTCGCCTCCGGTGTTGCCTGAGATGTCTTGGTTCAAGAAACCTGACGGAGATGAGCTGATGATTAACAATGCCCCTGGTCGCTCCGGCGCGCCTGAACCTTCGGTGAAGCGTGCCGAGCCGCGCGAGCCGGGGGCGGCGCCGATAACCCGCGCCGCCGAAGTGCGTGCTGCTGAAATTCGAGCTGCGGAGGCACGAGCCGCGGAAACGCGAGTCGAGGCGCCGCGTGCCGTCGAGGTCAGAGCACCCGAGCCGGCACCCCGGGCCTCCGTTCTGGGACCCACGCTGCGATTCAAGGGCGAACTGTCGGCACAAGAGGATTTGATCGTACAGGGCAGTGTGGAGGGCTCGATCACCCACACGCAGAGCCTGACTATGGGCACCGACGGGTCGATGAAGGGCGATATTCGTGCCCGCGTAATCGTCATCGACGGCAAGGTCGAGGGCGACCTTTATGCGACCGAGTCTGTGATCATTCGCGCCACGGCCAAGGTGAAGGGCAACGTGTTCGCCCCCAGAGTGGCCATCACCGACGGCGCTTTCTTCCAAGGCCGAATCGAAATGCAGCCGTCCGGCGCGGCGGTTCAGGAGCACAGCGCGCGTCAGCGTCAGGCGGCGCTTGCGGCACCCTTGGAGGGAGCGCAAGTCGATCATATGCTGGCCAAAGTCTAGTTCAGGGCACGAACAGCTCCGGATCGACCCAAGCGCGGTTCAAGCTCAAACCCCAATGCAGGTGCGGGCCGGTGGCACGGCCTGTCATCCCGACCAGTCCGAGGCGCGCACCCGCCGCCAGGTGTTGGCCGGGCTTCACGTCGATGGCACTCAGATGGCAGTACATGCTGATCAGGCCGCGGCCGTGATCGACGAAAACGGTATTGCCGTTGAAGAAAAATTCTCCTGTGTCGATCACCGTCCCGGCGATAGGTGCGAGCACCGGCGTTCCTGTGGGTGCCGCAATGTCCATGCCGGTGTGCGGATTGCGGGACTCGCCATTGAAGATGCGGCGCATGCCGAAGGAACTCGAGCGCGCTCCCGGCACTGGCTGGGGCAGGTGCAGGGACTCGGGCTGTTCGTCCCTCCATCGGCCCAAGGCCGCATCGATGATCACGCGCTCACGATTCACGCGCGCCAGATCCTCGGCGGATAGATTGACCTGACGCGGGGCGACCTTGAGCGATTGACTGGCGTAGCGTTTGTCGCCCACGGTGAACGCCATCTCCTGGCGCCCCTCGCTGTCATGGATTACCACCTTGCGCGGTGCCAATGGTGCGGACAGCGGAATCCCGACCACCGCCACCCAATCGAGTCCGTCCTGTATCACCATGGCTCGTTGCCCGTCGACATCCACCGCAGGCAGGGCGGTGCCTTTGTAGTCTAGACGGATGAGCTTGATGCCGCCCGGCACGGCAGACTCGCGCGGTAGCGAATAAGGGCCCGCCAATGCCACCCAGGGAAGCGCGCACGCGACCATGGCCGCTGTAGCCAGACGCAGCACGAGAGTCATGATGCCTTCTCCACTTTGGCGCGCAGCGTGCCGTGTGCGAGCCGCGCCTCGATAATGCTGCCCGGCGCGGCGTCTGCGGCATCGCGCAAGATGCGGCCTTCCGCAGTAACGACGATGGCATAACCACGTTGCAACGTGGCCAGCGGACTCACGGCATTCAAGGTGCGCACTAGAGGTCCCAAGCGCTCGCGCGAGCGGCGCAGAGTATCGAGCGCCGCGGTGCGCAAGCGCGTGAGTAAAGACGCATAGTGCGCTGCGGCACCCTGCACCCGGGCGATGGGGCTCGCCTGCCACAACGCCCCGCGTCGCTCGCTCAAGGCGGAACGGCGCTCGGACAGTAGCCGCCGCATGGAACGGGTCAGCCGCTGTTCCAGCTCATCCAGGCGTTGTGATTGTTGCCCGAGTCGCGCGATCGGGCTCACCTGCGCGGCGCGGCCGATCAGCCAGCGCAGCCGCTCGCCGCGCGCTTGCATCGAGCGTAGCAGGGCGCGCTGCAAACGCGCGCCGCTGTGCCGCAGGGACACGAGCCATTCCTCGGAGTCAGGTACCACGACTTCGGCCGCGGCGGACGGGGTGGGTGCGCGCATGTCTGCGGCGAAATCTGCGATGGTGAAGTCGATTTCGTGACCGATGCCGGTGATGATGGGAATGGGCGAGGCGACGATGGCGCGTGCCAAGGCTTCCTGGTTGAAAGCCCACAGATCCTCGAGCGAACCGCCGCCGCGCGCCAAAATCAGCACATCGCACTCGGCACGCCGACCGGCCGCCGCGATCGCGGCGCAGACCTCGGCCGCAGCGGAGGCGCCTTGCACGGCAACGGGATAGATCATTACCGGGATCGCGGCGAAGCGCCGCGCCAGCACGTGCAGGATATCGCGCACGGCGGCCCCGCTGGGCGAAGTTATGACGCCGATGCGCTTCGGCAGCGGAGGCAACGGCCGCTTGCGTTCGGGGGCGAACAAGCCTTCGGCGGAAAGCTTGGCGGCGAGCTCCTCGAATTGACGTTGCAGGGCGCCGAGCCCAGCGTCCTCCATGTGCTCGATGAAAAGCTGGTATTCGCCACGTGGCTCATACAGGCCAATCCGCGCTCGCACCAGCACCTTTTGACCGTCTTTGGCGGCAAACTTGCACAACATATTTCGCTGCCGAAACATGCAGCAGCGCACTTGCGCACCGGCATCCTTCAGCGAGAAATACCAGTGGCCGGAGCTGGGCCGGGCGAGATTGGAGATTTCGGCCTCCAGCCACAGGGTGCCGAAACCGCGCTCCAAGAGCATTTTTACCTCGCGGTTGAGGCGCGAGACGCTGTAGATATCGCGATCGGGCCGCAGGGCGGCGGTGGCGCTACCGGATTCCATGCCGCGAATGATACTGCGGTTTACCCCATCGCACTCGCAAGGTACAATGCGCCGCCTCTTAGACGAACCTGCGTGAACGCTCTATGCGTATTCTTGAAGAGGCACTCACTTTCGATGATGTATTGCTGGTGCCGGCATATTCCGAGATCTTGCCCCGGGAAGTATCGCTATCGAGCCAGCTGACCCGCGAGATTCGGGTCAATTTGCCGGTGGTTTCCGCTGCCATGGACACGGTTACCGAAGCGCGCCTGGCGATCACCATCGCCCAAGAGGGCGGCATCGGCATCATCCATAAGAATATGTCGATCGACAAACAGGCCCGCCACGTCGATCGCGTCAAGAAGTTCGAGAGCGGCGTGATCACCGATCCGATCACCGTGAGTCCACAAATGACGATTCGCGAAGTCATCGAGCTGACGCGCGCCAAGAACATCTCCGGCGTCCCGGTCGTGCAGGGCGTCAAGGTCGTCGGTATCGTGACGCATCGCGATCTGCGTTTCGAAACCAAGCTCGATGCGCCCGTGTCCTCGGTGATGACTCCCAAGGAGCGTCTGGTGACGGTGCGCGAAAATGCGCCGAAAGAACAGGTGCTCGCGTTGTTGCACAAGCATCGCATCGAGAAGGTGCTGGTGATCGCGGGCGATCACGAACTGAAGGGCATGATCACGGTAAAGGATTTCCAGAAGGCCACCGAGTTTCCGAACGCCTGCAAAGACAGCGTCGGCAGTCTGCGGGTCGGCGCCGCCGTGGGCACCACGCCGGATACTCTGGATCGTGTGGCTGCCTTGCGTGAAGCGGGTGTCGATGTGGTGGTAGTGGACACCTCGCATGGGCACTCGCGCGGAGTGCTGGATACCGTGTCGAAGATCAAGGCGAAGTATTCGGACATCCAGGTCATCGGCGGCAACATCGTCACGGCCGAGGCGGCGCTCGACTTGGTCAAGCATGGCGCGGATGGCGTGAAGGTCGGCATCGGACCGGGATCGATTTGCACCACGCGCGTCGTGGCCGGCGTGGGTGTTCCGCAAATCAGCGCCATTGCGCGCGTGGCCAAGGCGTTGGAAGGCACCGGCGTGCCGGTGATCGGCGACGGTGGAATTCGCTACTCGGGTGACATTGCCAAGGCGCTGGCGGCCGGCGCGCATTGCGTGATGATCGGCGGCATGTTCGCAGGCACCGAAGAGTCGCCCGGCGACGTCGAACTGTATCAAGGAGGCTCGTACAAGGCATATCGCGGCATGGGATCGCTCGGCGCCATGGCGCAGGCCCACGGTTCCAGCGATCGGTATTTCCAGGACACCACCACGGAGCTCGAGAAGCTGGTGCCGGAAGGCATCGAAGGCCGGGTGCCCTACAAAGGAAGTTTGGTGGCGATTCTGCACCAGCTGTCGGGCGGTCTGCGCGCCGCGATGGGATATACCGGCAGCCACAGTATCGAGGAGATGCGCACCCGCCCGCAATTCGTGCGCATCACCAACGCCGGCGTGCGCGAGAGCCATGTCCACGATGTCAGCATCACCAAAGAAGCACCCAATTACCGGATCGGTTGATGCCGGATATTCACGCTGATCGCGTTCTGATTCTCGATTTTGGAGCTCAGTACACCCAGTTGATCGCGCGCCGTGTGCGTGAGCTTGGGGTTTATTCGGAAATTTACGCGTGCGACGTCGACGCCGCGTCGATTCAAGCATTCAAACCCAAAGCCATCATTTTGTCCGGCGGCCCTGAGTCGGTTTACGACGTCAAAGGTCCGGAGGCTCCCGCAAACGTGTTTTCGCTGGGAGTTCCGGTGCTCGGTATTTGCTACGGTATGCAGACGATGGCGGCGCAGCTGGGCGGGCAGGTGGAAGGTTCATCGCACCGCGAGTTCGGTGCGGCTCAAATACGGCCGAGCGCGGAGTCGCGGCTGTTCGATGGACTCCAGGATAATCGCGACTCCAACGGCAGACGCATCCTGGATGTGTGGATGAGCCATGGGGACCGCGTTACCGCGCTGCCGCCTGGATTCAAAGTGATTGCCGCGAGCGACAACGCGCCGCTTGCTGCCATGGCGGATGAGTCGCGCCGATTCTACGGTGTGCAGTTTCATCCGGAAGTCACCCATACCTTGCAGGGCGGGGAGATGTTGCGGCGCTTCGTGCGCGAGATCGCCGCCTGCTCGGCTTCGTGGGCCACGGGCAACATCATCGAGGACAGCGTGGCTCGCGTCCGTGCCCAGGTTGGCAAGGATCGCGTGCTGCTCGGCCTGTCGGGCGGAGTCGATTCCTCGGTGCTCGCGGCACTCATGCAGCGGGCCATCGGCGCGCAGCTCACCTGCGTGTTCGTCGATCATGGGCTGCTGCGATTGGACGAAGGCGATCAGGTCATGGCGACGTTTGCCGAACACATGGGAGTGCACGTGATCCGTGTCGACGCGGAGCGGCGATTTCTCGAGGCTCTTGCGGGCGAAACCGATCCAGAGAAGAAGCGCAAGATCATCGGCCGCATGTTCATCGAGGTGTTCGACGAGGAGTCCGCCAAGCTCGAGGATGTAAAGTGGTTGGCGCAGGGCACCATTTATCCCGATGTCATCGAATCCGCGGGCGCGAAGACCGGCAAAGCGCACGTCATCAAGTCGCACCACAATGTCGGCGGACTCCCGGAAACGATGAAGCTGAAACTGCTGGAACCGCTGCGCGAGTTGTTCAAGGACGAAGTGCGCAAGCTCGGTGTCGAGCTCGGGTTGCCGCGCGACATGGTACACCGTCATCCCTTCCCCGGTCCGGGCCTTGGCGTGCGCATCCTGGGCGAAGTGAAGAAATCCTACGCAGATCTTTTGCGGCGCGCCGACGCAGTGTTCATCGAGGAACTGCGCACGCATGCGTTGTACGACAAGGTCAGTCAGGCGTTCGCGGTGTTTTTGCCGGTGCGCTCGGTCGGCGTGATGGGTGACGGCCGACGCTACGACTTTGTCATCGCGTTGCGGGCGGTTGAGACAATCGATTTCATGACGGCGCGCTGGGCACGATTGCCGTACGAGTTTCTCGATCGCGTCGCACATCGTGTCATAAACGAAGTACCCGGCATCTCGCGCGTGGTTTACGACATTTCGGGGAAGCCGCCGGCGACTATCGAGTGGGAGTAAGCATTCGACTGATACTGGCTTTCAGCTCCCACCAAAACAAAAATTCATAAGGGGATAACTATGGCAAAGCTATTGAGAATGAGAGCGACGACGGCCACCTTCGTATTCGCCGCCACCGTCGTAAATGCAGTGTCGGGTGATGCGAATGCCGCCCAGGCAGGTGAAAAGGCGGCCCCGTTGGAACCCACGCAGGTGCGCCTCGTGTCTCTCGAGACGAACGCATACGAGGCTTGGAAGTCCAAGGACGCACAGTTCTGGCGTACATTTCTTTCGGACAGGTTTGTCGGCTGGGGTTCCTCGGGCAGGCTCGATAAGGGATCAGGGGAAAAGGAATACGCGGGGCTTGATTGCGAGATCAAGAGCTATGCCATCTCCGACGTGCAGATGACTCGACTCGGTCGAGATGCGGCGCTGATTACTCACAAGCTGACCATTGAGGGCACCTGCGGCGGACAAAAGAACCCGCCTGCTAGCTGGGCGGCTACAGTGTACGTGCGCGAGGGTGATCGATGGAAGGCGGCCTTCCACGCCGAAGCTGCAATCGTCGATCCGACGGTGCTCACTGCGAAACCGGCCGGCAAGCAGGCGACTGGTGACGCCAAGCAGACGCGGTCAACGGATCAAAATGCTCGAACCGATGATCTGCTGTTTCGGGAAAAGACGCTTTGGGAGGCCTGGAAGAATCACGATGCCAAGAGACTCGCTGCCCTGATGGAGAGAAATATCCAATTCATCAATATCTTTGGCACCCACTTCGGAACCAAGGCTGACGCATTGAAGGACTGGTCAGGCAAGGGATGCGAGGTAAAGGCTGTCGACCTTACGGATGCTGCTGCGGCGATGTTCTCGCCAACAGCCGGAGTGCTGACATTTCACGCCCGTGCGGACGGTACCTGCTTCGGCCAAAGGGTTGGGCCTGTTTGGGGATCGTCGATCTATGTCAAGGACGGCGACACCTGGAAGTGGATTTTCGGCATCAATTTGCCGGCGCGCCTAGAAGGTGGCTAGAGGCTACGCTGAGAACGAGACTCCCGACCAAGGCCGATATCAATGGAATTCAGTTGGAGGCGACGGGGAAGGCTACGTTGAACCGCTTCGCCAAGGCCCCGAGATTCTTGTCGACCGTCCATAGCAAGGCGTCGGGGGTGAGAAGGATGGATGCAAGCAGAGAAATATCGACCGCTCCGCATCCCAAGTCTTGAAGTTGTTCTCGCTCTATCAGCTCGAGCGTCTCTTCGGTGGTCGCTACAACAGATTTCTGGAGCGTCTTCAGATCGCCTAGGGTGCGTTCACGAGGGCCCGGGGGCGTCCCGCAAGCGAGTTCGAGCACGATCAGCGGATGACACAATATCTGATCCGCCGCGAGCAGCGACTGAAGTGTGTCGTTTGGCTTGCGGAAATGCGCTACCCACACGGAAGAGTCGGCGAGTACGGCCGCCACGATCCGCGGGCCCTATGCAGGCCTGCGGCGTGGAATACTTTTCATCTTCGGCAAACTGCCGCCGAGGGCGGAAAGCCGCTTCGCTGCCTGAACGCGAACGAATACCTTGATCGCTTCACGAAACAAGTCGGACTTGTCCATTGCGGGATCAGCCAAGTCCAGTGCTCGCTGATATAGTTCATCGTCGACGGTGATAGTGGTTCTCACAGGCAAATCTCTCGCGCATCAATGATGATGCATCTTGGCATCAATTATTGCATAGAAAATCGGGGATTGCTGTCGTGAGCATCCCCGATTTGCGCGCGGCTCGGTACCCGTGATGTACCCGCCACGCTTATGTGATTGATTTTTATAAGGGTACACCCTTGAGTGGGAGTGACCAAGGCGCTTCCCTAATGTTGCACGGTCAGCCGAGAAAGTGAACCCGGAGTTTCT
>Ga0182030_10000418_pt1 | contig 78021 bp, 75 predicted proteins | sample 812S3MmetaG_FD_121299 | JGI IMG/M metagenome (GOLD analysis project Ga0182030, IMG submission 121299) | Permafrost microbial communities from Stordalen Mire, Sweden - 812S3M metaG (Illumina Assembly) | ecosystem: Environmental > Terrestrial > Soil > Wetlands > Permafrost | place: Sweden... | reverse complement strand
CCAGAAGCGTTGCAAATGCCCAGCATTCACACCAAGTACTGGTATCCGTTGTTCGAGGCCGTCTGCGAGAACAAGACAGTGCTGTGCACACATGTCGGCTCGGCATCGCGATCTCCGCAGGTGTCGACGGACGCTCCGCCCAGCGTGCAGATGACGGCGTCGTCGATGATGAGCATGTTCACCTTCACCGAGCTGATTTGGGCGGAATTTTGGGCAGACTTCCCGCAACTGAAGTTCTCCCTGACCGAGGGCGACGTCGGCTGGATGCCGTATTTCCTCTGGCGGGCCGAGCATGTTTACAACCGTCATTCGGGCTGGACGTTGGCTGACTTCCCGCCCGGCTACAGTGGCCCTACCGATGTGTTCAAGCGGCATTTCTACACCTGCTTCATCAGCGACAAAGTTGGCGTACAGAACATGGATTGGTTCAATGAAGACATGCTGTGTTGGGAGTCCGATTTTCCGCACTCCGACAGCAACTGGCCGTTCGCTCCGGAGGACATCATCGAGAACATGGGCCATCTCGACGACTCGGTAATCAACAAGATCACCCACGAAAATGCCATGGCTGCTTACTCATTCGACCCATTCCGGTACATACCCAAAGACCACGCCCGGGCCGGCTACCTGCGCGCGCAGGCCGCCGACGTCGACGTCGTCACTCACGTCGGTCGCCAAGCCAGCCAGCGTGACCGTGACGCGTGGACGCGGATGACGCAGTTCGCTCTGCAGGCAAAGGAGCCGGTGACGGCGGTGACTGTTGAGGCCGCCGGTATCGCCGGGCGTGCCACCACCCTGGGCAATTGAGGGTGGCAGACGCGGCGCCCGCCAACGCTGGGCAACTGAGGGTGGCAGCCCAGGCGCCGTTCGCCGACTGGCGCGTGTTGGAGCTGTCCAACGGAATTGCGGTCTCGTATGCAGCCAAGATGTTCGCGGACGCGGGCGCCGAGGTGGTGAAAATCGAATCCTCGCAGGGGGATTGCCAGCGTAGCTGGTCGGCCGGCGGGGCCGCCGGTGCGTTGTTCGGTTATCTGGCCGCGAACAAGAAATCGGTGGTGTGCGACGACCATGCCGAAGCCGCGGCGCTGCTGGCCGGTGCCGACATCGTCCTCACCGATCTGACCGACGGCTGGACCCTAGACGACATCACTGCGCACACCGGTGCCTGCGCGGTCGTGGTCAGCGTGACACCGTTCGGCACAACGGGCCCATACGTCGACGAGGGCGTGCTGGCCAACGAATTTATCCTGCAGGCGTTGTGCGGCTCGATCGCCGGCCGGGGCTGGCCGGGCGACGAACCCGTGCAGGCAGGCGGCCGGCTCGGCGAGTGGTTGTCGGGCACGTTCGCCGCGGCGGTCGGCGCAGCCGCAGCCCGGCACGCCGCCCGGGGCGGCCGCGGCGAAATCGTCGATGTCTCGACCTACGAGGCGATGGTGATCGCGATGGGCGGCCTGTCCGCCATGTCCGCCAGCGTGTTGGGCGCGGATTCCCTGATACGCCAACGCAGTCTGGAACTGCCGTCGATTGTTCCGACCGCCGACGGCATGGTGGGCTTCTGCACCATTACCGCACAGCAGTTCCAGGACTTTCTGGTGCTGATCGATCGTGCCGATCTGGTCGACGACGCCCACCTGGCATCGTTCGCCGGCCGGGTCGAGCGCCGCGACGAGTTCCTTGACATGGTCACCCAGTGGACACAAACCCGCACCACACAAGAGATTGTCGACCTTGCGGTGGCCTTCCGAATCCCGGTCGCTCCCATCGCGACTCCCGCCACGCTGCCCGAAGTCGATCACTTCGTCGAGCGCGGCGTGTTCGTCGAATCCGAGCTGGGGGTGCTGCAGCCGCGGGTGCCGTATCGCAGCAACGCCATGACGACCAAGCTGCCCGGACACCCTCCGCTGCTGGGTGCCGACAACGGCCTCGTGCACTGGCCTGCGCGCCCGGACCGGACCGGGGCCGTCGACCCCGACGCGCTTCCCTTGTCCGACATACGCATCACCGACTTCACCGCGTTCTGGGCAGGTCCGGTCGCCACCCAATTCCTCGGGGCCCTCGGTGCCGACGTGATCAAGCTCGAGGGCGTCCGCCGACCGGACGGCATGAGGTTCTCCGCCGGTCGCCCACCGGACTGGGACCAATGGTGGGAGTGGGGCCCGGTGTTCCTGTGCAGCAACAACAACAAACGCGGCGTCAGCGTCGAGCTCAGCACCGAAGCGGGACGTTCCGTCGCGTTGGAGCTCATCGCGGCAAGCGATCTGGTCCTGGAGAACTTCTCGCCCCGGGTGATGGAGAACTTCGGCCTGGACTGGGATGTCGTGGCGGCCGCCAACCCGCGCGCAATCATGGTGCGGATGCCGGCGTTCGGCCTGGACGGCCCGTGGCGCGACCGCGTCGGCTTCGCGCAGACGATGGAGCAGGCGACCGGAATGGCATGGACCACCGGTCATTCCGACGGACCGCCGGTGATTCCGCGCGGGGTCTGCGATCCGATAGCGGGGTTACACGCCGCCTTCGCTGCCGTTGCGGCGCTGGTAATCCGGGATCGGCAGGGGACCGGGATGCACGTCGAGTCCACCATGGTGGAATCGGCACTGAACGTGGCCGCCGAGATGCTGGTCGAATACTCGCGAAACGGAATCCAGCTGCGCCGGTCGGGAAATCGGGGCACCGGCGCGGCTCCCCAGGGCGTCTATCGCTGCACCGGCGACGACGAGTGGGTGGCCATCGCCGCGATCGACGACGCCGCGCGGGTTTCGTTGGCGGACATCATCGGTCAGCCAGAGCTGGGACCGGCCGAGGCCGGCTGGCGAGAGCGAGCCGACGACATCGACAAGCTGATCGCCGATTGGACGGCGCGGCGCACGGTGGCCGACGCAGTACGCGCCCTGCGTGCCGCGGGCGTGCCGGCGGCGTCCGTCACGCAAGCGGCAGACTTGCTGGAAAACGCGCACCTGCTCACACGGGGATTCTGGGAAAGGGTGGATCATCGCGTTGCCGGTTCTTTCCTGTGCACCGGGATGCCGTTCGCATTCCTCGGGAAACCGCGGCGCTGGATTCGACGGGTGCCGCCGCTGTATGGCCAACACACCGACGAGGTGCTGGGCGGTCTCCTCGGCCACAGCGAACACGACGTGGCGCAGTTGCGCGCGTCGGGGGCGACCAGCATCCGGCCGGCGGGCTTGTGACATGGCGGTCACGTTGTGCGTGCCGCCGCGGGCCGGCGAGCTGTGCGCACCGGTGCGCTTCCTGGTTCGCCAGGACTCCGTCGTGATGGAACTGACGGCCCGGCACCGGATTACCAGCGTCGAATGGGACGAGCGGGAACGCGCGGTGGCAATGATCGTCGAAATCACCGACCCCCAGACCGCGCGGCCGGTAGACGTACGCATCGATGTCGTCGAAGCCGGCACGAAACCCGACGATGCGCGGACAACGACGATCGGCACCGTCGTGCGCGACGGACGCCCACGCGACGTGCTGGGCACCTATCTAGGGGTAGTAGCAGATGAAAACTAAAGGGCCGCAAGGGTGAGCGGGCGAAAGCGCACCGCAGCCATCGTCGGCGTGCACAACACCCGACAAGGACGCCGTTTGGATGGCGAAACCTCGCGCGGCCTGGCGCTCAAAGCCATCCAGGGCGCACTGGCCGATGCGGGCCTGAGCCTCGACGACGTCGACGGGATCAGCGCAGGCCCGCTGTCCACCGCGTTGATCTACGACCTGCGGATTGGCCCGGCATGGCAGGGACTTGCGTTCGGAGTGGGCATGATCACCGAGGCCGCCACCGCGATCGAGCACGGCATGGCCGATGTGGTGGTGCTGGTCGCCGCCCAAGCCGGTGAATACCGCGATCACGAGGCGACGGCGCCGTGGACTCGACCCGAGAACGAATTCGTGGCGCCCTGGGGAATGTTCACCACCGCGGAGTTCGCCCTGATCGCCCGGCGGCACATGCACCGGTATGGCACCACCCGCGAACAGCTGTCGGTCGTCGCTGCGACCATCCGCAACAACGGGTCGCAAAACCCCGAAGCCGTTTACTACCAACGCGGGCCGTTCACCACCGACGACATCACCGCGTCACGGCCGATCGCCGACCCGTTTCATCTCCTGGACTGCGCCACCACCTCCGAGGGCGGGTGCGCGCTGGTGGTGGCGAACGTGGACGACATCGAGGTCGCGAGCCAGCCGATCTACGTATTGGCAAGTGGTGCGGACTTTCACGGTCCGTCGTATCAGCACCCACCCGCGTGGGATCTCGCCGGCCGGCGCGGTGATCACGTCAATGGTGTGGTCGGCGCCCGCGCCGCCGATCTCGCGTTCAGCCACGCCGGCTTGCGCCGCGATGAGGTCGACGTGCTGGAACTCTACGACCCGTTCTCGTTCGAGATCATCCGGCAGCTCGAGGCATTCGGATTCTGCGGCGAGGGCGAGGGCGGACCATTCGTCGCCGACGGCCACATCGCCATCGACGGCAGCCACCCGATCACCACGGACGGAGGAACCATGTCCTTCAGCCACGCGGGTTCGAATCCGCAAATGATGCAGCGCGCGATCCGCGCCGTCCAGCAGTTGCGTGGTGAGGCGGGCGAATTACAAGTGCCGGACGCGCATATTGCGTTGTGCAGCAATGGCGGAGCGGGTGCGTTGTTCACCACGCTGGTGATCCTGGGAGACGAACCACGGTGACTTCCGAGACTTCCGAGCCGTTGCAACCACAGACCGGGTCCGTGCCACATGCCAGCAGCCAGGTCAGCATTCCGTTCTGGCAGGGCTGCCGCGATGGGGAGCTGCGCTATCAACGCTGCGAGTCGTGCGGTGAGTCCAACTTCCCGCCGACCGAGCATTGCCGCCAATGCCTTTCGGCCGAATTGCGTTGGACGCCAAGCGAAGGCCGCGGTGAGGTCTACAGCTGGACGGTCGTCCACCGCCCGGTATCACCCGAGTTCGAACCGCCCTACGCGCCCGCCATCATCACGCTGGACGAGGGTTACCAGATGTTGACCAACATCGTCGGCTTGGCCCCCGAAGATCTGGCGGTCGGCCTGCGGGTGCAGGTGCAATTCCACGCGGTTGGCCCCGACCTGACGCTGCCGTACTTCACCGGGTTCTCGTGAGTCCCGGGCGCACCAGCAACGGCCTCCCCGTCACCGCGTACCTCGTGCTGGGTGTGCTGGCAGCCAACGATGAACAACTCACGGCCGGCGAGATCAAGGGGCGTGCCGAACTGACGGTCGGCCATTTCTATTGGTCGCCATCGGTCAGTCATGTGCGGCGGGAATTGAGCAGACTGTTGGCCCGGGGAATGGTCAACGAGATCGGCGCGCAATCCGGCAAGCGCGCCATCACGTTGTACGAGACCACGGATTCCGGGCTCGATGCACTGCGGAGGTGGGTCCAGCACTTTCCGGGCCAGGAACAGGTCGTCATCAAGCATCCGGTCATCCTGAAAACCTGGCTCGCGCGCGGCGAGGATCCCGAACGCGTCGTCGACGCCTTGGACCGCCACCTCGAGGCAACCCGGGCGCGGCTCGACGAGGCGTTGTGGTCGCGGCAGCGGTCCCGTGACCTCGGCATCGCCGATGACCCCGATCAGCGTTTTTCGTTTGCCGTCCTGGACTACGCGATCCGTGGCTTGTACGCGGAAATCTCCAACATCCAGCAACTCCGCGACGAAATCGCTAGCGGCACAAGTCGAGATCCCGTTACGCGGGTGCGACGGGCGAAGGGGCAGATTCGCCGTCGGGCACCGAAGAGCTAGCGGCGTCGGCACGCGAAGAGATTCGGTAGGCCGTGCCGCGCGGATCGCGCGTCCAAAGAATCTCGTCCGCGCCGATGGCCGTCCCTTGGGTGATCAACTGGCGCTTGAGCACCTTGTGGGTGGCGGTGCTGGGCAAATCGATGGCGATACGCACGTATCGAGGCCGAGCCTTGGGGGACAGGTCGGGCTGAGCATCGAGGAATGCCTCGAACGCATCGGGGTCAAGGGCGTGGCCGTCGTTGAGCACTACCGCGGCCATGACTTGATCACCGACGTGCCCGTCCGGGACGGCGTACACCGCCACCCTGTTAATTGAGCTGTGGCGCAACAGGATCCGCTCGATCGGCGCGGCGGTGATATTCTCGCCGTCCACCCGCATCCAGTCGGCGGTCCGGCCGGCCAGGTAGATCCAGCCGTCGGAATCCCGGTAGGCCAGGTCTCCGGACCAGTACATGCCGTGGCGCATGCGTTCGGCGTTGGCCTCGGGATCGTTGTAGTAGCCGGTGAAGAAACCCGATCCGGTGGTGTTCACCAACTCACCCACGGCTTCGTCGGCATTGGCCAGCGCTCCGGTCGCATCGAAGCGGGCCACCGCGCACTCGGTGACGGTGTCGCTGTTGTACACCGCTACGCCCTCGATGCCTTTGCCGATCGAACCCTTCGGAGTGCCTTCTTCGCGGATGATGATGACCGCGTTCTCCGTCGAGCCGAACCCGTCTTCCACCTGGACTGCGAATCGGCGGCCGAACGCCGCGATGTCCTTGTCGTTGGCCTCGTTGCCGAACGCCACCCGCAACGGATTGTCGGCGTCGTCATCGCGTTCGGGGGTGGCCAGGATGTAGGCGAGTGGCTTGCCGACGTAGTTCATGTACGTGACGCCGTACTCGCGGACTTCGTCGAGGAAGTTGCTCGCGGAGAACTTCGCCGGGACGATCGCGGCCCCGGAACACACCGCGGGCGCCCATCCGGCGACGACCGCGTTGGAGTGAAACAGCGGCATGGACACGTAGCAGGTGTCCTGCTCGGAGAGGGCGAAACGCTGAACCAGGTTGGTACCGGCGAACATTGCCATCAGGTGTGAAACCTGAACGGCCTTGGGATTTCCACTGGTTCCGGAGGTGAAGATCATCATGAACGCGTCCGTCGCGCTGACTTCCCGATACGGGACCAGGTCGCCGGCACCATCGATCAGTGCAGCCCACTGTGGCGTCGAGGTATCGAGGATCTGCGTTGCCCCGAGATCCAGCCCGTCCAGCAGCGGACGGTGTTCAGCGTCGGTGACGACGAACTGGCAGTCGGCGCGTCGGATGTCGGCGGCGAGTGCCTCGCCGCGCCGGGTGTTGTTCACACCGCACAGCACGTATCCGCCGAGCCCGGCCGCAGCCATCTGCAACAACATCTCCGGGGAGTTCCCCAGCAGCGAACCGATGTGCATTGGTCGTTGCGGGTCGGCGGCGCCGATCAGGGCCGCGGCCCGGGCCGCCGCCTTCGCCAGATATTGACTCCAACTCCATTGCAGGTCGCGGTGTTTGACGGCGACGTTCGGATCGGACAAGCGCCGGCGCAGGAACGCCTGCATCGTGTCGTCGGTCATCAGCTCTGATCCACCTCCGCTAGGCCCGGCTCTTACGAGACGAGACGGTCCGTCTTATACTAGCGGGTGGTTCGGCCAAGGTCGTCGGCTCCTAACCGCCCACCATCATCAGGCCGCCATCCACGGCCAGCAGTTGCCCGGTGATGAAGCCCGAACCAGGTCCGGCCAGAAAAACCAGCATCGGACCGACATCGCGCGCGGGTTCTCCCAACGCCCCGCCCAGTGGAATCATCATCTTCATCTGCTGGTCGATCAGGGCGGCGGCCTCCGGACCCAGGAAATCCCGCAGCCGGTCAGCGCCCGGTGTCTGCACCGCCGGGGCCAGGGCGTTGACGGTGACATTGTCGGCCGCCCACGCCTTGGCGGCCGATCGCGTCCAAGCCTGCACCGCTCCTTTGGTCGCGGCATATACAGCCGAAATCGGGCTGCCCATAACGGCTTCGGAGGACCCGAAGTTGATGATTCGGCCGCCTTTGGGATCTTGGTCCTTCATGACGGCGTAGGCGGCCTGATTGGTGAGAATCGTCGTCTTGATATTGGTGTCCAACAAGAACGAAATCTGGTCGGCGTCGATGTGGCCGGGTATCCCGGCTTGCCACAGCCCCGCGGCGTTGACCAAGACGTCCAGTCCGCCCAGGCGCTCGGCCGCTTGTTGCACCATCGCCGTCACAGCGTCGGCGTCGCGCGCGTCGCACTGCAGCCAGGTGGCCGGGAGACCCTCCGGGGGAGGCGTCTGGTGATAGGTCGCGGCGACCGCAGCGCCCGCCTCGGTGAGCACTCCGACTGCGGCCGCGCCGATACCGGTCGCTCCGCCGGTGACCAGGATTTTCCGCCCTTCCAGGGGTGGAGTCGTCGTTGACATAGCCGAAACGCTACCAACCCGTCCAGCGGTCGTTCGGCTCCGAATTCCAGGGGACGCGCATCGAGCACGGCAGGCCATGCTGTGAGGGTTCGCTTATGCGCCTGTCACATGGGGAACCTACGTTGGGAGTTGTGATGGAGAACGGCATTACGGCGATCGCGTTGCGCGGCTGTGCGGCCGTGTTCGTCGTGGCGATCGGCTGTGGTGTGGAGACCGCGGCGCAAGGTGGGCTGTCCATACCGGCCGCGGCCGCGATGGCCGCGACATCCGGGCAACCACCCGCCGATCCCCAGGGTCCTGGCGGCGCGTTGCCCGTGGTTCCCGTCCACGGTGGCTGCATTGTCGGACTGAACTGTGGGTGCATTCGTGGCACCACCGGCCCCTGTTCCGGGCCGCCGCTCCTAAAGCACCCCGCGATCCATAACAGTCCCCAGGATGACCGCAGCGGCGCTGGCAAAGGTCACAATTGAGGCTCGCCGCTGAATTCAGCGGCCGTTAGGCGCGCACCGCGATGCCCGACAGCAGGTCGGCGAGCCGGTCGGGCCGGTCCACCATCGAGAAGGTCCGGGCCCCGTCGATCACTTCGAGGTGGGCGTTCGGAATGGTCGCGGCAAGCCGTTCGCCATCGGCGACCTCAAAGAACGTGTCGTCAGCCGACCAGGCGATGAGCGCCGGCTTGTCGAACTCCGGCAGCCGGGCGGCGACGCCGGTGGTGACTTCGGTGCGCAGCGAGAGGGTGAACTGACGCAGGTCTTCGGCGATCGCCCGATCGGAAAGCGCCGGGCGAACCCAGATCTCGGTGAGATCGTCGATGTTGTGATACGCCAGTCCGTCGAAAGCGCGCTTGCGTGCGGCCGGCGCACGCATGGTTTGTATGGCGGTCCGGAACAAGGCTTTCGACTTGGCTGCCAAGATCACCGGCTTGAGGATCGGTGGCGGAAAGTGTTCGAACGCATCGCAACTGGTGAGCACCAGCGCACCGAGGCGTTCGGGATGGTGCACTGCGACAAGCTGGGTGACCACCCCGCCGGTGTCGTTGCCGACCAGCACCACGTCCTCGAGGTCCAAGGCGGCAAGTACCTCGGCGACGATGCCGGCGATGCCGAAGATGGTTGGGTCGGCGCCGCGGCGCAGTGGCTGCGGATGCGCGCCGAGCGGCCAGGTGGGAGCGATGCACCGCAGGCCAAGGCTGGCGAGTCGTTCGCTGACGGAACGCCACAGTTCGCCTCCCATCAGGTACCCGTGCACGAACACCACCGGCCTGCCGTTTTCGGGTCCGGTCGCTTCGTAATGGATGGTTCCGGCACTAATGTCGATCGTCGACATAGATGACTCCTAATCCGAGAGGGTATTTACAAACAGGCTGTCTGTTCGTAAGTTACCAACAGGTTGTATGGAAATCAAGAGACGGACCCAGGAAGAGCGTTCCGCGGCGACCCGCGATGCGCTGATCACGGCTGCCCGCAAGCTGTGGGGTCTACGCGGCTATGCGGAGGTGGGTACGCCGGAGATCGCCGCGGCCGCCGGGGTTACCCGAGGTGCGATGTACCACCAATTCACCGACAAGGCGGCACTATTCAGCGAGGTCGTGGAGGTGGTGGAGCAGGATGTGATGGCCCGGATGGCAAACATCGTCGCCTCGTCGGGAGCAACCACACCGGCCGACGCCATCCATGCCGCGGTCGACGCCTGGCTTGAGGTCTCCGCCGATCCGGAGGTCCGTCAGCTGATCCTGCTGGATGCGCCCAGCGTCCTCGGCTGGGCTGCCTTTCGGGATGTGGCGCAGCGTTACAGCCTGGGCATGACCGAACAGCTCATCACCGAGGCGATCAAGGCCGGCCAGCTGGCTCGGCAACCCACGCGACCGCTGGCCCACGTGCTGATCGGCGCGCTCGACGAGGCGGCGATGGCCATCGCCACCGCCGACGACCCGAAACGCGCCCGCCGCGAGACCAGGCAGGTGCTGCACCGCCTCATCGACGGAATGCTGGACGAACGTTAACGCCCCGGATCGTTGGGGTGCGGAGTCAGCGGAGTCACGCCAACGGTCATCCACTTGTGCAGCGGCATTGACGCCAGGATCGATTGGAGTTCGGCTTCATCCGCAGCCCGAAAGAGGCCCCAGGTGCGCCACACCCCGGGCTCGGCAGGGGGCTTCCACAATCTGAGCAGCTGCCCTTGTTCAGCCAACTGACCTGCACGGCGCTTTTCAGCGGCCCGAGTGGCCTCCACTTCGCTGTCGGGAGTGCCGTCGGGAACGTTGGTCACTAAATCGGTAAGGAATTCCACGGCTCGATCATCGTCCTAAGCGCCGTGGCAGGTGAGCGAGACCCGGAGGATCACGCTGTCGGAGTTGAATAGGTTGGTCTCCACATCGCCATAGAAGGAGCGCCCATCAGCGCTCCAGTCGGCGGTCTGCACGACGGTGGCGTAAACCTGTTTAGTCCCAAAACCTCTGGCGTCGCCGTTGCTGTTGAAATCGCTGAGGCGTTGCGGATTTGAACCGTCGGCATTCATGGTCCACCAATCGGTACCCCGCGAGGTGTTGTCGGCACTGGTCATCCACAGAACCTGACCGCCCGGCGTGTAGCGAGGATGCTCGTTATAGCTGTCACCTTTGGTCAGCCGGGTGAATGCACCCGAATTGAGGTCAAGGCGGTAGATCTGGCTCTTCCAGAAGTTCTGGGTCTCGAAGTCGCTGGTGAACACCAGCGACGTGGAATCCGCTGAAAATCCGCCGCTTTCGTTGAATGCGTCACCGGCAGGAGAGACGGTGCGAATGTTCGACAGCGACGGTGTGCCGTCCGGGGCGACGGTGAAGTCGGCTACCTTGATCACCCAGAACCCAGCAAACCGATCCGGGTTGAGGACTTTGCCGGCCGCGGTGCGTTCGGTCCATTCGACCAGTCGGCCGTCGGGCGAGAATTCCGGAATGATGGTGCCGTGATCTTTGTCGGCGGGGACGTTGGTGAGCTGCCAGGCCTGGTGGCCGTCGGCGGTGGCTACCCACAGGTCCGAATAGCTACCCCACCCGGGCGTGGCACCAACGGAATTGCCTGGGTGGCTCACCTTTTCAGCGACGAACGCGATAAAGCGTCCTGACGGGATCCACACGGGTGTTCCGGTGGTGCGTTGCGGGAAGGACGGAGATCCCACGCCCAGCTGCTGGCGGTTCGCGCCATCCGGCTTGACGGTGTAAATATGGAAGCGGCCATCACTTCCCTTGGCGTTGAACGCTATTGAATCGTTAGCCTTCGACCAGTCAGCACCGAACGCATCCTGCTGAAAAATCTGATACGTGATCGGCGGCCCACAGCCGCTGCGTCCAAGGGGGGTTGTCTGAGCTGGATGGCTACCGTGACCCCGGTGTACACCGGCGCACGAACTGCACAGAACAACCGCGATCACCGCGCAAGCACGGTGAGCCCACCGGGAGAATCGCGCCACGAAACCAGCCTACGGATATCTTAGCCGAGGCGAATCTGAGCGACACCCGCGATGACGCCTTGAATCAGTCGGTCGAGGTGCTCAGCGCTGTCGACGATTGGCTGCCCCGCAACGAAAGTCATCATTGCCCCGTTGATGAATGTAAGCGTGGCGATTGCCTGATCGTCGATCAAAGCCGGATCCGGCGCGGTGTTGGCGGGATGCCATTGAGTGACAACCTGGCGGGCGAGCGTGTAGAGCCTGTCCCCAGACTCATCCAGGGCCGCGGCCAGTTCCGCGTCGCGGCTGGCGAGCAGCATGAACTCGTAGCGAGCCCTGGCGCGGGTCAGCCAGGGTTCGCTGTTGACATACATGACAATGCGAGCCAGGCCCGCGGTTCCGATGAATTGCGTTGACTGATTATCCAGTTCGCTCATCAACGAGAAGTCGGCCACATCGAGTTCGGTCAGCCGGGAAGCGACGGCGTGCAATAACGATTTGCGTGTTCGGAAGTAGAACGACGTGGTGCCAGCGGGCACGCCGGCGTGTTCGTCAACTTTTGGGTGGCTGACGCCATGGACCCCGCTCCGGCCGAGCAACTCGATCGCGGCGTCGGTGAGGTCCCGGCGTCGCTCGGCCGCGTTGTGCTTTCTACGTGCAGGAATGGGCCCAGTCTAGAACTGGCCGCAGTTGGGCGCGGTGGGTTCTCCGTTGAAACGGGCGGCGATCCATTGCATGGCCGGCTCGCCGTCGACCAGCATCGGCAGGGCGTGATTGATGACGAGCTTGTTGAGGAACGGCGGCTCCTCGTTGGTGCGCAATTCCACATCGGCTCCTTGGGAGCACCAGTCGTTGCCGAGCTGCACGACGGGGCCGTGGGGTACGAGCGGGTCGTAGCGGTTGCTGTTCAGCAGCACCGGCGCGTTGGGTTTGTAGCGTCCGATTCGTTGCGCCTCGAACAGGCTGCTGAACGGTTCCTCGTTGACCAACACATTGATGTCTTCGGTGAAGTACGGCTGCAGGTGGCGGAACATGAAATCCAGCACGGTCTGGCCGACGCACTGCCGCGACACCGATTCGAGCATCGCCAGCCCGCGGGGCGTCATTTTGGAGCGAATGGCATCGGCGGCTTCCGGATAGGCGGCCATCACGCTATTGAGCGCGTACCCGACGACGCCGACCAAGGCACTGCCGTCGGCGTAGGGAAGGAGTTCCTTGAGGTCGGCCGGGGGCGCCCCCGCATACGTGCCCACGATATGTAGCTCCGGGGCATACGACGAGGCCAACTCGGCCGCTGATGCTGTCGCGCCGCCGCCCTGCGAGTACCCCCAAAACGCAACCGGCCCATGCGGATCCAGCGATGTTCCGGGCAGTCGCATGGCCGCTCGGGCAGCATCGAGCACGGCCTGCCCTTCGGCGAGGCGATTCACGTACGTGTGCATCGAAGAGGTGCCCAGGCCCTCGTAGTCGGTCATCACGATCCCGAAGCCACGCGCGACCATCGTGGCGACGAACAGCTCCTCGTAGTTGAACATGATGTCCCAGCCACCCGAATAGTGGATGCCCTGGTTGAACATTCGCGATGGGGCGCACTGATTTCCCTGGCCTTGCGTACCCGGTGCATAGCCGATCAGTGGCCGCGGCCCGTTGCCCGGCCACGGGTTGTCCGGCTCGAAGTAGGTACCGGTGACCGCGATCGGATTGCCCCGGGCGTCTGTGCTGCGGTACATGATTCGGGTGCCGGTGGCCACGATCGCGCCCAGCTGACCCGAGGGCTCCAGCACCAGCCGCGATGGCTCGGCACGGATCAGGTCACCGGGCTGGCCCGGTGGCAGTGGATCCGGAGGGCTATAAAACTCGGCGTACTGCGCCTCGTCTCCACCGTCAGCCCGGGCATCTCCCACGCTGGCCAGCGCTGAACCGATCACCAGCAGGACCGCGAGGACTCCCCCAAACCGACGCATCACGAGACGGTAACAGTGGGTCAGCCGCCAGCGGAAGAACATCTCTAAACTTTTAGAGATGTTCTCGGTCTGGCTCAGCGGTGGTTCTGGGCAAAGAATTGCCAGATGGTGTCGGTGGCGTCCAGCGCCGTCGACGGGGCCGGAATACCGGCAATTCGTTCGGCGAGTGGGCTTGGCTCGCCGCCGGGCCACTGGTGACCCGCACCTGCGACCGAGATCAACTCGACGGTGCGCCCGTCGGCGCATCCCGCCGTTTGGGTGGTCAGGCTCCCGTTCGTACTTGAAGTTGGTGGCCCGCACGAATCGATGCCGCGCCAGATCGCATTGACCGACTCCACCGACGGGCCGTCAACCCGCGGATTTCCGTTGGCCGCGAACGCTTTCCCTGGCCCACCGTTGTAGGGAACGCGGTCGTCGGCCGTCCCGTGGATCTGTAACACCGACGTCGGCCGTGCTTGCGAGCAGTCGGTGAGCAGCGTTCCCGCGACGGGGGCGATCGCAGCGAAAGTGTCGGTCTGGCATCCCAGTCGCAGCGCCATCATCGCGCCGTTGGACATTCCGGTGACATAGATACGTGTCCGGTCGAGGGGGATCTGCTGCCCGATAGCACCCACCATGGCGGTGAGGAAACCGACGTCGTCGGTGTTGGCGCGCGCCGGCTCACCGCAGCAGGTGCCGGCGTTCCAGGCGCGGTTGAGACCGTCGGGATAGGCGACCAGGAAATGCCCGTTGTCGGCCTCGCTGTCCCAGTGATAGGCCCGCTCAGCCTGTGCACCGTTGCCAAAGCCGCCGTGCAGCATCACCACCAGCGGCGCCGCGTCGGCCAAGCCCTGCGGCCGGTACACGCTGAAAGTTCTGCTGGCTCCGCCTGCCTCGATGCTGTGTGCAGACTGCCCGACAGGAATTCCAGAACCAGGCGTTCCCAGCGCGTGCCCGCCACCCAGACACCCGCCCAGCACGACAATCAGAGTTCCGAGAAGACACACGCTCAGCGCGCGGAGGTAGCCGGATCGCATCAGGCCATCGTGGCAGCCGCCGCGAGATTTGACAAGTAACTTGTCAATCCCGACTCGGATGGCACACTTTGTGTTCATGCGACGTGTTGTGGATGCCGACTGGAAGCCCACCGTGCCGGCGCTGGTGAATATGGTGGCCGCAGCTGGGGCGCCGCACTTGAGAGCGGCGTTCGCCGCGGCCGGACTTGACGGGATCCGCCCCGCGCAAGCGGTTGTCCTGGTACCACTGGCAATTGGCGGACTCCATGCGTCGGATCTGGCCGACCGACTCAGGGTGAGCCGGCAGGCGGTAGCCCAGGCGGTGACCGCCCTGGAGCGGCACGGATACGTCACCCGGCTGCCGGATCCTGTCGATGCCCGCGCCCGAATTATCGAGCTGACCCCGCGCGGTCGCCAGGCGTTGCGCGTGATGCGCGCTAACGCACTCGATTTGGAAAAGCGGTGGCAACAAGTGCTGGGTGAGCAGCGATTGGGAGGATTTCGCGAGACGTTGATCATACTGCTGTCGGCCGAGACCTGAGGTCACGAGTCGAATGGCGCAAGCCGTACAGCCAACGGCATTCCACAGCGAACGAGCAGCGCCATGCGTCCGGCCGGCACCGCAGCGGCCTCTGCGCGGATCATCTCGACGAGTTCGCGCTTGAAATCGCCTCTGGGATAACGGCGTAACACCTCCACGACATTGCCGGGGGCGATGTCCCAGCTGCGCAGTCCGGCGCCGTCGACCATCGCCCCCCATTGCAGGTAGCAGCCGATCACCCCGTCGGTTTCGAGCTTGATGCCCGGTGTGGCGTGCACACAGATGCCGTCGGCCAGCAGATCCGCGCGCTCGCGGCCGACGTCCACCGAACCCGCGCAGCCGCGCATGCGGTCGACGCTGCCCAGGGTGAAGTCGCGGTTCGCGGTGGGCTTGACGATGCCGTAGTCGTGCAGCAGGGCCCCGCAGTAGAACAGCTCATCGTCCATCGTGGACCCGTCCACGGCAGCGAGCGCGCGTCCGAACAGCCAGGTGCGGTAGGAGTGGCCCCGCAGCGTGGGCGGCAATTCCGCGCAAGCCTCTTCGGCTTCACGCGCGAAACGGGAATCGGGGACGTGAAACGTGTCCAAGTCGACGTGCGCGGCTCCAGCAGGAAGCCTGCCCAGCGCGAGCTTGGCCCTTCCCACAGCGTTCTGCCACTGGCCTATCGCCGTTGCCGCCAGCAGGCGGCGGCGCTCCGCGCGCGAAAGCCGACCACCCGTCCGACGGGCCCAGGCCAAACCGCCCAGGCGCTGCGGATCAGGCATACCGAAAAAGGTTGTCGCTAAGGGGTTCTGAGGAACACATCGTTGAGTGTGACGGTGCGAAGATTCCGCTCGCGGATGGTGTCGATGAGTTGCGGATAGACATGCGTGACGGGCAGGTGATTGAGGTGGCCGATCACGATGGCCTGCGGGGTGAAGTACTCGTCGGCCATCTTGACGATGTATTCCTCGGTGATCAACGTCGAGTCCGATAACGAACCCGACCACAGCGTGGGAACCGTGTAGCCGAGGTCGGCTGCCACCGTGTCGACGGTGGCATTGCGCTTCGCATAGGGCGGCCGGTAGTACGGTTTCGCGCCGACGCCGTAGGTCTTCTTCAGGAACTCGTCGTTGCGCTTGAGCTCGTCAACGACCTTGCTTTGCGGCACCGAAGTCAAATCCGGATGCGACCAGGTGTGGTTGCCCAGCTGTATCTGTCCGGATTCCACCAGCGGTCGCAGCATCTGCAGATTGTCGGTCCACGAGTTGTAGATGCCGTTGACGAAGAAGGTCATCCGGATGCCGGTGTCCTTGGCCAACTGCGTGTAGGCGCGCACGACGTCGCTGTTGACCCCGTCATCGAGGGTCAGCGCGAGCAAGTCACCGTCGCCGGGAATCTTCATCAACGCTCCACCGCCCGGCAACGGGATGCGAGCGCTCAGCGGTGGCGGCGGCAACAGGGCCGCCGAGCCGGGCGCGGTTGGCCCGGAGGTTGCCGCGGCGGTGCCGGCAGGCACCTGCGCAAAAGTCCGCGGCTGCGGGTCGACGATCAGGCGGGCTGCACCCACGCCAGCAACGGTTGCCGCTGCGAGCGATCCGAGGAAACGGCGGCGATTCAGCTCGGGCACGGCAGTGCCTCGATCAACCCGATTCGTCCACTCCCTGCTGCGACGCGAAGGGCGAGAGCCGAGCCGGCGTCGGAGACGCCGATTTTGCCAAACTTCGCGGTCACGGAAGCGAACCGTACCACCACGCGAGGGTTTATGTCGGCTGCGTTACGGGAGGGTCAGCTGTGGTTCTGGTTGCGAATTGGTAACGGCCGCGGCGCCGCTTCAGTGCGGCTCGCCACTGCCCCGCTGAGGTAGCTGCACCGGCTGGACATCGGGGGTTCCCAGCGTTGCGGCCAACCAGGGCAGCGACGCGGTGAATGCCTGCGCAGCGAACGGCCAGTCATGCTTACCCGGCTGGGTGACCACCGCGCAGGTGATCCCGTTGGCGCCGCCGATGTCGCACAGCGAGTTCGCGGCGGCGTCCTGGCCCTCCGGGTTGGCCGACGATCCACTATCGAGAACGGGATCGGCTGCCTGCGCGAGGCTGCGCGCCCCGGGCCGTGCGGGGATGTCGAACCAGCCCGACACCCCGGTGTAGCGGCCATGTCGAGTGATGACGTTGATCGGGTCGAACTCGGCCCAGGCAGCCGCATTGCCCCCGAACAAGCCGGCGACGGTGTGGTCGGTCGCGCCGATGTTGGGACGGACGTCGCCGGCGATGTCGACGAATGCGCTGAACGTGTCCGGATGCATGACGGTCAGGTCAACGGCGCAGGTGCCGCCCATCGACCATCCGACGGCGCCCCAGTTGGCGCGGTCGGCGCTCACCCCGAAGTTGGAGACCATGAAGGGCACGACATCTTTTGTCAGATGGTCGGCGGCGTTGCCGCGGCTCCCGTTGACGCACTCGGTGTCGTTATCGAACGAGCCGGTCGGGTCAACGAACACCAGCGCCGGGGCGAAGCCGTGATGATGGGCCGCGAAATCATCGATGGTGTCGAAAGCGTTGCCGGCGCGCAGCCAGTCGGCCGGGGTGTTGAAGGCCGAGCTGATCATCATGACGGTCGGCAGCCGGGGCGGCGGATTGCTGCTGAACCACGCCGGGGGCAGATACACCAGTTCCTGGCGGTGGGTGAAGTGCGATGCGTCGGCGTCGATATTCACCGGCACCACGACGCCCTTGGTCGGCTTGGTTCCCTCGATCTGCATCGCCGTGACGCGCAGCCGATCGATCTGGTCGGGTAGCGGCACTGACGTCAGCTGGTTCCACGCACTGAGCGCCGTGGGGAAATAGCCGACCCAATCGTTCAAGGCCACGGTGGCGCACAACACGCAGAGGGGCACCGAAAGCACGGCCAGTCCGCGACGCCACCAGCGACTGCCCAGCCACCCCAGCAACACCACGGCCGCGGCCAGCCCGCTCATCGCGATCCACAGCCACAGCGACGCCGGTGCCGGGTCGCCGGCCAACCCGATCGAGCCGATGTACCAGTAGGACAGGCCCGTCACCGCGGCCGCGGCGATCAGCGCAGCCGGTAGGACTCGCTTGAACCAGCTTCGCCGGCGCCAATCGACGGCGGTGACGACAACGAGCAGTGCGAGAACCTGTAAGGCCGGCGGCAGCCAGCCATGCAGCAGGGACAGCTGTCCGAAGAATTCGCGCAACGACCTTTGACCTTCGATAAATCCAATTGCTGCGCGGTGGTGCGCCGTAGTACCCGGCGGGCATCGCGCTCCCTTTGCGAGGCTGACTTGACTTGGTGGTTAACCCACCCGTCGTGGCTCGACAACGCGGTGGGCCAAATCAACTATCGCACATCGCGTTCAGTGGTCAGGCTGGCGAAGGACCGTAGCCGCAGGCTGTTGCCGACCACAAAGACACTGGAGAACGCCATCGCGGCGCCCGCGAGCATCGGGTTGAGCAGGCCGAGCGCGGCCAGCGGAATCGCGGCAACGTTGTAGCCGAAGGCCCAGAAAAGATTCATCTTGATCGTGGCCAGCGTCTTGCGGGAAAGCCGGATCGCATCGGCGGCGGCGCGCAGATCGCCCCGCACCAAGGTGAGGTCTGCGGCTTCGATCGCAGCGTCCGTGCCGGTACCCATGGCCAGTCCCAGATCAGCGGTGGCCAGAGCGGCGGCGTCGTTGACCCCGTCGCCGACCATCGCGACGACCCTGCCCTCGGATTGCAAACGCCGGACCGCGGCAACCTTGTCGGCGGGTAAAACCTCGGCGATGACCTGGGTGATCCCGACCTTGCTGGCGATGCGATTTGCCACCGTGCGGTTGTCACCGGTCAGCAGCACCGGCGTCAGGCCCAGCCGGTTGAACTGCCGGACGGCTTCGGCGCTGGTGGGCTTGACCGTGTCGGCGGTGACCAGGACTCCGCGGGCGCTGCCGTCCCAGCCGACCACGACCGCGGTTTTACCTTCGCTTTCGGCGCGAGCTTTGGCCGACGACAGCGATGCATCGAGGTGTTGGGACCAATCGGCCAGCAGGCTCTCCCGGCCGACGATGACGCCGTGGCCGTCGACCACGCCCTGCACGCCTTTGCCTTCGACGGCGTGGAAGTCTTCGGGCGTGGGCAGCGCCCCGAGTTCTGCCTTGGCGCCCTTGGCGATTGCCTGAGCGACGGGATGTTCGGAGGCGTCCTCCAGAGCCCCGGCGTAGCGCAACAACGTTGCGCGGTCCGTGTCGGGCGTGGTGATGACGTCGACGAGGGTCATCTTGCCGGTGGTCACGGTTCCGGTCTTGTCGAGCACAATCGTGTCGATTTTGCGGGTTGACTCCAGCACCTCGGGTCCCCTGATGAGTACACCGAGCTGAGCCGCGCGACCCGTGCCGACCAACAATGCGGTCGGTGTCGCCAGCCCGAGCGCACACGGGCAGGCGATGATGAGCACCGCGACCGCGGCCGTTAGAGCCGCGGTAAGCGGAAAGCCGGCAAGCAGCCACGCCCCGAGCGTGGTCAGGGCGATGGCGATGACGATCGGAACGAATACAGAAGAGATGCGGTCGGCGAGCCGCTGAACCTGGGCCTTGCCCGCCTGGGCCGCTTCGACGAGCTTGGTTATCTGCGCCAGCTGCGTCTCGTCGCCGACTCGGGTGGCGCGCACGACGAGGCGCCCGCCGGCATTCACGGTCGCGCCGCTGACAGTGTCGCCGGGTCCGACCTCGACGGGTACGGACTCGCCGGTGAGCATTGAGGCGTCCACTGCCGACGAGCCGGATGCCACCACTCCGTCAGTGGCGATCTTCTCGCCGGGACGGACCACGAACTCGTCACCCACCCTGAGCTGATCGACCGGGATGCGAGTCTCGATTCTGGGAGCGTCGGGGCGAAGATCGGCGCGCAGCACCGCGACGTCTTTGGCGCCCAGCTCTACCAAGGCCCGTAATGCGGCGCCCGCGCGGCGTTTGGCGCGCTTCTCGAAATATCGGCCGGCCAGGACGAAGAGCGTCACGCCCGCAGCCACTTCGAGGTAGATATTGCCGCCACCGCTGCGGCTGGCGGTCAGCTGGAAGTGATGGTGCGCGTGCGGGTGGCCGGCCGTTCCCAGGAACAGGGCGTACAGGGACCAGACGAACGCCGACAGCGTTCCGATCGAGATGAGAGTGTCCATGGTGGCCGTGCCGTGTTTGAGATTGGCCCACGCGGCCGCATGGAAAGGCCAGCCCGCCCAGAGCACGACCGGCGCGGCCAGCGCCAGCGATACCCACTGCCAGTCACGGAATTGCAGGGCGGGAATCATCGCCAGGGCGATCACCGGTGTGGCGAGCACGAGCGAGGCCACCACGCGACGGCGCAGCGACGCAAGCTCGGGGTCGTTCGCCGCGGTGGATTTCTCGCGCTGTTGCGGCAAGACCGCGGTGTAGCCGGCCTTTTCCACCTCGGTTACCAGCGACTGTGCGTCGTATCCCGTTGGGACTTCGACCAGCGCCTTCTCCGTCGCATAGTTGACGGTCGCGGTGACGCCGTCGAGTTTGTTCAGCGTCTTTTCCAGGCGCGCCGCGCAGGAAGCACACGTCATCCCGGCGATCTCCAGCTCCAGATTGCGCACCGCGGCGGTCGTCATGACGCTCCTAACTAATACCCCCCCGGGGTACCTACAACATATACACGCCGCGGGGGTATTCCCGTCAACACGTTAGGGGGGATATCACAATTCTGCCTGGTCGGCGGTTGGCGCATCATTGCCGGAGGTGCGAGCCGCCGCCGATGTACCACACCTGACCGGTAATCCACTCGGCTTCCTCGGAGAGCAGGAAAGTAGTGACCGCGGCGAGGTCATCGGGTTTGCCGAGTCGGGTGGTCTTACCGAACATCAGGAAGGCCTGCTGCAGTTGTAGGTCGTTCTGTCGTTCCTGCGTCTCGCCCATCACCAGGCCGGGCATGACGCCATTGCTTCTGATGTTGTGTTTGCCCCAGTTGACGGCGACGTGACGGGTGAGGTGGTTGACGGCGGCTTTGGAGGCGCCGTAGGCGACATGTTGCGGATCGGTGCCCAGCGCTGCGCCCGAGGACGTGTTCACGATGGCGCCGCCACCTCTTTCCAGCAGGTGGGGAAGAACCGCTTGAATGGTGCGCACGTAGCCCAGCAGATTGACGTCAAGCGTGCGCTGCCAGACGTCCATCTCGGTGTCGAGAATGGTGGTGTCGCGGCCGAGGTTGTGTTCGGAGAGATCGGCACCGACGTTGTGCAGACCGTCGATACCGCCGAACTCTTCGATGGTGCGGTCGACGAGACTCTGCACCGACTGCGTATCGGCCAGATCGAATTCAACGGCAACGGCACGCCCGCCGGACCGCGCGATCTGTTCGGCGGTGGCGGTGGCGCCGGCGGTGTTGATGTCGCCGATGACCACGCAAGCACCTTCAGCGGCAAGGCGTTTGGCGGTACCTGCGCCGATCCCGGTGGCGCCGCCCGCGATCAGGAAGGTCTTGTCCTTCAGGCCGCGCATCAGACGTAGCCGACGCCGATATCGACCGAAACCTGAGTCGCGGTGACCAATCGCGATTGGTCCGAGGCCAGCCAGGCCACCGCGTCGGAGATGTCTTCGGGCTGCGCAATGCCTTCGGGCAGTAACGGTTTGTGCATACCCCGAAGGTGTGGGTAATCGTCGGCGGCCGCTTGCAGCGCCTCGCGCATCCGGCCGGTGCCCATGGGGGTGGACACCGCGCCCGGATTCAGGCTGTTGACGCGAATGTTGTACCGGCCGAGCTCCGCGGCGAATGCGCGGGCCATCCCGACAACAGCGTGTTTGCTTGCCGTGTAGTGGATCATGAACGACTGCATCTTTATGCCGGCCGCGGATCCGACGAGGATGATCGACCCGCCGCGGCCGCCGTCGATGACGTGATGTGCACCGGCCATGACGGTGTTCCAGGTGCCGATTACGTTGGTGTCGATGGTGTCTCGGAACGCTTGCGGGGAGATCTGATCCCACGGTGACGGACTGCAGATCCCGGCGTTGGCGACGATGATGTCCAGGCGGCCCAGTTCGCCGACCGCCTTGTCGACAGCTTCTTTAAGAGCGTCGATGTCGCGGATGTCGACTGCCGCGGTGATCACCTTCCGGCCGTTGGCTTGCACCAGTCGTGCGGTTTCCGCGAGATCATCGGGAGTCGGCGAGTCGTAGGGAACGCTGGACGGCAGCGGCCCGGCGATATCGACCGCGATGATGTCGGCACCCTCGGCGGCCAGTCGCACCGCGTGCGCTCTGCCCTGTCCGCGCGCCGCGCCGGTGACCAATGCCACCCTGTCTGGGATCAATTGGCTCATTGGTCTTTTGAGTTCCTTTGCCTATTAGATGCCGGTGATCTTGTCGAGTGGGTTGGAGCGTTCGAGCATGCCATAGGCCTGCTCGCCGTCCCAGCTGTATCGGACACCGGCCTGCTGAACCGCGGGGAAGCTCGCCATCTCCTGTTTGAGGGCTTGCATGGAATACATGTCATCGTTGTGATGAATATCGTGGGTGGAAAAGACTGTCTCACCAGCGATTTCGATAACACCGTCGGCGGTCTCCAACACCAGTGAGGCGTCTTCTCCCAACGGCTGCAGCCGCGTCAGCCACGGGGCTACCACCGCGCGGGCCGGGATGAGGCCGCCGTCCCCGGTGAAGACGAATCCCTCGTTGAAGGTGGGCTGGCCATCGGGACGCGGCGGGTAGGCGATGTAGCCGAATGCCCTGCCACCGGGAAACACGGCCGACTGCCAGCAGTGCCCCCAGAATCCGGCCAGCTTGCGCACACCGGTACGACGGATACGCAATCCGCTGCCGGTGAACTGGTGCTGCTCGCCCGCGGTGCGGAATTCGCCTGTGGCGGTGAACAACTGTTCGTAGCGTGGTCCGCCCATCATGTCGCCGACATTCGAGGTGCGCAGCTGTGTGTCGGCGTCGGACTGCAGCGCCCCCTGCACCCAGGGCGGCACCGCCATCTTGGCTTCGACATGGAAACTGATGTCCACCGATGGGCCGTCTTTTTTGCCTTCGACCAAATCGGCCGATGACGTCTGCACCGCGGGCCCGTCGTAGGTCATGGTCCAGGTGTCGAACGGCTCGACACACCGAAACGCCAAGCCGCCGGCCCCCAACACGGTGGGCCGCCCGTCGGAACCCCGGGTGGGCAGGGACGGGCCGTTGGACCGGAGTCGATACACCCGTCCGTCGGGGAAAGCGACATTGAGCTGGATATCGTGGGCATCCCAATTCGCGCCGACCGCTTCGATCCCGATGCGCGGCAAGCCGATCTCACCGCGATCGGCGACGACCCAGAAGCTCACCGAGTCACGCATCTCGGGGTCTTGCGGTTGATCCGCCAACACGTACTCACGCGACGGGTCGATACCACCGGTCAGATCAATCGCCATCAAATGTCCTTCGCCTCTTATGCGTCAGTGAGCGGTCCACCGTCGCGCGCTCTCCACATACGGCGCGAACAGAGGTCGCACCTCATCGAAATCAATGCCGAACGCCACCGGGTCCGCGTGCGAGCTCGGCTCACGCTCGGCGGCGGCGTGCTCCCACCAACTCTGCATCCGCGCTTCGAACTCCGCACCCACCGGGGCTCCCAGCCACGCGTACAGGCCGGTGACCTCCCCGATCGGATCGTCCTGCATAGCGCGAAAATCAATGTCGTAGAACCGATCGTCGGCGCCGCCGGCCCGAAACTTCAGCGCGCGATCCATGCCCAGCGACCAGTGTTCGACATTGAGCCTGCCGATATAGGGGCGATCGATCTCGGTGCCGAACGATCCAATGATGTCGGCATAGAGATCGGCCACCGACAAGATGACGTCGGTGGGGTCGCGGTGCGTCATCACGAACCGGGCGTCGGGGAACGCCGCATCCAGCGCGTCGAGCCATAACACGTGTGACGGGCATTTCAGCCGCCACGGACGCTCTGGCTCACCCCACTGCAGTAGCTTCATCACCCGGCGCTGATACCGCAACGTCGGGGTGAGGTCGGCTCGATGGACCAACCACGTTGAATACGAGGGGATTTCCCCAAAAGACTGAAAGATGTGCGATTTGAAATCCAGCGCCATCAGCTCATGACACTCCATCGGGCCATGCGTGTCGCCGGGGACGTGGTGGCGGGTACCGATCATCTCACCCTTGTCAGGCGGGATTCGGGGGTCGACGCCCAGCACCGTCGAGGGTGGGGGACAGGGTTGCGACGATTCCCACCGGCGTAGGTAGCGCACGTCGGGATCCTGAGCCAACAGCATCGACAATGCGGTGGACCCGGTCCGGGGCAACCCCAGACCGATCAACGGTGCGGTGATGGCGACATCGTCGATCTCGGGATACCGCCGATACCAGTCCTCGATCTGCAGGCGTTGCGACAGATAACCCACGATGCGCTGATGCAGGAACGCTTGACCGCGCTCGTTCAGTCGCGCCTCGTTGCGCAGCGCCGACAACAGGATCTCCAGGCCTTCGGCGAAAGAGTCTTCACCAAAGTCGGTGAGGCCGGTCTGCGCGCTGGCCTCGGCCATCACATCGTTCGCGGTTAGCACCTGGGTCTCCTCTCGCAAAGTCGTTGCTGCAGTGCTTAACCCATCCACTGCCCGCCGGCTACGTCGATGGTCTGTCCGCACATATAGTCGGCGGCCTCCGAGGCGAGGAATGCCACCATGTTGGCGGCTTCCTCGGGCAACGAGGCGCGCCCGAGCTGGACCTGGTGGGTGATCGCCTCCTGGATGGCGCCGCGACCCGCGCGTTGCTTGTCGTCTTGCGGGTCAAGCAGATATTGCCGCATCTCCGGTTTGATCATGATTCCCGGCGCCACCCCCAAAACGTTGACACCGCGCAGGGCGACCTCGTGCGCGAGGTTCCGGGTAAACCCGATCACCCCGGCTTTGCACGCGTTGTAGACCACCAGACCACGCTGCTGAATGCGGCCGCCGACCGAGCCGATGTTGATGATCTTTCCCGAGCCCTGCGGGAGCATGTGCTGCAGCGCGGCGTGCGCGCCGTACATCATCATCGTCAGGCTGCCGAGCACCGTGTAGTCGATCTCTTCTTTGGTCTGTGCTTCGAAAGGCCCGGCGGCGACCATCACCGGGTTGTTCACCATGATGTCGAGGCCGCCGAGTTCGTCGTAGGCCTGATTTACCGCGTCGTGCACCTGGTCCCAGTCGGACATGTCGGCCTTGACCGGGATCGCCCGGACGCCCCAGCGCTGCGCGACTTCGTCGGCCCGCCGCTGCACCTTCTCGAAGGTCCGGCCAATCAGCGCGACGTCTGCACCACAACCGGCCAGCCGGTTGGCGATCGCCTGGCCCAGGCCGTCGCCACCCGCTCCGGTCACGAATGCGGTCTTGCCGGACAGGTCCATCAGCTCGGTCACCCGTTTACCGACGATGTGCTCCGGCAGCCGGTCCAATCCGAGCAATTGCACCCAATCCTGCTCGTCTTGCACGGTCATAACCGACCTCCCCGTGATTGCGCCATTCAAAACTCCAGTCAGACCGAGACGGCATCGCAGCACGGTGCCGTACCCGCATCGCCGACGATATGGCGAGATCGGGGGGATCCGGTAATACCGATTCGGGAAACCAGTCATGCCGAGTTTGTATGGCTGGTACATCTAGGGGGCGATGGATACCCACCGGCTCAAGTATTTCCTGCGCATCGCAGAAGAAGGTTCGATCACGCGGGCGGCCACGGTGCTCGGCATTGCCCAACCCGCGCTGAGTCGCCAGATCCGCCTGCTGGAGGAGGATCTTGGCATCACGCTGTTCGAGCGGACTCGCCGGGGTGTGCATCTCACCGAGGAGGGCGAACGGCTGCGCTCCTCGACCGCGGCGCCGCTGCGCCAGCTGGAGCTCGCGGTGCTCTACGCCGGATCCCCGTTGGCCCGGATCGAACGCGGACTGCTGTTCGGAATGGTGCCGACCGCCGCCGGTATGCTGGCCGCGCCGCTGTTAGCCAGCCTCGGGACGGCCTTCCCGAATGTGCACTTCCACGTCGCCGTCGCCGAAACCGACGATCTCGTACTCCGCATGCTCAGCGGCGCTGTCGACCTCGCGGTGATCAATCCGCTACCCGATGACCGGCTCTTCTACCGCCACCTACTGGTCGAAGATCTCGTTCTCGTCGGCGGCCCGACGTCGGACCTGACGCCGGAAACGCCGGTGCGCTTCGCGGACTTGGCCAGGCTGCCGCTCGTCATGCCCAGCGCACAGACCGGGATACGCAACACCCTGGAGAACACCGCGCTGCGCGTCAAAGTTTCCATCACCGCTCGCTATTCGACCGACTCGCTCGAAGTCTCAAAGCATCTGGTCGCGGCGGGACTCGGCTACGCGGTGCTGCCGCTGGCGGCATGCGGCGGCGACATCGACGCCGGACGGCTGCGCTACGCGGCGATCTGCGAACCCGAAATCAACCACCAGCTCGGCGTGGCCGCGACCGCAGCGCTGGAGCTGCCTCGCGAGTTTGCGACGAAAATCGGGATCCTGCTGCGCGAAGAGGTTTCGCGGCTGACCAAATCGGGCTTCTGGCCGGCGAAGTTCGTCCCTTCGCCGGTGTGGGATCCGAATTCGCCCGAACCGCAGATTTAGACGGGTCTAGGCTGCGCTATAGACCGAAGGAGGCACCATGACCGTCACCGTTGTCGACGCCGGACCCCGCCAAGTCAGCCGATCGGTCGAGGTGGCCGCGCCGGCTGCGGAGCTGTACGCGATGGCCGCCGATCCGCGACGGCACCACGAGCTGGACGGATCGGGCACCGTTCGCGCCAACATCAAAATGCCACCGGAAGTCGTTGTGGGTTCTAAGTTTTCGACGAGCATGAAGATGCTGGGTGTGCCCTACCGTGTCACCAGCACGATGACCGTGCTGAAACCCGACGAGGTGGTCGAGTGGCGCCATCCGGCGGGTCACAGCTGGCGGTGGGAATTTGAATCACTCGCACCCACCCTGACCAGGGTCACCGAGACTTTCGACTACCGCGACGCGGGCACACTCAAGAACACGTTGAAGTACTACGAACGGATGGGATTCCGGAAAGCCAACGCATCCGGTATCGAAGCGACGCTGGCCAAACTGCGGGATCGTTACGCGCTCTAGGTGATCAGCCGTCCGTTGGGTCAGCTGCGTCCCACGCGACCACGCCAGATGCCCAGTGAGTCAGTTCTTCGACTTGGTCGTTGTGGTGCAGGTGCCGCGGGGGTGTTGCGTAGGTGCCGTAAGGGCGACAGCGAATGACAACGCGGCTTTCTCGCTCGCACATCGCTTCGATGTAAGGGCGCGCCTCCTCGCCGAGCCGTTGACCGGACATTCGACCGGCAACCGCCATCATCACGTCGACCGCGAGATCACGGCTTTCTTCGAGGGTCGCGTCGGCATAGACCTGGAGATAGGCAAAGGGCCACCGCTCGTCGAGGATGCAGAGGCTGACTTTGCCGTCGCGTTCGATGACGCGGGCCTTCCCGCGGCTGGCCATAGTGGACACCAGCAGTTCGTCGGTGTCGGTGGGGATGTAATAGACGACCGACATGGCCGGTCCATCGTTGCGGCGACGGTAGCCGAACACGCAGGTGCGGTGCGTACGGACGAATTCGCGCCGTTCGGATGGAAGCATGTCGCGGTCGGTCGGCGTCGTGTAGGGCACTGATGCCAGAGGAAGGAGCATAGCGAAATTTCCTTACTATCAAGGGCGTTGACCCAAATTCAATTAACGGATACAGTGTGTCCATTATTAATCATGATGTCAAGGTCAGGAATACTCACCGTTGGCTGATATGACCGGCGCCAGCCACCCGTCGCCGAGCCGCTCCCGTGGGCGCCCAGCCCTACCGATAGACCGCATCCTTGGAGCCGCTGTTGAGCTTCTCGACGAGCAGGGAGCCGAAGCACTGTCGATGCGATCGCTGGCGCAGCGCCTGGGATCTGGCACCGCCACGCTTTACCGTCACTTCGCCAACCGATCCGAATTGGTCTCCATGGTGATCGACCACATACTCGGGAAAGTCGACCTTGACGCTCAAGCAATTGCCAGGCTGCCCTGGCAACAAGCCTGTACGTTGTTCGCGCAGAACATGTTTGACGCGCTGAGCCGACACGGCAATGTCGCTGTACTGCTGATCGAATACACCCCGATGGGGCGCAACGCGTTGGCCAATCGCGAGCTATGTCTATCGCTGTTTCTGGACAACGGATTTCCGCCGGCAGTCGCCGCCCACGCCTACGCCACGTTGGCGCGCTATGTACTCGGCTTCGCAATCCAGCTCTCCGGGTCAGCCGCGGCAAACAGCCAGCACGAAGCCCAACTATCGGCGGCCTTTCATGAGCTCGATTCGTCTTCTTATCCCGCGACCGTCGCCGTCGCTGACGATCTCCCCGTTCCCTTGGCGGAAGAGTTCGCGTTCGGGTTGCAGCTCATCGTCGCCGGGCTTGAGCAACTACGAGTCTAAAGCTCGGCGTTGAACCAAAACGCTGATCATGTTCGTTTACCCATGAGTACCGGAAGCTGTTGTGTCCCAAATCGGCGCGGGAAGGGCAAAGGACCGTGGCCGCACGCGGGCTTGGGACGATGGAAATCATTGCCGCGCTGCTCATTGCGCTGCGCCCGGTGTGGCCGCGAGTATCCGCGCTCGGCAGTGCGTTAGCCGTGGTCTTGTTCCTTGGCACGCTGAATCTTTATTCACCACTCCCGGCGTGGTCTCGACTCATGCGGGCGGTCTGCCCGTGCTGTTGACGCAGTCCGGTCAGTCCTTGCTCAAGGATCTGCTGTTGATCGGTTGGCTTCTGCCACAAGGGGTTTGATCGGTCACGTCGGCCGTGCGAACAGTGATCCCCGGATGAGCTTCTTGGCGGAGTCCAGCGTGGCTTCGTAAGCTGCCGGCGGCAGACTGGCGGCCCGGTCCGACAAGCCGCGGGTCAGGGCGCAGATGGTTTCCACCACGGCCGTCGGCTCGGCCTCCGGGGACAGTGCTCCGTGTGTACGGGCATCGGCGACGATCTCGGTGACGACGTCGCGCAGCGCCTTGGATTCCGGATGCGGGGGGCTTTCGGGCCGCGACGGCCTCGTGCTTCCCGCGCGGACCGCCCGCACGAAGGCGGCCAGGTACGGATAGTCGCGGATCAACCGTTGCGACTCGTCGAGCACCGCGTCCAGTCGGTCCACTACGTCGTCGGATGCTGCGGCGGCGGCACGCAGTCGGGGTGCAACGATTGCCTCGATCTCGTCGCCGGTGGCTTTGAGTAGTTCGGACTTGTTCGGAAAGTAGTGATACAGGGTGCCGCTGGTCATGTCGGCGGCACGGGCGATCTCCCGGATCGTCGTCTGTGTGTAGCCGACTTCGGCCACACAACGCATTGCCGCGGTGAGGATGCGACGGCGAGTGTGCTCAGCATTCGCGCCCGCCGGCCGACCGAGTTGAGACGGTATGGCGGTCATGCCGCACTCACCGGACACCTCCGCGCAAGACAGTCCTCATCGATCCGTCGAATATATTCCACCGTTCCGGGCTACAAGCGTGTCGGTTGACGGTCAGGGGCGCTTGCGTCGTTGCATCTTGCGCACGCGGTAATCCCACTTCAGGCTCGGGCTGAGCTGCCAGCCGCGCCATCGGGCCAACAGGCACAAACATGCGCCGACGACGACGCCGAGCAGTGCGCCCTGCGAGGCCAAGCCGAACCGGCTGAAGACCACGACTGTGCCGCTCGCGGCAACCGCGCAGGTCGCGTAGAGAGTGTTGCCGCCAAAGATCGCGGGTGTGCGGTTGACCGCGAGATCGCGTAGCGCCCCACCGCCAACCGCGCTGATCGTGCCGAGCAAAACCGCAGGCAGCCAGGTCAATCCGACGCTCAGCGTCTTCTCGGCGCCGACCACCGCCCAGGTACCCAAAGCCAATGCGTCGACCATCGGATACGTCAGAGACCACATCCGCCCGCGCATCGGGATCAGGAAAGCCACCGCCGCGCCCGCAACGGCGATGATCACGTAGAGCGTGTCGGTCAACGCCACCGGCGGGCCGTGCTGCAGCAAGGTATCGCGGATCAGGCCGCCGCCCAGTCCGGACAGGGATTGCCAGCGCGACGAATCCCACCGGGTCCATGCGGAATTCGCGGGCCACTGCGCCACCCAACAACGCATTCACAAACACGCCGGCCAGGTCGATCGTGCGGGTGAATTCCGCCAAAGTGATGTTCACGGTAGGTCACTCACCGATCGAATATATTCGACCCTGGCAGCTACGGTGCCTGCAGACCAAAGTGCGAGTGAGGACACGACTGACCCATGCCCCAGACACAGCTGGGCCGCCCCGTCGGCGCCAGCGGCGAAGAGACCCGGCAGCGGATCATTGTCGCGACCATGAGATCTGTTGCCCAGGTTGGCTATTCGCGGACGACGATCCGTGAGATCGCCCGCTTGGCGAACGTGACCAGCGCCAGTCTGTACAACTACTTTCCGAACAAGTCCGAACTGATCAAGGCGACCATCGCGGCCCGGGCCGAGGCGGCTATGCCACGGCTGCGTAGGGCGGCCGAAGGCGCCGGCGACATCGTCGACCGGATCGAAGCGGTGCTCGACGAATGCGGGGCGTTGATGCGTGAGTACCCCGACCTGGCCGCGTTCGAATGGGCGATCCGGGCGGAGCCCGTGATCACCCCCGACCGCCACGCCAGCGGCGGGTTCGAGACATTCCGGGAGATCATCGAGAACGCCGTCGCGGACGCGTACCGGCGCGGCGAGCTCGGTGATCACGCAGACCCGCGGGCCGCGGTGGAGGCCATCTATGCGCTCGTCTACGGCCTGACCGAACTGGCAGCCGCGATGGCGCCGGCGGACTACCAGGCCGCGCTGAGCTCGGCCAAGGTGCTGGTCAGAGGAACGTTATTCGCAAAAATCCCTTGATACGATCAAGTGATTAATTATAGAGTCGGGCTCACGAAGAGTGGAGTCGAGATCTTGACCGAGACTGCTGGCCTGACATTCGACGTGGAAGCGCTGCGGCAGAAATATGCCGAGGAGCGCGCACGCCGGATGCGCCCCGACGGGATCGCTCAGTACGTCGAGATCGCCGGAGAGTTCTCCCGGTTCGGCGAGGACCCGTGGGTAGACGGAACGTTCGCACGTGAACCTCTCACCGACGAGGTCGACGTGGCGATCATCGGCGCCGGTTTCGGCGGGCTGCTAACGGGTGCGCGGTTGCGCGAGCTCGGTGTCGAGAGTGTGCGGTTGATCGACCGGGCGGCCGACGTCGGCGGCACGTGGTACTGGAATCGGTATCCGGGGATTGCCTGCGACGTCGAGTCCTACGTCTACATCCCACTGTTGGAGGAACTCGGCTACATCCCCTCGGAGAAATACGCCAAAGGGGCCGAGATCTTCGCGCATTGCCGGCGTATCGCCGAGCACTACGATCTGTACCGCGACGCGTGTCTGCAAACCGACGTCCATGAGATCCGTTGGGAAGAAGCAACTTCCCGTTGGATCATCCGGACGAACCGGGGAGATGAGATGCGGGCCAAGTTCATCTCGATGGCAAACGGGTATCAAGCCAAGCCCAAGCTGCCCGGCATCTCCGGTCTCGGATTGTTTCGCGGCCACACCTTCCACACCAGCCGATGGGACTACGGCTACACCGGCGCGAAGCTGGAGAACCTGGCGGGTAAGCGCGTCGGCATCATCGGTACCGGTGCGACCGCGATCCAATGCGTGCCACATCTGGGCGCGGCGGGAGCACACCTCTACGTCTTTCAGCGCACCCCGTCGTCGGTGGATGTGCGGGCCAATGCGCCCACAGACCTGCAGTGGGCCAACGCATTACAACCTGGATGGCAGCGCAGGCGTATCCAGAATTTCCAGATCCTCACGGCCGGCGGTCAGGCATCCGAAGATCTGGTTGCCGATGCCTGGACGAGCATCACCCGCAAGCTTCCGGTGATGCGTCACGACAGCGACGGTTCGGTGGATCCCGAGCAGCGGTCCCGCGACGCCGAGATCGCGGACTTCGCCAAGATGGAGGAAATCCGGGCCCGGGTCGACGAGATCGTGGCCGACCGCGCCACCGCCGAGGCGCTCAAACCCTGGTATGGCTACTTTTGCAAGCGACCCTGCTTCCACGACGAGTATCTGCAGGCGTTCAACCGAGACAATGTGACGTTGGTTGATACCCGTGGTCGCGGCGTGGAACGCATCACCGAGTCCGGCGTGGCCGTCGACGGGGTGGCCTACGAGCTGGATTGCCTAATCTTCGCAACGGGTTTCGAGGTGGGCACCGACTACTGCCGTCGCACCGGGTTCGAGTTGATCGGCCGGGACGGAGTCACTTTGACCGAGTGTTGGGCCGACGGTGTACGCACCTTTCAGGGCCTGTGCGCCAACGGTTTCCCCAACTGTTTTATCGAAAGCATCTCCCAGGCAGGTTTGACGGTGAACTTTCCGTACTTGCTGGACGTGCAAGCCACGCACGCTGCCTGGATTATCGCGTGGGCCCTCGAGCACGACGCCGCTGAAGTCGAGGCGTCAGCCGCCGCCGAGGCCGCCTGGGTGGACACGGTGGTGGCCAGGTCGACTGCCACCGCGGAGCGAGCCGCGACCTGCACGCCCGGGTACTACAACCGGGAGGGCAAGGCGGACGCCAAAACGCGGCAGGGCAGCTTCTTCTTCGGCACACCCACCGAGTACGCCGACATCCTGGAAACGTGGCGGGCGACAGGGGATTTGGCCGGGCTGCAGATCCGTGGTGCGAAGGCCGGGCCGTGACTAGCCGTCAAGCCCGGCTGGGGTATGCCGTTGGGCGAGTGCGAGCGATGACACGGCGTCGTGTGTCACCGAAGGTAGCGATCATCGGTGCGGGTTTCGGTGGGCTCGGCACGGCGGTGGCTTTACGTCGCGCCGGCATCGAGGATCTGGTCATCATCGAGGCCGATGACGGCGTCGGCGGCACTTGGCGGCGCAACACGTACCCGGGCGCCGCCTGTGACATTCAGAGTCACCTGTACTCGTTTTCGTTCGCGCCCAACAAATCCTGGAGCCGGACCTATGCTCGTCAGCCAGAGATTCTGACCTACCTCGAGTCGGTCGCCGACGACTTCGATCTGCGCCGTCACCTCATGCTGGACACCAGGGTGCGCACCATGCGCTGGCATTCGGACAGCTGTCGTTGGGAGTGTGAGTTAGAGCGCGGCGGTGAAACCAGCACGCTGATAGTCGACGTGGTGGTCTGCGCGGTCGGGCTGTTCGGGTCGCTGAAGTTGCCCGATATCGCCGGGCTGGCCGACTTCAAGGGCGTGCTCATGCACACCGCGCAGTGGGATCACAGCGTCGATCTGGCGGGCAAAAAGGTCGCAGTGATAGGAACCGGTGCCAGCGGGGTGCAGGTTGTTCCCGAGTTGGCCAAGATCGCCGGGCGGGTGACGGTATTTCAGCGAACCCCGCCATGGATGGTGCCTAAAGACGACCGACCCTACAGCGCAACCGAATTGACGAAATTTCGGCGCAATCCGTTGGCTGTGCCGCGGACTCGTTGGCAGATCTGGAAGTTTCAGCACGACAACACCGCGACCTTCGCCGACGACCCGGTTGTTGCCGCGCGCAGCCAGTTCGCGACGTCGTTTCTGGAGCGCACGGTGCCCGATGAGGGCCTTCGAGGCGCGCTGACACCGAATTATCCGTTCCGCTGTAAACGGGTACTGCTCGGCGACGAGTACTACCGAGCGCTGCAGCAAGACAACGTCGAGCTGGTCACCGACCCCATCGAGCGGATTACCGAGACATCGGTGGTCGCCACGGCAGGCGGGTCCGTCGACGCCGATGTGATCGTGCTGGCCACCGGATTTGAGACATCGCGCTACCTGTCGGGCATCGACATTGCCGGGGACGGAGGCCGGCTCCTGCACGATCGGTGGGGCGACGATCCCAGTGCCTACTTGGGTGTGGCCGTCAACGGCTTCCCCAACTTCTTCATGCTCTATGGCCCGAACACCAATCAGGGCGGCAACTCGATCGTCTACGTCCTGGAGGCAGGCGCGCGCCTGGTGGCCAGCGCGCTGACCCGGCTAGCGCGGCGAGGCGGATACCTCGACGTGCGCGCCGATGCGGAAAGCCGGTACAACAAACAGCTTTCCCGCGATCTGGAACGCACCATCTGGACGCAATGTGACAGCTACTTCCGTTCACCCAGCGGCCGCATCGTCACCCAGTGGCCTTACACCGAGCTGGACTACGCTCGCCGCACCTGGCGGCTGCGCCGACGAGACTGGCTGCACCAGCCCGGCGTGACCGCAGCCGGCGCAACGAAGTTAGCCGACGCCGAAATCGAGGACACCGCGAACCAGCTGGCCGGCAGCTAGACGCGCTATCGCACGGGATCGTCGGCGACCTCGATCTCGCCGGCCTTGGCCGCCGCACGCAGTTGGTGAAAATCGTCGAGCGATTTGTCGGCGTACGCGTACGACCACTCGGCGACCGCGTCATGCACGGCAGCACTGGTACCGACGTAACCGCGCAAGATCGACGCATTGGCGCTCTGCGAATGCGCCCGGGCCAGCAGCACCGCACACGCAACGGTGTAGTCGCCGAACGTGGCAGCCGACATGCCCTCGGTGTCGATGCTGCCCTTCATGTCGTGGAACTGCCGGACGTAGTAGTCGCGGCCGTCCTTGCGTGTTGTCCCAAGGAACACATCCGACATCGCCTGCAGGATCAGCTGACCGTCAATGACGCGCACGCCCTGGCCGCCAGCCTCGACGGCCGCGGTGAGCGTGCCTGGCTGGGGCCAACCGCCGTATTCGTCGAGCACCGATCGAGTGGCCTCTTTGATCTGCAAAATCAGCGGTGTTCCGTTGGGGCCCACCAAGATGACCAAGTAACACCGAGTGCCGACACTGCCGACGCCGACCACCCGCAGCGCGACATCGGTGACCCGAAAATGCGACAGCAGCAGTGCCACGTCGGCCGGGACCGCGGACAGATACTCCTGAATGGACTCCACTAACAGGGCTTCGATGTCCTCGTCGACGTGCTGCAAGACCGGCGGCGCTTCGCGCAGGCGCGGGGTCCCGTCCGGCCCAATCTCGGTGATCTGCTTGAAGACTCGCGCTGACGTGCGAGTGCGCGCCCGGGAGATCGTCTTCTGAATCACCGCCTGCAGGCCCTTGGACACCGTGCCGGTGTAGTGCTCTGGCTCCACCCGCAGGTAGTAGCGGTCCAGAACATTCATCTCCTCGAGCATCGCCTCCAGGCTGGTTTGATAGCCCGCGACCGCCTCTTCGACACATCGCCGGATGGCCTTGTCCGGATATCCGGCATGCCGGCCCCCGATGATCGCGCTGGTGATCAGGCGTTTGACGTCCCACTCGGCGGGTGCGACCGCGGCCTCGTCGAAGTCGTTCAGGTCGAAAACAATCGACCGGTGCGGGGCGGCGTACAGACCGAAATTCGAGACATGAGCGTCACCGCAACACATGATCTCGATCCCGCTTGACGGGCTTGCGGCGAGGTCGGCAGCCATGACCGCTGCTGAGCCTCGGTAAAACGAAAACGGGTCGGCGAGCATTCGGGCAAACCGCAGCGGGACGAGTTCGGTCAGCCGCCCGGCATTCTGGTCGACGAGAATTTCCGTCGCGGTTCGGGTGGACGGGGTCAGCTGGGCGAGGGTGCGCCGGGGGGCGGTCTTGCGCAATGCCCGACCGCGTGCCTGGTCCGCGCCCGGAACTTCGAGTTCGATCAGGCGGTCACGCAACACCCGTTGCGGCATTTGAACAGCATAGTTACCGCGCGCGCATTTACGTCAGAGTGATTCTCAGGGCTGTCTAAAAGTGGCCTTATGGTTAATATCAGCGTAAATGCCGGGAGTCGGATTCCGGGCCTGTAAATCGCTGTGAGGGGACGCCTGCCGATGGTAGAAACGCCTCCGCTGGTTAAGCGCACCCGTATTGGGCGCCGCATTCCCTGGCTCAACATTCTCGGCGTGGTCGCCGTGGTCTTGGCCACGACGGCGCTCGTGGTGAAAAACTTTCCGGCCGCCGGGGCCAACCAGATCCTGAACGTCTCCTACGACCCGACGCGTGAGTTGTATGCGGCGATCGACAAAGCGTTCATCCCGCAATATCGCACGCACTCCGGAATCACTGTGGACGTCAAGGAATCTCACGGTGGCTCGGGGCGTCAGCTGCGCAGTGTCCTGGACGGCACCCAGAAGGCCAGCGTGGTGTCGCTGGCGACGATCAGCGACGTCGACACGTTGAGCAAGCGCGGATTGATCGCCGCCAACTGGAGACAGCGTCTGCCGAACAATTCGGTGCCGTACACGTCGACCATTGTCTTCGTGGTTCGCAAGGGCAATCCCAAAGCCATCCACGACTGGCCCGACCTGATCAATTCCGGCGTGTCCGTGGTGACACCCAATCCGCGCACCTCCGGCAACGGCCAGTTGAGCGTGCTGGCGGCCTGGGGCTCGGTGACCACTCGCGGCGGCAGCCCGGCCCAAGCATCCGACTACGTGAAGGCGCTGTTGCACCACGTTGCGGTATCCGACGCGGGTGCCCGCGGTGCGGGCGACAGCTTCACCCTGTCCAAGATCGGTGATGTGCAGCTGACCTGGGAGAACGAGGCGCTTCGCGAGGTTGCCGCCAACAAGGACGAGTTGGAACTCGTCTACCCGCCGGTCAGCATCCTGGCCGAGCCGGCGGTGGCCTGGGTCGATGCCAACGTCACCGACCCCAAGACGGCGACCTACGCCAAGGCATACCTGGACTACCTGTTCACCGATGCCGCACAAGAACAGGTAGCGCAATACGGCTACCGGCCGTACAAGGCGGAAATCCTGGCCAAACACGCCGATCGGCTGCCGCCGCTGGCGCTGTTTCCGATCACCGCCATTGCCAAGGACTGGAGCGACGCGCGCGAGCAGTTCTTCGGCACCAACGGAATCCTGGACACGATCTCGGCCGCCCCGCCGGGAGCGGTGTCGGGAACCTAGCGAAGGACGCGTACAACGTGGGCCTTGCTCTGAATTACGACCTGCTGAAGGGCCGGCATGATGTGATCGCCGGTCTCACTGTGGCCGCCATTTCTTTTCCGCAGGCCATGGCGTACGCGCTGATTGCCGGAGTGGATCCCCGGTTCGGTGTGTACTCGGCAATTGTCGTCACCGTCGTCGCCTCCATCTTCGGATCGTCGTCGCATCTGATCAACGGGCCGACGAGCGCCATCTCGCTACTGGTGTTCACCGCACTGGCCTTCATCGATTCGGAGAACAGCAAGGAGCTCTTCGAGGGGCTGTTTCTGTTGGCGGTCTTGGTTGGCACATTTCAGATCGTGATCAGCTTGTTCAAGCTGGGCAACCTGACTCGGTATATCTCCGAATCGGTCATCGTCGGTTTCATGGCGGCCGCGTCGCTTCTGCTTGCCCTGGGTCAGCTGGGCAATGCGCTGGGCGTACGCGACAAGGGCAACGGTCACATGCAGGTGTTGCGCCGGGTATGGCTCACCTTGACCCACGGCGACGCGATCAACTACCGCGCCCTGAGCCTCAGTGCCGCGGCGGTGATCCTGGCCGTCGTGCTGCGCAAGCTGGTGCAGCGGTTTGGATTACCGCAGATCGACATGCTGGCCGTGCTGATCATTACCGCGCTGGCCGCCTATCTCGCGGGATGGTCGGTTCCGGGCGCCAACGGGCGCACCGCGGTGTCGGTGGCGGCCAAGATTCCCCGGAGCCTGCCCAGCCCGCATATCCCCGAGGTGCACACCGAGTGGCTACCGCATCTGTCGACGGGTGCGCTGGCGATTGCCTTCGTCGGCATCATCGAAGCGCTGTCGATCGCCAAAGCCATTGCCTACCAAACCCAACAGAAGATCGACTACAACCGGCAGATCATGGCCGAAGGCTTGGCCAATCTCACCGGCGGCTTCTTCCAGAGCCTGCCCGGCTCGGGTTCACTGTCACGGTCGGCGATCAACTTCCAGGCCGGTGCCGCAACGCGATTCTCCGGAATCGTCTCGGCCGCAACGGTCGCCGCGGCGCTGCTGTTGTTCGCGCCGTTACTGCGCTATGTGCCGCAGGCGGCACTGGCCGGACTGCTGCTCGTCACGGCGGCACGGCTGGTCGATTTCAAGCGCCTGATCTATACGCTCAAGGCATCCCGCTATGACGCGGGCCTGGTGATCATCACCGCGTTCACCGGCGTGGCGATCGATCTCGACAAATCGGTGCTGCTCGGGGTGATCCTGTCGATCCTGTTGTTCGTGCCGCGAGCGGCCAAGCTGAAAGCGAAAGAACTGGTCGTAACGCCCGAACGCGTTGTCCGCGACCGTATTCGAGTGACCCGGCGGACCCGTCGATCATCATCTATGACCTCGAAGGCGAGTTGTTCTTCGGCGCGGCACCGGAATTGGACCGCTATCTCTCGGAGCTCAGCAAACGGATCGCCAATGACGAGATCAAGTTCTTGGTATTGCGGCTCAAGCGGGTACGCAACCCCGATGTTGTCTGCATCGAACGCATCGAGCACTTCCTGCGCGAAGAGACTGAACGCGGCGTCACCGTGTTGCTTGCCGGGGTGCGTCCTGACACGCTGCATGTGCTGAACAACGTCGGATTTCAAAGTTGGTTCGCCGCGGAGCATGTCTTCGCCGAAGAAGATGAGGAATACTCAGCGACGCTGAAAGCAGTGCGTTATGCCCACAACAAACTGGCCGAGCTGAAGCTGAAGCCGCCGTTCACGTCCGCACCCGAACTCGCCCCGCACACCGACCTTTACTACCTGGTCTGAGGTCAGCCGTTAGCGGCTGCCGCCCTGGCTCGCTCTGCCATCGAGGCGATCACGCCACCGTCGTTGAGGATGTCGGTGCCGGTCAGATAACCCGCTTTGTCACTGGCGCAGAAGGCCAGCAGCTCTGCCATCTCCTCCGCCTTGCCCCAGCGCGGGACCGCGGCGTCGGCGACCATCGCACCGGCCCCGGCCTGTTCCTCGAGCCGGCCCATCTCGGTGTCGATGGACCCCGGAGAGACCGAGACGATGCGCAATCCGCGTGCATTGAATCGCTCCGCCTGTGACTGGCTGTACCACTTCACGAAGCTCTTGCTCAAGGCGTAGGCGAAACCGGACCGGGCGTCCTCGGGGATGACGTTGCAAGCCGCCATCATGGCGTCCCAGAAGGCGTCGCTGTCCTTAAGTGCCAGGGAAAATTGTCCTGTCGGAATCATTTCCGCGGGCAACATGTGGGCCGCCATCGATGCCACGTTGACGATCACGGCACCCTCGCCGGCAATGGCGTGAAACGTCTCATTGACGTTGACGGTGCCGATCGCGTTGGTCCGCATGACGTAGTCCGCGGGGCCCATGCTCGGGCTTACCCCGGCGGTGTGGATGACCGACGCGAGCGTCCCGAGGCCGTTTGCGGTGTCGTACAGGTCTGCGACCGCACTCCGATCGGTGACGTCACAGTTCACGATCGTGGGAGTGATGCCGAGATCCTTCAGGGTTACCGCCGCGGCATCCAGCCGATCCTGCCGGACGTCGGCGAGGACCACGGTGCGGCCGAGGCCGACGATTTTTGCGGTCGCCAGACCCATGCCGCCCGCGCCACCTGTGATCACCGACACTTGATTCATATCTGGACCGTATACGCACCGTGATTTCGGATGCCGTGGCGGGTCACTCCAGGGCTGCCGCCCAGGCGATATGTCCTTCGAACCCAAGTGAATTCGCCGTCGCCGCGGCGCGTGCTATCCCGGGAGTGTGTGGTCCTCCGACGAATGCGGGTGGCCGCTATGCCGGATGGCTGTCCCGAAGAACGGCGCCCGCAGGGTGGCAGCCAGGTTTCGGCGGTTGATGATCAACCCGACGAGGGTGATGACGCCGTAGATACCGCAGAGGACCAGCCGCCCGGTCGTCGAGGTGAGCGGGAACTGGACAACGAACAGCCCCAGCAGCAGCAAAGCGGCACCCTGGTTGAAGCGCAACGCGAGGATCAACGCAACGCCCATCAATGTCTGGCTAGCCGTGAGCAAGACTTCCTCGACCTGGCGAGAGTCGAGTACCAGGGAAGATCCGCCGCCGCCCAACAGATGTGCCAGCGGCAACGACCCGATCAGCAGCGTCCACTGATTGACCTTGGATGAGATCAGCGTCGCAATGGCAGCGGTGCCCTTACCTCGCGAGGCAAAGATGGTCGCGATGATGAATTCGGGGGCCTCCGAGGCCAACGGAGCGAGCCACTGCACCAGCAGGAACCGATCGATGCCCAGCTCGGTACCGGCCGCGACCAAGTTGTCCGCAAATGGCTTCGCGCACAGCAGGATCACCGCGCCGGACACCACGAACAGGCTGCCGACGATGATGCGTCGCGCCCTGTCCGACAGCTCGCCAAGGGCGGCGGCGGTACCGATAAGGTCGGGCTCCTCCACGTCGCCGTGGCTGACTTTGTACAGGTAGAAACCAAACCAGGCCAGCAGCGCCAACCCCAGTGCCAGGTGGATTTCGCCGCTCGCTGGTATGACGAACGCGACCACCCCGGCGATCGACAGGAACCCGAGCTCGAGGCGATTGGCGGGCTCCAGCACCAAGCCGGTGGATTTGGCTGCGCCGGTCTTTCGCGCCACCAGAATGCTGACCAACACCACCACCGGCCAGCCCAATCCCATCAACAGCCGATTGGAGCCGGTCATGTTGGCCGCCGCGTACTGCGTGTACTCAGGGTTGTGGCCCGAAACGTAGGCGTAGTACAGGTCTACGGCGTACTCGGGCAGTACCGCGACCAGTGCCAGGGCTGCGATTGCCAGCCCGCCAGAGACATCGATCTGGGCGGCTTCGGCTCCCCACGCCAAGAGGAAGCTGGCGGCCACCACCGCGCCGCCGTAAATCAGCAGGGCTGCAACCGGGTCTGGATGCAGACCGCCAATCCGAACCACCAGCGCGGGGACGATGAAGACGGCGGTGATCACCAGCGAGCGGGTCAGGGTGCGCCATGGTGCCGTTGTCGAGACGGAAATTGCGGGCCGGTCGGTGGCGAGCATCGTCATCCTTGCGCTCAATCGATGGGTGCCGTCGTTAATCGCTTTCTTCGGCTCGCGGCCGTGGCTTGACCTGCCTGCCTACGGTACCCGCTGACCTGCATCCCAGCAACGTTATGGGTGCGCCAGGCGACGGCGACCGCAGGCTTATCTTTGCTGGCCAGGTGCTGCAATTTAAAAAGTTAGGGCTAACTAACTTGAAATTTTGGCAAACCTTTTGAGGCGATCTACGGGGCGCAGCGCGGGTCTCGTTAGTGGTCCGGACCCATCGATGCGGCGGCCGCCTGGGTAAATAATTCGACGGTCTGATTGCGGGTCAGTGTGGCCACCATTTGCTCGGCGGCGCGCATCATGTCGCCCACCATCCAGGTCGGGCCATTGGTCAGGTTCTCGAATGCCTCGGCGATGACCTCGTCAACGGTGGCGGCGCCCTCAGGCGCATCGTCGGGTGAACCTATCTGGCCACGGCTGTATTCGAGTTGTCGCAGTGCCGGCGTGTTCGTCTTGCCCAGGATGAGTCCGAGAACATCGACGCCTTTGTCGTGTAGTTCGGCCCATAGCGCCTCGGCGAACACCATGTCGAACGCCTTGGTGGCGCCGTAGGCGACCATGTTGGGTCCGCCGGCCAATCCGGCGCCCGATCCGAAGATGACGATGCCGCCGCTGCCCCGTTCGACCATCGCAGGGGCGAAGTGGTGACACAGTTGCATCGGCACCATGCAATTGCGTTGCACCATCGATTCGGCGGCTTCGATCGGATTGTCAAGGAAGGGCTCGTAATTCGGATCGGCACCCGCGCAGTACACCAAGAACCCGATTTCCAGATCGTTGGTCGCCACAGCGATGACCGATGCGGCATCCGGTTGGGCGAGATCGACAGCAAGAGTGCGGGTTTGGGCGGACGTCCGCGAGCCGATATCGGCAGCAACCTGATCGAGCACGGCCTGGCGGCGGGCCAGCAACACCACATTGACACCGCGTTCGGCGAGCGCCCCGGCAAATGCGGCGCCGACTCCGTCGGACGCGCCGGCCACCAGCGCCCACGGCCCGTATTTGGTTGCGAATGTCATGTCGAAATCTCCCTTACTGACCGAAGGTAGCGACGCGCACCTGGGTGAACCGGCGTCGCGCAATCCGCCAGCCATCGGTGGTCCGAACGATCTTGTCGTCGTAGAAGCCCCACGCGTTGACGCCGGCCTGGTTGTCGCCGAACATGATCACCGCATCGATATAGGTGCGGGCCGTGGCGTCATCGCCTTCGACAGTGATGGCTTGGTTGGTCAAGCGATGCAGGGTGTGACCCGCCATCGCGTGCGTCTTGTCCATGAAGTCGGTGACGGCATCCACGCCCTGCCAGGTACCGATCTCGCCGTAATCGAGTTCGCAATCGTCGGTGAACACGGTGCGGAATAGTGGCCAGTCACGGCGATCGATCCCGGTGGCGTAGCGCACCAGCAGTTCGGAAATGTCTTGGCGGTCGTCGCGTTCGCTCATTCGATATCTCCGTTGGGGTGCACAATGATTCGTGGCGGGCCGTCAGATTTACGCGCGAGGTCGAGCGCGTCGGGTACGTCCTCGAGGCCGATGATCTTGCCGACGCTGGGAAGCGGGTCGAGCCGTCCTGCGGCGATGGCGTCCAGCGTCCCGTACCAGTCCTGCGGGTGTGGTCCACCGCCGAACTGGATGGTGACGCCTTGGCGGGTGGCGGTGGTGATGTCGAGCGTGTCGCCGGTGTACCAGCCGCCCGCGCAGTAAATCCGGGTGGCCATTTCGGCGGACTCGACGAGGTTCTGGATCAGCCCGGCGGCGCCCACGCACTCGAATACGACGGCGGGCCCCGGCAATCCACGTTCGGCGCGCACCTCCTGGAACGCCTGGAACGGTGACTTCTCGGCGGGATCGACGACGACGTGCGCGCCGAAGGGGTCGCGCGCCAGCTCACGCCGTTCGGACTTGTAGTCCGCCACGATAATCGGCTCGATGCCCCGACTGGACAGGGCGGCGACCGCAGACAGGCCGACCGCCCCCGCGCCGATGACGATGGCGATCTCGCCCGGTTGGACCTGCGCCGAGCGAACGTAGAATTCGCCGACGGCGAACGCGTCGGTGAGTGCCGCAGCGTCGCACGACACACCTGCGGCAACCGGCTTGGCCGCGAGTTCCGAAACCACCAGCAGCTCACCGAAACTCCCCGGCGCCTCGGGGTGCTGGCCGATGATCCGCGTGCCGCCGGCGCCACCGTCCAAAAGGCGTATCGGCATCGCCGTCACACGGGTTCCGATCGCGAACTGATCGGTGCAGCCGGGTCCGTGGTCGAGCACCTCTCCGACGAATTCGTGACCGAGGACGATGTCGCGGTCCGTGTCGTACAGCGAGCGGCCGGTCGGGTCGTCGATCGAGAGTTCGGGATGGTCCATGAAATGCACATCCGACGCGCAGATCGCGGTGCTCAGCGTGCGTAGTAACAACTCACCCGGCCCGGGCTGGGGATCTGGAGTCTCGCGAACCTGGAGTTGACCGTCTCTGAGCACCACTGCACGCAACGCGTTCACTCCAATTTCTCGAATAATCGAGTTAAAGTATCGAATGTTCGCTACAACTGTAGGAATCTCGTCTTAAAGGAGTCAAGCCATTCGCGGGTCTCCGTCGGCGCCGACCGCCCGGGTGCTCGACGTCGTCGAGCTACTGGCCCGGTCCGGCAACACCCAACTGCGGTTCTCCGACATCGTGCGTGAACTGGAACTCACCCAGGCGACAGTGCACGCGATCCTGAAGACGCTGTGTGACCGCGGGTGGGCGAGCCGCGACCCGGTGGCGAAGACCTTCACGCTGGGCCCCGCGCTCGCCGTGGTGGCCGCGCGGACAGATACCGCTCGACCACTCGCGCATGCGGCCCGTTCGGCGGCGCTGCGGCTCTCGCGCGAGGTCGGCTATGCGGGCTCCGTCGTCGAGCGATTTGGTGATTCGTTGGTGGTGACCGCTTTCGAGGGTGCCTCCGCCACCCAGCCGTCGGGAATACCGGGCGATCGCATCCCGTATGCGCCGCCGTTCGGCGTCGCGCTGGCCGCCTGGGATACCGACGTGGAACAACGCGCGTGGATCCGTCGCGGCGCGGGCGACAACCCCGATCGCACGCAGCGCCTGGAACAGGTTTTGCAGCACACCCGCGAGCGTGGTTTCGATGTCGACTGGACAACGCCGGCACTGGCACAGGCCGTCCAGGTGGTTGCCACGTTGGATGGCAACGAAATGCCGACTCCGGTGCGCCACATCATGGATCAGTTGCTGGTCGAGTTCACCACCATCGGCTTCCTCTCCGATGACAACCCCGGTCGGCGCAAGCAGCCCGTTGTGACCATTGCCGCACCGGTTTTCGACAACCGCCAACAGGCCGCGCTGATGGTTGCGGTGCATCCGCTTTCGGCGCTGAACGCGCGCCAGATCCGGGACATCGGAGCAAAGCTCACCGAACAAACCAGGGCGATCAGCGAGTCTCAGTCCGATCCAGATGCGGACCATCGCGTGGTCTAACGCACGCCACCGAGCCCTGGACGGCAGATCGTTGCCGCGCTTGAGTGGGAGGTAACGGCGGAAGGGCGAGAAGTCATGGGGCAGCGTTACGTGGTGGCGGATCTTGGCAGCTTCGTCGTCGGTGCGCAGCCGTCGGATTTGGCCGGGCATTCGCGGGCGCTGCTCAAGCGCAATGTGCTCGACAGCATCGCGTGTGCCGTCGGCTCATTGGATGGCGAACTCATCGCCACGATCCGAGCACACACCGAGCAATTCAGCGGAGCATCCACGGCGACACTCGTCGGTGGTGGGCGGGCATCGGTGGACCAGGCCGCATTTTTCAACGCGGTGCTGGTGCGCTATCCCGATCTGCTGGACACCTATCTGACGGTGGGCGGACTGTGCCATCCCGCCGACAACTTCGGTGCGATCCTGGCCGTCGCCGAGCATGTCGACGCCAGCGGCGCGGATTTCCTGCTGGCTCTCGCGGTCGCCTACGAGATCCAATGCCGTTTCAGCGCAAGGGTTCCCGTGATGGCGCGTGGGCTCAATCACGCACTGCAACTGGCGATGTCGGTCGCCGCGGGGTCGGCGAAACTGCTGGGCCTGGACGCGGAACGCACGGCTAACGCGATTGCGGCCGCGGCGGCCGACAATGTGTCGCTGGCCGCCGTGCACGCGGAGCCGGTCTCGAACTGGAAAGGGATTTCGCCGGCCATCACCGGTATGCGTGCGGTCTACACGACGATGCTGGCCGGCCGCGGCATCACCGGCCCGATGTCGTTATTCGACGGTCCTCAGGGATTGGTGCAGCTCTTCGATCAGCCGATCGATTTCAACACCGCCGACCGGGCACTGCGCTCGGTGGAGCAGACCTACCTCAAGCAGTACTGCGCGCTGATTCACGGACAGGCGATCATCGACGCGATCTTGGCGATTCGCAGCGAAAACGATTTGCGAGGCGAAGACGTTGCGCGGGTGAGCTTGGAGGTCTTCCAGACCGCGTATGACATCGCCGGTGGGGGAGCGTTCGGCGACAAGGATCATCCGCTGACCAAGGAACAAGCCGACTACAACCTCAAATACCTGAGCGCGGTCGCACTACTGGACGGTGGCGTGGGCCCCGAACAGCTTGAGACCGAACGGGTTCTGCGCGGCGATGTCCAGGATCTGCTGGCACGCGTCGATGTCGAGCCGGCGGCCGACCTGACCGCCGACTATCCGCATCGCACCGCGACGCGGGTGCGGGTGACCACGCATGACGGGCGGGAATTGCGCCGCGAGCAAAGCGATTACGAGGGCTCGGCCACTCGGCCGATGTCCTGGGAGCGGGTAGTAGACAAGTTCGACTGGTTGGGCGAACCCTTTTGCGATGCGGCGCTGCGTGCCGACATCGTCACAGCGGTCGAACACATCGATGAGATCTCCATTGCCGAGCTCACCGCACTGCTCGGCGCGGCAAGCCCCGTCGCCACGCGGCCGCGGGCCAGGCCTCGATTCTGAACAACGCGCGCCCTCTTGCTTTGTTCGCGGCCCGCATTGAATGATCGGCCATGCGCAAAGATCGCGGCATCAACCGCTGGGAACTGGTCACCTGTGCGGTGCAGGGACACGTCACCTATGCGCCGGACGAGGAGGCACTCGCCGATCGGCTCAGTGGCACGACCGGGCTAGGGGATGTGTGGCGATGCCTGCGCTGCGGTGAATTCGCCCTCGGCGAGCCGCACGGCCGTGGCCGTGCCGAGGACGCGCCGATGATCATGCGCGGCAAGGCTTTACGCCAGGCAATCATCATCCGCGTGCTGGCCGCTGAGCGGCTGTTGCGGGCGGTGGTGATCGGCCTCGCCGCCTACGCCGTGTGGAAGTTCCGGGGCGCTCGCGGATCCATCCAGGACACCCTCGACCGCGACCTCCCGATATTCCGCGCTGCCGGATTCAAAGTCGACCAGATGACCCTCGTGCACGAGCTGGAAAAGGCATTGGCCGCCAAACCATCCACGTTGGTCCTGCTGACGCTCGCGCTGACCGCATACGCGCTGATCGAGGTGCTGGAAGCTGTCGGGCTGTGGTTGCTGAAGCGCTGGGGCGAGTACTTCGCGGTGATCGCCACCTCGGTCTTTTTGCCGTTGGAGATTCACGACCTGGCCAAGGGCATCACGACGACGCGCTCGGTGACCTTCGCGATCAATGTCGCTGCAGTGATCTATCTGCTGGTCTCCAAGCGGCTGTTCGGTCTTCGGGGCGGCCGCAAGGCCTATGACGAGGAACGACGCGGTGAGCAACTGCTCGATGTCGAGCGGGCGGCGATGACGACCTGACTGCCGGCGGATCACCGCTTATGAATGAAGACGCCCTCGGCTTCTACCGTCACGCCATCCTCGTCGGCGAGGTGCCCGACCGCGAATGTCTTGACCCCTTCGGTGCGCTCGATGCGAGCCTGAGCGCGCAGTTGCCGGCCGAGGGCGGTCCGGCGCCGGTAACGCAAGGTGAGGGTGCCGGTGTACGCGGGCCTGCCTGGCCGGTGCGCCGTCGCGCCCAGCACGTGGTCGAGGATCAGAGCGGACACGCCGCCATGAACATGCTCGGGCGGACCCTCGTACGGCGCGCCCAGCACGAACTCTGACCACACCAATCCGTCTGGTTCGTGATGGAGCATCAAAGGTGGCGCGACCGGGTTGCGCAAACCGACCACAGCGTTGCCCCATGCGGTGGTCTGGCCGTCGGGTGTGAGCTGCACGCCAAAAGTTCCCAGCTGTGCTGAAGCTCCCAATTCCGCAGCGGCGCTATCAATTTTGTCCTTCACTGCTGCTACGGTCATGGGGTCGGCTTCGGTGCGGATGCTGACGTCGACGAGTCGGCGGATCGATTCGGCCAGTGGCCCGTACAACGATTCGAGCTGGCTGTAATCAATGCAGAGCTTTTCGTCAGACACCTAGGCAACCTAACAGTCCCTGGCTTGCGGCCAGCTCCGCAGACATGCCCGTGAGTGACGAGCTCGTTCTGGGCCCCTCGATGTGCCCGACACCACAAGACGGCTTATCGCGGCGTTTACCAAGGTGCTGCACACTTGTAAAACAGCCGAGGTGAAATTTGACCGACCGGCCACTTGGCCGAACAGAGAAAGGTCGGGATTGTGTCAACACTGCAGACCTGGATCAACCAGAGCTCAACCAACCTCGGTGTCGTCTCCCCGATCAAGGCGCGCGCCTGCGACGCACTGAACGCCGTGCTGCGAACCAGGCCACGCCAGTCGGGAACGGACGCCCGGCTGATGCGCAAAGGCGTAGAGCGCTGCTGAACCCGGTGCGGAAACACGCCCACCCGCCGAGCTGGGCGCTACCGATACTGCCTGCTCTGGTTGTCTAACGGAACCGGACCACGAGTCGGTCGGTCGATACAATTCCCGGCGGCCGCTAATGCTGGCCGGCGATGGGAGATCGAGTTGCGGCGGGGCGAATCACGGTGACAATCGGCGTCATTTGTGCGATCCCGCAAGAGTGGGCCTATCTGCACAGCGTCTTGGCGGGACCAAGTCGCGAACAGGTTGCACACATCATCTTCGATAGCGGTGAACTCGGCGGCCATCGGGTCGTGCTGGCCGCGGCCGGCATGGGCAAGGTCAACGCTGGCCTGGTCGCAACGCTGCTGGCCGACCGATTCGATTGCAGCACCATCGTTTTCACGGGCGTCGCCGGCGGGCTGGATCCGCAGCTGAACATCGGCGACATCGTCATCGCCGACCGGATCGTGCAGCATGACTTCGGTCTCATTCACGATGAACGGCTGCATCCTTACCAGCCTGGATATGTCCCGGTGATCAACCCGACCGACCGCCTCGGCTACCCGGTCGAACCCGAGCTCGTCGACCGGGTCAAGCACCGTCTCGAGGGATTCACCCTCCCGGTACTGCCCGCCGCCGCGGGCGGAGAAGACCGGCCACCGCAGATCATCTACGGCACCGTCCTCACCGGCGATCAGTACCTGCACTGCGCGCGCACCCGCACGCGGCTGCACAACGACTTCGGTGGCCTGGCCGTCGAGATGGAAGGTGGCGCGGTGGCTCAGGTCTGCGAAGCCTTCGACATCCCGTGGCTGGTGATCCGTGCGCTCTCTGACCTGGCCGGCGCTAGCTCCGGGCTCGACTTCAACCTGTTCGTCGAAGAGGCCGCGATCAGCTCGGCCCGCGTTTTGCTGCACCTGCTGCCGGCGCTGGGCTGAGCCCGCCTGCCGCTGTGCGTTCGCGGTCCCGTCGGCGAGCCCGGGAAGCACGCAGGTTCGCCACGTTGCCGCACGTCTTCACGTTGCACCAGACACCGCTGTTGTTCTTCGAGCGGTCGTAAAAGGTCGCTTGGCACGGGTGGTTGTGGCATTGCTTGATTCGGCGCCAGGTGTCCTGCTGCTGACTCAGCAAGATCTCACTCCATAACACCGAGGCCAGCCAGCGCCAACCGGTGCCGGCGGGTACCAGGCGCACCTCGCCGGTATCGGACAGCGCGAAGGACGCCGAGACGGCGCTGATCCGCGACCCGTCCACCGCTTCGCCGCGCACCAGCTGCCCGATCGTGTCCCGCAACGCGCGGAGCCTCGACAGATCGGCCTCGTTCAGTACCGGCGCCTCGGCGCTCACGCCGCGCAGCTCCGCCCAGGTCCGCACCGCAGCGGTCGACCATTCCCTGGCGAGCGGGGTGTCTACCAACAGATCGGGGCCGTAGTCCCCGATGCCCACCGTGTTCAGGAAATCCTGGACCAACCCGGCCCCGCCGGGGGCGGAAGGGTGTTTGTAGCGGTGTGACGCAGACCATTCAGACATACCTAAATGCTACTTGACTATGTCAGGCCGGTCAATTACCTTGACAGAATCAAACAAGCTTTACCTCAGTCAAAGGAGAACGGATCATGGTCAACATCAAGGGAGCGACGGTCGTAGTCACCGGCGGACAGCGTGGCCTCGGCAAGGCCATCGTCGACGCTTTCCTGCAGCGGGGTGCGGCCAAGGTGTACGCCACGGCGCGGACGCCCAAGCCCAGCGAAGACCCTCGCGTGGTGAGCGTTGAGCTCGACGTCACCAAGCCGGAATCAGTTGCGGCGCTTGCTATCGCGGCAACTGACGCCGATATCGTCGTCAACAACGCGGGCGTCCTGGGCGCGTCGAAACTGCTCGACAGTGACATCGAGGAAGTCAAGGCCGTCTTCGAGACCAACTACTTCGGTGCGCTTCGGGTGGCCAAGGCGTTCGCCCCGATCCTGGCCGACAACGGCGGTGGAGCGCTGGTGGACATCAGTTCGGTCCTGTCTTGGGTGGGCGGGTTCGGTGGCTACGGAGACTCCAAGGCCGCCATCTGGTCGCTGACCAACTCGCTGCGGGTCGAGCTGGAGAAGCAGGGCACGCTGGTCACGTCGGTGCACCTCGGCTACACCGACACCGACATGACCACCCAGTTCGATGTGCCGAAAAACGACCCGCGGGACGTGGCCCGGCAAATCGTCGACGGCATCGAAGCCGGACAGGCCGAGGTGCTCGCGGATGACTACACCCGCCACTTCAAGGCGGCGCTGTCTGGACCGGCCGAGTTGCTCCGCGCGAGCTGACGCCGCCGCATTCGCGGATGAATCGACGCGCTCTGGGGGTCGGCAAGATGCCGGCCCCCAGGCGCGTACCCGACGTGTTTGGATTGCTCTATGGCCGACACGGAATCTGAACAAATTGTGAGCGCCACCCGGGCGATCTCTGCCAGCGCTGAGCAGATCTTCGAACTGATCGCTGAGCCGTCCAAGCAGCCGAGCTGGGATGGCAACAACAATCTGGCCTCGGCCGCACCCGGGCAGCGCGTCCGCCAGGTGGGTGACGTCTTCAAAATGACGCTGACCAACGGTGCGGTGCGGGAGAACCACGTCGTGGAATTCATCGAAGGCAGCAAAATCGCCTGGCGTCCAGCAGAACCCGGAAAGCAGCCGCCGGGCCACCTGTGGCGTTGGGAGCTGCAGGCAATCAACTCGACGCTGACCAACGTGACCCACACCTATGACTGGACTGCCCTGACCGACCGGGTCCGGCTGGAGAAGGCTCGTTCGACGACGCCCGAGATGCTGCGCGAGTCGATCGACAAGCTCGCGAGGCTCGCGCAGTTCCCGGACTCCGGATAGGTAGGGCACGGTATGACTCTCCCGCCGCCGGCCAGCGACCGCGCTGCCATCGTCACCGGCGCTTCGTCGGGTATCGGTGAGCAGCTCGCCGGGATACTCGCGCGGCGTGGCTATCAGGTTGTGCTGGTAGCCCGCAGCGCCGACCGTCTTGCCGAGCTCGCTGCAGAGCTCGGCCCACAAGCGCATCCACTGCCCGCGGACCTGTCCGATCGATCCGCCCGGGCGAACCTGCTGGACCGGGTCGCGCAGCTCGGGTTGACTACGGACATCCTGATCAACAATGCCGGACTCTCCACACTGGGACTCGTCGCGAAATCGGTTCCGGAGCAAGAAGTCAACCTTGTCGAGGTCGACGTGGCCGCGGTGGTCGACTTGACCAGTAGGTTCCTGCCGCCCATGGTGGACCGGCGTCGCGGCGCCGTGCTGAATGTGGCCTCGGTGGCCGCGTTCGGCCCGCTACCCGGGCAAGCCGCGTACGGCGCCGCGAAGGCGTTCGTCTTGTCCTACACCCACAGCCTGCGCGGTGAGCTGCGCGGCACCGGGGTCAGTGTGACCGCACTGTGTCCGGGACCGGTGGACACCGGATTCGGTGAGGCGGCCGGATTCAAGAAAGAGGAAGCCGAAGCCGCGTTGCCGCGGGTGATGTGGGTTCCCGTCGACAAGGTGGCCCAGGCCGGCATCGACGGTCTAGCGGCAGGCAAGGCGGTGGTGGTCCCTGGCCGCGTCAACCGGATCGCCGCGGCGCTTTTCCGCGTCGCGCCACCCGAGCTGCTGTTGCCGGTGCTGACGCGCGGCCATCCGGCTTTTAACCGCGACTAGCCGTTCTTCGCGCGCACCCACTGAAAGGTGCCGGCGTTCTTCACGCGCACGCTGGCAAAGCCCTTGTCTTCCAAGATGTCGGCGATTTCGTCCTCGCCGAACGCGTGCGCCCCGACGTTGGGCAGCAGCTGCCAAAACCGGGCGGCGCGCCCGGCGGTCGGGACCATGATGACCAGCCGCCCACCCGGTCGCAGCACGCGGGCGATCTCGCCGAGAGCGGCGGCCGGATCCGGAATCAGTTGAAACACGGCCATCGAGGTCACTGCGTCGATGGTGTTGTCGCGCAGTGGAAGTCGTTGTGCGTCGGCCCGCAGGAAGCCGACCTGTGGTCCGGCTTCGTTACGGACGGCGCGTTCCAGCATTGCCTCGGAGATGTCGACGCCCAGGGCTACTCCATCCGGCTCGCCGGCGCGGGCCAGCGACGCGGTGACGTTGCCCGGACCCGAGCCGACATCCAGCGCGACCCCGCCTGCCGGAATGTTCAGCCACTCGATCGGTAGTTGCCAGGCGCTGAGCAGCCGGCGCGAGAGGGCTTGGGCGTTGTCGTAGAGCATCGACCCGATCGGTGATGCCCACGCTGCCTGGATCGGGCCGGTGTTCTTCGGGACAGCGTCGGCCGATTCGTCGCCGAGCAGATCGAGATAGCCCTTGCTGACATCCGGGTTCGCCGGCGGATCGGCAAGTAGCTCCAGGGCGCGACGCAGCGCGGGAGGCAACGAGACGTGCAAATCGGTCATGCGTACTCCTTCGATCAAATGCCAAGCTGTACGCCGAAATCGGAGCGAGAGTTGCGACGCTGACAGCCCCCGAAGGCAGCCTACGCGCAGCCGTCGGGCGCCTCGACCCGCCGAAAATGTGGCCTGCGTTAACGGTTGACGACCGCGTGCTCGCTCACCAGGGCGTACAACCTCCAGGTGCCCGGCACGCCCTTGAGGACACTTTCGCCGCGGTCGGCGAACCGGTACCGCGACCCGGTGACGATGTCACGCACCGTCGAGGACACCAGCACCTCGCTGGGCCCCCCGAGTGCAGCGACCCGCGCACCGATGTGCACGGCCATGCCGGCGACATCCGCGCCGCGCACCTCGACTTCGCCCGCGTGGATTCCCACCCGCACCTCGATTCCCAGCACCCGGACGGCGTCGACGATGGCGTCCGAGCACGCGATCGCCGCGCTCGGGCTGCTGAACGTGGCGACGAATCCGTCTCCGGCCGTGTTGACTTCGCGGCCGGAGAATCGCTGCAGCTCATGGCGCACGATGGTGTCGTGGTTGTCCAGCAGGTCGCGCCATCGGTCGTCGCCGAGCAGGGCGGCGCGCTCGGTCGAGCTGACGATGTCGGTGAAGACGATCGTGGTCAGCAGGCGCTCGGCATCGGAGCCGCCGCGCAGGCCGGTGATGAACTCCTCGATCTCGTCGACCATCGGCGCGGTGTCGCCCACCCAGTACAGCGCGTCTTCGCCCGGTAGCTCGACAAAGCGCGATCCCGTGATGTGCTCGGCAAGGTAATGCGCATGGCCGATTGGGCTGAACTCTGCGTTGTCGCGGTGCAGGATCAGCGTTGGTGCGGTGATGCGTGGCAATGCGTCACGCACGTCGGAGTGCCGGATTGTCTCAATGAAGAGGCGAGCCATGCTCGGGGATGCTGCCCGGTTGCCCGCGTGGTCCCACCACGCGCGGAACGCGTCGTCGCTGGCGACGGACGGAGCGATGATGCCGAGCATGTCGAAGCCCTGTTCGACGGCATCCGGTTCGACCCCGACCGTCGTGTACGGTTCCGCGGCGCTCTCGTCGCTGCCGATCGGGTAGTCGGGACCACGAAGCGTCCTTGCCGCGCCGTTGAAGATCACCAGGTTGCTTACCCGCTCGGGAAAATCGGCGGCGAGCACCAATCCGGCCAACGAAGTGAAACCCGGAGCGAAGACCGTCGCCCGCTCGCACCCGACCGCGTCCATCACCGCGATCGCGTCCTGTGCCCAGGAGCTCGGCCCAATCATGTCCAGCGAAGGAAGCCGCGACGACAGGCCGATCCCACGCTGGTCGAACCGAATCACGCGGCAAAAGGACGCCAGCCGACGGTGAAAGCGGTACATCGACGGCTCGCTGTCGACACAGTCAATCGGAATTAATGGGCCCGGCAGCACCAGCAGGTCGATCGGGCCATCGCCGAAGACCTGATAGGCGATGTCGATCTCACCGCAACTGGCGTACCGAGTCCGCGGAACCGGCGCCACGGCTACAGGCTAATGCAGGTCACCGACGGGCCACAGTCTGCTAGCGGCCGGTATCGCCGATGATCGGGACCAGATAGCGCGCTGCATAGTCGCGGACGGCCGCCTGATCCGAGATGTCGAGCCGATCGGTGGGGAACACGATGATGCCCAGCGCGACGCGCAGCAGGATGTCGGCGATGTTGGCCAGGTCGGTCTCGGGGACATCAGCGCCGCATCGGCGCAGGGTATGGGCGATGCCGTCGGCGAATTGGCGGATCGGGAAGACGTCCGATCGGGAGAACAGCCCGAACAGCTCGGGTTCGCTTTCCACGATCCGGGAGTACAGCGGCGAATCCTGGACCAGGCGCACGCCCAGCGCGAACGCCTCGATCACGGCCTGCTGCGGAGTGCGACCGGTGGTGGCCTGGTCCAGCGTGGAGAAAAAGATTTCGGCCTCGCGCCGCACCACCCGTTCGAACAGGTCGTCCTTGGTGGGAAACCGCCGGTAGATGGTGCTGCGACTGACCCCGGCGCGGGCTGCGATGTCTTCGATGTTCGCGCGGCGCACGCCGTAGGTCTCGAAGACCTGGCGCGCGGTGTCCAGGATGGCGCGATCCGGGTCCGTACTTTCGGCGAGGTTGCGGTTCTGCATGGATCACGACCCTTACGACAATCTCGACGCACGAATGCTACTTTTGGGACAAAGATACTCTTTTGTGTCAACGCTTCGGGGGAGGTGGGCATGACCGCCCAGAATGACCAGTTGGCTGGGCCGACGGCTGGTGCGCGTTTCGACACCGGTGTTCGGGAAGCGGTCCCCATGCCAGTCGATGAGTCGGTTGACGACGACATCGCCGCGCGGCTGGGGCCGGATTCCCTGATCTGGAAGTTCTACGGCGACAACCGCACCCAGTTCTTCGGGTTCCAGCGGGTTGCCGGCGTCGAAAACTGCATCGAGCAGCTCGGCCAGGGCGTGCTCGATCACTCGGTGGTCTTCAGCGACACCCTGGGCAGGGCCAAGCGAACCGGGCCGCCGCTGATGAAGACCGTGTATTCCGACGACCCGCACGAGTGGGGCCGCAAGGTCCGGGATTTCCATAAGCCGATCAAGGGCACCATCAGCGACGGTTCCAGGTATCACGCGCTGAACCCGGAGCTGTTCTACTGGGCGCACGCCACCTTCGTCGACCAGGTCATCTACATGACTGACACGTTCATCCGGCGGCTATCGGACGCCGAGAAGCAGCAGATCTTCGACGAAGGCAAGATCTGGTACAGCCTCTACGGCGTCAGCGATCGCGGCCAGCCGCAGACCTATGCCGACTTCGTCGCGTACTGGGACGACATGCTCGAACGGTTCGTCCCGCACAAAACCGTTCTGTACGGCACCGGATACATCCGCAAGGGGATACCGGGCCCGCGCTGGATTCCCAAGCCGGTCTGGAAGATCCTGTCCGCGCCACTGAACGCCTACACCCGCCTGGTCCTGGTCGGAACCATGCCGCAACAGATGCGCGACGTATGCCAGCTGGAGTGGAATGACGAGAAAGAGAAGCGTTTTCAGCGGTTCGCCGCCGTCGTCCGCACGTTGAATCCGCTCGTCAATCGCCTTCCGCTGTGGCTGATCTACACGCCCTGGGCGGTCACCGCGTGGCGCGACGCCGGCGTCGACCCGCGCAAGCTGCACAATCGCGCTTCATGACGCCGCGCTCGCGCGGGTGACCTCTCGCAGCCAGCGGCGACTGGGGTCGTTGTCGAGGCGAGGGTGCCAGACCGAGTAGAAGCTCAGCTCCGGTAGCTGTGGCGGGCCCTCGAGAATGCTGATCTGCGAAGAATCGGCGAACTTGGGCGCAAGCCGCGCCGGAAACGTCAGCACCAGGTCGGTGCCGATCAACATCTCGGGCGCGAACGCGTGAAATGGTGTGCTAATAGCGATGTTTCGGGCCCCGCCGATGGTGCGTTCAATGAGGTGCTGCCCGCCGCGCTCGATATCGATCCTGATGTGCGGATAGCGCAGGTAGTCGTGCAGGGAAATGTGGCGCCGACGGGCCAGCTTGTGGTCGGCCGCGACGGCGCACACGAAGCGGTCAGTGAACAACAGGTGGCTGGAGAACTGCGCGGGGCCGGGCCTGCCGAGAATCAGAAGATCGATGGTGCCGGTGCTGAGGTGATCGAAGGATTCGTCGTCGAGCAACTGATACGCCAGCGTCGACCCCGGCGAGTTCGCGCGGATTTCTCGGGCCAGCGCCGCACCGAAGGCCGCCACGGAATAATCGCTCAGTGCTAGCCGGTAGGACTCCTGTGCCGTCATCGGATCAAAGTCCTTGGCGCTGCGCCGAACAGCGCATCGAGTGATGGCAGCACCACCGCCAGTTGGCCACGGATCCGTTCGGCTCGGGGCGTCAATGTGTAGCCGTCGTGACCGCTGACCAGCAGGGCGTCGTCGAATACTCGCCGCAGCCGTTGCAGGGCGCGGCTCATGGCCGGTTGGCTCAGGCCGACTCGGGTGGCGGCTCGCGAGACATGACGTTCCTCGAGGAGGGCGGCCAGTGCAGGCAACAGGTTCAGGTCGACTCCGGCAATATGCGTTTCCTGCATACCTACGATATTAGGAATTCATTTCACAAATTGCTGCTATGTCAGCAGGCTGGAAGGAACGGTTCGGAGATATCAACGCAAAAGATAGGAAATCACTATGCGGTACATCGCCTTGGAGGAAGCCTTCTTCATCCCCGAACTCGGGGAACGCCAACCGATGCCCAACGATGGCGTCGCGCGCTTGCCAACCCGATGGAACGCAGAAGTTGCCGAGCGGTTCGCGGCGCGTCTGCCCGACTTCACCGAGTACCGGCTGCCCGAGATGGACGACGCCGGCATCGACATGCAGATTCTTTCACTGACGGTGCCCGGCATGCAGGTCGACATCGAACCCGAATTGGCAACTAAGAACGCCCGTTTCGCCAACGATTACACGGCGGAGATGGTGGCCAAGCACCCGGATCGATTCGGCGCCTTCGCGGCCTTACCGCTGCAGGACCCCGCGGCCGCCGCTGCGGAGCTCGAGCGCGCGGTCACCGAACTGGGTCTGCGCGGCGCGCTGGTCAACGACTGCATCTCCGGCCCCGGCGGGCGCTATCTCGACGCACCCGAATACGACGAGGTGTGGTCTGCACTCGAATCACTCAACTTCCCAATGTATTTGCACCCTGGATCGCCACCGGCCGACCACTGGCAGGTTCTGCAGGGCCGCCCGGAAATGTACGGGGCAACGTGGAGTTGGGCCGCCGAGGTGGGCGGCCACGCATTGCGCCTCATCTTCGGCGGGGTATTCGACCGGCACCCTGGCGCGACCCTGATCCTGGGGCACATGGGCGAGTTCCTGCCGTTCCAACGCAGCAGGCTCGATTCGCGGTACAAGACCCAGAGTCCCGAAAAGCGGCTTCCGCGGCTGCCTTCGGACTACCTGGGCACCAACGTCGTGTTCACCAACAGCGGTGTCTTCTCACCGGCGACAGTGCTGGGCGCGGTCCTGGAGGTTGGTGCGGACGCCGTCATGTTTTCCGTCGACTATCCCTACGAATCGTCACACGAAGCCGTTGCCGGCTTCGAGCGCACGGTACTGTCCGACTCGGACCGGGAAAAAGTGGCGCACGGCAATGCCGAACGTCTACTGAGACTATGACGGAACCGGCTGCGTGCTGAAAACCACTCGGACACATAGAATTCGCCGCGGCGTGGGCCAACGTTCAGTGTTTGTATGCCCGGTGGACTGCGAGCCGATTGCCTGTCCGGACCGGCATGCGACAGGATCGTGGTATGGCCGACATCGATTTCTCGCTGCTGGATGTCCCGCGATCGGTACCAATCGATGACCCCGAAGCGTATTTGCGTGCGGCGATCGCATGGCACTTCGGCGACGAGACCGGCTCCGCGTTTTGGCTGCGCGCGGCCAAGACGCTGGACTTCAACCCGCTGACCGACATCACGACGTTCGCGGATCTGCGGTTGTTTCCCAATCTGCTCACCGAGCTGCGCAATGTGCCGGTCGAAGATCTGATACCCCGAGGATACGGCTCACCCCCACCGGTGCCGCAGGTATTCGAATCCGGTGGTACCACCGGCGCACCGAAACGGACTGCGCAACTTCCGGATTGGGTCGAGCAGGTCATCCAATGGCAAACCGAGGACTTCGCCAACGCCGGCTTCGTGCGAGGCCAGGGCTTCCTCTGCCTGATGCCGAGCGGCCCGCACGGCGTGGGCTATTTCTCGCGACTGGTCTCCGCACGGCTGGGCTCGGCGTTCCACGCGATCGATATCGATCCGCGCTGGGTCAAGAAGATCGCTGCGCGCAATGCCGCCGCGGAGGTCGCCACCTACGTCGACCACGTGCTCGAGCAGGCGGTACACGTTCTGCACACACAGAACGTCGCGAACCTGCACGCCACCCCGCCGCTGCTGGAGGCGATTGCCCGCGACGACCACCTGGTGGACCTGGTGAACGAGAAGATTCGCTATCTGTTGCTCAGCGGCGCGCATGTGGACGCCGACACGCTGGATCTGTTGCGCGACATCTTCCCGAAGACGACGATCACCATGGCCTTCGGCAGCACCATGATCCTTTCCCAGGCGGTCACCCGAGTCGCCGACGACGAAACGTTTGTCTTCGACCCCCGGACCCCGTACGTCGTGTTCTGGGTGATCGATCCAGACACCGGAGAGCAGGTGCCCTACGGACAGCTCGGCCAAGTGGTGATGAACCACATCAGCAAGGGCATGTTCCTCCCGAACAACCTGGAACGCGACATGGCGATCCGGATGCCCGGGCCCAGAACACAACTCAGCGACTCGGTCAGCGCGGTACGCCCGGTCACCACCTTCGAGGGCGAGGCCGTCATCGAAGGCGTGTACTGAAGTGCCGTCCGAAATACCAGGTGTTGCAGCCGATTTAGTCGCCATTGACGCACTCGGTCTCGATGGCCAGTATCGCACCCGCAACCGCGAAGTCATCCTGAGTACGGCCGGGGTCGCCGTCGCCGAGCTGAGTATGGTTCCATCGCTGTATGTTTCGCGTGCCATCGGAGCCCAGCGCAAGGTCAGCCCGCTGCCGATCGCGCAGCGCGAAGCGGCGCTGGCCAAAGCGGCTGAGGCGTTCGCGAACTCGGTGATCGCCGGACTGGACTTCGACGGCTATGTCGAACTGTCCAGCCGGATTTCGGGGCTGCCGATCGCGGTCACCCGCGCCGGAGCCCGCGGGGTGGCCGACGCCGTTGCCACGGCGTTCGATGCGGTTCGGCCGGCCCGGCCGGTCGGCGCCGCCCTCGACTGGCGCGAGGAGCGCACCCGCGACGGAAGTGCGGTGTGGGCGCGGCGCGGTGAGGTGTTCGCCGTGCACGCCGCCGGCAACGGCCCGGGCGTCCACGGACTGTGGCCCCAAGCGCTCGCGCTGGGCTATCGGGTCGCCGTGCGCCCATCCCGGCGCGAACCACTGACGGGGCACCGGCTGGTTAACGCTTTGCGCCAGGCCGGTTTTCGCAACCAGGATGCGGTGTATCTGCCGACCGACCATGCCGGGGCCGACGAAATCATCCGGGCAGCCGACCTCGCCATGGTGTACGGCGGTCAGGACGTGGTGGACAAATATGCCGTCGATCCGACGGTGACGGTGAACGGGCCGGGACGTACGAAGATCCTGATCACCGCAGACCGGGATTGGCGTGAGTACCTCGACCTCATCGTCGACTCGATCGCGAACCTGGGTGGCATGGCGTGCGTCAACGCCACGGCAGTGCTGTACGAGGGTGACCCGGCCCCGCTGGCCGAGGCCATCGCGGAGCGGTTGGCGACGATCGAGCCGTTGCCGTCTGAGGACGAGCGCGCGATCCTGCCCACTCAACCCGCCGCCTTGGCGCGGGCGCTGGCGAGCTATCTGGCGATCAAAGCGGCGGGCACGACTGGACTGCTCGGCGCGGATCAGGTCGTCGCCGCAGTGGGTGACGGGTATGCCGCACTGCGTCCGGCCGTGCATCTATTGGCCGAACCCGATATCGACAAGCTCAACATCGAACTGCCCTTCCCCTGCGTATGGGTGTCGCCGTGGTCGCGTGCCGCGGGCCTGGAGCCGCTACGGAATTCCTTGGTAATCAACGTGATTACCGGCGACGACGATCTGATCGACGACCTGCTGGACGAACCGACGGTCGCCAACGTTTACCGCGGCCACCACCCGACCTACTACGGCGCACCCGAAATCCCGCACGACGGATTCCTGGCGGACGTCCTGATGCGCAACAAGGGTTTCGTCAGGGACTAAGCGGAGCTCGCGTAGGGCAATAGCGCCATCTCGCGGGCGTTCTTGATGGCCGTGGCCACTTGGCGTTGCTGCTGAACCGTCAGACCAGTGACGCGGCGGGACCGGATCTTGCCGCGCTCAGAGATGAACACCCGCAGCGTGCCGGTGTCTTTGTAGTCGACGGCGTCGAGGCCGAGGCTGGCCAACAGGTTCTTCTTTTTCTCCGTCGGCTGCCGTGCGGCGGGACGTGCCGGGCGCTTCGATTTGCCGGCCATCTACCAGCTCGCTTTGCGGATGCCCGGAAGTTGGCCCTGATGAGCCAGCTCACGCATGCGCACTCGGGACAACCCGAACTTGCGCAGGTGCCCGCGGGGGCGGCCGTCGACCGCGTCACGGTTGCGCTGCCGCGTCGCACTGGCGTCGCGGGGCTGGCGGGCGAGCGCCTGCTGGGCGGCCACCCGCTGTTCGGGTGTGCTGGCCGGCGACCGGATGATCTCTTTGAGCTCGGCACGGCGCTGCGCGTACCGCGCCACCACGGCGCGACGCTGGTCGTTTTTGGCGATCTTGGATTTTTTGGCCATTCAGCGTTCTTCCCGGAACTCGACATGGCGGCGCACCAGCGGGTCGTACTTCTTCAGCGTGAGCCGATCGGGGTCATTGCGCCGGTTCTTGTGGGTGATGTAGGTGTAGCCGGTACCCGCGGTGGAGCGCAGCTTGATTTTTGCGCGAATCTCATTGCGCGCCATCAGATCCGCTGACCCGACCCACGCAGCCGCGCTACCACGGCTTCGATGCCATTGCGGTCGATGACCTTGATTCCCTTGGCACTCACCCGCAGGGTGATGCGACGGCCCTCCGACGGCAGGTAATACGTCTTGGTCTGGATGTTGGGTGACCACCGTCGCCGGGTTCGGCGGTGCGAATGTGACACCGCATTGCCGAATCCCACAGTGCGACCGGTGACTTGGCAGCGTGCGGGCATAGCTGACTCCTTTCAGTGGGCCCTCTTATTGAAAATCATTTTCGACAACGTCTGCGTGGCACTGTACCGTGGCGAAGACGCTATTGAAAATCGTTTTCAACAAGGAGTGCGGATGCGGACACCCGTGGTGCTGGTAGCGGGCGACGGCGACACCGACGCCGTGACGGGCGCTCTGCTGCGCCGGCCAGGCACCGTCGTCGTCGAGCACCGGTTCGACGGACACGTCGTACGGCGGACCACGATCGCGTTGCGCGACGGCGAATTAACCACCGCCGAGGACGCGCTGGAGTTGGCGCATGGATGCGTAGCCTGCACCGTTCGCCGTGACTTACTGGTCCTGCTGCGCATATTGCACCGCCGCGACGATGTCGACCGCATCGTGGTCCACCTGGCGCCATGGCTGGAACCCGAACCCATCTGCGTGGCCCTCGAACACGTGCACGTCCGGGTCGGTCCCGGCTACGCGGATGGCCCGGCCACCTTGGACGTGACGATCGCCGGGGTAGTGACGTGCGTCGACTCGCGCAGCTGGCTCACCCAGGCATTGGGCGGCGGTGAGTTGGCGGACGGACGCACGGTAGCCCAGGTCGTCGTTGCCCAAGCCGAGTTCGCCGATGTCGTGGTGCTGACCCGCCCGGAACCCGTAACGCTGGCCGTCTTGCGCCGCCTTGCTCCCCGGGCACGCATCACCGTGGGAATCGACCGCGTCGAAATGGCGCTGTCGCACTTGGAAGACGACTCCCGGCGCGGCCGCAGCGACCACCCGCACGGCCGGCTGCTGGCCGGGTCGCCGCCGCTAGGTGCCGATGGCATGGTGCGCATCGTCGAGTTCAACGCCCGCCGACCTTTTCACCCGCAACGCTTGCATGCCGCGGTGGATCTGCTGCTGGCCGGCGTGGTGCGCACCCGTGGCCGGCTGTGGCTGGCCAACCGACCGGACCAGGTCATGTGGCTGGAATCCGCGGGCGGGGGCCTACGGGTCGCCTGCGCGGGAAAGTGGTTGGCGGCCATGACCGCCGCGGAGGTGGCTGAGACCGACGCGGAACGGCGCATCTTCGCCGAGTTGCAGTGGGAGTACCGGTTCGGTGATCGGCACACCGCGATGACGGTGCTGGTCTGCGGCGCCGAACCCACCGAGATTCTCGACGCGCTGGGCGGCGCGCTGCTTACCGACCGGGAGCTGGCCGCACCGCAGGAATGGAGCCGCTACCCGGACCCATTCGGTGACTGGCACCAGGATCCCTGCGACGAAGCGTCCGATTCAGCAGCAGAAGTCTCGTCGGATCGCGACGGTCGCTCAGCGCCGTGAGCTGACGTTTGGCCGGGGCGGGCGCTCGGGCTGTAGACCTGGTCTGGTAGCTGTAGGTTACGAGTCAAGTAGCGTTGGGAAAACAGCGCGGACCTGACTTTTGCCATACCCGTTCAATGAATGCGGTGTGAGAGTGAACCTGATAGCGCGGGCCATCAAAATGGCCATTGATCGCCTGGCCAACCCGGCGCGGGCATCAGACCCCGACAAGCTACGCACCGCCGTTTGCGGCAAGACCGTATTGGTGACCGGCGCGTCCTACGGGATCGGTGAGGCGACGGCCCGACGCTTGGCCGCGGCGGGGGCGACGGTGCTGGTCGTCGCGCGTTCAGCAGAACGACTCGACGACCTCGCCGCATCCATCAACGCCGGTGGTGGCCACGCGTTCGCCTACCCGACCGATCTGGCCGACGAGGCCGCCGTCCATGTGTTGACCAAGCAGATCACCGAGAACCACGGTCCGCTCGACATCGTCGTCAGCAATGCCGGCAAGTCATTGCGCCGGTCGCTGCACCAGCAGTACGACCGCCCGCACGATTTTCAGCGCACCATCGACATCAACTACCTGGGGCCGATCTGGCTGCTACTTGGGTTGCTGCCGGCCATGCGCGAAAACGGTGGCGGGCACATCATCAACATTTCCAGTGTCGGCGTGCGCGTGGTGCCGGGTCCGCAGTGGGGCGCCTATCAGGCGTCCAAAGGTGCGTTCGATCGCTGGGTGCGCAGCGTGGCGCCCGAGCTGCATGCCGACGGCGTGGACGTCACGTCGGTGTACTTCGCGCTGGTCCGCACCCGGATGATCGCCCCCACGCCAGTTCTGGGCAGGCTTCCCGGTCTGACCGCCGACGAGGCCGCCGACGCGATCGCCAAGGCGGTCATTGAGCGGCCCCGCACCATCGAACCGCCCTGGGTTTTCCCGGCCGAATTGGCGTCGGTACTGCTCGCGGGCCCCGCCGATCGCGCGGCCCGGATGTGGCATCACCGGTTCTTCGCCAATTCGAACGAGGATCAACCATGACCGACGGTGTGGTCGCGACGACGGCTCGAGCGCTGGCGTCGTCCGGGCTGCTGAGCCTGCCCGCGCCGCTCGCGGCGATGCGGTTGATCCGCGAGGTGTATCGCGGCGGAACCAATCTCTACACGCTGCTGGCGATCGCGGCGGCGCGCTGGCCGGACCGCACGGCGATCATCGACGACGACGGCGCGGTCAATTACCGCGAGCTGCAGGCCAAAACCGAATCACTGGCGCAAGAGCTCTCCGGTGTCGGGACGGGCCAGGCGGTCGGGATCATGTGCCGCAATGGTCGTGATTTCGCCGCAGCCGTGTTCGCCGCGGCGTTGGTGGGCGCTGATGTTGTGCTGGTGAGTACGGAGTTTCGCGCCGATGCGCTTTCCGGTGCACTGGATGCCCACCAGATCACAACAATGTTCTGCGACAACGAATTTGCCGAGAAGATCCGCGATGCCAGCGCGTCGGTCAGGGTCATCGATCCGGCAACCGTGCCGACCCAGCCGGGCAAGCGTCGACCCAAGGTGGTCGCATCGGGGCGACTTGTTCTGCTGACCTCGGGCACCACCGGTGTGCCCAAAGGTGTGCCTCGCTCCCCGCGGATGAGTTCGGGTCTGGGCGTCGGCATGACGATTCTGCAGCGCACCGGCCTTCGCGTCGGATCGCGAATCGCGGTGGCGGTTCCGATGTTTCACGGGCTGGGGCTCGGCATGCTGATGCTCACCGTGAGCCTGGGCGGCACGGCGCTGACCCATCGGCGCTTTGATGCCGAGGCCGTCCTCGCGCAAGCTTCGCTGCAGCGCGCCGACGCGCTGAGCGTGGTGCCGATCATGTTGGCGCGCATCCTCGACCTTCCGCCACGCGTGCGGGCGCGAAATCCGTTGTCGTCCTTGCAAGTAGTGATATCCAGCGGCGACCGCCTCGATCCCAGCCTGGCTCGCCGGTTCACCGCTGACTACGGCGAAATCCTCTACAACGCATACGGTTCCACCGAGACCGGAATCGGTGCCCTGGCGACACCGCTGGAGTTGCGGCACGCGCCGGAAACGGTGGGGCATCCGGTCGCCGGATGCCCAGTGCGCATCTTCGACCGCAACGGCAGGCCGGTCGGGCCTCGGGTGACGGGCCGGATCTTCGTCGGCGGTGAACTGACCACCGACGGCTACATCGGTGGTGGCGCCAAAGCGGTCATCGACCGGTTGACCAGCACCGGCGATATGGGCTATCTCGACAACGCGGGCCGGCTGTATATCGTTGGCCGCGAGGACGACATGATCGTCTCCGGCGGTGAGAACGTTTACCCCCGCGCGCTGGAAAACGCGCTGTCGGCGCACCCCGACGTCGCCGAGAACGCGGTCATCGGAGTGCCTGATGAGCAGTTCGGCCGACGACTGGCCGCCTTCGTCGTGCCACGGCAGCACAACGACGTCGACATCTCCGCATTGCGAGAGTACTTGAAGGGCAAGGTCTCTCGCTTCGAACAGCCCAGAGACATCCACATCGTCGACAACATTCCGCGTAATCCCGCGGGCAAGGTCATCCGCAAGGAGCTCGCGACCTAAAGTGCGTTAAGACTTTTCTTTGGGCTCAATGGCACTGATCGTTTTGTTCAGCCAGTTGGGTGCCAGCGCCGAGATCGCGGTCGCCCCTGCCGTCGCGCCCAACACGCCCGTCCAGGCGACCGGGCCCAGTGGCGTACACCCGAAGAATTGACTGATCACCGGCGTCTGAACGATGCCGACCAACACACCCGCGCTGCCCAGCGCGGTCGCCACGACGAGCGGGCTGTGCGAGCGGGTCAGCAAGGTCTGCGCCAGCTGGGTCGTCACCAATGCGGTCAATCCCATTGTCGACGTTCGGCGTTCGGTGCCCGGCGTGTAGCGCCCGACCGCCCAGGCCGCCGTCGCGCCGGCGGCGGTGACGGCGCCACGACTGATGATCTGGCGCATCAACGGCGTGTCCAGCGACGGCGTAGGCCCAGTCAGCACCTCGCGACGATGGTAGGCGCGTTGCTCTTCGGCCTCCTCCTCGCTGACGTACTCGGCAACGTCGGGTTCGACGTACTGCGACGTGACGGCAACCGCGAGCGCGGGGAACATGTCGGTGAGCAGGTTCACCAACAACAGCTGACGGGTCCCCACCGGTGCCCGTCCGGAGCCGAACGCCGTCCCGATGACGGTGAACAGCACTTCGCCGACGTTGCCGCCGACCAGAATCGTGACCGCGTCCCGGACGCCGGTCCACATGCTGCGGCCCTCGACCAGCGCGTCCAGCAGCACGCCCAGATCTTCGTCGGTCAACACGATGTCGGCGGCGCCGCGGGCGGCCGACGAACCGCGACCGCTCACCCCGATGCCCACATCGGACATCCGGATTGCCGCCGCGTCATTGGCGCCGTCGCCGACCATGGCGGTCACCCGCCCGCGGCGCTGCAGCGCGGCCACGATCTGCACCTTTTGTTCCGGGCTGACCCGGGCGAATACCTGGACGCCGGCGACCAGTTTGGCGGACGCGTCCTCGTCGAGGCCAGCGAGCTCGGAACCGGTGACGACCCGAACATCGTCCGACAGGCCCAACTGCCGCGCGATCGCGCGCGCGGTGACGGGGTGATCGCCGGTGATCAGCACGACGTTGCGGTCGGCGTCCACCAGCGCTTCGATCAGCGGGCGCGATGATGCGCGCGCGGTGTCGGCCAAGCCTACGTAGCCGAGCAGCTCGAGGTCCTGCGCGGCCGCATCGACGGCGTCGGCATCGGTCTCCTCGTCCTCGGTGGTCCCGTTCTGCCAGCCGCGCTGTGCCACCGCCAACACGCGCAGGCCTTGGTCGGCGAGGTGGTTTACCAACGACTCCGCGTGCTCGAGGTCGGCGTCCGGATCGGCGAATCGGCAACGCCGCAGCAATACCTCGGGAGCGCCCTTGAGTATCAGGACCGGTGAATCGGAGTTTGTGCTCTGGGTGCCGATCGCGGCGGCGAAGCCGCGGCTGGACTCAAACGGCACCTCAGCGAGCACCGTCCATCCCGAATCACTCTGAGTGATCAGTGAACTGGCCGCAGTGATGATGGCTTCGTCGGTGGCATGCGCATGCCCCTGGCCCGCTTGGGGCTGGGGGGACGCAAAGGCGGCGGCCGTGAGCACGGCAGCGGACTGCGGATCGGAGGCGTCCGGGAACGAGTCCTGCGGGCTGGCCGTGTGCGGTATGGCGCAGACGACGCGTAGCCGGTTTTCGGTGAGAGTGCCGGTCTTGTCGAAACATATGGTGTCGACCCGGCCGAGGGCCTCGATGGTGCGCGGCGAACGGACCAGCACTCCGCGCGCCGTCAGGCGCTGGGCGGCGGCGAGCTGAGACAGCGTAGCCACCAACGGCAGCCCCTCCGGGACGGCCGCGACCGCGATCGCGACGCCGTCGGCGACGGCTTGGCGCAGCGTTGCGCCGCGCAGCAATGCCAACGCGCTCACCGCGGCGCCGCCGGTCAGTGTCAGCGGAAGCACCTTGCTGGTGAGCTCTTTGAGCCGGGCTTGGACTCCGGCCGCCGTTTCGACGTCCGCGACGGCCGAGATCGCCCGATGTGCGGCCGTATTGACGCCGGTGGCGACTACGATCGCCCGAGCGCGCCCCGCGACGATCGTGCTGCCCTCGAACAGCATGCTCGCCCGCTCTTGCTCGTTGACCGCCACCGGGTCGACCTGCTTGTCGACCGGCAGCGACTCCCCGGTGAGCAGCGATTCGTCGACCTCGAGGTCCTCGGCGACCAACAGTCGCGCGTCGGCCGGAACCACTTCCGGGGCGGCCAAGTCGATGACGTCGCCGGGCCGCAGCGACTTCGCCGACACGGTGGCCGTGCGGGTGGTGTTCTGCGCGGCCTCCAGCCGGCGCTTTGTGGTGGCCACCGCCGGGACGACGACGCGACGCACCAGTTGGTCCTGCTCGGCGAAGAGCTCGGCGGCCGCCGCCTCGGCGCGCAACCGCTGCGTCCCACCGGTGATCGCGTTGACCGTCATGACGCCGGCGACCAGCAGCGCGTCGATGTTGCTGCCGACGATCGCCGAGGCGGCCGCCCCCACCGCCAGGATCGGGGTCAACGGATCGGCCAGCTCGACCCGGGTAGCCGCCGCCAGCCGCGCCACGTTGCTCGCCGGGCCGCGCAGCGGCGCCAGCGCCGGGCTGTAGGTCAGGTCGTCGAGGCGGCGACGCCAGGACGGCGCGCCGGTTTCGACGGCCAACGGCCGCGCACCGCCGGCCAGCCGCGAGAACACGATCTCCGGGTCCAGCGCATGCCAGGCGGTAAGCGGCTGCGGGGTGGGGTCGGGCAGTCGCAGCACCCTGGCGGCGGAGAAGGTTCCGGCCACCAACGCGGCGGCGGCGGCGGCGTTGACCGGGTTGAGGAAGCGACGGAAGCTGACCGGGTTCGTGGTCTGGCGGTCTTGCTCACCGGTGACCAGCAGCAGCCCAGCCAGCGTGGTGCCGCCCTGGGCGAGGTGCACGGCCGATTCACTTGCCGAGCGCGCCACCGGGATCGCCGACAGGATCCGCACCGCATCGGCCAGGTCGGTGCCGGTGATGATGTCCGCTGTCCACGCGGTGGCCGCGCGTGGATCATCAAGGGCCACACCGACATCGGCGATGGCGAGAGCGGCCAGCGTATCGGTCGATGCGAAGTCGCGGTGCAATGCGGTGACCAGCAACACCGGTCCGCGATCGGCTCGCAGCTCACGCACCAAGCTCAGCAGCGGCGTGCCGGGCGGATGTGTCGCGCCGACGCTGGCAGTCAGATCCTCGGTGCCGGCCACGTGGCGCAACACCACCCGGGCGCCGGTCCGGTTGGCCGTCTGCAGCAGCGGGATCGAGTACGGGTCGACTTCCCAGCCCACCTGAACTCGGCCCACGACTTCGCCGTCGACGATCAGATCGGCGTTTTCCAGCCCTTGCGCGGGCTGCTCCGACGGGCCTTGTACCGGAACCCATTTGAGCCGCGCGCCGGTAGCCGGCAATTCGTCGGGATCGGGCTCCGGTGCCTCTTCGCCATGCAGCAGCGCGTCGGCCACCTCGTAGACGCGGTCGTCGTCCCAGCCGGGTGCGTCGCCCAGGGATTGCAAGACGGCGCGGTGATCGCCGCGCAGCGCTGCGCCGTCGATGACGACCACCTTCACCCGATCCAGCCGGCGCAGCGCGCCGGGGTCGAGGACCAGCTGTCCGGAGTTGGCGAGCCCGCGGCCCAGTATCGCTGCGAAGGCCTGGCGGCCCATGTGCGCGGCCCGGGGAACCCCGGCTTCGATGGCGGCGGCGGCGTCTTCAACGCCACCGCCGGCGACCAGCGCGCTCGCCGCGGCGATCAAGGATCCGTTGGCCGCCGAATTGACATAGTTCTCGACCGGCCCGGCCATCGAGCCCTTCTCGGTGTCCAGCGCGGCGTCGATGGTGCCGCCGACCACGACGTGCGAAGCGTCACCGGCGGCGGCCGCCGCCCAGTGGTGCCGGGGCAGCTGCGGCTTGGCCGACGAGATGACCGGGACCACCGGCGCTTGCGGACGTTCGGGCGAGGCCAGGTAAGGCTCACGGTCTCGCCAAACGCGACGGTGCGCGGTGGCCTCGGAGATTTGCAGGGTGCGTTGCGTCAGATCGAGCAGCGGTGTGCCGAACTTCTGGGTCAGCCCGTTGGCTGCCGCGGTGGTCGCGGCGAGCGCGATGTCGGTGCCCACCCGGCCCAGCCGCGCCTCCAGGATCGCCACCATCCGGGGTTGGTGATTGAGGAGAGCAGCCGCGGCCCGGGTTGTTTGCGGTGCCGCGGGTAGCCGGGCCACCCATCCGGTCACCGCGGCGCTCAGGGCGACGACGTCCATCGCCGCGGCGGTGAGTGGCACCAGCACCGCCAACGGATTGCCGGGGTCGGCGAACGGCGCCGAGAGTGGTGCGGAGTCCGATTTCGTCGACGCCAGGTCGTCGGCAAGGGCGGCAACCGTCGACCGCACCTCAGCCAAGACGGCGGCGTTGTCTACGTCGTCTTCCAGTTCGACCACCAAGCGACCCAGCGAGCCCTCGATATGCGCCTCGGCAACTCCCGGAATCCGGCGAATCGGCTCCTCCACCACCGCGGAGTATTCGTGCCAGCGGGGGAATGGCAGCAACGGGTCGAGGTCCAGGTGGACGCGGTTGCCGCTCTGCCAGCGCACCGGCGGCAGGATGGTGTTGGGGGAGCCGTTAGTAGAGATGTTGATCCCGAGCGCTCGGCCGGTCGAATCGGCCACGGACTGCACTACCGGGCCGGCCAGCTCGACGACTGGACTGGCCAACAGCTGGACTGCGCCCGCGGCCCCAGCCGCAGTGGACACGCCCGCTCGTATTATCTGGGCCGCTCCGCCGGTGACTCCAGCGACGACGCTGGATACACCCGGAATCTTCATTCAGTCACCCTTCAATTACGTCTATCGGCTAATGATCCTGGCGTCGCACGGGCCTGTCCACAGATGGCCTGGTCTGGGCCCCGCGATGACATCGGTGGCTGCGGGGCGTTCTGCGATTCGCTTAGCGGATCAAAGCACTGTCGCTTTCCATGATGGCTTACCGACGGGGCGGCAATCCAAACGCGGTGAATAAGGCGGGATCCAGAAAGACGGTGATTCCGGCGATCCCGGCGGCACCCGTGCCCAACACGTGTATCGAATGCGCCCGCATGACGTCGTCGGCACTGCGGCGGTACTCGGCGACCGCGGCTTGTCCGTTGGCGGCTGTCGGCACCATCGCAATATCGCCGGCTTTCGCAAGGGCACGCGCAGTGAGGAACTGCATCACCCGGTCGCGCCCCATGAACCATACAGGTAGCGGCGGCATTTCGAGCGTGACGTCGGCCTGCAGAAGTTCGGTGAGGGCCACCATGTCGGCGTTTTCGAATGCCGCGCAGTAGCGGTCGAGCAACTCACGGCGTCTGGCGTCGTCGGGCTCAACGGCACCTTCCTCGGCGGGTGCGACCTCGGCGAGGTGTGCCCGGGCCCGCTGCAGGGAACTGTTGACAGCGGCGGGTGTGGTTTCCAGGAGTTCGGCAACCTCGGCGGCGCTGAACTGCACCACGTCGCGCAGTATCAGCACGGCCCGCTGCCGCGCCGGAAGCTCCTGCAGCGCGGTCATCACGGCCAGCCGCACGCTCTGCTTTACCGCGACGGCGTCTTCCGGAGTCGGCGGCGGGGTCTCGAGCATCAGGGCGTCGGGGATCGGCTCCAGCCACTGGTGGGCGCCACCGTATCCGTCCAGACTCGTCTCCGGATCGGTCGAGCTGTCGCCCAGCCCCGCGGGCAGCACGCGTCGGGCGCGGTTCTGCAATGCGCGCAGGCATGCGGTCGTCGCGATCCGGTACAGCCAGGTCCGCAACGCTGCGCGCTCCTCGAATGCCTGGTAACCGCGCCAGCCACGCAGGTAGGTCTCCTGGACGAGGTCTTCGGCGTCATGCACCGAACCGAGCATGCGGTAGCAGTGCGCGATCAACTCGGCACGAAACGGTGCCGCTCGCTCGATGAAATCCTGCTGAGCCGGCACGGTCGCTCTCCTATCTTGGGCGCGGTCCCGGGTGGGAGCGAACGCTACTCCAGTACAGAGACACCGAGAGGGCGAAATTCATCGGTCCGGGAGCGATGAATTTGGGTGCCGCGCCGTATCTGAATTCTTAGAGCTAAGACGAAAGCGAGTACGAAAATGAATCAGCCCATGAATACCCACGCCGACGGCCTCGTCGGTACCACCGCGGTCGTGACGGGAGCGAGCCGCGGATTTGGCCGCGCCATTGCCACCGCATTGGCAGCTGCCGGCGCCCAGGTCGTCGGTGTTGCCCGCACCGCTGCACTACTCGACGAGGTTCGCAGCGAACTCGGCGCCGCCTTCATCCCGGTGGTCGCCGACACGGCCGACCCGGCGACGGCCGGCCGGATCATCGGCGAACACCGGCCGCAAACGCTGGTGCTTTGCGCCGGGGCCACCCCGCAGATGAGCCCGCTGCAGGATCAGAGCTGGGAGACCTTCAGCGCCAACTGGAATGTCGACGTCGCGCAGGCATTTCATTGGACGCGTCAGGCGCTGCGACACCCGCTGGCGCCGGGCAGCACAGTGATCGCGATGTCCAGCGGTGCCGCCCTGGCGGGATCACCGCTGAGCGGCGGTTACGCGGGCGCCAAGGCGACGGTCAGATTCATTACCAATTACGCCGCCGGCGAATCGGACCTGGCCGGAATGGGGATCAGCTTCGTGTCCCTGCTGCCGCGATTGACGCCCGCGACCGACCTCGGTGCCAAAGCCGTCGCCGCGTATGCCGGGCGGCAAGGCGTCGACGTCGACACTTTCGTGCGGGAGACCGGACCCGCGCTCAGCGCTGAGCAGGTGGGAAAGTCGGTGCTGCAGATCGCCCGGCACGACCACGGGCGCCACGGTGCCTATCTACTCACCTCGTCAGGCCTGTCGGCGCTGACCTGAAACCGAAAGAGGAGATCCCGATGAAGACACCTCCGATCGTCTCGGCCCAGGAGTGGGCGGCCGCGCACCAGGAGCTTTTAGTGAAGGAGAAGGAGCTGACCCGGGCGCACGATGCGCTGGCGGCGTCACGTCGGCGGATGCCGTGGTTAGCGGTAGACCAGCGGTACGAGTTCGAGGGGCCGGAAGGCCCGGTGGACCTGCTGGGACTGTTCGCCGGGCGTCGACAGCTCATCGTCTACCGCGCCTTCTTCGGACCCGACATTCACGGCTGGCCCGATCACGGCTGCCGCGGTTGCTCGATGGTTGCCGACCACATCGGCAACCTGGCCCACCTCAATGCCCGGGACACCACGCTGGTGTTCGTCTCGCGTGCGCCGCAGCCCGACATCAAGCGGCTGAAGGCGCGGATGGGCTGGGACATGCCGTGGTACACGATCACGGACAGCTTCGACGCCGACTTCGGCGTGGACGAATGGCACGGCACCAATGCGTTCATTCACGACGGCTCAAAGGTGTTCCGCACCTACTTCATCAACAACCGCGGCGACGAGTCGCTGGGTACGACGTGGAGCTTCCTGGACATGACTGCGCTGGGACGCCAGGAAACCTGGGAGGATTCGCCGGAGGGGTATCCGCAGAGCGCGCCCTACGAGTGGTGGGATTGGCACGACGAATACGGCGAGCACGAGCCGTCACGATGGTTTGGCGAGCCCGACCCGAACGATCCCGACGATCAACGACCGCGGCGTGCTGACTAAGCGACGATTGACTTTCCTCCGATTCACCAGAAATGGCGATGCGAGCCCGAATAACACAAATGCGCGGTAGCCGTCCAACGGCTACTCGCGCATTATTCGAGGCTCGCCGAATTCGCTCACAGAATTCGGTGATGTGCCCTACCAACATGGTACCCAGCCGGGAACGACTTTTCGATGACCTGCAGCTGGTGGTCCACTCTGAACTCGAGTTCGAGGACGACGCAGTTATCGCTGACGGCTTTCGATTCGAGCACGATGTACCGCTGGCCACAATCGGTGATCGGATCGCCAGAGTGCAATGTTTCGACGGGCACCAATTCCGGGGTTCCGCTTGACTCCACGCATGACACAGTAGGTCAATTCCACGAATGAGGGAATAGTCCGGCGGTCGGTTAGCGGGCTGCGCCGTCGGCCTGACCGGCGCGACGCTCGGTGCGGCTTGGGTTTGCTGACCCGTAGCCGCGGCATGGCCAGTGACAACCTGATGGCAGCCAAGATCGTCGTCGCCGACGGAGCAATATTTTTCGCTACGAACAGAGCGTCCCGCTCCGCGTAAGGTCGACGTTCATGGACTCGGGGTTGATATCCGCGTTGGTGCCGATCGTCTCGGTGGCATCGACCGCGACCGTGGCGATTTGGACGAAACGCATTGACGCCACAACACGGCGTGAAGACAGAGCGCACACGTTAATCCTGGACTACGAGAAGCGGGCCGCCGACGACAAAAAGGCGGTACTGAAGGCATTGATCTCTGCGACGCTCTACGTCAAGCGCGCAGCGCAATACGTGGGCACCGAGTTCGCCGAAGACAGCAAGAGGCGGGCGGAGGCCATCAGGGAGCTCTACGAGTTCCGGATGCGGCTGGGTCTCGACGACGGAATCGCGGAGCTGATGGTGTACGCCGCTGCGCCGGTTCGCGAGCTCGTCGATTTGTTGCTCGATGAATGGGACCTCCAGTTCCGTGAGCATGGCTATTCCTTGACGCAACTGGATTCCTGCAAGCAACAACTGATCGAATGCGCGGTCGACGGACCGCCCTCGGCTGACGCGACGGTGTATTTCGACGGAGAGAAGAAGTGGTCCGAGCTCAAGAAGAAAGAGACTGTGTGGCTTGACAAACTCGGCAACGAATCCGGTCTCGACCTCGACGCTTTGATAGCGCTGTGTGACCGAACTTTGGCAGCCGCTCACAAGGACCTGCGTGGTGGCTACGGTCCAGAGCACTGACGCGCGAAAGCGTCATGGCATAACCGAATTCATCGCCGTTGGGCCCCGGGCTGCTTGAAAAACACGCTGACGCGAGCGATCAGGCCGTCGTCGTCCCGCTCGAACAGGATGCATTCGGGCCATTCGGCGGGCGCCCCGCCGATCTCGAATTCCTCGGTCAACTCGACGTAGCACAGTCGGGTGTGCACGTGCGAGATCCGCTGCACGGTCAACCGATGACCCGAGAGATTCGTCAGGACCTTGCGAAGGTAGGCTACGTAATGCGCCTTGCCCTCGACACGATCGCAGAACGGGCCCTCGCGGATCAGGCCTTCCTCGGCGATGGTGTCGGCCAGTCCATCCCAGTCGTGAGCGGCCAGGCATTCCAGGTAGCGCTCGACCACTTGACCTTCCGCCGTGTTACCCATGTCGTCTCCGCTCGATCGGCTGGGTCAACGGTAAGCCCGGGATCCGAGCCCAGCTAGGTTGTCTGCATGAGCTGGTGGACTGCCCACGCCGAGCGGACGCTGACCGAGGAAGTGCCCGCACCACCACAGGTGGTACGCGACTTCTACGTCGACCTGGACAACATCAAGGTTGTGCACCCGCTGATCGTGTCCGTCCAGACCCTGTCGCGCACCGAAACCTCCGAGGGATACGCCCAGAGCTATCGCGTGGTGGACCGGATTCCGCTGGGGCCGTTGACCATAAAGATCAGCTACACCGCGCGGCTGCAGGTACCCGCCAACGGCGATGTGCTGACCGAGGCCGATCAGTCTCCGGGGGTCCGGCTACGCGGAACGGTGAGTTTCGAACCGGTCGGCCACGGCACCCGGGTCACCGAGCGCATCCGGATAGCCGCGCCCCGGTTGCTGTCCTCAATCACCATCCGCGAGGGCGTCAAGGCGCACATCGAGATGCTGGCGGGTATCCGCCGCCACTTCGAAGCCGGCTGATAGCTACGGTCCGGGGGTTTTCCACTCCGAGGACAGCGCCATGTCGAACCGCTCAGACCTACAACGCTTTAGCATGATCGCTATAGCTCCCGCGTGGCGTCCCTGCGCCAGTTGGGCCGCAGACAACCATCAAGGAGGTTGCAATGAGGTGTCGTGCCGCTATTCTGCGTGGAGTCGGCAGCGATTGGGAGATCCGCGAGGTTGATCTTGATCCGCCCCACGCCGGTGAAGTCCTGGTACGGATGGCCGTTGCCGGCATCTGCCACTCCGATGATCACCTTGTTACCGGCGACGTATTGCCGACCCCCGAGGTGCGCGCCTCAACCGGTATCCCTGAGCCGGACTGGTTCCCGATGCTCGGTGGTCACGAGGGCGCTGGTGTCGTCGAAGAAATCGGGCCTGGCGTTACGACGGTGCGGCCGGGAGACCACGTGGCGATGTCGTTCATTCCCGCGTGCGGCAGTTGCCGGTTTTGTGTCAACGGTCAGAGCTACATCTGCGACGCCGGCGCAAGTTTGTTCTCGAGGGAGATGCCCACCGACGGAACATGTCGCCGGCATCTCGGCGACGAAAACCTGATGGCTTACGGTCAACTCGGCACATTCGCCGAATATGCGGTGTTAACGGAAAGGTCGGTCATCAAGATCGACGACGCGATCCCATTCCATGCCGCCTCACTGGTCTCGTGCGGCGTCAGCACCGGCTGGGGCTCCGCAACAGTTTCGGCGGGCACCGAGCCTGGTGACACCGTGGTAGTCATCGGTACCGGTGGTGTCGGGATGAATGCCCTGCAAGGGGCGCGCGCGGCCGGCGCGACCTATGTCGTTGCGGTGGACCCGATTGAGTCCAAGCGGGATTCGGCAAAGATCTTCGGCGCCACGCACAGCGCCGTCTCCGCCGAGGAGGCGATACCGCTGGTGGCCGACATCACCGCCGGCGTCATGGCCGACCGCGTCGTGGTGACCGCCGGCGTTGTGCACGTGGACTTGATCCCGTTGGCCATGAGGCTGCTTCGCAAAGGCGGGACATGCGTGGTCACCGGCATCACCCCCTATACCGAGCCCGTGGTTCCGCTGATCCTGCAGGAGATGGTGCTGTCGGCCAAACAACTCAAGGGAGCGCTCTACGGCGGGATGAATCCGCGCACGAGCGTGCCGCTGCTGCTGTCGATGTATCAGGCAGGTGCATTGAAACTCGACGAGCTGGTCAGCCGCCACTACCAGCTTGACCAGATCAACGAGGCGTTCGTGGATCTACGCGAGGGCCGCAACATTCGCGGAATCGTCGATTTCGCGGGCCTGTAACCAACTCACCGAACTCGTTGCGTCACCGCGCAATCCATTGCGATTCCAACGCGAACTCCGAAAGATACTTCGTCGAGCTCCATCCTCCGTCGACAGCGATCGTTTGGCCGTTGATGAAACTTCCGCCCGGCGAGCACAAGAACGCGACGGTGCTGGCGATGTCATCGATGCTGCCCAACCGCTGATGCGGCGTCATCTCGGTGTTGATTTTGCGAAATCGCTCATCCTCCAAGCGTTTCTCGACCATCGGCGTCACGGTCACCCCGGGCGCAACGGCGTTGCAGCGGATTCCGGATGCGCCGTACTGGCAGGCGATATGAGTGGTCAACGCGGTCAGCCCGCCCTTGGCCGCGGAGTAGGCGCCGCCGCGCAGCCCGCCAATGACGGCGAACGTCGACGTGATGTTGATGATTGCCGATCCGGGGCCCATGTGTGGCAGCACGTCACGTGCAAGCCGAAACGGGGCGCGCAACATCAAAGCCAAGAAGTAGTCCAAGGTTTCGTCGTCGGTTTCGTGTAGTGGCTTGGGGCTGCCCACCCCGGCGTTGTTGATCAGGAAGTCGATATGACCCCACCGCGCGACCGCGAGGTCAACGATGCGTCGTGGGGCGTCGTCGTGGGTCAAGTCGACGGCGAGTGTCGCGACGCGATCGGGATCATTAACGGCCTTTTCCAGCTCGGCAAGCCGATGCTCGTCGCGGCCCGTACCCACGACCGCCATGCCCATCTCAGCGAGTTTTGTTGCGCACCCCAAGCCGATCCCGCTGCTTGCTCCCGTGACGATTGCGACCTGCATCTCACCCATCCTGTGTCAGTGCCGCTCGGATTTGATGTTTGAGTATCTTCCCTGCGTCGTTCTTCGGCAGCGCATCCCAGATGACTACCTCTTCTGGCACCTTGAATTTCGCGACGCCCTTGCTTTGCAGCAATGCCAGCAGGCTGGCGACGTCCGGGACTGGTGTTCCCGCGGGCACGATGACCGCACAGGCACGCTCTCCGGTGCGCTCGTCCGGCAGCCCGACAACCGCGATTTCGGCGATGCCGGGATGCTCGGCGAGCAGATCTTCGACCTCCTTGGCCGAGATGTTCTCGCCGTTGCGGATGATGACGTCCTTGGCCCGCCCGGTTACGACGAGATACTGATCATCGATCCAGCGTCCGAGATCGCCGGTGCGGAAAAACCCTGCTGCGTCGAAGGACTCGGCGTCGTCTTCGGGATGACGGTAACCCAACAGCATCTGAGGCCCGCGTACGCAGATTTCACCGTCACCGGTGGCCGCGGTTTCATGTGCGACGAGCTTGATCTCGGCGATGCCGCGCCTGCCATCGGTGTCTGCGGCGCGATCGGCCTCGTCACGCCGAGGCGCGCCGACGGTCGCCACGGGAACTTCCGTGCAGCCGTACACCCGGGTGACCACCGCCCGGTCGAAATAATCAGCGGCGCGTCGGATGAGCGACGGCGACACCGAGGCGCCGCCGCAGATGAACACCTTCAAGTCGGGCAGGCGGGTGCAGGCGCGCTCGGCGGCGGACACCAGCTGCTGCAGAAACGGTGTCGCACCGGCCATGTGGGTGCACCGCTCGCCGCTCATCAATGCCACGGCCCCGGCCGGATCCCACCGGTCCATCAATACCGCGGTGGTGCCCAACAGCAGCGGGCATTCGAATGCGTAGATCGAACCGCCGATGTGGGCGATCGGTGATGGGACCAAGAACGTGTCGCCGGGATCGATGTCCCAGTGGTCGCGGATCTGGAAAATCAGCGCATTTATCGAATTGTGGCTGTGCAGGACACCTTTCGGACGGCCTGTGGTGCCGGATGTGTAGAGGACCATCCGAACGGCGTCGGGATCGAGGGTCGGCAGCTCGGCGGCGTCCGGTTGATCCGCGAACAGGGCCGGGTACGAGGTGTG